>VFQN01000859.1_pt1 | contig 54373 bp, 40 predicted proteins | sample 3512371 | NCBI WGS metagenome assembly VFQN01 (sample SAMN10412370, study PRJNA504923) | tailings metagenome | isolation source: Replicate 2 from Balatoc abandoned mine | place: Philippines: Itogon, Benguet | collected 2017-08-28
AGGACCGCGGCCGCGTCGGCGCGGACGGCCTTCCGGTCGCCGCGAAGGCGTTCGTGGACCGCGCCGCCCAGCAGCCGCAGCTCAACGGCCTGTTCACGGTGTACAAGACGAACAGCCCGCAAGTCTTCCTCGACGTGGACCGGGCGGCGTGCCTCACGCACGGGGTCGAGCTCACCGACGTGTACGCCACGCTCCAGGGCGGGATGGGGAGCCGGTACGTCAACGACTTCAACCGCTTCGGCCGGACGTGGCAGGTGAACGTCCAGGCCGACCACCAGTACCGCAACGAGCTCGAGGACATCCGCAAGCTCCGGGTCCGCAGCCGCGACGGCCACATGGTGCCGCTCGCGGCCGTGACGGCGGTGCGCGTGCAGGCCGCGCCGCTGGTCATCAGCCGGTACAACACGTACCCCGCGGCGGCGGTGAACGGGAACGTCGCCACCGGGGTGAGTACCGGCGACGCCCGGGCGCTCGTCGAGCGGCTCGCCGAGGACGAGCTGCCGGCCGGCGCGATGGCCGCCGAGTGGACCGAGCTGATGTACCTCGAAGACCTGGCGAACCGGGCCGAGTTGCGGCTGCCCGGCGGGTTCTCATTCCGCGGGCAGACCACCGTGCTCGTGTTCGGGCTGTCGGTGTCGTTCGTGTTCCTCATCCTCGCCGCGCTCTACGAGAGTTGGGCGTTCCCGCTCGCGGTCATCCTCGTCGTGCCGGTGTGCGTGGCGTGCTCGCTCGCCGCCGTGTGGGCGACCGACCCGGGCTCGGCCGCCGAGACGCTGCGCCAGGCCGGTGTCACGCCCGACTGGGGCGGCGGGTCCGGCGCGCGCCTGCTCGACGGCGGGACGTGGGTCGACGCGCACGCCATCGCGCCTGCGGCAAAGCCGCTGACTGCGCTCGGCATCTTCAAGCAGGACATCAACGTCTTCACGCAGGTCGGGTTCGTGGTGCTGATCGGGCTGGCGTGCAAGAACGCCATCCTCATCGTCGAGTTCGCCAAGGTCCGGCGCGACGCCGGCGCCGACCTCCGCACCGCCGCCCTCGACGCGTGTTCCCTCCGCTTCCGCCCGATCATGATGACCTCGGTGGCGTTCATTCTCGGCGTGCTGCCGCTCGCCGTGGCGTCCGGCGCCGGGGCCGAGATGCGCCAGGCGCTCGGCATCGCCGTCCTCGGCGGGATGATCGGCGTCACGGTCTTCGGCGTGGTCCTCACGCCGATCTTCTTCGCGGTCGTAGACCGCCTCACGCGCTCGCGGGTCTTCACCCACCCGTGGGTGATCGCGGCAAGCCAGGGCGCGATGTACGTGATCGCGCTGAAGTTCGTCCGCCCGACCGCCGCCCTGTGCGCGACAAAGGCCGCGGCCGGCGTCCGCCGGATCTCCCGCAACCGCTTCGGAGCGTAGCGCCCCGCATGTTCACGCGGTTCTTCATCGACCGGCCGATCTTCGCCACCGTCCTCTCGACGCTCGTCGTGCTGGCCGGGGTGGTGGCGCTTTCGACACTCCCGGTCGCGCAATACCCGGAGATCACCCCGCCGACGGTCGAGGTGTCGGCCGTGTACGTCGGGGCGAACGCGCGCGTCGTCGCCGACACGGTCGCGGCGCCGATCGAGGAGCAGGTGAACGGCGTCGAGGACATGATGTACATGTCCTCGACCTGCACCAACGACGGCACCTACACGCTGACCGTGACCTTCCGTCCGGGTGTGGACCTGAACATCGCGCAGGTGCTCGTCCAGAACCGCGTCAACCTCGCGGCGCCGAAGCTGCCGGCGGAGGTGACGCGCCGCGGGCTGCTGGTGAAGAAGAAGTCGCCCAGCCAGCTCATGATCATCAACCTGTACTCGACGGTCCCGCTCCCCGACCCGCCGGCCGACGCGCCGAAGCGGGAGCGCGACGCGGCCGAGGCGCGTCGGCAGGAGGTCCTCCTCTACCTCAGCAACTACGCCACCATCCGCCTGCGCGACGAGCTCGCCCGCCTCCCCGGCGTCGGCGACATCACCTACCTCGGCCAGCGCGACTACTCGATGCGCCTGTGGCTCGACCCCGACCGGATGGCTGCGAAGGGCGTGTCGGCCGACGACGTGGTGAAGGCGGTGCAGGCGCAGAACGCGCAGGTCGCGGCCGGACAGGTCGGGCAGCCGCCCGCGCCGACCGGGCAGGCGTTCCAGTACACGATCAACACCCTCGGCCGGCTCGTGGTGCCCGAGCAGTTCGCCGACATGATCCTCAAGACCGACGCCGAGGGGCGCGTGGTGCGGATGCGCGACGTGTCCGAGGCCGAGCTCGGCGCGCTTAATTACGACCAGACCTGTACGCTCGACGGCCGCCCGTCGGTCGCGCTGTCGGTGTACCAGCTCCCCGGCACCAACGCGCTCGACACGGCCCGCGGCGTGAAGGAGAAGATGGAGGAGCTGCGCTCCAAGTTCCCGGAGGGGATCGACTACGCGATCGTCTACGACACCACGCCGTTCATCGACGAGTCGATCGTCGAGGTGTTCCGCACCCTCCGCGACGCGGTGATCCTCGTCGCGGTGGTGATGCTCGTGTTCCTCCAGAGTTGGCGGGCGGCGATCATCCCGCTCGCGGCCGTGCCGGTGGCGATCGTCGGCACGTTCGCCGCGATGGCCGTTCTCGGCTACACGGTGAACAACCTCACGCTGTTCGGCCTCGTCCTCGCGGTCGGCATCGTGGTGGACGACGCCATCGTCGTGGTCGAGGCGGTGCAGCACCACATCGAGAACGGCATGGCGCCGCACGACGCGACGGTCCGCGCCACGGAGCAGGTCGCCGGGCCGGTCATTGCGGTCGGGCTGGTGCTGTCGGCGGTGTTCGTGCCGTGCGTGTTCATCAGCGGCATCGTCGGCGAGTTCTACCGCCAGTTCGCGGTGACCATCGCGGTGAGCACGCTGCTGAGCGTGTTCGTGTCGCTGACGCTCAGCCCGGCCCTGTGCGCCATTCTCCTGAAGCCGCACACCCACGGAACCGCGGGCGAGCCACTGCCGCGCGTGGCGTTCCCGCTCGCCGGCGCCGCACTCGCCTACGCGTTCCTCACCGACCAGCTGCACGCCGCCCTGCCCCACCTGCCGCCAGCCGCACGGGCGTGGGTCGAGCCGCTCGCCGGCTGGCTCGTCCCGCTCGTCGCCGGGCTGGCCGGCGCCGCGGCGGGGTACGCGCTGCGCGTCGTACTGAACCGGGCGCTCGGGCTCCTGTTCTCCGGCTTCAACCGCGGGTTCGACGCCGCCACGGGCGCCTACGCCCGGGTCGTCGGCGGGATGCTCCGCGTCGCGGCCCTTGTCCTCGTCGGCTACGGCGGGCTGCTGTACCTCACGTACCACGCCCTCGCCACGGCCCCGAGCGGGTTCATCCCGGACCAGGACAAGGGCTTCCTGCTCGTGAACGTCCAGCTGCCGGACGCCGCCTCGCTCGGCCGCACGGCGAGCCAGATGAAGCTCCTGGAGGAGGTCGCCCGCGAGACGCCGGGGGTGAAACACACCGTCAGCGTGTCCGGGCAGTCGGTGCTGCTCGGGGCGAACGCGCCGAACTTCGGCACGCTTTACGTACTGCTCGACGACTTCCCGAACCGCCGCGAGCACCACCTCGGCGCCGAGGCGATCGCGGCCCGCCTCCAGTCGGAGTTCAACGCCAGGCTCCCCGGGGCGCGGGTGAACGTGTTCGGCGCGCCGGCGGTGGACGGGCTCGGCACGGCGGGCGGGTTCAAGCTCGTGATCGAGGAGCCGGGCGCGACCGACCCGGCCGACCTGGAGCTGGTCGGCAAGCAGGTGGCCGACGCGGCCGGCGAGGGCCGCGAGTTCCGCGACACCTTCAGCGGGTTCAAGGCCGACACCCCGTGGCTGTACCTCGAGATCGACCGGGTGAACGCCCAGGTGCTCGGCGTGCCGGTCGCAGAGATCATCAGCGCGCTGCAGGTGTACTTCGGGTCGCTGTACGTGAACGACTTCAACCGGTTCGGCCGGACGTGGCAGGTGAACGTCCAGGCCCGCGCCGACTTCCGCCGCCGCGTCGACGACATGAAGCGCGTCCGCGTCCGCAACCCGCGGATGCCCGAAGGCAGTGACCACATGGTCCCGCTCGCCGGGCTGCTGAAGGTGCGCGACGACGTGACCGGGCCGGTGATGGTGTACCGGTACAACCTCTATCCCGCCGCGCCGGTGTCGGCGACGCCGGCGCCGGGCGTCAGCTCCGGCGAGGCGATCGCGGCGATGGAGCGGGCGGCGGCGGACAAGCTCCCGCCGAACATGCGCGTCGAGTGGACCGAACTCGCGTTCCTCCAGCTCCAGACGAAGGACACCGCCGCGAAGGCGTTCCTGCTGTCGGTCGTGCTCGTGTTCCTCGTGCTGGCCGCGCAGTACGAGAGCTGGGCGCTGCCGCTGGCGGTCATCCTCGTCGTGCCGATGTGCCTGCTGAGCGCCGCCGCGGGCGTGCGCGCCGCCGGGCTGGAGGTCAACATCTTCACGCAGGTCGGGTTCGTGGTGCTGGTCGGGCTGGCCTGCAAGAACGCCATCCTCATCGTCGAGTTCGCCAAGCAGCGGCACGAGGACGGCGCCACCCGCCACGACGCCGCCGTGCAGGCGTGCCGGCTGCGGCTGCGGCCGATCGTGATGACCTCGGTGGCGTTCATCATCGGGGTGGTGCCGCTGGTGCTGGCCGAGGGCGCCGGTGCCGAGATGCGGCGGGCGCTCGGCACCGCCGTGTTCGCCGGGATGATCGGCGTGACGGCGTTCGGCATCTTCCTCACGCCCGTCTTCTACGTCTCCGTCCAGTGGGTCACCGACCGCATCGCCCGGCTGCGCGGCACCGCTGACCGTACGGCGGGCGCGCTCTAGAACGATTCTCCTGTCGGGAGGAACCGTTCGATGGTGCAGCCGGCCGACGCCCAGCAACCGCTCCTGAAGGACCGCCTACCGCCCGCAGCGGTGCGGCGGATCACCCGCCCCCTCGCGCGCTTTCTCGCCGTCGAATCGGCCGGCGGCGTCGTGCTCCTGGCCTGCACCATCATCGCCCTCGCGGCGGCCAACTCGCCGCTCGCCGCCGCCTACTACCGCTTCTGGCACACACCCGTTTGGCTCGATGTGGGCGGGTGGCGGCTCGGCGGCGAACTCGGGCACTTCGTCGTAAACGACGTGCTGATGACGGTCTTCTTTTTCGTCGTCGGGCTGGAGATCAAGCGCGAGGTGGTGGCCGGCGAGCTGCGCGAGCCGCGTAAGGCGGCGCTGCCGATCGCGGGTGCCCTCGGCGGGATGGTCGCCCCGGCCGGTATCTACCTGGCCCTCCAGGGGGGGACTGCGGCGGCCCGGGGGTGGGGCGTGCCGATGGCGACGGACATCGCGTTCGTCGTGGGGGTGATGGCGCTGCTCGGCCGGCGCGTGCCGTTCGGGCTGAAGATCACGCTCCTGTCCCTCGCCATCGCTGACGACATCGGCGCCGTGGTGGTGATCGCCGCGTTCTACAGCGGGAGCCTGGCGTGGGGGGCGCTCGCGCTCGCGGCGGCCGGCTTCGGGATCATCTACGGGCTGAACCGCGCCGGCGTGCGGGCGGTGCCCGTGTACCTCGTCGTCGGCGCGGCGATCTGGCTGGCGGTATACAAGTCCGGCGTCCACCCGACGGTCGCCGGGGTCATGCTCGGGCTCCTGACGCCGGCCAGCGCCTGGATCGGGGACAAGACGCTGGTGGAGGTGCTGCGCGACGCCCTGGATCGCGCGCCCGGGGACGGCGACGAGCGGTTCGACACGCTGCGGTCGGTCGGGTACGTGGCCCGCGAGGGGCTGTCGCCGCTCGCCCGGCTGGAGCACGGCCTCCACCCGTGGGTCGGGTTCGTCATCATGCCGTTGTTTGCGCTGGCGAACGCCGGCGTGGAAATCCGCCCCGCCGCGGTCGCCGACCCGGTCGCGGTCGCGGTCGCGCTCGGGCTACTGGTCGGGAAGCCGGTCGGGATCGTGCTGTTCGCGGTCGCCGCGGTCCGCGTCGGCGTCGCGGCGCTGCCGACCGGCGTCGACTGGAAGGTGATGGCCGGCGGCGGGGCGCTCGGCGGGATCGGGTTCACGATGTCGATGTTCGTCGCCAACCTCGCGTTCGACGACCCGGCCCACCTCGATGCCGCGAAGGTCGGCATCCTCGTCGGCTCGACCGCGAGTGCCGCGCTCGGCGCGGCGCTACTCGTCCTGACGGGGCGTCGGGCCGCGTAAGCCCGGCCGACGAACGCGGTTCGCTCACCGCGCCTCGCCCCGCAGGTAGCGGTCGAACCACGCGAGATCCCATTCCATCTTGGCGCGGCGGTGCGAGAGCTTGCCGAGGCCGTGCGGCTCGCCGGGGTAGACGCACAACTGCGTCGGCACGTTCAGGTTCTCGCGGAGCGCCCGGTAGAGCATTCGGCTGTGCCCCGGCGGGCAGCGCTCGTCGTTCGCCCCGACGTGGATGAGTGTCGGCGTCTTCACGTTCCCGAGCTGGTACGTCGGCGACGTGCGGCGGTACAAGTCCGGTCGCTCCCACGGCAGGCCAGTCTTGAACACCCGCGGGTACGCCGGCTCGTCGTTGAACCCCCACTCCGCGACCGTGTCCAGGATGCCCGCCCCGCTGCTCGCCGCGCGGATGCGGACCGGCGGGTCGGGGAGCGCAATCAGGCAGTTCGTGAGGTATCCGCCGTTGCTCCACCCCATCACCGCGACGCGGTCCGGGTCGGCGGTGCCGGCGTCGATCAGGTGGCGGATGCCGGCGAGTATGTCCTTCACGTCGAGATCGTTCTCCCGGCCGATGAGGTCGGTGACGAACTTGTCGCCGTAGCCGGTCGAGCCGCGGTAGTTCGGCGCGAGGACCGCATACCCGGCGGCGGCGAAGTAGAGGCGGCCGTTGTGCGGGTCGAACTGGAGGGCCGCGGTGCTGCTCGTCGTCGGCCCGCCGTGGATGGCGACGACGAGTGGGAGCTTCTTGTCGCCCTTCTTGTACCCCGGCGGCAATTCGAGCGCGCCGCCGACGCTCGTTCCGTCCGGCGCCTTCCAGGTGATGTGTTCGACGCTCGGCAGGAGCCAGTTTTTCGCCTGCGGGTTCAAGTCGGAAAGAACGATGCGTTCGCCCCGCTTCCCAGTACCGACGACTTCCGGTAGGCCGGCCGCACCGCCGCGCACGAGGACCGCGCCGTGCTCCGAACAGTCGAAGGCGTACACCACGGCGTTACGGCCGACGACGTCGTTCAACGATTTGCCGAACCCCGACTTCAATCCCACGAGATCGTTGAAACCATTCTTGTCGGTCACGAAATAGACCACGTCCTCGACCCAACGGAGCGGCGAGCCGTACCCGCGAACCTGGAAGTCTCCCCGCTGCTGGCGTGTCGCCGGCCAGCCGCCGCCGTGCTGGCAGACGATGATCTCGGTGGGGTAGGCGTCGAAGATGGTGCAGTACGCGAGCCGCGTCCCGGCTTCATTCCACGCAAGCGATTCGAGCCACGGCCACGGCGACGCGGCGGTCGTCTTCCAGCCCTGGTCGGTCGTCGTGACCTTCCCGCCCTCCCACACGTCCACGCGCGAGTCGCCCTCGGACCGGATCACGGTGTCGTCCGGCGCCGTAATCATGGCGACGCGCCGGCCGTCGGCCGTAACGACGAACTCGCGGACGTAGCGCTTCTCGGCGAGAACCTTGACAGCCTCGCCGCCGGCAGCCGGGAGGCGGTACAACTCCGACACCTTCCGCGTGCCGTGGCCGTACTCGATCTTCGCGTAGCGCTCGCGCAACTTGAGAAAGTCATCGGGGTCGGTCACGTCCGCGTCGGTCGTGTAGAACACGGCGTCGGCCTTCGGCGCGAAGTCGAAGCCGACCACGCCGCCTTTCACCTTCGTGACCGCCGCCGGTGCGACCTTCCCGTCCGCCGCGACGCGCCACACCTGTGCCGTGCCGTCGAGCGGCGGTGCCTTCGCGTTGCCGTCCCTGCGGTTGCGCAGGACGTAGACCGCCGAGCCGTCGGCCGCCCACTTCGGATGCCGGTCGTTGGCGCGCTCGGACGTGAGGCGGCGCGGGGTGCCCTTGCCGTCGGTCGCCGTCACCCACAGGTCGGTGCGGCGGTTGTTCGTCTTCTCGTCCCACGTGGCGACGCAGTACGCCACCATCGTCCCGTCCGGAGAGACGGCGACCTCGGTGGCGGTGGCGACGCCGGCGTAGTCGGCCGGGGTGACGGTTGTCGATTGCGCCGCGGCGGGTGACGCCGCGAGAAGGAGGAGGACGACGGAGACGGGTCGGTGCATGTGAAGCTCCGGAGTGATTCCCGATACTGTAACCCGGCAAACTCCTTCCCGCGAGACCCCGCCATGACCGCCGCCCGCGGACGCACGCTCGCCCTCGCCGCCGCCCTCCTCGGTTGGATGTTCGACGGGATGGAGATGGGCCTGTTCCCGCTCGTCGGGAAGGACGCGCTGCGCGACCTGCTCGGCGGCCGCCCGGCGCAGGCCGACCTCGACCTGTGGTACGCCGTGGTGCTCGCCGCGTTCCTCATCGGCGCCGCGACCGGCGGCGTGGTCTTCGGCTGGCTCGGCGACAAGGTCGGCCGCGTCCGCGCCATGACGGTGAGCGTGCTCCTCTACTCGCTGTGCAGCGGACTGAGCGCGGCGTCGGCCACGCCCGAGCAACTGACCGTGCTGCGCTTCCTCGGCGCCCTCGGGATGGGCGGCGAGTGGGCGCTCGGCGTGGCGCTCGTCATGGAGATCTGGCCGAACGCCTCGCGCGCCGCACTTGCCGGGTGGATCGGGGCGTTCGGCAACCTCGGCTACACGGTCTGCGGGATGATCGCGCTCGGGCTGCAAAAAGTGAACTCGACCGAACTCGCGGCGTCGCTCGCGTCGGTCGGCCTACCCGAAAACGCAGCCGAGGCGCTAACCGCGAACGGGAACTGGCGGCTGCTCATGGTCGTCGGCGCGGTGCCGGCACTGCTGACGCTGTTCATCCGGCTGTTCGTCCCCGAGTCGGAGAAGTGGGAGCGCGAAAAGGCGGCCGGGCGGGCGTCGCACTGGTCCGGTATCGACCTGCTCGCCGTGCTCGGCGGCGCCGCGGCGGCGGGCGGCGTGGTCGCGCTGTGGGCGCGGAAGGACGTGCCCCTCGCGGCGCAGGTCGGCGGGTCGCTCGTCGGCGTCGTGCTGGTGACGCTCGGCTACCTCCACCCGGCCCGCGGCTACCTGTGCCGCTGCGGGCTCGACCCGGCGGCGCGGCGCGAGACGCTACTGCGAATGCTCCTTGGCGCGGGGCTCAGCGGCGTGCCGCTCCTGGCGACGTGGAGTGGCGTGATGTGGATGTACCAGTGGGTCGGCAAGCTGCCGGGCGGCGACGTGCCGGAGGCGCGGCCGGTCATCCAGATCGCGTCGTCGCTCGGGGCGGCGGCGGGGTGCGTCGCGGCGGCGCTTCTCGGCGGGATGATCGGCCGCCGCCCCGCGTATGCGGCGCTGTGCGTCGCGTCGCTGGTGACGATCGTCGGCTTCTACCAGCTCAACACCGGCTACGGCCCGGCGTTCATTCTGTCGGCGGGGCTGATGGGGTTCGTCACGGCCGGGTTCTATGGCTGGCTGCCGTTGTACCTGCCGGAACTGTTCCGCACCGCGGTGCGTGCCACGGGGCAGGGCTTCGGGTTCAACTTCGGCCGCATCATCGCCGCGGCGGGTAACCTACAAATGCCGGCCCTCCTCGCCGCGTTCGACAACGACTACGGCCGCGCGTGCGCGGTCGTCGCCGGGGTGTACGGTGTCGGGCTGGTACTGATCGCGGTCGCCCCCGAAACGAAGGGCCGGCCGCTCCCCGAGTAGCGGCTACCGCTTGGCCGGTGTGCGGACGCGGTGGCGGAGTTCCGTGAGTGCGGCGAGGAAACGCGGGTCGGTCGCGGAGCCGTAGCGGGCCGCGAAGCGCTCGGCGGAAAGGGCGTCGGGAAGATCACCCACTTCGGGAACGAGCACGGCGAGTGACTGGAGCGAGACGAGTTCCGTGAGGCGCGCGAGGTCGTCGCGTGGCTGGCGCGCGAACTCCATACCCGCCAGGTCGGCGGCGAGCGCGGGCAATCCCATCCCCGCCGGGCGTGCATTCTCGGCTGCCGCGAACGTCCGACCCACGGCAACTGCCTCCGCCGCCTGGCGTGGCAGGAGTTCGCCCGTGCCGACGCCGGCGGCGAAGCGGCGGCACAGGTCGCGGCGGCCGCGGACGGTTGGATTCCCGAGGATCTCGCGCCGCTCGTCGCGCGCCGATGCCGACTCGATCCCGGCCACCTGCTCGCGCGTCACCTCGTCGGCCCGGAGGGCGTCGGTGTCGTCGAGCGCGACCGCCAGGCCGAGCAGGAACCCGCCGACGCGGTCGTCGGGCGTCGCCTTCTCGACCTCGGCCGCCAGCGCCGCCGTCGCCGCGGCGCGAACGTACGCAACCGTCAGGTCGTCGCCGCTCAGCCGGCCGGGCGTGGCGCTCGCTCGGGCCCTCGTTGTGACGGCCGACAGCACGACGCGGGCGATCACGTCGCGGGGCGCATCGACCTTGGGGGGGGGCGGCGGGTCGGGCTCTTTCTTCAGGTCGTCCTTCTTCGGTGGCGGCGCCTGCACGAGGTCGCGGTCGAACTCGTTGAGGTACACGAGCGCCGACGGGTCGCCCGGCCGCGACTTGAGGAGCGCCCCGTAGACGCGCTTCAGCCGGGCGCGGCCGGCGGGGCTCACGTCGGCGGCCGTCAGGAGTTTGCCGCCGCGCGCCTCGTCGGCCCAGATGTTTAGCGCCAGCGCGTTGAGCGGGTCAAAGCGCATCTTGTACAGGGCGTGCAGCGCCAGCCCGTCGCCGAGGCGCTCGCGCATGACCGAGCCCTGGTCCGCCACCGGCACCGCCCCGAGCACCCGGCCGAGGTGGTGGACCAGCGCCTCGGTGCGCTCCGGTTCCGTCCGCGGCACCCACTCGCGCATCAGCACGTGGGTCGCCGGCGCGGAGCGGCTCCCGCCGAACGGCGCCGGCTCCTTCGGCTTCTCCTCCACCTTGCGGTTCGTGTAGCCGATCGCCAGTCCGCCGGGTGGCGCCTTCACCTTCTGCTGGAAGTCGGCGAGCAGTTCGGGCACGGTGGACGCCTGCTCGTCCGACTGCCACTTCGCAAACCCCGCCACCTCGAACTTCACCCCGCAGTGGGCCTCAATGACCGCCGAGGCGTCGGTGAGGCGCTTGCGAAGGAGCCCCTGCCACAGGTCTTCGGCGCGCGGGTCGATCTCGTCCACGAACAGCGTAACGGGCACCTTCCGCACGTCGCGCGGCACCGGGTTCAGTTCGGGGCGCGCGTCGCGCTCGGGCGGCATCCCGGGGAGCTCGACGCCCTCCAGCCGGCGGCCGGTCTGCGGGTCGGGGAGGACGACGTAGGCGTTGTACGGGTCGAGGTGGAACGACAGGTGTTGCGGCGTCGCCGGCAGGATGAGCAGCGCCGGCCCCGTGACCGCGACCGGTGCCACCTGGGCCGGCGCGAGCGTGATCATCTGCTTCGGCCGGTCCGGCTCGGTGACCGTGACCGTCACCTCGGCCGGCGTGTAGTTGGCAACCACGACCACCGCGGCGTGCGCGGCCGGCGCGAGAGCGAGCGCCACCAGCCCGACCAGGAACCGCCGCATCACCACCCCCCGTACCGGCAGATACGGAACTGTAGCACCGCCACCCGCACCGCTCAACCCGGGCGTCCTTCCCTTCGGCCGCGGGAGTCATTCAATACGCACATTCCCTCACCGATGAACGGAGCCCGCCCCCGATGCGCCTCGCCACGATTCAGACCCCGAACGGCCCGCGCGTCGCGGCCCAGGTCGGCGACCAGTACGTCGATCTGCACGCCACCGACCCCGGACTCCCCACCTGCATCAAGGCGCTGCTCGCCGCCGGTGCGGGCGTGAAGGCGGCGGCCGCAGAGGCCGCGAAGTGCCCGAAGGCGGTGAAGTACGCGACCAACGCGGTGAAATTGCTGCCGCCGGTGCCGAAGCCGGGGAAGATCCTGTGCGTGGGGCTCAACTACCGCGACCACGCCATCGAGGGCGGCAAGGCCATCCCGACCGAGCCGGTGCTGTTCGCCAAGTACCCGAACACGCTGATCGCCAGCGGCGACCCGATCAAGCTGCCGAAGGTGGCGCAGAAGGTGGACTACGAGGCGGAACTGGTCATCGTGATCGGGAAGGCGGGGAAGCACATCCCGAACGACAAGACGGCGTTCGAGCACGTCGGCGGGTACACCTGCGGCCACGACGTGAGCGCCCGCGACTGGCAGTTCCGCGGCGAGGAGAAGCAGTGGAGCATCGGGAAGACGTTCGACACGTTCGCCCCGACCGGGCCGGTCGTGGTCACGCCCGACGAACTGACCGACCCGCACAAGCTCCAGGTGCAGCTGCGGCTCAACGGCGAGACGCTCCAGAACTCCAATACGAAGGAGTTCATCTTCGGCGTCCCGCACGTCCTCTGGTTCCTGTCGCAGGTCGTGACGCTGGAGCCGGGCGACCTGATCTTCACCGGCACGCCCCCGGGCGTGGGCATCGCCCGCAAGCCGCCGATCCTGCTCAAGCCCGGTGACATCGCCGAGGTCGAGATCGAGGGGATCGGCACCCTCCGCAACCCGGTCGTCGCGGAGTAGTCGCTGGTGGTTCGTGCGTCGCTCAGTGTCGGGTCCGGTGATCGGTGCCCGACACGCCATTCGTTCCGTATCGGATCCAGCCTCGGGTTTCAGTCCTTGGTCTGATCCGCGTCTGGTACGTGACCATAAGTGACCGGATTTCCGGATGCCGCGCACGACAGGTTCTCGTCCAAAGCCAGCCACACCTTGATCTTGCGTCCAAGGTGCATCACAACTCCGCGTCCGATACGTGACCATTAGTGACATTTCCGGATCTTGCGGGTGATGAATTCTCACCCGGACCAGCCCCTCGTGCGTCCGAAACGCTCACGCGGCGGCCGTCGGCCGCGCATCGCTGTGCGGACCGGCGGCCGCCGGTGGTTGAGGTGTCGGGTTCCGGCGCGGTGCTCCAGTCCGGCCGCTCGTGCCGTGGGGGTTGTAGGTGGTGCCGCTCGGTCGCCCGGACGACCGCCCCCGCGGGCGCACCAGGACCGTGCATGGACCGCGCGGCTGACGGACTGAAGGACGTCACGGTCCGGATGTGAAGCGCCAGAACCCGAAGTTCGCTGCCGCGGTCTGGGCTGTGGATAGAGTCGGTGGGGCCACATCCGACACCTCACCGAAGTGTATGATACAGGCGTATACTAATCAAGACTCGACAAGGAAAACGGCTGATGCCTCGGCGAATCGATCCGTCGGGATTCGCACCCGACATTGATCGCTAGGGTTCATAGAGGTCGTCGATCGGGCAAACCAGGGCGTGAACCACATACCGGCCACGCCCGCCGCCCGAGCGGAACACGGTGGGCTGGTTCAGCGGGAACACGTTGCGTTCCGCCATCTCCACCACGGGTGGAAGGTGGTCGGTCGGCGACGGCCCCGGCTCGCCGACCCGTTGCCGGTCCTCCTGGCTGTAAAAGAGCGACAGCCGCCGGAGGTCCGAGATCACGTACCGGATTCCCGGCGCCGCGCGGGAGACCTCGGCCCGCACCATTTCGTACTGCCGCTCGCCCATCCCCACGGCCGTGCTGAGGTGCATGAAGCGGATCGGCGGTCGGTGGCCGAGGACCAGGTAGACCGCGTGCGGCGAGTCGTTCCACGCCATCACCTCGCCCTCGCGTACGTGCTGTGCGCGCAAGAAGTCCGCCACCTCCTCGATCTCCGCCGAGTCGATCCCGGCGAAGAAGTCCGACTGGAACGCCACGCCGTTCCGCACCCGCCCGGGAACGGAGGTCGTGGGCGACAGACACGCGGTCCACCACTTGAGGCGGTTTGGGTCGCGGTCCGGGTACGTCCAGACGACGTGGCGGAACGCCACGCCCTCCCACTCCCACTCCGGGACGGGCCGGCCGGTGAGCGCCGGGCCGGCGGCCACCCAGGCGATGACCGCCGCCTGTAACGCCAGCACGAGCGCGCTCACCGCCCAGCGGTTGGCGGCGAACACGGCGATCATCAGCAGCGTTTCGGGAACGTGAACGTAATGAAACCGCTTCTGGAAGAGGAGTGCCGTCAGCAGCCACGACAGGTAGAGCGCCGCCAGAACACCCCGTGCCGCGCGGGCATCGGCGTCCGCGGACGGGGCGTAGACCCATCCGGGCAACCACCGCGCCGCCAGCCCCGTGGGCGCGGGCGAACGACGCCACGGCCGTGCGTCGAGGAGGTTCAGCACGGCGACCGGCACCGACAGCACCACGAACAGACTCCACGCCGGGAAGTAGCCGAGCTGGTACTCGAACCGCTCCCCCAACTCCGAGCCCATCTGGTGGACGTAGGTGGTGTTCCAGTTCACAAACACGTCGTAGAAGTGCGGCCACGTCCCGGTCGCCACGAGCCAGCCGACCCCTGCCGCCCCGGCCGCGAGCCCCCCGAGCACCACGCCGAGCAGGTCGGCCGCCGCGCGCCGCCACGTCCCCCACCGGGCGAGTACCACCGCCCACACCGCGACCGCGACCGGGAACGCGTGCGGCTTGATCCACACCGCCACGCCCCAGACCAGCCCCTCGACCGCCGCGGAGCCGAACACCCACAGGTTCGTCACCGGGCGCTCGCGCACCGCCGTCACCCGGCGGACGCGGTATCCGGTGGCGACGAGCGCCGGGAGCATCATCCACACGTCGCGCTGGGCGTGGTTGAACTCGGAAATGAACAGGTAAAACCCGGCCATCCCCGCCGCGCCCCACGCCACCGCGGGCGGGTCCGCGCCCGCCCGCCGGGCCGCGCGCAGGAGCAGGAACGCGATGCCGCTCACGACCACGACGTCGACGGCGCGAACGGCCTCAATGCTAGTCCCGAGCAGCGAGCGGACCCCGCACAGCAGCCACACGAACCCGGGCGGGTTCGTGTCGAACACGTCCTTGTAGTGCGTCCCGCCGGATAGGACCGTCCGTGCCGCCACGTCGTACAGCGTGACGTCGATCCAGAGTGGCATCCGCAGGTACAGCGGCAACCCGACCGCGACGATCACGACGAAGGCCGCCCACCCGGCGCGGGCGGACCGCCACGGGAAGCGCGGGCGGGAAGCGGACGTGTCTTCGGTGCTCATCGTGCGACGTGACTAGTTGTGCGTTGCGGCTCGAAAGTCGTAGGCATGCACCGTCGAACTCCCCGGCTCGGGTCCGGAGCCCCGAAGGGGCGGCAGCCAATAGCCCAGGGTGTCAACCCTGGGTGCAGGCTCCGGGTCCGCGGGGCAGCGTGCGGCGACCGTGTTTTACGCCCCCCGCCCACCCCGAACAAGGCGCCGGGAACTTGAGAGAATCCGGTGAAATAACCGGAAAGACCGTTGCAACCCGCCTATTAGCCGTTTACGATCTTCGATGGAAACAGGTGCGACAATCGCCCGGCGGCGCCGCGAGGATTCAACGGCGTCGCTCCCTTTCGGCCTGGTCCTCCACCCTGTTCCCGACGACCCGAGACCGGGTTCCCTCATCCACAGGAGTGCTGCGATGAGTGCGTCGTTCGTCGAATCCCTCACCGAGCCCGCCGACGCCCTGACGGCCAGCCCGCACACGCACCTGCGGCAGTTGGTCGTCACGGTGAACGAGGCCGAGGTCATCATCACGGGCCGGGTGCCGACGTATTACCTCAAGCAGATGGCGCAGGAAGCGGTCCGCCCGGCTCTCGGGTGCCGCCGGCTGCGGAATCACGTCCAGGTCGGCTCGAACTGACTCGCTCCCAACCGTAGCTCGACGAGAAACCGGTCGAGATCCTCGACCGGCGCTGCCTGTGGCAGTCGGCTCGCAGCATGCGCGGCGTCCAGCCGTTCTTCCCAGCGCGCCAGTTCGGCGCGGTGGAACGCCACGTCCTCGCCCGGGAGCGTCCCCACCTCGGCGGCCGCCTTGCGGCGGATGAGCTCGGGGATGTAGGCCAGCCCGAAGCGCTCGTTGAGCGTCGGCAGGTGCGCCTCGACCACGCCGGTTTCGAGCAGGTGGACGCCGGTCAGCACGACTCGGTAGGCGTAAAGGAGCGTCTTCGCCTTCACCTCGACCTGCTTATCGAGCAAACGTAACTGCGTCTGGAGGAAGCCGCGGTAGTGGCGGTGGCAGCCGCGCGTGACACACCGGGTCGCGAGCGGCCGGAGCCGTGCCAGGAACTCGGCCCCGTCCGCGACGAGCGGCGAGAACACCTGCTCCAACACGTAGCCGTTGTCCTTCGCCAGCAGCCGGAGGTATTTGCCGATCTCGTGCGCGACCGCCTCCGCCTCTAGGCCCGCGAATTCACCCTTCGGCTCTACCGTCTCCGGCGGGCGGCGCAGGCCGACGAGCGCCGACAGCGGCGCCGCGAACGCGCCGCGCACGTCCACGTCGCTGTCCACCGACGGGAAGCCGTACAGGTGCGCGCCGCTGACGGTCCAGAACAGCGCGCCGGGGACGCGCTCGGTCGCCCACCGGCCGAGTGCCGCGAGGTCCAGGTCGTGTACGATCTCGGCCACGGGTGTCATCCCTTCAGCGACCCGGCGGCGCGCCGGCGGCGGGCGGCGATCAGGAAGCGGTTGGCGGCGTCGGCGTCGGGCCGCTCGGGGAGGCGCGTGCGGGTGAACGCCTCCTGGAACCGGCGGTCGAGCTCCAGCGCCCGCGCCTTCACTTCGGCGAACGTCCGCTCGCCGCGGCGGACGGCGAGCAGTTCGTCGCGGTGCGCGCCCACGTCCACGCGGACCTCGCCGTGGTCCAGAGCGTGGATGCCGCTGTGGAGCAACCGCAGCAGGTGCATCGCGTGCTTCGGCTTGAACGTCCCGCTCCGGGCGACGCGCTTCTCGATCAGGTTGAACTGCGACAGCACGTAGCCCGAGTAGGTGCGGTACAGGTGCCGCGACAGGAACGCCGACCGGACGCGGCGCAACTCCTCACCCGTCTCGTCGGCGAACGACACGACCGGCACCCACAGCGTTTCGAGGATGTTCGGGTTCGCCTGGAGTGCGAGGCGCACGAACTTCTCGACCTCCCAGACGACCTCCTCGACGCCCGGCGCCGTCGCCTCGGCCTGCTCCGGGGGCTTCGTCAGCGACCAGTGCCACTCGGCCGGCGCGACGTACACCCCGCGGCGGTCCTCGTCCGACCCGTCGGTGGCGAGGCCGAACGCGCGCGACCCGACCGTGACGCGGTAGACCACGAACGGCGACACGTCCGGCCCCGGCGTGGCGGCCGGCGCCTCGACCGAGTGGTCGCCGCGGCGGACGAGTAACTCGCCGAACTTCAGGCGGGCGGTGGTGCCGTCGAGGAAGCGGACCAGGTACGGGCGGTCGTTCGTCACCGGCGCTTCCACCACCTCGGCGACGCTGCCGGCGGGGCGTGGTGCGCCGGCGACCCGCCGCGCGGCGCGGAGTACGACCTGCGTCCCGGGCGGGAGGAGGAATGTCGGCGGGGGGTGGTCGGCGCGCTCGGACATGCGGAACCGGACCCCGGCGGGCGCCGTGAGGTTCGCCCGCCGGGGTCGGGGTCAGTTCTTCGGCGGCGCGGGCGGGGTCTCGCGCGGCAGCGGATCGACCTGCGCCCGCGGGCTCACCCGCACCGGGTCTTCGTACTTCCGCGAGGCGTCGCGGAGGCAGACGACGAGCCCGTTGTCGGCGGCGAGGAAGACGCGGTCGGAGACGGTGTTGGTGACCGCGATGTTGAACTCCGGCAGGTCGAGACCGGTGAGCGGCGCGGCCCGGCCGGTCTGCGGGTCGGTGGCCCGCTTCACGTCGAACACGAGCAACTTCCCCAGCCGGTCGCGGACGTAGGCGAAGTCCTCGTTCACCGCGAGGAGCCGGTCGGCCTGCCGGTCGGTGCGCCAGACGAGGGTGCCGTCCTTGGTGTTCACGCGCGCCACGCCCGAGTGGTCGCCGCCCGCGAAGACCGCGTCCTTCGTCGCGAGCGGGGTGTGGTTCAGGATGCCGCCGACGTTCGTGCGCCAGGCGACGTTCAGCCCGCTGACGCGATTCCCGCCCTGCGAGTCGACGGCGAGGAGGCTCCCGTCCGACAGCGGCACGTAGGCCGTGGTGCCGGCCATGGCCGGCTGCGCCGCCACCTGGTCCCACACCGGGCCGTCCACCTCCACCGTGCGGTCGGCCTTCGACAGCGCGATGATGCTCTTCGAGTCGGTGACGATCCAGACGCGGTTCGGCGTCACGATCGGCGCCAGGCGGATGCGCGTGGTCAGGCCGTACTCCCAGCGCTCCTTCGGCTTCACCCCGCGCGGCCGCAGGTCGGTCAGCGCGAGCGCCGCGGCCACCGACGGCGGGATGGTGCCGACCGACGGCGTCCGCTGCACGTTCCGCCCGGAGTCGTCGTGGAGCCGGTACGGCTGGCGGAGCGACGGGACGATCTGCACGGACGGCGAGACCGGCTCGCCCTCCAGCGAGTACGGCGGCGTGACCCGCGGCACGACCGCCAGCGACGGGCTCCGGCTGCCGCCCCCGCCGGCGGGCAGCGGGCGGTCGAGGGCCGGCGGGCGGCGCTCGAACTGGTCCTGGTTCGGCGACCGGTACGCGCCGGGGGCGGGGTAGCGGCCGGTCAGTTGGTCCACCGGGTTGGGCACGCCGATGACGCCCTCGCCGGCCTTCGGCGCCTCCTTCTTCGTGTTGTCCGCGATCACGATCGGCGTCGGGAGCTCGTAGGCGATGACGCGGTGCGCCCCGGCGGCCCCGGGCTGGGTGGCGAGCGGCACGTACAGGCCGCGCGAGTCGACGGCGAGGCCGGCGACCGGCGTCGTCCCCAGGTCCAGGGTGAACTCGACCACCCCGGTGTCGCGGTAGAAGGCGTACACGCGGGTGACGTTCGTGGCGAACACGAACCGCGCGTTCGCCGCGACCGGGAAGACGTTCGTGTACCCGCCGTTCCCCAGCGCCGCCGCCCACTGCACGCGGCCGGTCTTCGCGTCCACCGCGATGAGCTGGCCGGTGCGCGTCTGCACGAAGAGCTGGTCGTCGACCGTCTGGATCAGCTGGATCGTGTCGCGCCCGCCGGCGATCGGCAGGAACAGCGACCACTCGGTCCGCAGGTTGAGGCGGGCGAGCGCGGCGGGGTCGGGCGGCACGGCGCGCGAGTAGGTCGTCGGGTATTGGGCGGAGCCGAGCGCGGCGAGCGCGAGGAGGAGGCCGGCGGCGGCGGCCGAGCGGGACCACATGGCGGGGACTCCGGGGCGACAGGGCCGGGGGCCGATTCCTCCAGTCTAACAGCCGCCGCGGGCGGGCAGAAGCAACCGCGCGGGTTCGGGGCGCGCCGGGGGCGCCCGCGGTGCCGGCGGCGCCGGTTGTGCCGGCGGACGGGGGCTACTTCTTCCCGAGCGCCCGCTTTCGGGCGAAGAAGGCGGTGAGCACGGCGGCGCACCGGTCGGCCGTCACCCCGCCGACGACGCGGGCGCGGTGGTTCAGCCGGGGGTCGGACGTGATCTGGTAGAGCGTGTGGCACGCCCCGGCCTTCGGGTCGGTGCAACCGTACACGACCATCGGCAGCCGGGCCTGGACGATCGCGCCCGCGCACATCGGGCACGGTTCGAGTGTGACATAGAGGATGCACCCTTCGAGCCGCCACGACTTCAGCGCCGCCGCCGCCTGCGTGATGGCGACCATCTCGGCGTGTGCCGTCGGGTCGTTCAGCTCCTCGCGCTGGTTGTGGGCCGAGCCGATCACGCCCAACTGCGGGTGGATGACGACCGCCCCCACCGGCACCTCGTCCGCCGCGTCGGCGGCGGCCGCCTCGGCGAGCGCCAGTTCCATGTGGTGCAGGTGGAACGGGTGCCCCGGGTCGGTGAACGCCAGGTCGAGCGGGCTGAACGGGTCCATGAGCGGTCACGCCGGGGTGGTGCGGTGGGCGGGCAGCGCGACGCGGAACGTGGTCCCGACCCCGGCCGCCGACTCCACCCCGATTGTACCGCCGAGGTCGCGGACGATTCCGGCCACCGCGGCCAGCCCGAGGCCGCTCCCGTCCGCCTTGGTGGTGAAGAACGGGTCGAACACGCGGGGGAGGTCGGCGGCCGGAATGCCGCACCCGTCGTCGGCCACCTCCAGCGTCACACGGCCGCCGGCGGCGCCGACCGATACGGCCACCCGCCCGGGCCGCGGGCCGACCGCCTGAACCGCGTTCGTCACGAGGTTCAGCACCACCTGGCTGAGCTGTGACGGGTCGGCCCAGACCGGCGGCACGTCCTCGGCGGCGGCGGCGAGCACCTCGACCCGACCGCGTCCGACGGGGTAGACCATCCGCACCGTGTCGCGGGCGACCGCCACGAAGTCCGTCGGGCCGGGGCGGGGGCGGGTCGCCCCGGCGAACGACGTCATCTGCCGGCACAGGCCCGCCGCCCGCTCCCCGGCCGCGACGATCGCGTCGAGGCATTCTCGGGCCGGCGAGTCGGGCGGGAGGGCGGCCGCCGCCAGGTCGGCGTTCCCGAGCATCACCGAGAGGATGTTCTTGAAGTCGTGCGCCGCCCCGGCCGCGAGGAGGGCAAGCCCCTCGACCTTCTGCGCGCTCACCAGCCGGGCGTCGAGTTCCCGCCGCGCCGCGGCCGCGCGCTCGCGCTCGGTCACGTCCACGCCGACGCCGCCGACGTACCGCTCGCCGTCCGGGCCGGTGAACGGAAACTTGACGTCCAACCACGTCCGCGGCGTGCCGTCCGGGTCGGGGACGGTTTCGATGAACTGCTCGGCCCGCCCCGACGCGAGGACGCGGAGGTCGTTGGCCCGGAACCGGGCGGCGACGTCGGGCGCCCACACCTCGTCGAACGTCTTGCCGATCCGGTCCTCGGGGTTGATCCCGAAGTGGTCGAGGTACGTCTTGTTGACGAACACGTACCGCCCGGGCTCGACCCGCATCCAGGCGATCGCCGGGACGTTGTTCATGAACTCCCGGAAGAGTTCCTCCCGGCAGCGGAGCGCGTCGCGGAGCTGCCTCACCTCGTCGAGCACCACCGCGGCCACGAGCACCGACGCCACCGCGCCGGCCGGGCCGGACTCCGGCACGAACCGGTACTCGATCAGGTGGTCGGCCGGCGGCCCGGGCCGCAGGTACTCGAAGTGCCCGGCCGCGCCGGTGCGGAACGCCGCCTGGAGGTGCTCGACCCACCGGCCGTAGGCGTCCGGCCCCATCCCGAGGTCGCGGCACGACCGGCCGAGTACCTGATCGGGCCGGAGACCGACGAGGTCGCAGCCCGTCCGGTTGGCGTAGGTGATGCGCAGGTCGGGGCCGACCCGGAACACGACGACGGGTAGCCGGTCGATGACCACCGCCGGGTCAGCGGCGGCGGTCGGTTGGGCGCTCATCGACAACCCCCGGCGGTACGGACGGGTCACCGAACCCGTTCGTTCAACGTGTAATACGCCTCGGGGTGCAGAACCCGCTCCCCGGTTGTCGTGCGGATGCCTTCGGGCCGGATGGCGTACACCCGGCCCGGCCGCAGGTTCGACACCGCCAGGGACAGCGTCCGCCCGTCGGCGGAGAGACGCGAGCCCGTCACCGGCTCGGCCCGGCGGTCGGTCTCGGGGCAGCCGTAGGCACTGGAGTAAACGTACGTGTACGACTCGACCGGCACCGCCGCGGCGGCGGTCACCGGATCGACCGGCTTGGTGAACGTCAGGTCGAAGCCGGTGCGCGTCAGCGTGAGGTGGTGGATTTCGAGCGGCTCGGCGCCGGTGTAGGTCACGCGTTGCAGGCCGAACGGCTTCCCGCCGATCGAGCCCCAGCCGCGGCTCGTCTGGCCGACGAACAACGTACCATCGGGCGCGAACGCGAGGCGGTTGACGCCGCACTGGAAGCCGGAGCGGAACGGGAAGCACGCGCCCTGGAACACGCCGTTCACGCGCTCCATCGCCACCCGCATCACCACCGACGTGCTCTGGTCGCCGACGAGGCACTGCCCGGCGAACGGGCCGAACCGCCCGCCGGTCGTGTCCCAGATCGGCTCGCTCAGCGACTTCCCCATCCGGCCGTAGGGGAACCAGATGACCGGCGGGTCGACCTGTGGCATTCCCGACGGGGCGTTCGCGCCCGGGCCGCGCTGGCCGTCGTAGAGCATCCCGCTCGGCACCGCGGTCGGCACGAGCCCGGCGAACGGCGAGAACGGCACCCATCGGAGGCCGGCCTGGTGGCCGTAGAACCGACCGCGCTGGAGGTGGTGGAGCTTGTTCGTCGCCACCCACTCGCCCTGGTTGTCGGCGTAGAACAGCTCACCGTCCGGGCCGAAGTTGACCCCGTTCGGCGAGCGCAGGCCGTAGGCCCACGGCTCCATCGCCCCGGTGCGCGGGTTCACCTTCACGCACCACCCGCGCCACGGCGATTTCGCCTGGTGGCCGCCGCCGAACCCGACGTTCAGGGTGATGAAGAAGTTCCCGTCGCGGTCGCGGGCCGGGCCGAAGGCGTATTCGTGGTAGTCGCCGGACACGCCCCACCGGTCGCAGACGGTCACGAACTCGTCGGCCACGCCGTCGCCGTCGGTGTCCGTGACGCGCGTGAGCTCGGCGCGCTGGACGACGTAGGTGGTGCGGTCGTCCTGCACCCACATCCCGAGCGCCTCGTGCAGTGCCGTGCAGTAGCGGGTGACGCGGACGGTGTTCGGGTCGGCTTCGAGCGGGTTGTGAACCAGCCACATCTCGCCGCGGCGCGTGCAGACGAGCAGCTTGCCGTCCGGCCGGAACGCCAACCCGCCGACCTCCAGCACGCAGTCTTGTGGCAGCGGGATCGTGCCGATGGCGTAGTGCGCGGCCTCCGCGGTCGCCTGTCCCTGCGTCGCCTGGACGAACGCCGCCGGCGGGAAGTCGCGGTCGGCGCGGGTGCGGATCGTGCCCGGAACGATCAGCGGGAACTCGGGCGCGGCGTAGACCTCCCACCCGCCGCCGTACTGGCCGACCTTCACGAGCAGCCGGTTCTTGCCGACCACGACCGGCAGTTCGACGTGGTACTGGTCCGGCGCCGCGGCGCGCTCGTGGTCCTCGTGCAGCAGTCGTTTGCCGTTGAAGAACACGGAACAGGTGTCGTCGGAGCCGAGCGAGACGGGCAGCTTGAACTCGCGGTCCGAGTCGAACTCGTGGTACAGGTAGACGACCGAGTTGTGCTTGTGCGGGGCGGGGAAGAGGTCGGCGAGGTTGACGATCCGGCCGGTCGAGAACCCGCGGAACTCCTCCCACTTCACCTTCGCCCCGCCCTTCCCCGGGTACGTCGCCTTCAGGTCCACCGCGCCCTTCTCGGGCGCGAACGCGGTGTCGAACCCGGAGCGGTCGGTGTTCTCGAACGGACCGGCGAAGTACCACTTCCCGTCGAGGTTCGGGAGCTTGTGTGAGGCGAGTGTCGCCCGCACCGTCTCGGCCCGCGACGCCTTCTTGACGTACTCGCCCTCCGGCGCCTTTGGCGGCTGGGCGACGAGCAGTGCGGTCGTGAGCGTGGCCAGCAGCGCGGCGGGGAGGAGGGTGCGGAGCAGCATGGACGCTCTCGGCGCGGAAGGGCGGGCGGTGGGGTGGGATACCGGCAGTGTACGGCGTCAGAACTTCTTCCACAACCGCTCGAACTCGGCGGCGAACGCGGCCACCAGCTTGGGGTCGGCGGACTCGACGAGGTTCTCGTAGTTGCACTCGGCGGCGCCGCGCGTCCAGTTGTAGCTGCCGTTGATGAGCCGGGTGCCGTCGAAGACCGCGTACTTGTGGTGCATGTGTCCGCTGAGCCCCGACACGCCCGGGCCGCGCACGTCGTCGAGCTTCACCGGGATGCCGGCGGCCTGGAACTTGTGGACGTCGGAGCCCGGGTCGAGCGCCTTCTCGTTGTCGCTGACGATGCGGACCTTAACACCGCGGCGGTGGGCGTCGAGGATCGGGTTCGAGACGCGGTCGTCGGTGATGGTGAAGACACAGAGGTCCATCGTCCGCCGCGTCTGGTTGACCCGGCTCGCCAGGTGCCGCCAGCACGCCTCGCCGGGCGCGAAGAACACGAGGTCGTCCGCGACCACGCCGCCGTTCGCCGGCGCCGCGGGCTGCACCGGCGCGAGGGTGCGCATCACGTCTTCGAGCCAGTCGATGAGGCGTTCGGCGGGGAGGTTGGCGGACGCCTTGCGCGCGAGGTCGAACGCCGCGTGCCGCACGACGCCGCGCTGGGCGTCGGTCTTGGCGTTGGCGGCGACCCAGGCGGCGAGTGCCTGCTTTTCGCTCCCGGAAAGCGTGAGGTCGTCGAGGGTCTGGGCGAGGAAGCGCTCGGCATCGGCGGCGTTCACAATAACTCCGGGATCGGTGGCGTCCGCACAGGGTACGCCACCGACCACCCCGGACGCAACCGCTACGCGATCAGCGCCCGAATGGCGTGCGCCGGTTCGACGCCGGTGAGGCGCTGGTCGAGCCCCTGGTAGCGGTACGTGAACCGCTCGTGGTCGAGCCCGAGCAGGTGGAGGATCGTCGCCTGGAAGTCCGGGATCGAGCACGGGTCCTTGACGATGTTGTAGCTGAAGTCGTCCGTCTCCCCGTAGATCGTCCCGCCCTTCGACCCGCCGCCGGCCATCCACATCGTGAAGCAGCGCGGGTGGTGGTCGCGGCCGTAGTTGGTCTTGGACAGCCCGCCCTGGCTGTAGATCGTCCGCCCGAACTCGCCGCCCCAGATGACCAGCGTGCTGTCGAGCAGTCCTTTCCGCTTCAGGTCTTGAATCAGCGCCCAGCACGGCTGGTCCACGTCGCGGCACTGGTCGGGCATGCGGCCGCCGAGGTTGCCGTGGTGGTCCCAGTTGTTGTGGTATACCTGCACGAACCGCACGCCCTTCTCCACCAGCCGGCGGGCGGTCAGTGCCGTGTGCGCGAACGAACCGGGGCGGCGCACGTCCGGGCCGTACGTGTCGAGCGTGCGCGCGTCCTCCCGCGACAGGTCGGCGAGCTCCGGCACACTCGTCTGCATGCGGAACGCCATCTCGTACTGCGCGATCCGCGTCAGCGTCTCGGGGTCGCCGGTGCGCTGGTGCTCGAGTTGGTTCAACTGGCCGAGGCCGTCGAGCGTGCGGCGGCGGACGGACTCGTCCACGCCGGGCGGGTTGTTGATGTAGAGGATCGGGTCGCCGGCCGCGCGGAACGACACCGCCGCGTGCTCGCCGGGGAGGTAGCCGCTCTGCCACAGCCGGGCCGAGATGGCCTGCACCTGCTCCTGGTTGCTCGGCCGGGCCACCATCACCGCGAACGTCGGCAGGTTCTGGTTCAGGCTGCCGAGGCCGTAGCTCATCCACGCCCCGAGGCACGGGCGGCCGGTCACCTGGTTCCCGGTCTGGATGTACGTGATCGCCGGCTCGTGGTTGATCGCCTCGGTGTGCATCGACCGGATGAACACCATGTCGTCGGCCATGCGGGCGGTGTACGGCAGCACCTCGCTGATCCACATGCCGCACTGCCCGTGCTGCGCGAAGCGGTACTTCGACGGCGCGATCGGGAACCGCGCCTGGCCGCTCGTCATCGTCGTGAGGCGCTGGCCGCGGCGGACGCTGTCGGGGAGATCCTTGTCGTAGAAGTCCACCATCCGCGGCTTGTAGTCGTACAGGTCCATCTGCGCCGGGCCGCCGACCATGTGCAGGTAGATGATGTTCTTGCACTTGGCCGGGAAGTGCGTCTCGCGGAGCGCGGCGCCGTGCCCGGTCGGGCTGCCGGCGGCGGCCGCGCGGGTGGCGCTGCCGAGGAGTGTGCCGAGCGCGGCGCCGCCGAGCGAGAAGCCGGAGGAGGCGAAGAAGTGCCGCCGCGTCTGCGCCAGGAGCGCCGGGTTGTCGAAGATCATGGCCGGTTCCTTGTGTGCGGGTGTGTCGGGGAGGCGGGCGGCGCCCGTCGGGCGCCGCCCGGGGGCGGCGCTACTTGTTCAGCACCTCGTCGAGGTTCATCAGCTGATTCACGGTCATCGTGTACGCGGCGAGTTCGATCGGGTCGAGGGCGGCGTCGGCCCGGGACTCGCCGAACGCGATCAGCCGGCGGGCGTCGTCGGGCTTGGCGCGGTAGTGGGCGAGCAGGTCGGTCAGCACGCGCTCGACCACCGGCCGCTCGTTGTCTCGGAACGGTCGCGCGAGCAGCCGCTGCGCCACGAAGTCGAGCCGCGCCTGCGGCGTCGCGCCGCCGGTCTTGATCGTCCGCTCGGCCAGCACGCGGGCGGCCTCGACGAACTGTACGTCGTTGAGCGTCAGCAGCGCCTGGAGCGGCGTGTTGGTGCGGTCGCGGCGGACCGTACAGAGCTCGCGGTTCGGGGCGTTCAGCACCTCCATCGACGCCGGCGGGGCGCTGCGCTTCCAGAACGTGTACATGCTGCGGCGGTACAGGTTCGCCCCGGTGTCGCGGCGGTAGTCGCGGGTGTTGCTCCCGATCATCGCCACTGCCTCCCACACCCCGTCCGGCTGGTACGGCCGCACGCTCGGGCCGCCCTGCCGGCGCACCAGCAGCCCGCTCGCGGCGAGCGCCGAGTCGCGCACCATCTCGGCGTCCATGCGGAAGCGCGGGCCGCGGCTGAGCAGCCGGTTGTCGCGGTCCTTCTGCACTTTCTCGGGCGTCGCCACCGCCGCCTGGCGGTACGTGGACGACGTGACGAGCAGCTTGAAGAACTGCTTCACGTCCCACCCCTTCTCGCGGAACTCGACCGCCATCCAGTCGAGCAGTTCGGGGTGGCTCGGCAGCTCGCCGGTGATGCCGAAGTCGCCGGCGGTGCGGACGAGACCGGTGCCGTACAGTTCCTGCCAGAAGCGGTTCACCGTCACGCGCGTCGTCAGCGGGTGGTCGGCCCGGAGGAGCCAGCGGGCGAAGCCGAGGCGGTTGCGCGGCAGGTCGTCGGGGAAGGTCGGCAGCGCCGCCGGCGTCGCGGCGCCGACCTTGTCGCGGCGCTTGTCGTAGTCGCCGCGGTGGAGGATGAACGCCTCCGGCGCGCTCGCCTTCTCAACCGCTACATGGGCGATCGTACCGCGGCCGCGGATGGCGACGTCCTCCCCCTGGAGGGTGCGGTACGCGGTCGAGAGCTGCTGGTACACGCGGTCCTGCGACACGAGCCACCAGTTGTACAGCTCGGTCGTCTCGCCGGCCGTCCGCTGGGCCGCCGCCTTGCCGAGCAGTTCGGCGACGCGGCGCGAGCCGGACAGCTGCGAGGCGTCGAGGGCGGTGAACGGGCGGGCGTAGATGCGGAGGTCTTCGAGCGCCACGCCGTTCACCCGCGCGCTGTTGTTCCGCTGGCCGATGGCGAACGGCACCGCGGTGCGCGTCGTGGACTGGAGCGAATCGGCCTCCGTGTCGAGCGGTTGCGGCTCGCCGTTGTAGTAGATCTTCGTGCCGCCCGCCTTGGCGCTGCCGTCGTGGACGACGGTCACGTGCGTCCAGCGCCCGGGCTGGATGACGCCCTTCGCCACCACCTTCATCGCGTCAGACGGCCAGACGTTGATGAAGTGCGTGCCGATGCGGTCGTTCTGGAGCCACACGTCCCAGCCGCGGTGGCCGTTGGCCTCGTCCATGCGGGCGACGATGGCGCCGTTGCCGGCGCCCTTCTTGTCGATCGTCACCCAGAACGACACCGCGAACGGCTGCGTCCGGTCGAAATCGCCCACGTCCTTGAAGGTCAGCTTGTCCCCGGCGCGGATGGTGAACGCCTTGCTCTTATCCGCCCGCGCCACCGACCAGTCGAAGCCGCTGTTGAACTTGGCCTGCTGGTCCTTCCCGTCGACAGACACCGCAAGCGCCTTCCCCGCGTCCTCGCGGAGCGGGGCATGGAACACGAGCGCGCCCGTCGGCGCCTGCTTGCTGTAGTCCTCGGCCTTCGCCGTCTTCAGCCAGGCACCGAAGTCGCCCTTCGCGCTCGCCTTCCGCTCGTCCACCTTCGCCTTCGCCGCGGTCAGTTCGGGCGTGATCGCCTCCAGCCGCGGGCGGTCCTCGGCGCGCGGGACGGGGATGATCGGGTTCGGGTTCGGGATGTTCCCGTCGCGGACCGGCACGGCAAGGTTGTTGAAGAACGCCGCCATACTGTAGAACTCGCGCTGCGAGATCGGGTCGAACTTGTGGTCGTGGCACACGGCACAGCCGGCGGTGAGGCCCATCCACACTTGGTTGATCGTCTCGGTGCGGTCGCGGGTGTAGAGGACGGCGTACTCCTCGTCGATGATGCCGCCCTCGTTCGTCGTGATGTTGCAGCGGATGAACCCGGTGGCGACGCGCTGGTCGAGCGTCGGGTTCGGGAGCATGTCGCCGGCCAGTTGCTCGGTCGTGAACTGGTCGAACGGCAGGTTGCGGTTGAAGGCGTTGATGACCCAGTCGCGGTACGCCCAGATCTCGCGGAAGTTGTCGAAGTGGATGCCGTGGGTGTCGGCGTAGCGGGCGGCGTCGAGCCAGTACCGGCCGCGGTGCTCGCCCCACTCCGGCGTCGCCATCAGCTTGTCCACGTACTTCTCGTACCAGTTCGGCGCTGCGTCGCTGACGAAGGCTTCCACGTCGGCGGGCTCCGGCGGCAGACCGGTGAGGTCGAGCGCGAGCCGGCGGGCGAGCGTGCGGCGGTCGGCCTCGGCGGCCGGTTCGAGCCCGTTGTCGCGGAGCTTCTTGAGGACGAAGGCGTCGACCGGCGTACGGACGAACGCCTTCGCTTTCTCGTCGGTAAACGCCGGGATCGCGGGGCGCGTCGGCGCGATGAGCGACCAGTGTGGCTGGTACGGCGCGCCCTCGGCGATCCAACGCCGGAGTAGCTGCTTCTGCGCCTCGGTAACGACCTTCTTCGTCTTCGGCGGCGGCATCACCTCGGACGGTTCGGTGCTGCACACGCGCTCGATGAGCGAACTCTTCGCCGGGTCGCCGGGGACGATCGAGCCGGAGTCGATGGCGTCCTGGCGGCGGTCGAGCCGCAGGTCGGCCTTACGGGCGGCACTGTCCGGGCCGTGACAGGCGAAGCAGTTCTCCGCCAGGATCGGCCGGATGTCGCGGTTGTACTCGACCTTCGCCGGCGCCTGCGCGCCCGCCGGTTGCGCGGCGGGCTGGGCGTCGGCGGTGCGTGGGTGGAACGGCCACACGACCGCCGACGCGAGTGCGAGCAAGCCGGCCGGACCGGCGAAGCGGGAGAGTCGGAGCATCGGCAGAGCCCTCGGCGGGGTCGTGTCGGTGGTTCAGGTCAGGCGGGTCGTCACCCGGCTCCAGTACACTTCGCCGGAGCGGATGTGGCGGGCCATCGCGCGGGCGGCGGCCTTCGCGTCGGCCGCCTCCAGGGCACGGATCAGCGCGAGGTGCTCGTGCGCCTCGACGCCGATGCGGTGGTAGTCGTTCCGCGCCTCCTCGTGCTCCCAGGCCACGTCGCGGAAGGCACGGAACAGCGTTTTCAGCCGGGCGAGTTCGGCGCGGAGGAAGCCGTTCCCGCACGACGACGCGATGAGGTCGTGAAGCCGGTCGTCCACGTCGCGGGCAGTCGTCAGGGTGTCCGCCGTCGCCGGCGTGGCGGTCAGTCCGTCGGTCTCCGCGCCGATCCCGGCGAGTGCCTTCGGGTCGATGCGCCCGCACGCCTGCCGGGTCGCCAGGCATTCGAGCGACCGCCGCACCTGGCACACCTCGCGCACGTCCTTCGCCGTGACCTTGCGAACGACCGCGCCGCGGTTCGGCAACAAATCGACCACACCGATCCCGGCGAGCTCGACAAGCGCCTCCCGGATTGGAGTGTGGCTGACGCCGAAACGATCCGCCAACGCCTGCGTCACCAGCCGGTCGCCGGCCCGGAGCTTCCCCTGGAATACATCGGTCAGCACCGACCGAACGACGGATTGGCGGCGGCGCCCGTGGTCGAATCCGGCATCAACGGGACGAATAGTCGGCATGCGGCGGGCGGTACGGGAAGCGGGACCGGGCGGGATATGTTAACGCTAACCGGCTCGTCGCACGGCGGCAACTGGATTCTACAGAATCTTTGCCGCGGATCGGAACGCCGCGTGCATCGTCGCTCGCCGGTTCCCGAGTGGGAGGGCGGCCGTGAGCGACGCGCTGTACTGGTACGGGTCGATCTTCCTGCTCCTCTTCTTCACTGGCATCGGTCTACCGCCGATGCCGGAAGAGGCGGGCATTTTGTACGCCGCCGGCCTCCACGCCCTGCACCCGGAGGTCAAGTGGTGGGGCGCGTGGCCGGCGGCGGCGCTCGGCATCCTCGCCGCCGACTGCGTGTTGTACGGCATCGGCCACCGGCTCGGGCCGCGGCTGTTCGAGTACAAGTGGACGCAGCGCATGCTCAGCGCCGAGCGGCGGCAGCGGCTCGAGGGGAAGATTCACGAGCACGGCATCAAGCTGCTCATCATGGCCCGCTTCCTCCCGCCACTGCGGCTGGGCGTGTTCCTCATCACCGGCGCGGCGCGGTACTCGTTCGTGAAGTTCGTCATTGCCGACGTGATCTACGGCGTCGTCGGCGTCGGCATCTTCTTCTTCGGCGGCAGCTGGCTGATCGAGATGCTGAAGCAGGTCGGCTACACGGCCGTGTGGTTCGTGGCGGTGCCGGCGGCGGTGTACGGGCTGTACCGCTACTACCGCTACCTGAAGAAGCGCGAAGCCGGTCCGGCGTCGGTGGTCGAGGCGACCGCGCCCGCGGCGACGAACCCGGCCGGCGCCGTCCCGGCGATGCGCGAGGCGGTGACCATGCTGAAGGAGTGACCGAAGGTTGGTGGGACCGGCGTCCCGCCGGTCATCGCTCAGACCGGTGTCCCGCCAGTCCCGCCATTGATTCTCTTTGCATCTCACCGCCGGGCCGGCAATAATCCGCGGCACCCACCCCCGCCGCCACCGGCCCGCCGCATGAAGATCGCCCGCGTCGAGACGCACGTCTGCCACGCCCGGATGCGGAACTGGGTGTTCGTGAAAGTGGTCACCGACCAGGACGGCCTGTTCGGCTGGGGTGAAGCCACGCTCGAGTGGCACACCCGCGCCGTCGTCGGCGCCGTCGAGGACGTCGCCGAGTTGATCGTCGGCGAAGACCCGACGCGGGTCGAACATCTGTGGCAGATGATGTACCGCCAGCACTTCTGGCACGGCCACGGCATCGTCCGCGCCACCGCCATCGCCGGCATCGACCTGGCGCTGTGGGACATCCTCGGCAAGGTGTGCGGAGTGCCGTGTGCGAAGCTGTGGGGCGGCCCGGTGCGCGACCACGTCCGCACCTACTGCCACCTCGGCGGCGGGCGGATGGAGGACTTCTACGAGACCGCCGCCGAGGACGCGAAGCGGTTCGCGGACCTGGCACGGCAGGCGGTCGCGGACGGCTACACGGCCTTCAAGTGCATGGCCGTTCCGCCGACGCTGCCGCTCGACGGGCTCAAGCCCATCCGCACGGCCGAGAAGGCGGTGGCGGCGATGCGCGAGGCGGTCGGCGACGGCATCGACATCATGGTCGATTGCCACGCCCGCCCGTCGCCGGCGATGGGCCTTCAGTTCGCCAAGGCTCTCGAACCCTACGGCCTGTACTTCCTCGAAGAGCCGTGTTGGCCCGAGTCGGTGGACGGGCTCGCCGCCATCAACCGCGCCGTCAGCACGCCCATCGCCACCGGCGAGCGGGTGACGAACCTCGCCGACTTCCAACGCCTGTTCGCGGCGCGGGCCTGCGAAGTCTGTCAGGTGGACATCACCCACTGCGGCGGCCTCTCGGAAGCGCGGCGGATCGCCGCGCTCGCCGAGGCCCACCGCATCGCCCTCGCGCCGCACAACCCGCAGGGGCCGGTGAGTACCGCGGCGAGCCTGGAATTCGGGTTCAGCCAGCCGAGTTACGCCATCTGCGAGACGGTGACCGAAGACGTGCCGTGGCGCCGCGACGTGGTGGCCGAGGGCTTCACGATCGAGCCGAAGGGCCGCGTCGTGCGGCCGAACACGCGCCCCGGGCTGGGCATCACGATCAACGAGGCCGAGGTGAGGAAGCACCCGTTCCAGCAGGAGGTGCTGCAGCGCGTGTTCTACCCCGACGGCAGCGTGGGGGACTGGTAATGCCGAAGCGGCTCGAAGGCGTCCTCGCCATCGCACACACGCCGTTCACCGACGACGACCGCATCGACGCCGCGGCGCTCGCACGGGCCGTGGACTGGTCGTTCGCGGTCGGCGCCGACGGGCTCGGCACCGGCATGGTGTCCGAGACGTTGAAGCTCACCGCCGACGAGCGCGTCGAGCTGCCGCGGTTGCTCGTCGAGGCGACCCGCGGACGCGGCCCGGTATTCGCGGCCGTCGGCGCGGAAGGGACGCGGCAGGCGGTCGGGTTCGCGGCGGCGGCGGAGCGCGTCGGGTGCGACGCGGTCATGGCCGTGCCGCCGCTCACGGCGCGCCTCGGAGTCGAGCAGACCACCGACTACTTCCGCGCCGTCGCCGACGCGGTCGGCATCCCGGTCATCGTGCAGGATGCGTCGGGATACGTCGGCCAGGCGATCCCGCTCGGCGTGTACGTAAAGCTGCTCGACCGCTACGGGCCGGACAAAATCCTCTTCAAGCCGGAGGCAGCGCCGAACGGGCCGACCATCTCCGCGCTGCGCGACGCGACCGGCGGCGCGGCCCGCATCTTCGAGGGTTCGGGCGGCGTCTTCCTCATCGACAGCTTCCGCCGCGGCGTCGCAGGCACGATGCCCGGGATGGACCTGCTCGACGGCAACGTCGCCGTGTGGCGGGCACTGAAGCGCGGCGACGAGGACGCGGCGTATCGGGCCTACTTCCCGGTGAGCGCGATCGTGAGCCTGCAACTGCAAGCGGGGCTCGACGGGTTCCTGGCGGTCGAGAAGTACCTGATGGTGAAGCGCGGCCTGTTCCCGTCCGCCCGGCGCCGCGGACCGTACGGCTGGGAGCTCGACCCAGAGACCGCCGCCGAAATCAACCGCCTCTACGACCGTCTGCAACACGTCCTCCGCGCGGGGGTGTAATGCGCTACACCCTCCTCGCGTTCCTGTGCCTCATCACGCTCGTCGCCTACCTCCAGCGATCGGCGCTCGGTGTGCCGTCGAAGGCGATCGAGAGCGAGCTCGGACTGACGCCGCGCGACCTCGGGCTGGTGTGGCTGGCGTGGTACGCCGGGTACGCGGCGCTGCAACTGCCGTCCGGCTGGGTCGCCGACCGGCTCGGCAGCAAGCCGGCACTCGTCCTCTTCGCGGTAACGTGGTCGGCGTTTACCGCGCTCGCCGGCCTCGCCGACGGGTTCATTACCCTTCTGTTGCTCTGGGCACTGATGGGTGCCGCGCAGGCGGGCATCTTCCCGTGCGCGACGAAGGCCATCGGCGCGACGTTTCCGAAGACCGAGCAGGCGCTCGCGTCCGGGTTGCTCGCGTGTTGCATGGCCGGAGGCGCAGCGCTCGCGCAGATGGTGACGGGCGTCCTCTTCGGCCCGATGACGTGGCAGCAGGTGCTCGCCGTCTACGCGCTGCCGGGGCTCGTGTGGGTGCTGGTGTTCGCGCTCGCCGTGCCGCGCCCCGACGCCCCGCGACCACCGCCCGCCGCGTCCCGGCCGCGCGTGGACTGGACGTTACTCGTCGCCGACTGGAACATGGTGCTGCTCTGCTTGCAGCAGTTCCAGCGGGCGGCGGCGACCGCGCTGTTCTTCACGTGGTTCCCGCGCTTCCTCCAGGAAACGAAGGGGGTCTCGCCGGCCGAGTCCGGCGAACTCGCGGCGTGGCCGCTGCTCGCCGGCATCCTCGGCGCGCTGATCGGTGGGGGCGCGTCGGACTGGCTGTTGCGGCGGACCGGTCGCGAGCGCGTGAGCCGGTGCGGCCTGTCGGTCGGGGCGATGGTGGTCGCCGCGGGAACGTCGGTCGGCGCGTACTACGCCGACACCGCGGCGGAGGTCGTGGTACTGGTGAGCGCCGCAGCGTTCTGCGCGTACGTCGCCGGGCCGGCGGCCTACGCGGCGGCGCTGTCGATGGGCGGCACGCGGGTGGCGATCGTGTTCGCGACGATGAACATGGCCGGGAACGTCGGCGCCGGGTTCTTCCCGTTCGCCGTCGGCCAGCTCGTCAGCACGACGGGCGACTGGAACCTCACGATCCTCCTGTTCTCCGGGCTGTTCGCCGGCTCCGGCGTGTGCTGGCTCTTACTGAACCCGACCGGCACGCTGTTCGAGGAGTTGCCGTGACGACCAGGCTGACGACACCGCAGACGCGCTGCCGCGCCGCCTTCGCCCGCGCCGACATCACCCCGCCGCCCGGCATCTATCACCGCATGTGGGGCGCCGCGTTGCACGAGCAGGCGACCGGCGTCCACCGCCCCCTTACGGCCACGGCACTGTTCCTCGAGGCCGAGACCGGCGCCGGCCGGTTGCTCGTCATCGGCATCGACCACTGCATCCTCGAAGCGGTCGAAGCCGACCGCCTGCGCGAGCGCGCCGCGGGCGCGGCGGGAATCGGCGTCGAGTGCGTCCACGTCGCACTGTCGCACACGCACGGGTCGGCGTGGCTGTCTCGGTCGCGGTCGCACCTCCCCGGCGGCGAGCACATCGGCCCGTACCTCGACCGCGTGGCGGCGGTGTGCGGGGAACTCGCCGCCGAGGTCGCCGCAAAGCTCGAACCGGCCTCGGTCGTGTACGGCACTGCACGCTGTGACCTCGCCCGCCACCGCGACTTCTGGGATGTGGCGACGAAGCAGATCGTGTGCGGGTTCAACCCCGACGGCCCGGCGGACGACACGGTCACGCTCGCACGGGTCGTGGGTGACAGCGGGGCGACACTCGGTACGGTCGTGAACTATGCCTGCCACCCGACGACGCTGGCGTGGGAGAACACGCTCGTCAGCCCGGACTACGTCGGGGCGATGCGCGAGGTGGTTGAGCGCGAGACGGCGGCGCCGTGCCTGTTCCTGCAAGGCGCCTCCGGCGACCTCGGGCCGAAGCACGGGTACGTCGGCGATGTCGCGGTCGCCGACCGTAACGGCCGGCAGCTCGGCTTCGCGGCGCTATCCGGCCTGGAAGGATTGCCACCGCCTGGGACGGCGTTTGAGTATGCCGGGCCGGTTGTCTCGGGCGCGACGCTCGGCGCCTGGGAGCACCGCGCGCATGCGTCGCCCACACGCGCGGCGTTCGGCGGCGGGCGGATGACGGTCCCCCTTCCCTACCGGGTGGACCTGCCGACCCGCGCCGAGACCGCGGCGGCGTTGAAGAAATGGGAAGCCGAAGAGGCCGACGCTCGCGCCGCCGGGGACGCGGCCCGCGAGCGGGACGCCCACGCGCACGCCGAGCGCATGACCCGCCAGCTCTACCGCCTTCAGACGTTACCCGAGGGGAGGACGTACCCGCAGCCCGTCGGCGTGTGGCGGCTCGGCGACGCGCTGTGGGTGTTCAGCGCCGGCGAGCTGTACCAGTCGTTTCAGGTCGAACTGCGGCGCCGCTTCCCGCACGTCGCCGTGGTCGTGGCCACCATCTGCGACGACTGGCAGCCGGGCTACCTGCCGCCGACCACGACCTACGGCTACGGCATTTACCAGGAGGTCATCGCCGCGGTGGCGCCGGGGGGCGCGGAAACGCTGCTCGAAGAGGTTTCGCGGCGGTGCCGGGAATTGCTCGGCGTTCACCCGTTCGACAGTGCCGCCACGCGCTCGCCGTAAGCGGCCTTCAGGTTCGCCGGCGTGAACGCCTCCGCCACCGGGCCGGACGCGACCACGCGCACGTTCAGCAGCGTCACCCGGTCGAAGTACTCGGGCACGGTGTTCAGGTCGTGGTGGACGACCAGGACCGTGCGACCGCGCGAGCGGAGGTCGCGGAGGATGTCGATGATCGACCGCTCGGTCACCGCGTCGACGCCCTGAAACGGCTCGTCCATCAGGTACACCGGCGCGTCCTGCACCAGCGCCCGTGCCAGGAATACGCGCTGCTGTTGCCCGCCGGAGAGCTGGCTGATCTGCCGCCCGGCAAAGTCCGCCATCCCGACGCGCCCGAGCGCGTCCGCCGCCTCGGCCTTCTCCTTCGCACCGGGCCGGCGGAACCAGCCGAGGCGGCCATAGGTCCCCATCGTTACCACATCGAGCACGGTCGTAGGGAAGTCCCAATCCACGGTGCCGCGCTGCGGGACGTAGGCGACCGCCCGCGCCCGCGGCGAGTACGGCTTCCCCTGCACCCGCACCCCGCCCGACACCGGCTTGACTAGCCCCAGCATCGCCTTGATGAGCGTCGTCTTCCCGGCGCCGTTCGGCCCGACGACCCCCATCAGCACGCCGGCCGGCACCGTCAGGTCGATGTCCCACAGCACCGGCTTCTCGCCGTACGCGACGGTCAGGTCGTGGACCTCGACCGCGACGGGCGGGGGAGCGGGGGAACGAGGGGATGGGGGGATGAGACCAGCGGGTCTGGTCGTGGTCTCGCCGGGTTCGAGCGTCGCTCGCGTCACTGCTGCGGCCCCTGTTCGTCACTTCGAGAGCGCGTCCACGATGACCTTGACGTTGTGCCGCACCATGCCGGCGTAGGTACCGCCGGGCGACCCCGGGGCCCCGAGCGCGTCCGAGTACAGCGCGTCGTCACCACCCACCAGCCGCACCGTGTGGCCGTACCGGCGGCGGGTGTCGTCGAGTACGGCCCGCAGTCCCTTGTCGTCGATCGACGTTTCGGTGAACACCGCCGGAATCTTGTGCGTCCCGAGGAACTCGGCGAGCCGGTCACGGTCGGTCGTGCCCACCTCGCTCGCCGTACTCACGCCTTGCAACCCCCGGACCTCGAACCCGTAGGCACGGCCGAAATAGCCGAAGGCGTCGTGCCCGGTCACCAGAATCCGCCGCTCCTTCGGGAGTGTTCCCACGGTCGCGCGCACCTCGGCATCGAGTTTGTCGAGTTCGTTGCGGTATTCGTTCGCGTTCGCGGCGTAAACCGCCGCTCCGTCCGGGTCGAGATTCGTCAACTCGGAGCGGACCGGCTCGATCGTTTTCGCCCACAGTTTCACGTCGAACCAGACGTGCGGGTCGTGCGGGCCGCCGTCGGTGTCGGCCGCGCGGAGTTCGCTGTCGGGAATGTTGCGGGTGACGGCGTACGCGCGGAACCGGCGGCGCGACTTCTCGAACGTATCCGTCATCTTCCCTTCGAGGTGCAGCCCGTTGAAGAAGACGAGGTGTGCGCGTTCAAGTCTGGCCCGGTCGCCTGCCGTCGGGATGTAGCCGTGCGGGTCTACGCCAGGCCCCATCAGCGCTTCGACTGCGACACGGCCGCCGCCCACACGCTTCACCACGTCGGCCACGATTGTGGTCGTGCACACGACCTTCGCCGGCGGCGCGGTGAATTCTGGAGGACCGTTACCACCGCATCCGACGGCCGCGGAACAGACCACCACGAGCAACGCGAGCCGCAACATCGGGCGACACCCAGGGCGCAAATAGCCGTCGCTAATCAGTGCTATTAGTCTAGACGAACAACGCGACGAAGGCAAGCCGATTGGCGATTCGCCGCCCGCGATTTGCGCGTGCGCCTACACTGGTGGGATGACTCCGGGAGTGTCGGGACCGTCCATGAACGTACTCGTGATCGGCAAGGGTGGGCGCGAGCACGCCCTCGTGTGGAAGTTGCGACAGTCGCCGCGGGCGGGGAAGGTGTTCTGCGCCCCGGGCAACGCTGGCACCGCCCGCGACGGGGCCACCAACGTCGCCATCGACCACACCGAGACGGACAAGCTCCAGCGGTTCTGCGCGAAGGAGCAGATCGGCCTCGTCGTCATCGGCCCGGAAGACCCGCTCGCCGCCGGCCTCGCCGACTTCTTGCGTGGCAAGGGCTACAAGGTGTTCGGCCCGTCGAAGGAGGCGGCGCGGGTCGAGGGGAGTAAGGTCTTCGCCAAGGAACTGATGCGGCACGCCGACGTGCCCACCTCCGACTTCCGCGTCTTCGACCACCCCGACCCGGCGAAGGCGTACGTGCAGAGCCGCGACTACCCCGTGGTCGTGAAGGCCGACGGGCTCGCCGCCGGCAAGGGCGTGGTGGTGTGCAAGGACACGCTCGAGGCGATCCGGGCCGTCGAGCGCATCATGATCCGCGACGAGTTCGGCCGCACCGCCGGGCGGAACATCGTGGTCGAGAAGCGGCTGGACGGCGAGGAGGTGAGCGTGCTGGCGCTGGTGAGCGGCCGCACCATCCTGCCGCTGCCGCCGTGCCAGGATCACAAGGCGGTGAACGACGGCGACAAGGGGCCGAACACGGGCGGCATGGGCGCCTACTGCCCCGCCCCGGTGGGTACCCCGGACCTGCTGAAGGAGCTCGAAGACCGCGTGTTCGTGCCGACCGTCCACGCCATGAAGCGCGGCCGCTTCCCGTTCCAGGGCGTGCTGTACGCCGGCGTCATGCTCACGCCGCAGGGGCCGCGCGTGCTGGAGTTCAACGCCCGCTTCGGCGACCCGGAGACGCAGCCGATCCTGATGCGCCTCAAGACCGACGTGCTCGACCTGCTCGAAGCCGTGGCCGACGAACGACTGGACCAGTTCGAGGGCAAGATCGAGTGGGATCCGCGGCCGGCGGTGTGCGTCGTGCTGTGCTCCGGCGGATACCCGGGCAAGTACGACACCGGCAAGGCGGTCAACGGCATCGACGAGGCCGACGCGCTGCCGGACGTGAAGGTGTTCCACGCCGGCACGAAGCTCGACCCGAAGGGCCGCGTGGTGACCGACGGCGGCCGTGTACTCGCCGTCACCGCGCTGGGTAGCGACCTGGCCGCGGCGAAGGCCCAGGCCTACGCGGCGGTGAAGCTCATCTCCTTCCCCGGGATGCACTACCGCACCGACATCGCCGATAAGGCTCTGAAGAAGAAGTGAGACCGCGGTAGCGAACCCCGCACCCAATCCCGTCCCGTTACCCTCGAATACGCTGTGAGGGCGGGGCCGCCGGACCGGTATCCCCTCCCGAAGGAGGGTATCGTCCATGTTCGGCTCACTCAAACTCGGCCGGTTCTTCGGAATCGACACGAATATCCACGGCACGTTCTGGCTACTTCCGCTGTTCGTGCTGCTCAGCGGCGCGGTCGCCGGCGACGTGACCGCGGCGTTCGGCCAGGTCGCGTTCCTGTTCGCGCTGTTCGGCTGCGTCGTCCTCCACGAGATCGGGCACGCGCTGGCGGCGCGCTACTACGGCGTTCGCACGCGCGACATCACGCTCTACCCGATCGGCGGAATCGCCAGCCTGGAGCGAATGCCCGAGAAGCCACACCAGGAGATCGTGATCGCCCTCGCGGGTCCGGCGGTCAACCTCGTCATCGCGGCGGGGTTGTTCGTGGGGATGATTGGCGGGGCGGTGGCGTTCCCGCACTCACTGTCGCGCCTGAGCGCGGCCGACCCGCTCGACGGGTTTGTGACGCAGCTGCTGACCGCCAACGTCTTCCTGATGGTGTTCAACCTGATCCCGGCGTTCCCGATGGACGGCGGGCGGGTGCTGCGGGCCGCCCTGAGCCTCGGCATGGGGCGTCTCGACGCCACGAAAGCTGCGGTCGGCGTCGGCGGCGTGATTGCGGTCGCCGGTGGCGCGTACGGGCTGTTCACCGGGCAGCTCATGTTGGCGTTCGTCGCCGTGGTGATTTACCTGCTCGGGCAGGGCGAGCTGGCCGCGGTGCGGCTCCAGGAAGGACGCCGCCGGTGGCGCGACGAGCGCGACGACGAGGACCGCGAGGCCGACTGGGTGAAGGTCGTGGACGTGCGCCCCCACTCGTCGTTCAGCGGTTGGGTCTGGGATCCACGCCGTCAGGTCTGGGTCGAATGGGCCGACGGCGTACCGATCCGCGAAGTCCGTCGCTGACCTCCAAAGCCGCCCGCCCGCCAGGGCGGGCTTCTCGCATCCTGCTCAACTTCCCCCGCCCACACCGCCGATACAATCGTTACGGTCCGTACCGCGCCCCGGTCGGGAAGCCGACTCCCCGCCCCAGGTGCCCGATGTCCGCGGCGTCCCCGCCAGCCCGGCCGAAGCCGCCCGACCCCGACGTGCTGCCGGTCGGCGGCCCGCTCGCGGACGCGCTCGTCGGCCTCGGCGACTGGACGCTCTTCTCGACGCGGGCGCTCACGGGGCTGGTCCGCCGCTCGTTCAGCGCCTCGGAGTGGCTCCGCGTCGCGGTCGACATCGGCGTCAACAGCCTCACCGTGGTCGTCATCACCGGGCTGTTCATCGGCATGGTGCTGGCGGTCCAGACGTACAACCAGTTCCACACCGTCGGGCTCGAAACGTCGCTCGGCGCCGTGATCCATCTATCGGTCGTGCGCGAGCTCGGGCCGGTGCTGTCGGCGGTGATGCTGGCCGGGCGCGTCGGCGGGGCGATGGCGGCGGAGCTGGCGACGATGCGCGTCAGCGAGCAGATCGATGCGCTGGCGTGTCTCGGCGTGGACCCGGTGAAGTACCTCGTCGCGCCGCGGTTCCTCGCCTGCCTGCTCATGATCCCGTTCCTCACCGTGTTCGCCGACGTGGCCGGGCTCGTCGGCTGCACCCTGATCTGCCTCCACGTCTACGGCATCGACCCGCACCACTACTGGGAACACTCGCGCAACTACGTCGGCGTGTGGGACGTGTTCGTCGGCGTGGCGAAGGCGTTCGTCCTCGGCGGGGTGATGTGCCTCATCGCCTGCCACCGCGGGTTCCACAGCCGGGCCGGCGCGGCCGGCGTCGGCCGGGCCGCGACGCAGGCGTTCGTGTTCGCGTTCGTGGCGATCATCGTGCTCGACTTCGCCCTGTCCATGTTCGCCAACAGCGTCCACGACCTGGTCTGGCCGGACGCCAAGGCGAAGGTGATCTGACGTGGCCGACCCGGTGATCCAGCTCCGCGGCGTGTCCGTCCGGTTCGGCCGGCAGCAGGTGCTGCGCGGCATCGACCTCGCCATCGACCCGCACCAGACGGTGTGCGTCATCGGCGAGAGCGGGTGCGGCAAGACGGTGCTGCTCAAGCTCCTGGTCGGGCTGCTGAAGCCGACCGCAGGCGAGGTGCTGTTCGAGGGGCGGGGCGTGGCCGACCTCGGCGAATCCGAGCTGACGAAGATGCGGCTGCGCGTCGGCTTCCTGTTCCAGCAGGCGGCGCTGTTCGACAGCCTGACGGTGTACGAGAACGTCGCCTTCGGCCTGCGGGCGAAGGGCGGGGTTTCGGACGCCGACATCCGCGCTCGCGTCCGCGACCGGCTCGCGGAAGTCGGGCTGACCGAGGCGGCGGAACAAAAGATGCCTGCGGAGTTGTCCGGCGGGATGCGGAAGCGCGTCGGCCTCGCCCGCGCCCTCGCGCTCGACCCCGACGTGATGCTGTACGACGAGCCGACCACCGGGCTCGACCCGATCATGACCGACGTCATCAACGAACTGATTCTGCGCACGCGGACCCGCCGGCCGGTCACGAGCATCATCGTCACGCACGAGCTGCGCACCGTCCACAAGGTCTCCGACCGGGTGGTGATGCTCGAACCCGTGGTGCGGCTCAAGCCGGACGAGCCGCAGGTGCTTTACGACGGCCCGCCGGACGGTCTCGCCACCCACGCCGACCCGCGCGTCCGCGAGTTCGTCGAGGGCGATGCCGCCCGCCGCCTCGGGGCGGAGGAGTAAGAACCCGATGGCCGAGCAGAAACTGCGGCTGCGGCTCGGGTTGTTCGTCGGGGCGACGCTCGTCGTCCTCGGCGTCCTCGTCGTGCTGTTCGGCAAGGCGCCGAGCCTGTTCTCGACCAAGTCGCAGTACACCGTCCTGTTCCCCGAGGCGCCCGGCTTGGCCAGCGGCACGCCGATCCGCAAGTCCGGCGTGCGGATCGGCGAGGTCACCAAGATGGACCTCGACCCGAACAGCGGCGAGGTGCGCGTGCTCATCACGATCGACCCGAAGTACCCGCCGCGGACGAACGAGGCGCCGACGATCACCCGCGGGCTCCTCAACGGCGACACCGCCCTCGACTTCCTCCCGAAGCTCGACCCGGCCGGCCAGCCCCTCCCGCGCGGCGAAGACATCCCGCCCGGGAGTGTCATCGTTGGCGTCCCGCCCATCACGCCGCGGAGCCTTCTCACGCCGGCATCGGGTGTCCTCTCGTCGGCGCAGGCGTCGCTCGACCGCATGGTGGCGTCGTTCGAGCGACTGGAGAAGGTCGCACCGCAACTCGAACAGACGCTCTTGGAGTACGAGCTGCTGGCGAAGGACGTGCGGAAGTTCATCCCCGAGGTACAGAAGACGAACCGGCAGATCCAGGACTTCATCGGCGGCGACGGCGTGCCGAAGCTCCAGGCGCCGCTGCCCCTCGGCGCCGTCGCCGCGGTCGGCCCGCCGATCGAAGGGGTCGACGCGGACAACTTGAAGAACACCCTCCGCGACATCCGCGCGCTCGTCGCCACGGTCCGCCCCGCGGTGGACGAACTGCGCGGCACGGTCAAGCGCGTCGAGCCGGAGATCACCGCGACGACCCAGGCGGCGACGAAGGCGTTCGACTCGGTGAGCGGGCTGCTCTCGCCCGAGAACCAGAAGGAAACGACGGAGCTGCTCAAGAACCTCAACTCGATCGGGCTGAGTGTGCTCAAGCTGTCGGCGGGGTTCCAGTCGCTACTCGACGAGGCGGAGAAGACGGTCAAGAACTTCGACGCCCGCACCGCAACACTGCCGGACGCGATCAACGACATCCGCGGGGTGACGCGGCCGTTCGGCGCGCGGTCGGAGCAGATCACCAAGGACGTGGCCGAGTCGGCGGCGCAGTTGAACCTCGTGCTGACCGACATCCGCGGCGTGTTGCAGGCGTTCGGCCGCGAGAACGGGACCGCCCAGCGCCTGCTCTCCGACCCGAGCCTGTTCAACAACGTCGACGCGGCCGCGTCGTCCCTCGCCCGCGTGCTAGCGCGAGCCGAGCGGATCGCCAGCGACCTGGAAGTCTTCGCGGACAAGGTGGCGCGCCGGCCGGAGCTAATCGGCGTCGGCGGCGTGGTGCGCCCGAGCAGCGGGCTGAAGGACTCGCCGTTCGCGCCGGTGCCGCCGGGCCTGCCCGCGTACCGTCCCGACTGGCCGCCTGCTGTACCGGCGGCGCGCTCGTGGCCGCCGGTGCCCCCAGCGTCTCCTGCGAACAGTCGTGGACCGGTACAAGGGTATCGGCCGTAGTCATTTCGAGTCATCGTTTTCGTCAGATTCGACCCGCGGTTCGTCCGCGGCCGGCCTTCGGACGACCCGGCGTGGCCGTACCATCCCCATTCTCAGGCTAGTTCCGGCGGTTGCCTGCCCGCCACGGACCGGCCCCGAAGCGGGGCGGGCGCGTTGGCACGGAGTTCCACAACCCGGATCAGACGGTAGGCCGTTCGACTCTCGGTGAAAGAGAACCGATAAGAACGACTCCAGGGTGCCGGCCGACGTCGCAAAATTGAATGGCAGTTGACGTGCTTACGAGCTCGGCTGCGTCGAAGCCCCGCACGGGCGACCGGTCGGCTTACGCCGGCCAGCCTCCCGTGCGGGGCTTCGCACCCGACAACGATCGCCAAACTGACCAGTAGCGGCGAGTCGAGCCGGCTCCGCCCGCCCATGCCGTCTGCCTTCCGCACTCTGGCTACTTTGGCGCGTCGAACGCCGCGTCGTCGATCCGCTCCGGGAACTCCCACGCGTCCACGTTCCACTCCTCGACCGGGAGTGCGTTCTGGTGGTACACGATGCGGGCGGGCAGCGTCAGGCCGTCGAACGCCCGGTGCTGGAAGAGGGCGAAGAACTTTTTCGTCGGCGTCGTATTCCCCGGCTCGACCTGGTCGAAGTCGATCCGCCCGAGCAGGCCGGTCTTCTCGTCGAACCAGAGGGTGAACACCGGCGACCCGGGCAGCGCGGCCTTGATCACGTCCGCGGTCTGGCCGTTGATCGTCTCCTTCCGGGCCGCGAACACGATGGTCTTCGCGTCCGCCAGCGGCACGAGCAGCGACATCCAGTGCCGGCCGATCGACTCCGCCGCCACCGCCGCTTCCCGGTCCTTCGACTCCCCGAACTCCACCGGCACCGTCTGCCCCTCGCGGTTCTTGCCGATCCACAGCACCGGCCGGCGGAGCCGGATGAACACCTTCGTGGGGAGCCCGTCGTTGAACTCGTCGGTGAACGCGAACCGGTCCGCCCACACTGCCTCGACCGTGCGGATCGTCGGCTGCGGGCGGTCGAGGTGGACGATCGTCCCCTTCAGCTTGAGCCGGTTGACCTTCGCCTTGTTCACCCGCTCCGGGTGGCCGTCGGTCGCGGACTTCAGAGCCTTCTCGACCACCGCGACGGCGGCCGGCTCCGACTTCGTCGGCACGACCACCGCCGGCGCGTCGGTCTTGCCGTTGCCGACGTGAACATCCTTCGGCAGTTCTTTCCCTTTGCCGCCACAGCCGGGAACGGCCGCCAGCCCCGCCGCGACCAAGAGGACGACGCCCGCCAGTGTCAGAGTTCGCATCGCCACCCCCCGCTCGGGACACGGACCCACCGGTCCGTTTTACCCGGCGGGCGGAGGCGCCGTCCATTCGGGACGCGGCGGGAGTGTGGCGAGACGGCACCGGCGGGTGCGGGTGAAGCGCTCGGGCAAGCGGGATGGGTTCGGAAGGTTGGTGGGGCGGGTCGCGGCGTCACTCGTCCGCAGGAGGGGCCGCGTTGCAAACGCCCGGGTCGCTTCGCCGCGGGGTGAGGGGGGACCACCTGACGCGGAGCCCGGGGGCGAAACCCACAGGGACAACCGCCGCTACCTGCGGATCAGTAGTTCGCCGGCGCCGCGGGGAACGTCGCGCGGAACAACGACCCCTCGCCCGGGCGGCTCTCCACGTCGATCGTGCCGCCGAGGCGCTCGACGTACTCCTTCACGATCGCCAGCCCGAGCCCGGCGTGGACGCCGGTCGCGGTGCGCGAGGCGTCGGCGCGGTAGAACCGCTCGAAGATCTTCGCCTTCACCTCGTCCGTCATCCCGATGCCGGTGTCGCGCACCTCGAACACCACGCGCCCGTCGGCGGCCCGCACGCCGAGCTCGACGCGGCCCGCCGGGCGGTTGTATTCGACCGCGTTGTGGAGAAGGTTCGTCAGCACCTCGCGCAGCCGGTCCGGGTCCGTGTCGAGCTCGGCCGGCCCGACCGCGCTGAGCGAGAACGAGAGGCCGTGCGCCTCGGCGAGCGGGCGGATGACCGCCGCGCACCCGCCGGCGAGCTCGGTCGCGTCCACCCGGCTGACCGAGCCGCGGGCGGTGCCGGCGTCCAGGCTCGCCAGCGTCATGATCCGCTCGACGAGCTGGCCGAGCTGCTTGGCGATGCCGCGGCAGTCCTCGAGCGTGGCCCGGTACTGCTCGGGGGTGCGCGGCTTGCGGAGCGTCACGTCGATGGTGGCGAGGAGGGACGCGATCGGCGTGCGGAGCTCGTGGGAGATGTCGGCCAGGGCTTCCTTCTCCCGGGCGAACGCGGCCCGACGCTGGTCGAGGGTCTGGGTGAGGCGGGCGTGGATCGGGGCGAGCTCGACCGACAGGTCGCGCCGGTCGACGGACAGTGCGAAGTCCTTCTCGGAGACCAGACTGACCGCCTCCGACAGGCTGCGGACCGGCGCCAGGCCGCGGGCGACGATGAACCACCCGCCGACCACGAGCGCGAGGAACGACCCGGCGCCGATGAGCGCGAGTTTGGTCCGGAGCTTGGTCAGTTCCTCGCGCGACTCGCCGTGGACCTTCTGAATCGCCTCGTCGCGCTCGGTGGCCGCGCGGGTGAGGCGGCTGTCGAGTTCGGACTGCGGGCGGGCCGCGTGGACGAACACGCGGATGACGAAATCCGGGCGAAACTGTCGCGGGTGCAGTCCATTCGGTTGATAAAAGAAGCCGGCGGGGCGTCCCCCGGGCTGGTCGGAAAGAATCTGGTTCTCGTGCCACACCGGGATTGCAAGGGGTCGGGAGCCCTGCGGGGTGAGCGCAGTCCACACCACGGCGCGCCGGAACAGCCCCTGCCCTTCAACCGGCACGTCGTCGGTCGGGAGGGATTCCGAATCGGCGTCGTCGACGGCGTCCAGGTCGAGAGGGAGGTCGTGGGTCAGGCGGGACGGGCGAACCGTGCCGAGTGCCTGCCACGGGCGCCCCGGGTACGCGGCCACCACACTGAACTGGTAGTACCCGGTGTGGTCGCCCCCCTCCTCGAACAGCCGGTGAAGCATTTCCGGGATCTGAACGCGACTGGCCGTTCGCGGCGACTCGAACGCAACCCAGGCCGGGCTCCACGGGCGATGAGTCGCGGCAGCGGCTTCGGCACATGGCAACCAGTTTCCGACCGCGGGCGGTTGGAGGAGGAGCCCGCTGACGCGCCTCAGATACTCGCGCGCGTCGGGTGTCGGAGCCTTACCGGGGAACGAGGGGCGCGGCTCGGGCGGCGACTTGGGTTCCGGCACCGACTTCGGCTCCGGCTGGCCCTTGGGCTCGGGCGGTCCCTTCCCCCCGCCACGGGGTGGCTCCGGCGGGCGGAATCGGCCCCACGCCTTGAAGAATGCCCGGTTCAACTCGCCCGCGAGGCTCCGCGCCTCCTGGACGAGTTCGGCATCGAATTTGGTCTGGGCTTCCGCCCGGCGCGCCTTAAACGCCTCGGAAATGCGGTTCGATTCGGCTTCCTCCCTCGCCCGTACCGCACCAACCGCATACCGGTCTACGAACGCGGAGATCGCCCCCAGCGTGATCGCCAGAAGGACGAGAAAGTACCCGAGCAGAGACCGGCGGATCGACCGCATGGGAGCGTTACCCCTTCTTCCCGGCCGGCGCCGGCGGGTCGTCGTCGCCGCGGAGCATGTAGCCCTCGCCCCAGCGCGTCAGGATCAGCGGCGGGTCGAACCCCTTGTCGATCTTGTTCCTCAAGTACCGGATGTACACGTCCACCACGTTCGACGTGTTCTCGTCGTACTCGTCGTAGAGGTGCTCCCAGATCATGCTGCGCGTGACGACCTTGCCGCGGTGGAACGCCAGGAACTCGAGCAGCGCGTACTCGCGCGGGGTGAGGTGGATCACCTGCCCGGCCCGGCGCACGGTGCGGGCGGCCGTGTCGATGTCCATGTCGTAGCAGCGGAGGACCGGGTCCTTCTGCTGGTGCCCGCGGCGGATCAGCGCGCGGATGCGGGCGAAGAGTTCGTCGAGGTCGACGGGCTTGGTGAGGTAGTCGTCGGCCCCGGTGTCGAGGCCGGTCACCTTGTCGGGGACCGTGCCGCGGGCGGTGAGCATGAGGACGTGCGTCTTGATGCCGTCGGTCCGCCACTTCTTGAGGAGGGTCAGGCCGTCGATCTTCGGGAGCATGATGTCGAGCACGACCACGTCGTACCCGGTGGTGCGGGCCTTGACGTCGGCCTCCTCGCCGTCGGCGGCGACATCGACCGCGAACCCCTCTTCCTCAAGCCCCTGCCGGAGCGCGCGAAGGAGCGGTTGGTGGTCCTCGACGAGCAACACACGCACGGACCGCCCTCCCGAACCGGGTAACCCGTTCTCAGATTTGAGTTTACCCCTGCCGGCATGAGGGACGGGTGAGAATCCCGGCCGCTCCCCCACGCCGGCCGTCGCAGAGAATAGGAGTTGTGTCATCTGGTCGGATGTGACGGCGCTCAACACCCGTCCCAGCCGGATTGTCACGCCGGAACGAGCCGAGTTCGCGCCGCGAACGCGAACGACTCGCGGACGTTCCGCTCCTCCGCGGCGACCTGCTCGGCGGGCGTCAGGTGGCTGATTCGCGACAGCGGTTCCTTCCGCGCCGCCGCGGCTCGCTTCGCCAGCGCCAGCGTCCGCGCCAGGTCGCGCCCGGGGACGCGACCGAGCGTGGCCCAGTAGCGCTCGCTCAGGCACGGGACCGAGAGCGGGTCGCGGGTGATCATTTCGAGCTGGAAGCGGACCCGCGGGTTCGCCCGCCGCAGTGTGCCGACGACTGCCGGCAGGTCGAGCACCCCCTGCCCCAGCGGCACTTCGGACAGGCGGAACCCGTCCGGCGATTCCTCCAACCCCATGTCCTTCAAATGGACGGTGAACGCCAGCGGCGCGAGTGCGGCCACCGCGGCTGCCGGGTCTTCCAACAAGGCAATGTTGTTCCCCGTGTCCACACAAACGCCGACCCACGGGCTCCCGATACCGCGGATCAGGTCCAGTTGCTCGTTGGTGCGGAAGTCCTTGTGGTTCTCGACGGCGAGTTTCACCCCGGCGGCGCGGGCGAGCGGTTCGGCACGCTCCAGCGCGGCCTTCGCGGAGCGGGCGAACGCGGGGTAGTCGTCGGGCTTCGTGAACACCTCGTAGCGCCGCCCGCCGAGCATCACGACGCGCACGACCGTCGCCCCGCAGCCGCGGGCCGTGGCGAGTTCGGCGGCGAAGCGGTCGCGCCCGGCGGCCGTGTCGTCCGGCGTGCTCACGATCCCTTCGACTGCAACCCCGGCGGCCTCGGCCGAGCGCCGAACAGCCGTCGCCTCGGCCTCGGTCCGCCTCCCGAGTGAAAGTTGCACCGCGTTCGCCCCGCGAGCGCGGGCGAAGGCGATGAAGCGCGCCGCGTCGTTGAAGGCGGCCGGCGTCTCCTGCCGCGACCGGATGCCGAAGGAGTAGAGGAGTAGCCCGAGATTCGCGGCCGGCGGGGGCTCGTCCGCCGCGACCAGCGTCGGCGCCAGAGTGCTTGCCAGGAAGGCTCGCCGGGTTGAGGTCATCGGTTCGCCTCTGTCGGCTCCGGGAGCGCTGCATCCCGGAGAGCTCAACCGGGTGGATCGGGACAGAAGTGGCGCGAAGCCGCGAGCAGCCATCCGGTCGCGTCAGAAGCGCACGCCCGCCATCCGCACCGCGTCCGCCAGCCGCGCCAGGTACTCGGCCCGCGGAATGTTCACCGCCCCCATGCGGGTCGTGTGCTCCGTCGTCATCTGCACGTCGAACAGCACGAACCCGCGGGCCTTGAGGTGCTCGACCAGGGCGACGAGCGCGACCTTCGAGGCGTCGGTCTTGCGGTGGAACATCGACTCGCCGGCGAACAACCCGCCCGCCGCGACACCGTAGATGCCGCCGACCAGTTCCCACTCGTGCAGCATGATTCGCTCGACGTCGCGATCCCAGTCCGCTCGGGTCTCGGGCGGCGGGCCGAGGTCGAGCGGCGGGGGCGGCGTCTCGCGGATTCCCCAAACCTCGATGCTGTGTGCGTCCCCCTCGCGGTGGAGGGCGGTGTAGGCGTCGATCATCTCGGGGATGACCCAGGTGCCCTCCTCGCGGTTCTCCGCACAGCCTTTCATCACCGCCTCGAACGCCCGGTTGACGGTGGTGCGAAACTTCCCCGACCGGATCGTGCGGGCGAGACGGCGGCTGACGTGGAGGCCGTCCAGTTCGATGACCGCCCGCGGGTCGGGCGACCACCACAGGATCGGGTCGCCCTCGTTGAACCACGGGAAGACGCCGGCGCGGTAGCCGCGGCGGAGGGTGTTCGGCGCGAGCGTGCCCCCGGCGCCGACGAGCCCTTCGGGGTCGGCGGTCGCCGGGTCGAACCAGAACTCGTCAGGGTGCCCGCCGGGGCCGCGGCGGAACGGCCAGCCGGGGATCACTTGTTGAGCTTCTCCAGGATGTCCTTCGCCTCGACCGCCGCCTTCGTCTTCGGGTACTTGCCCGAGACCACCCCGAGGATCAGCTTCGCGTCCGCCGCCTTCCCCTGCCCGAGGAGCGTTTTCGCCGCCGCCAGGCGGGCGAGTGCAGCGGCCTCGTTCGGGTCATCGGGGACCACCGGGGTGGTCGGTGTCGGCATCGGCGTTGTGCTGGTCACCGGCGGGAGCGCGGCCAGGCGGGTGATGTCGCCACGGTCCTTCCCGGGGCCGACGCGCACCCAGCCGTCGCGCGGGTGGTCGTCGCCGGCGAGGATCGTGAACCCGAGGCCGTGCTGCTTGAACAGGTCGTCGAGGATCTGATCGACCGCCTTGTTCCGGCAGTTGTACGTGACCGGCGTGTTCGGCACGGCGCCGTCGGCGGCGTAGGTCCAGAAGATCGGCCGTTCGGTGTTCTCGTTCACCAGGTGAGCGATCTCCTTCAGTGCCTCGCGCAGGGGCATCTTGTTGAAGTTCACCGACAGCTGCACCTTGAGCAACTTGGTGCGAGTATTCTCGGCTGCCGGCGTGGTCGCCGATGGCTGCCCGGACGCGGTCGCGGCCGCCAGAACAAGACCCGTCAGAACCCCTACCAACCGTCGCATGGGCGGCCCTCCACTTTCAGCGCCGGAAACCCTTGCCGTATCGGACGTTCGGCGGCGGAAAAAGGTGCCCCGGAACGGCCCTACGCAGGTGGTTCGGGCACCCGTCTTCCCATAAAATAACGTCGTAACGCCCGACGTGCTTACGCAATCCGGCCCGGGTCGATTTTTCGCCCCGGCCAAGAGGAGTTGACGTTGGCCGACGACATCCCACCCCCGCCCGGTCCCGGCACGCTAGCCGAGGCGAACGGGGCTCCGATCCCGCCGCTCGACATCGTCGACGAGCTCCGCGACAGCTACCTCACCTACGCCCAGTCGGTGATCGTCTCCCGGGCGCTGCCGGACGTGCGCGACGGGCTCAAGCCGTCGCAGCGCCGCATCCTCGTCGCCATGAACGACCTCGGGCTCGCGCCCGGGTCGGCGACGAGCAAGTGCGCCGGCATCATCGGCGAGACGATGAAGCGCTACCACCCGCACGGCGACATGTCGATCTACGACGCGCTCGTGCGGATGGCGCAGGACTGGGTGTTGCGCTACCGGCTCGTGCAGGGCCAGGGGAACTTCGGCTCGATCGCCGGCCTGCCCCCCGCCGCACCACGGTACACCGAGGCCAAACTCTCGCCCGTCGCTGCCGAACTGCTCGACGACCTCGACCACGAAACCGTCGACTTCATCGACAACTATGACGGCAAGTACCGCGAGCCACTGGTGCTGCCGGCGCGGTTCCCGAACCTGCTCGTCAACGGCGCCGACGGCATCGCCGTCGGCATGGCGACGCACATCCCGCCGCACAACCTCAAGGAGGTGTGCGCGGCGCTGGTGAGGCTGATCGACAACCCGGACACGTCGCTCGGCGAGCTGATGCAGCTCGTCCCCGGGCCGGACTTCCCGACCGGCGGCATCATCATGGGCCGACAGGGGATCGCCGAGGCGTACGCCCGCGGCCGGGGCAAGATCACGCTCCGCGCGCGGACCGACATCGTCGAAGAAGGAAAGGGGAAGACGCCGAGCATCCTCATCCGCGAGGTGCCGTTCCAGGTCAGCCGGATCAAGCTACAAGAGGTGATTGGTGAGCTGGTGAAGGAGGATCGCATCGCCGGCATCAGCGGCGTGCGCGACGAGTCGAGCGCCCGCACCGGCGAGCCGGTGCGCATCGTCATCGAGCTGAAGCGCGGCGCCGACCCGCACCTCGTCCTCAACCAGCTCTACCAGTTCAGCCCGCTGCAAGACACCGTCAGCATCATCCTCCTGGCGATCGTGGACGGGCGGCCGCAGCTGTTGTCGCTCAAGGAGATGATGCAGAAGTTCCTGGACCACCGCGTCCAGGTCATCCGCCGCCGCACCGAGTACCTGCTCCGCGAGGCGAAGCGGCGCGGGCACGTCCTCGAAGGGCAGCTCATCGCCATCGCCGACATCGAGGAGGTCATCCGCATCTGCCGCACGTCGCCGAACCGCTCGGAGGCGAAGCTGCGGCTCCAGACGATGGAGGTGCCGGCGAGCCTGATGGAGCGGGCGATCGGCGCCGAGGCGTTCACCGGGCTCCAGCGCGAGCTCGGCGTCGCCAGCGTCTACCGCATGACCGAGCTCCAGGCCGAGGCCGTCGTCCGGCTCCAGCTCGGCCAGCTCGCCGCGCTCGAGAGCGACGAGATCCTGAAGGAGTACACGCAGCTCCGCGAGCAGATCCGCGGGTACGAGACGCTGCTGTCGGACGACGCGAACGTGCGGAAGGTGATCCGCGACGACCTGGAGCACATCGGCACCCGGTTCGGGGACGTCCGCAAGACGGAGCTCAGCGGCGACGCCGCCGACGTGGCGTTCGAGGACCTGATCGAGGACGAGCAGGTCGTGGTGAGCGTCAGCCACCAGGGGTTCGTGAAGCGGATGCCGGTCGGCGAGTACCGCGTCCAGAACCGCGGCGGCAAGGGGGTGCAGGGCGGCCTCCGCGACGACGACTTCGTCGAGCACTTCTTCACCGCCAGCACGAAGGACTACCTGCTCTGCTTCACCGACAAGGGGCAGGTGTACTGGCTCAAGGTGTGGCAAATCCCCAACGCGGCGCGCACGTCGCCGGGGCGGTCCATCGCCAACGTGCTGTCGCTGAAGCCGGAAGAGAAGCTGTCCGGCATCATCCCCGTCCGCGCATTCGCCGAGGGCTCCTACCTGCTCACCGCCACGCGCAAAGGGCTGATCAAGAAGACGAAGTTGACCGAGTACAGCCGGCCAAGGACCGGCGGCATCATCGGCATGGCGCTCGAGGACGACGACAAGCTCATCGGCGTCTGCCTCACGACGGCCGGCGACGAGGTGGTGCTGAGTACCCGCAACGGCATGGCGATCCGCTTCTCCGAGGCGAACGCGCGGCCGATGGGCCGCGCCACCTACGGCGTGAAGGGCATCAACCTCGGCGCCGACGACGAGCTCGTGGGCATGACCGTCGCCGACCCGGACGGCTTCCTGCTGACGCTGTGCGAGCTCGGCTACGGCAAGCGCACGCCGTTCGGCGCGAACACGCAGGGCGCGGCCGCCGAGGGGGATGACGAGGCCGGCGCCGAGCCCGAGCCGACCGACACGGAGACCGAGGAGGGGAGCGACACCGAGGGCGGCGAGGCCGACCGCTCGTCGATGCGATACCGCCTTCAGCGCCGCGGCGGCAAGGGCGTCCGCGACGTGAAGGTAACCGCCAAGAACGGCAAGGTCGTCGGCGTGGCGGCCGTCCGCGACGGCGATGAGGTGATCCTCATCACCGTGCAGGGGATGGTGACGCGCTGCAAGGTGGACACCATCCGCCTCGTCGGCCGCAACACCCAGGGCGTCCGCGTGATGAACCTGAACGAGGGCGACCGCCTCGCCACGCTGGCGAAGGTCGCGCCCGAAACCGTCGATCCGGCCGAGCCGGCGGTCGAACCGGCCGGTCAGTAGGGACCGCCCGATGGAAGAGCCGCTGCCCGCCGGCGGGAACGTACTGGTCTACGCCCGCATCCGCGACCCCGAGGCCCGGGATCGTATTCGATTTTTGCTCGACGAGCTTCCCGGCGAGCGCGTCAACAACGCCCTCTACGAGGTTTCGACGGAAGACTGGGACGCTGGGTTGTGGGATCAGGAAGTCGAGCGGATGCGGGAACTCGTCGACCCCGATGCCGATACCCTCATCTACTGGCAGGTCGTCGGAAGTAGACTGGTCCGCACCTGCATCGCGGGACGCTTTTCGTAACCGGCGAGTCGGAGCTTTTGATGCGCGTGTTGATCACCGGCGGGTACGGGTTCATCGGGGCGTGGATCGCCCGCACCCTGCTCGCCCGCGGCGACGACGTCTTCGTCTACGACCTGAAGGAAGACCCGCGCCGGTTCCGCCTCATCCTCAGCGAGGACGAGATCAAGAAGTGCCGGTTCGTCCCGGGCGACGTGACCGACCTCGGCGCGCTCACCGCCGCCATCCGTGAAGACGCGATCACGCACGTCATCCACCTCGCCGGCCTCCAGGTGCCGACGTGCCGGGCCGACCCGCTGCTCGGGGCGAAGGTGAACGTGCTCGGCACGCTGGCGGTGTTCGAGGCGATCAAGGCCACCGGCACGCAGGTGAAGCGGCTCGTCTACGCCAGCTCCGCAGCCGTGTTCGGCGGGCCGGACAAGTACCCCGCCGGCGCGCAGCCCGACGACGCCCCGCTCGTGCCGAGCACGCACTACGGCGTGTTCAAGTGCTGCAACGAGGGGAACGCCCGCATCTACTTCCAGGACCACGGCATCAGCAGTGTCGGGCTGCGCCCGTGGACCGTCTACGGCCCCGGCCGCGACCTCGGCATGACAAGCGAGCCGACGAAGGCGATCAAGGCGGTGCTGCTCGGCCGCCCGTACCACATCAACTTCGGTGGCTGGAGCGACTTCCAGTACGTGGACGACGTGGCGCAGGCGTTCATCCTGAGCGCCGAGCGGCCGTACACCGGGGCGAAGAGCTACAACCTCCGCGGCGCCGTCGTCTCACTCGCCGACTACCACGCCGCGCTCGCCCGCGTGCTGCCCGAGGCCGCGGGGCTCGTGACGTTCGGGACGACGCAAATCGCCATCGCCTACGACCTGTCCGACGCCGGGATCGAGCGCGACCTGGGGCCGATGCCGAAGACGCCGCTCGAAGCCGGCATCCGCCAGACGGTCGAGATCTTCAGACGACTCCAGGCGGAAGGGCGGCTCGACACGAGCGACCTCGACGCGCCGAAGCCGCCACCGGTGACGACCGTGGACGAGGTGTGAGTGCGGGCGGCGTCATACCGGATCCGGTCGTTTCCAGTCCGGCGGCGCCGGGTTTTCAGCCCGAAGGGCTGGGAGCCCTCAGCCCAGGGCAAGGGCCGAAGGCCCGCCGCCCTGGG
>VFQN01000860.1_pt1 | contig 54296 bp, 53 predicted proteins | sample 3512371 | NCBI WGS metagenome assembly VFQN01 (sample SAMN10412370, study PRJNA504923) | tailings metagenome | isolation source: Replicate 2 from Balatoc abandoned mine | place: Philippines: Itogon, Benguet | collected 2017-08-28
CTCTCGGCGAAGCCGTGCAGGCGCGCCATGTCGAGGTCGGGCAACGTCGCCAGCGCCGGAGGTCGGCGAGTGATCAGCGAAACCCAGCGCGCGAAATAGGCGACGATCGGCACCGATATCAGGTCGAAGCCCAACCAGAGATTGAGCGGGATGCCGAAGCGCCGGAAGCCAGCGGTCGTCTGCTCCCAGAAGGTGCCGTGACTCGAACCGAACCGCCGCGAAGACAGGACGAGACCTATGTCGTCCCCGAGTTCCGCGAACACCGCATTCAATGCCGGAAGGCAGCACAGGCTGTCGATATGGCAAAGAACGATCGTACGCGTCTTTTGCCCGTTCTCCGGAGCGGACGCCATGCCGCCCTACTCCTTCAACATGCGCGCACTCAGCCATGCCGGAAGCAGCGCCGTGAACCAGACTCCGAGGGCGAGGCCAAAGGGAAAGGCGATGCGCGGTCTGTTGCGGGCGAGACCGTGGCGGATGATCTGCGAGGCTCGCGCAGCACTCATCGATTTGGGCCTCGGGTGGGCGATCGCATCGCTCATGCGGCTCGCCACATAGCCCGGGCAGACGACGCTCAACCCGACATTGGCTCTTGCGAGCGGGAATCGAAGGCTCTCCCCCCAGACGCGTATCGCCGCCTTGCTGGCGTTGTAGGAAGCAGAGCGCGGGCGGCCGAAGAAGGCCGCGAGCGACGAGACCACGCCGATCTGTCCTTGGCGCCGCGCCACGAGGCGATCGATCAGCGGCTCGACAGTGTTCAGTACGCCGGTGATGTTCACGGCGATGGTCCTGTGGGCCGAATCGAAGGGTTCGATTCCCAGGTTGTTCTGGTCGAGCGATATCCCGGCATTGGCAATCAGCAGGTCGACCGGATGCGCGTCGTCGAACGCCGTCAACCAGCGTGCCATTGCGGACCGGTCGGTGGTGTCGACAGTATCGGCGAGCACTGTCGCTCCCTTGGCCCGGCAGGCTTCTGCAACCGCGGACAGGCGCTTGGCATCACGGCCCGTCAGGCCAAGAACGACGCCAGGAGCAGCATAGTCGATGGCCAGGGCTTCCCCGATGCCACTCGAGGCGCCGGTGATGATGATGTGGCGGAATGTCTTCATGTTGGGGCAGATGCGTCGAAATGATAGTGACCTTGCGAGTGCTGGACCACGCATTTATGTTGACCGACAGAGCGTTGACCGATGGTCGAAAGTCGGGACGTGACCCGTAGATTGCTGTTCGACGTCACCGGGCTGCTTCACTGGTACGCCTTCTTCCCGAATCCCTCTGGCATCCAAAGGGTGACCGAAAAGCTGCTTTCCTCGACGGCTGTTCAGCAGGACAAGCGGGTGGAGTTCGTGGCGCGGTCGCTTGGCGGCGACGAATTGTACGCGGTCGATGGTGGCACATTGTGCGGTCTCCAGGATCCGCTACAGCGTCGGGCGGCGTTAGCCCGCCTGCGCGCCCTTTTCACGACGACCATGCGACGGGCGCGGCCAGGGGGCCCGCTGTCGGACATGAGAATCATCCATGCTCCCTACTACCTGCTCGGCCTGGCCCGACTGGCGCCGCTGGTCGAGGCGTGGTTCGGCAGACGATTGCCCACCGCCTTGCCGCCGCTGGAAGTCGTGCCGGAGCCCGGGCCACAGGACATGTTCTTCAACCCGGGCGATCTATGGTGGCAGAATCACTACGCCCCGTTCGTGCTTGGGCTGAAAGCCCGCACGGGGGTGAAGGTCGTGCAGATGATCCACGATCTTTTCTTCATCGAACGGCCCGACTGGTTCTCGCCAACCTTCGCGCGCACTTTTACGTCCGCCTTTGCTGGGGTTGCGCCTGGCGTCGATCGTTGGCTGACCAATTCGACCTTCGTGAAGGAACAGCTCGGGGCTTACATGGAGAGGCACTCGCTGCCTGCGCGACCAGTCGAGCTGCTTCCCATGGGCTGGGATAGTTTCGCGATCTCGAGCGGGGCGGAGCGCCCTGGCGCCGCGGCGGCGCTTCGGGGCTACGGGATTGCCGGCCGACCATTCATCCTGTTCGTCGGAACCGTCGAGCCGCGCAAGAATCTGGCAACGCTGCTCGACGTCATGGAGGAGTTGCGCCGGGACCTCGGTGAGCGTGTCCCGGAGCTGGTGGTCGTGGGTGGATACGGGTGGAGAGCGGAGGGGCTTGCGGCGCGCCTGCGCCGCGACCCGCACACCAGGTGGCTGACCAGGGTTCGCGATGCCGATCTGTCTGCCATCTATCGCGCCGCGCTCTTCACCGTGTCGCCAAGTCATTCGGAGGGATGGGGACTGCCGGTGCAGGAGAGCATCGCCCATGGAGTGCCCTGTATCGCTTCGAGCGGCGGAGCGCTGCGCGAGTCCGGCCGTGGCCTCGCGGTTCATTTCGATCCATTGGACCCGGTGAGTTTGAAATCTGCGATGGTCCATTGGATCACCGATGGCGCCGCCCTCCGGCAAGCGCGGGGGAGAATTGCCGCGGCCCTGGGCTCGGAGCGTTTCCCGACATGGAACGACGCGGGACAGGTGTTGCTGAAGCAGGCGAGCCTCGACGTGAACGGACCAGACCCGTGACTACGCGGTTGCTCTACGACCTGACGGGACTGGTCCATTGGTATGCCTACTTCCGGCACCCCGGCGGCGTGCAGAGGGTCATCGAAAAGGTGGCCGCCTCGGATGCCGTCCGCCAATCGTCCGCGGTCGAGTTCGTGGTGCGCATACTCGGCAGCGATCGGTTCTACAGGATCGATCGCGAACTGATTGCCAGCCTCGGCAGCGGGCGCTCCTCGGCAATACCGCGCCTGCGACGTATCCTGGCGCAGGGACTGAGACTGGCGACGCTCCCGGAGATGCTGTCCGAAGGCCGACATTTTCATTTGCCGTATCTGGCCGCCGGACTGACGCGGATGGAAGGTCTCTTCGAGGCATGGACGGGAGGAGCCGCAAGGCGGTCGTTGCCGGCACTCGATATCGTTCCGCCGCCCGGCGCGCACGACGCGCTGTTCAATCCCGGCGACCTCTGGTGGCAGAAGAAATATGTCGCGACGGTCGCCGGGTTGAAGAAGCGAACGGGCGTGCGGATCGTCCAGATGATCCACGACCTCTATCTCATCGAGCGGCCGGAATGGACTCCGGCCGGCGCCGTGCGGATCTTTGCCGAGCAGCTTCACGGCATCGCCCCGAGCGTGGATTGCTGGCTGACCAGCTCGCACTTCGTCAGGCAACAGGTACAGCGCTATCTCGCCGACCGGTCGGTTCCGGAAAAGCCGATCACCGTCTTGCCCATGGGCTGGGACAGCTTCGATGCCTTGCGCGACGCCGGCCATGATCGTCTCTCCGAGCGCCCGGTCCTCGAACGGCACGGGCTGACCGACAAGCCGTTCATTCTGTCGGTCGGCACGATCGAGCCCCGAAAGAACGTCCCGGCGCTGCTCGATGCCGCCGATGGGCTTCGCGCCCGATTTGGCGACGCCATGCCGCGCGTGGTGATCGTCGGCGGCTACGGCTGGAAGGCGGCCGAGGTGCGGGCGCGGCTGGCATCGGGATCCCGCAACGGCACGCTGGTGTGGCTCGAAAATCTCCCCGACGCCGATCTCGGGGTCCTCTACAGGAACGCGCTCTTCACCGTCATGCCGAGTCATGGCGAAGGCTGGGGATTGGCGGTGCAGGAGAGCCTTGCCCTCGGCGTGCCCTGCATCGCCTCGAATGCCGGAGCGACGCGAGAGGCCGGCCTCGATCTCGCGACCTACTTCGACCCCTCGAGTTCGGAAGGTTTGACGCGGGCCATGGCCGGCTGGGTTTCCGACGGCGCGGCGCTGGCGGCCGCGCGGGACAGGATCGCGCGGGCGCTCGCGACGCGGACGTTTCCGAGCTGGAACGATGCGGGAAGCGTGCTGCTCAGGTCAGCTTTATCATGACGTGCCGGGCATAGGCCGGGCGCGTCGTCAGCCGCTCGTACCAGGCCCGGACGTTCTTCAGCTCCGGTCGTTCGATTTCCAGCGCATACCAGCGATGGATGAAGCAGCCGACCGGAATATCGCCCATCGTGAACTGGTCGCCCGCGACGTAGCGCCGGCCCGCGAGCCAGCCGTCGAGCCGGCCGAACAGCTTGCCGGCCTCTGCGGCGGCCTTGCCGATCGCCGCCATGTCGCGCTTCTCCGGCGGCGTTCGGATCAGGCCCCAGAAGGCGATCCGCATCGGCTCGGCGATGGTGCTGAGCTGCCAGTCCATCCAGCGGTCGGCCTCGCTGCGGAGGCCGGGATCGGTGGGCCACAGCGTGCCCGCGGCATGCTTCGCCGCGAGATAGCGCACCGCCGAATTGCTCTCCCAGATGATCCGCCCGCCCACGTCGATGGTCGGCACGACGCCGTTGGGGTTCATGTCGAGGTACCATTTCTGGTCGTTGCCGCCGAACGCCCCGCCGACATCCTCGCGTTCGTACCTGAGCCCGCATTCGTCGGCGCACCACAGCACTTTCATCACGTTGATCGAATTGGCACGGCCCCAGATTTTCATGGCGTTCCTCACTTCATTGATCGCTTATCGAAACAACACCTCACCCTGAGCAGCGGCCCACCGGGGCGCGTCTCGAAGGGTGGACAACAAACGTGGTGCTCGTTCCCACCCTTCGAGACGCGCCGCTTGCGGCGCTCCCCAGGGTGAGGTCTTTTTTGCCCCTAATGCGCCGCTGCCCAGTTGTCGCCGACGCCGGTGTCGACGACCAGCGGCACGGTGAGCGAGGCGGCGCTTTCCATGATCTTGCGGGTCACTTCCTTCGTCTTGTCGAGTTCCTTCTCGGGCACCTCGAACAGCAGTTCGTCGTGGACCTGCAGCAGCATCCTCGCCTTGAGTTTGGCGGCAGAGAGGGCGCCGGGCAGGCGGATCATCGCGCGCTTGATGATGTCGGCGCCGCCCCCCTGCAATGGGGCGTTGATCGCCGCGCGCTCGGCGAAGGCGCGCATGCCCTGGCTCTTGTCGTGGATGAAGCGCAGGTGGATCTTGCGGCCGAACGGCGTCAGCACATAGCCGTGCTTGCGCGCGAAGTCCTTGGTCCGCTCCATGTAGTCGCGGATGCCGGGATAGCGCTGGAAGTACTTGGCGATGTAGTCGCGCGCCTCGGATTGGCCGATACCGAGCTGGTTGGCGAGGCCGAAGGCCGAGATGCCGTAGATGATGCCGAAGTTGATGGCCTTGGCGCGGCGGCGCATCAGAGGGTCCATGCCCTTCACCGGCACGCCGAACATCTCGGAAGCGGTGATGGCGTGGATGTCGTCGCCGCGTTCGAAGGCCTGCTTCAGCGAGGCGATGTCGGCGACATGGGCGAGCAATCGCAGCTCGATCTGCGAATAGTCGGCGCTCAACAGCTTGTATCCCGTCTCGGCGATGAAGGCCTGGCGGATCTTGCGGCCTTCCTCGGTACGCACGGGGATGTTCTGCAGATTGGGATCGGTCGAAGCGAGCCGTCCCGTCGCGGCGCCGGTCATGTGATAGGAGGTGTGGACGCGGCCTGTCTTGGCATCGACTTCGCGCATCAGCGCATCGGTGTAGGTGCTCTTGAGCTTGGCGAGCTGGCGATGCTCCAGGATCTTCACCGGCAGCGCATGGCCTTGCGCCGCGAGATCGTCGAGTACCGAAGCGTCGGTCGCCCAGGTGCCGCTCTTGTTGCGCTTGCCGCCCGGCAGCTTCTGCTCGTCGAACAAAATCTCGCCCAGCTGCTTGGGCGATCCGACATTGAACTCGCGGTCGGCAATCTTGTGAATCTCGGTTTCGAGTTCGGCCAGGCGCTTCTCGAAGTCCGCGCTCAATCTCTTGAGCTTCAGCGCATCGACCTTGATGCCGGCTGTCTCCATGCCAAGCAGCACCGGAATCAGTGGCCGCTCGATCGTCTCGTACAGGGTCGTGACGCGCTCGGGTACCAGACGCGGCTTCAAGCGCGCCCAAAGCTGCATGGTGACGTCCGCATCCTCGGCGGCATAGTCGCGGGCCTTGTCGAGCGGCACCTTGTCGAACGTCACCTGCTTGGCGCCGCTGCCCGCCACGTCTGAGAATTTGATGGTCTTCTGGCCGAGATGCAGCTCGGCCAGTTCGTCCATGCCGTGATTGTTCTTTCCGGCATCGAGGGCGAAGGAAATCAGCATCGTATCGTCGACCGGGCCGATCTCGATGCCATGGCGGCGAAAAACAGCCATGTCGTACTTGATGTTCTGGCCGACCTTCAGGACTGCCGGGTCTTCCAGCAGGGGCTTCAGCTTGGCGAGTGCGGTCTTGAGTGGGATCTGGTCTGGCAGGAGCTTGCCGTCGCCTGCACTATCGCCTGCGCCGCCGAGGTCCAGCGCGCCTTGAGCTTCGCCGCCCGGCGCGCGATGGGCGAGCGGCAGGTAGGCCGCGCGCCGCTTGGTCGAATTGACGTCGCCCCATGGCCCTCCGAGCAGGGCGAGCGAGACACCGACCAGCGCGGCATTGTTGGAGTCCAGTCCATCAGTCTCGCAATCGAAAGCAACGGTACCGGCCTTGGTCGCCTCGGTTATCCACTCGTCGAGCAGCTTCTCGTCGCGGATCAGTTCGTAGTCGGCGGCCGTGAAGGGCTGGTTCGACTTGGCGCGCGGGGCTGCCGTCTTGGACGGGGCGGGGTCGGCCCTTTTCGCGATTGTCGGTGTTGAGATCGGCGCGACCGGCGCCGTCGCCTCGCCCAGCTCGCTGGTGAAGCGCTGCAGAAGGGTACGGAAGCCTTGCTGCTCAAGCCAGGGCAGCAGCACGTTGGGGTTAGGCGTCCTCTTGTCGAACGAGTCGGGATCCGCCGGCGCCGGCACGTCGTCGCGCAAGGTCACCAGCTGCTTGGAGATGCGAATCAGTTCGGCGTTGTTCTCCAGCGATTCGCGCCTCTTGGGCTGCTTGATCTCCTTGGTGCGCTCCAGCAGCGCTTCGAGGGTGCCATACTCGTTGATGAGCTGGGCTGCGGTCTTGATGCCGATGCCCGGCGCGCCCGGCACATTGTCTGTCGAGTCGCCCGCCAGCGCCTGCACGTCGACGACCTTGTCCGGTGTGACACCGAACTTCTCGAACACTGCCTCAGGCCCCAGCTTGATCTTCTTGATCGGGTCCATCAGCTCGACGCCCGGCCGCACGAGCTGCATCAGGTCCTTGTCGGAGGACACGATCGTGCAGGTGCCGCCAGCCTCGAGCGCCATGCGGGCGTAGGTGGCGATCAGGTCGTCGGCCTCATAGCCGTCGAGCTCGCACACCGTGACGTTGAAGGCGCGCGCCGCTTCACGGATCAGCGGGAATTGCGGGATCAGGTCTTCCGGCGGCTCCGGTCGGTTGGCCTTATACTTGTCGTAGATCTTGTTGCGGAAGGTGACGCTGCCGGCGTCGAGGATCATGGCGATATGGTCGATCTCGGGATTGTCCAGCAGGTCGGCCACCAGCATGCGGCAGAAGCCGAACACGGCGTTGATCGGCGTCCCGTCGGGCCGGTTCATCGGCGGCAGGGCGTGGTAGGCGCGGAACAGATAACCCGAGCCGTCGATCAGGTAGAGGTGACGGATCGGCTTGTTCTCGCCGTCCGCCGGGGTCGTCGCGGGAGCCTTGGATTTCGCCATGCCGAAGGCCTAGCACGCGGGGCGGTGCGGCGGGAGATGGCTGTGATACGATCCGCCGAACATCCTTTTGGGCCGGGGGGATCGAAATGGCGCTCTACGAACTGAGGATGTACACGCTCTATGTGGGCAAGATGGTCGAGGCCGTGAAGCTCTATCAGGAGTTCGGCTTTCCGGCGCTCGACAAGGGCGGCCATGCGAAGAACCTCGTGGGCTATTTCCAGGGCGACACCGGCACGATCAACCAGCTCGTCCACCTCTGGAAATTCGAGGACGATGCCCATCGGCGCCGTCACTGGGCGGCCGTTTTCGCCGACCCTGCCTTCATGGACGGTTTCGCGGTGAAGTTCCGCCCGCTGGTGATGAGCCAGGAGGTCAAGCTGCTGAACGCCGCGCCCTGGGGCCCGCATCCCTGAGCGGCGTTTCGGGGCTTGCGGTGAGCGAATCGGGGGACTATCAGCATCCCGTCATCGGGGAGTAGCCGGCCTCACCCCAGAGGCGGATGTGTCAACAGACTTGGATCCTTCGGGAACCATGGCCCATCCGGCGACCGACGGTCCAGCGGACCGCGCTTGGCGAGACCTTTGGCTTTCCAGTGCCTCTACCCGCGGGATCGGGCGGCACCGGGAGCCATAGGTTCGTGCCCGGTCCCGCCATGTGATTCGTCTTGGAAGCCTTCCTCGTTTCAACAGGACTCGTTGCCGTCGCCGAGATCGGGGACAAGACGCAACTCCTGGCCATGATCCTCGCCACCCGCTATCGCCGGCCCGTTCCCATCATCCTGGGCATACTGGTCGCGACCCTCGCCAATCACGCGCTCGCCGCCTGGGCGGGCGCCGCCGTCGCCGCCTGGCTGGGGCCGGACGCGATGCGCTGGATCCTGGGCGGCCTGTTCCTCGCCATGGCGGTCTGGTGCCTGATCCCCGACAAGGCCGACGAAGGCCCGAAGGTCGCGGGAGCGGCGGGCGCGTTCATCGCCACCGCCATCGCCTTCTTCCTCGTGGAGATCGGCGACAAGACCCAGATCGCCACCGTGGCGCTCTCGGCGCGCTTCAACGATCTGGTGGCCGTCACCGCCGGCACGACCTTGGGCATGATGGTCGCCAACGTGCCCGCCGTGCTGTTCGGCGACGTGCTGTCACGCAAGGTGCCGCTGAAGCTCGTCCGCTCGCTCGCGGCAGCGGCCTTCGTCGTGCTCGGCCTGCTCGCCCTGCTGAAGCTCGACATGGGCCTGCTGGGCGGCTGATGCAGGAAGGCCGGGCCGGCGCTACGCCACTCGGTTGGAAAGCCGGCCGAGTCCGTCGATCTCGATCTTCACGCGGTCGCCGCGCTTCAGGAACTTCGGGGGCGTGAAGCCGATGCCGACGCCGACCGGCGTGCCGGTGGCGATGACGTCGCCCGGCCGCAGCGTGATGCCCGCGGAGATCGTCTCGATCAGCGTGGGAATGTCGAAGATCAGGTCGCGCGTGTTGGCGTCCTGGCGCAGCTCGTCGTTCACCCAGCACTTCACGTTGAGGTTCCCGGGATCGACCTCGTCGGACGTCACCAGCCACGGACCCATCGGGCAGAAGGTGTCGAGCGACTTGCCGAGGAACCACTGCTTGTGCTTGCCCTGCAGGTCGCGTGCCGTCACGTCGTTGATGATCGTGTAGCCCAGGACATGGTCATAGGCGTCGGCTTTCGCGATGCCGCGGCCGCCCTTGCCGATGACCAGCCCGAGTTCGGCCTCGTAATCCACCGAATCGCTAACGCCCTCGGGATAGTGGATGTCGGCGCCGTCGGCGATCACGCACTCGGGGGCCTTGGTGAAGATGATCGGCGCGGTCGGAATGGCATCGGCCGCCGAGCTGGCGCTGCTGTCGAAGCCGCTGCGCGTGAACTCCTTCGCATGCTCGTGATAGTTCTTGCCGACGCACATCACGTTGCGCGCGGGTCGCGGGATCGGCGCCTCGATCTTCACGGCCGATAGCGGGAGCCCTGCGCCGGTCGGCTTGATCTTCGGCCAGATCGCGTCGAACTCGCCGACGATGGCGGCGAGGGTGGGAACGGCTCGTCCCAGCATCGCCTCGAGCGGCCAGAAGGTCGTGCCGTCCGGGCTGACGAGTGCGGCCTTCGAGGTGCCGCCGTGCGTGATCGTGGCGAGCTTCATTGCGGCTTCGCTGGCTCGGCGGCATTGCCCCAGCCCTTCTTCTCGGCGTCGAAGAAGGAGGCGAAGACCTTGCGGATGGTGCTCTCGCCGATGTCGCGCGTGATGAACACGACGCGGCTCTTGCGATCGTCGCCCTCGGGCCAGGCGTCGAGCGTGGCCGGCGGATGGAAGACGTGCTGCACGCCGTGGATCACGACCGGCTTGTCGGTGTCCTTCACGTTCAGGATGCCCTTCATGCGCAAGAGGTCGGGGCCGCGATAGGTCACCAGCGCGTCGAAGGCCGCGGCCACCGTCGACCAGCTCATCGGCTCGTCGAAGGTCATGCAGAAGGAGCGGATGCGGTCGTCGTGTCGGTTGACGTCGTGCGGATCCTGCCCGCCGTGCCCATGATCGTGGGAATGGCCGTGTTCGTGACCATGATCGTGCCCGTGATGGTGATGGCCGTGCCCGTGGTCGTGGCCACCCTCATAGGCCTCGGCCTGCAGCCACTTCTTCACGTCGGCGCTCTTGGTCTCGGGATTGTAGAGGCCGGCGTTGAGGATCTGGTTGGGATCGATCTCGCCCGTGGCGACCTCGTGGAAGGGCGCACCGGGATTGAGATGCTGCAGCCGGTGCTTGAGGTCCGCGAGCTTCGGCGCGTCGGCGATGTCGACCTTGGTGAGCAGCAGGCGGTCGGCCACGGCGGCCTGCTTCACCGCCTCCTCGTGATTGTCGAGCGTGCTGGCGCCGTTCACGCCGTCGACCGTCGTCACTACGCCGTCGAGGCGGTAGCGCGAGGCCAGCAGCGGGTCGGTCATCAGCGTGTGCAGGATCGGCGCAGGATCCGCGAGGCCCGTGGTCTCGACCACCATGCGCTTGAACGGCGAGACCTCGCCGCGCGAGCGCTTGAGGAACAGCTCGCTCATGGTGCGCACCAGATCGCCGCGCACCGTGCAGCACAGGCAGCCCGAGTTCAGCGTCACCATGCCCTCGTCGTCCGACTTCTCGACCAGCAGGTGGTCGAGGCCGATCTCGCCGAATTCGTTGATGATGACGGCCGTGTCCGCCAGTTCGGGCCGGCGCAGCAGCTTGTTGAGCAGGGTGGTCTTGCCGCTGCCGAGGAAGCCCGTCAGCACGGTGACGGGAATGCGCTGCTCGGCAGCGTTCTGCGGATCGCTCATCGAAACATCCTGTGTTCGGGGATCACGCCCGCCAGAAGCGCTCGACCTTCCTGAACTCCTTCCAGGCCCGCTCCAGCTTGCGGCGGCGGCGCTTCTCGCCGCTTGCCGCCTGCCTGGCGAGGACCTTGAGCGGCAGAGCCGTGTCCTCGGAGGGACGGGAGGCCGTCGCGATGTCGGCCAGCATGCGGGCCGCCGTCGCGCGATCGTTCAAGGCGCCGAGCGCGCCCTGCAGGCGCACCGTTGCCTCGATATAGGGCTTGGCCGCGGGCGAGGCAAAGGCGGGGCTGAGATAGGTCGCGGCATAGCGCAGCTTCTTGATGCCGATGCGAAGCTGATGGAGCTGCTCTTCGCTCAACCGGGCGAACAGGCGGCCGCGGCGAACCACCTTGGCATGGCGGGAATCGAGGACGTGACGGCCGAATTCGTCGAGGCGCAGCTCGCCAGGGACCTCCGCCGGGACCCGCTCGGCGGCGAAGGCGGCGAGCCGCTGGTCGAAGGCGTCGTAACGGGCGCTGCCGAGGGCCGCCCGGGCCCGCTCCAGGTGACTGGCGGCCAGTCGCGCGCCGACCCGTTTCACGACCGGCGGGACGTCGGTCACGCTCTCGGTGAGGAATACATGCAGGTCGCGTGCGGGTCCGCACTCGCCGGCCAGCCACTTGGCCTCGGCGGAGAGGGCGCGGACCTCCGGATAGTCGACCGCAGGGCGAAATACGCTGAAAGCGGCCCGCAGGCGGCGCAGCGCCACCCGGGCCTGGTGGATACCGATGGGCCGCCGGCTCTGCAGCACGATGTCCCGAAACTTGGCCAGATCGGCCCGGCAGGAGGCCGCGATCATGCGAAGAGCCGTCTCGGGAGGTGTTTCGGGGGTGAGTTTGTGCCCGGAAGCTGACATTGCCTTTCGACCGTAGCGGCGCTTGGCGTCGGAGCAACCGCAAAGAGCGACAGTCTGGTGAAGGTTTTGTTTCGTTTCGGAGGCGGCGACCCGCCCGGTTTCGCCGGAATGCCCCCTCCAGCTCTCTCTTCGGCGGCATCTGTTACGCTGTCTTTGCAGTGGCGGCGCCGGGCCGGCGTGGCCTAGAGTCGCTGGCATGAGTATCGATGCGGCGGCCTTCAAGAAGGGCATGCGCCACCTGGCGGCGAGCGTAACCCTGATCACCACGAAAGTTCAGGACCAGCGCGGCGGGCTGACCGCCACGGCGGTCTGCTCGGTTTCTGCCGAACCCCCGCAGATCCTGGTCTGCGTCAACAAGTCGGCAAGCGCCCACGATCCGATCGGCGAGGCGGGCTTCTTCTGCGTCAACATCCTCTGCCCGGAGCATCGTAAGCTTGCCGAGCGCTTCGCCGGCATGGATGGCACCGAGGGCGACGACCGTTTCCGGGACATGGGTGAGTGGACCACCCTCACCACCGGCGCCCCGGTGCTGAAAGGGTGTCCGGTGTCGTTCGATTGCAAGCTCGTCACCGAACTCTCGGCCGGCACCCACACGATCTACATCGGCGAAATCGTCGATGTGGCCCTGCATGACACGGCCGCGCCGCTGCTCTATGCGGACGGCACCTTCGTGCACGGTGACGCCCTGAAGAAGGCTGCCCAGGCAGCCTGAACGAGCGGGGTTGCGCCTCCGCACCAACCCACTATGTTCCCGCCCGCCCGAACGGGCGCCTGCTGGGGCGTCGCCAAGCGGTAAGGCAGAGGATTTTGATTCCTCCATTCCCAGGTTCGAATCCTGGCGCCCCAGCCATCGCGCCCCGCCCGGGGGCTTCGACGTCCGTCTGCTTTCTTGGATGAACTGCTCGAGCGACAAGGTCTATGAACTTTCTCAAGAATACGCTTCTGGTCGTCGTTCTCACTGCCATTTGCGCGCTTTGCCTCGAGGGCATGACCCGGCTCTTCCTCGACACCGGCATGCTCTACGAACTCGAAATGTGGCGCTATGCGCGCGATGTGAAGGTACGCGACATGCGGCCCGACCTCGGCCATCGCCATAGGCCCAATGCCGAGGCTGAGCTGATGGGCGTCAAGGTGACGACCGATGCGAACGGCTTCCGGTCGTCCGAGATCCCCGAGAAGGCACCGCCGGGCGTGGCGCGCATCGCCTTCGTGGGCGATTCGACCACCTTGGGCTGGGGTGTCGCGCAGAACGAGACCGCCGCGGCCCGTGTGACCGCCGCCCTTGTCGCCGAGGGCCGCAAGGTCGACAGCTACAATACGGGTGTCGGCAACCACAACACGCTGCAGGAACTGACGCTGTTTCGCGAGACTGTGGCGAAGATGAAGCCCGACATCATCGTGCTGACGTACTTCATCAACGATGCCGAGCCGATGCCGACCTACGGCCAGACCTCGTGGCTGGACGAGCATTCCGCCGCCTGGGTGGTCTTCAAGTATCGCCTCGACTCCCTGATGCGGCAGTTCGGCGAGGCCCCCGACTGGAAGCGTTACTATCGCGACCTTTACAAGGATGACGCCGCCGGCTGGCAGCAGACTCGCAAGGCCCTGCAGGGCTTCGCGACGACCGCGCGCGAGATGGGCGCCAAGCTGGTCGTGTTCCATCTCCCCGAGCTGCGCGAGCTGAAGCCCTATCCTTTTGCCGACGTCACCGCCAAGGTGAAGGCCGACGTGGAGGGGCTGGGCGTCCCATTCTTCGACATGCTGCCGACGGTCGAGAATCTCGACCCGGCGACCCTCTGGGTGACGGTTCCGGATCCGCATCCGAACGGCGCTGCCATGGCGGCCTTCACCACGATGATGGTGCCCGAGCTCAACACACTGCTGGACGGCCTGTGCCGGGACGAAGGCAAGGGCTGCAAGTAGAATGCGGTTCCTCAAGGACGCGCTGCTTGTCCTGACTTCGCTCGCGGTGAGCGTCGTCGTGGCCGAAGGTGTCGTTCGCTACATCGACGGCTATCCGATCCTGCTCACACCGCTCGGCGAGCCGATGGGCCTCGCCAGCGTGAAGCAGGATTCGGTCGACAAGGTGCCGCGAGCCGCCGGCGTCGAGCGCGCCTGGTTCTTCGACGACCCGGCGCCGCTGCCCAACAAGCGTGCCGTCCCCGAAGAGTGGCAAAGTCTCTATCGCTACATCGAGGCTAACCCGGTGGGCGGGATGTCGTTCCGGCCCTCGGACGCCTTCAAGGTCTGGAACACCAGCTTCTCCGGCGATCCATGCCGGCACTGGTTCCTGCGGCACGCGCCGGGCCAGCTCTTCCTCTACGATGCGCCGGACGGCCAACCGCGGCCACCCTACCGCTTCCTGCCCGACGTCACGATCCCGAGTGGCCTGACCACCAACCAGATCGGCTGGCGTGGACCGCCGATCGAGAATCCCAGGCCCGATAAGACGGTGCGCATCGTCTTCGTCGGCTCCTCCACCGTCGTCGAGGCGCACCATCTGCCTTACTCCTGGCCGGAATATGTCGGCCACTGGATGAACGTCTGGTCCAAAGCGAAGGGATTGGGCATCCGGTTCGAGGTGCTGAATGCGGGCCGCGAGAGCATCATCTCCAGCGACATCGCGGCCGTCGTGCGCACCGAGGTGCTGCCGCTCCGGCCCGATCTCGTCATCTACCATGAAGGCGGCAACCAGTTCCGGCCGGCCTCGATCGTCGAGAAGGTACCGGACGTGCCGGTCACGCGGCCGTCGAACGCGCAGGAGCCGGCCACCGTGAAGTGGCTGAAGGAGGCCGCGCGCTACTCGGCCCTGATCGGCCGTGTCCAGGCGGCCTTCGCGATGGCCGGGGCCACCGCGGGCAACAACAGCGGCGCCGAGTGGCCCAAGCCCGACTACAAGGTCATCTGGCCCGAGGGGCTCGACGAGATGAACCCCGATCTCGACTTCGCCAACCTGCCGGTCAACCTGAACGTCATCCAGAGGGACCTCGACCGGATACGCGCCGATCTCGGGTCGATCGGCGCCGACATGGCGATCACCTCGTTCTTCTGGATGGTGAAGGACGGGATGGTCGTCGACCCGGTGCGGCACCGGTTCATCATCGAGCAGCTCAACGCCGCCAACTGGCCCTATCGCTATCGCGACCTCGAGCGGCTGGCGAAGTTCCAGAACCGGCTGTTCGCCAAGTACGCCGCTGTCAACGGCATCGCCTTCCTCGATCTGGTCGGCAACACGCCGTTCGACCCCGACCTGTTCATCGATGCCGTGCACACTTCCTATGCTGGCACCCGCATTCGCGGCTGGGCGGCCTTCAACCTGTTGGTACCCCTGGTCGAGAGGAAACTCGCCGACAAGGCCTGGCCGCGCCCCTGGCCGGCCGGCGCGTCGACGGCGCTTCCCACCTTCTCGCCGCGGCTGACCAAGCTCGACTGCAAGCCTTAGCCGAGCGAAGCTCGGCTAAGCCGCGTAGCGGCCGAGGTGGTCCAGCAGCAGTTCGTTGACGCGTGCCGGTACCTGGTCGGCGGCGTAGTGGCCGACACCGGGCAGCACCTCGAAACGATAGGGCGCGGCAATGAACTCGCCTGTGCCCTCGGCCGCCGCGCGCCCGACCGTGTCATCGGCATCCCCCCAGACATAGAGTGTCGGCACCTCGATCGGACCGAGCGGCATCCGTTCGCCGCGGGCACGATACCAGGCGAGCGCTGCTTCCATCGCGGGCGCACTTCCGAGCACGGAGAGGTGGCGGTCGATCGCCTCCGGCGGCACGCCCTCCTTGGTGTGCCGCGTGCGCAGCCAGGCGCAGTCGTCCGCCAGCAGCTTCGGCACGGCATCGGGTTCGAGGAACGCCTGGTGATGGCCGGAGCGCCGCTTCTGCTCGCCGTCGGGCATCGCCAGCGCCCGCGCGAACGACATCGGATGCGGTCGCGACAGGATGGTGAGCGACCGCAGCCGCTCGGGGTGCTGGAAGGCGATGGCCCAGGCGAGGCTGGCGCCCCAGTCGTGACCGACGAGATGGAAGCGCTGGTCGCCGTGCCCGACCGCCGAGGCCAGGTCGAGCGCGTCGCCAGTGAGCTTGTCGAAGCGGTAGGAATCGAGGTTGGCCGGATCGGGTCGTGCGCCCGCCGAATAGCCGCGCTGGTTGGGCGCCACCGCGAAGTAGCCGGCCTCGCCCAACACCGGTACCTGGGCCTGCCAGAAGTGGCGCGACACGCCGAACCCATGCAGCATCAGCACCAGCGGCGCCGACTCGCCGCCGGCCACCGAAGCGTCGAACACCAGGCCGGGCGCGGTTTCAATTTTGCGGACTTCCATCTCGGTCATTCTCCCTCGCCGGTCCCGGCGCGGCCCCATTTCGCTTCGAGCCGACGCCAGGCGCGGCCAAGCCGCGCGGCGCGGTCCTCGAACAGGTCGGGGGCGACGTCCTTGCCCAGCACCGTTTCCTCGACCTCATGATGGGGCCGCGTGCCGCCATCGGCCAACAGGTGCTCCACCGCGACGCCGCGCTCTGCGAGACGGCGCGACACCAGCACCGTCCGATGACAGTCGAGCGGTTCCTTCTCGGCACACATCAGGCAGAGTACCGTGTCCTGCGCGCCGTCGATTACACGGTCGAGGGCGGCCTTGAATTCCGGCTTCGCGGCGAGCTGATCGTAACTTCCGCCATCTTGTGGCTTGCCGCCGAGGCCGGCGCCTTCGTGCACATAGGCAATTCCGGCCTCGGAAAGGGACCGTGCCAGCTGCTCTCGGTTGAACTGGGGATGGCGGCGCGACCAGGGCGTCGAGCGCACGTCGACCAGGCGTTCGACGCCGCCCGCTTTCAGCAGCGCCACGAATGTCTCGATCGCATGGTTCGAATGGCCGATGGTCTTGACCGGTTTCATGCGAGGAGTCGCACCTTCTCGATGAAGGCCTGGGTAGCGGCGGAGGGATCGTCGCGTCGACAGGCGAGGTTGAGCGGCACCTTGATCGCGGGCCGCCCGGTGAGAGGGCGGTAGGTTACCCCCTCCAGCGGCAGGCGGCTCAGCGACGCCGGCACGACGGTGATTCCCAGGCCGGCGGCCACGAGGTTGAGGGTCGAGACGATGCGCGGTGCTTCCTGGCTGACATGGGGGCTGAAGCCGGCGGCACTGCAGGCCGCGATGATGACGTCGTAGAGGCCGCGCCCGTCTGCTCGCCGATAGAGGATTAAGTCCTCGGGGGCGAGATCCTTCAGCGTGAGCTTCGGCCGGCGCGCGAGCCGGTGACGCACCGGCAGTGCGGCCGACATTTCCTCGTGCAGCAGCTCATGCACCTGAAGCCCCTGAGGCTCGACGAGGCCGGAGCGGATGAAGGCGACATCGAGCCGCTCGTCGCGCAGCGCGGCCAGCAGGTCGCCCGAACTGTTCTCCTCCAGCACGAAGGAGACGTCGGGCCGTTCGCGGCGGAACTCGCGGATCGCGCGGGCCACCAGCGGGTGGAACGGCGCCGACGTCGTGAAGCCCACGGCGATGCGGCCGGTTTCGCCGCGCGCGGTGCGTCGCGCCTTCACCGTGGCGCGTTCGACGGCCGCGAGGATCGCCTCGGCATCGGCCAGGAAGGACCGGCCGGCATCGGTCAGGCTGACGCCGCGCGGATGCCGCAGCAGCAGGGCCACGCCGATCTCCTGCTCGAGAGCACGGATCTGCTGGCTGAGCGGCGGCTGCTGCATGTGCAGCGTCTCGGCCGCGCGGGTCACATGGCCCTCATGGGCCACGGCGACGAAATAGCGGAGGTGTCGCAGTTCCATCGGCATATCCATTAAGTATCGAGTTATCATGTATCATATATTTGAACACTGTCTAAGTCGCCCCTAGCGTGCGGCCATGACAATAACGATGACCTTGGGGCTCGGCGTCCTGATGGTGTTCACCGCCCTGCTGTCCGGCATCTTCGGTATGGCGGGCGGCATGGTGCTGATCGGCGTGCTGCTGTTCCTGCTGCCGCTGCCCATGGCCATGGTCTTGCATGCGGTGACGCAGATGGCGTCGAACGGCTGGCGCGCCTTCCTGTGGTGGCGCCACATCCAGTGGCGCATAACGACCTTCTACGTGCTGGGGTGCTTCATCGCGGTCGGGCTGTGGTCACTCACGCTCTACGTGCCGGACAAGGCAGTCGCCCTGCTGATGCTCGGCCTCTCGCCCTTCGTGCTGCGGATCGTGCCGACGCGCCTGCTGCCCGCGACCCTGGGACCGGCCCAGGCGGTGGGTGGCGGCATTGCCTGCATGGCGCTGATGCTGCTGACCGGCGTGACCGGCCCGCTGGTCGACCAGCTCTTCCTGCGCTCGCCGATGAACCGCCAGCAGATCGTCGCCACCAAGGCCTCGTGCCAGGTGTTCGGTCACGGTTCGAAGCTCCTCTACTTCGGCGCCCTGATCGAGCAGGCCGGCACTGTCGAGCCGTGGGTGCTCGCGATGGCGGTGGCCGCCTCTATGCTCGGCACGTCGCTCGGCAAGCAGGTCCTCGAACGCCTGTCGGATGCCCAGTTCCGCACCTGGGCGGGACGTCTGATCACGGTGCTGGGTCTCTACTATGTCGGCTACGGCTTGGTGCTGCTGGCCGGGATTGCCTAAGATGGCGCGTGGACATTCCAGCGGGCTTTCGAGAACTCACTGAGGCGACCGGATTCACCGCGGCCAACGGGCCGTGGTTCGAGAAGGTCGAGGGCAACAAGGTCTGGCGGCGTTTCCTGCCCGGCCCCCAGCATGCCAATGCGCTGGGCATCGTGCATGGCGGCATGCTGGCCGCCTTCATCGATGCGGCCCTCGGTTCCGTGGTCTACCATGCGATCGACCGGCGCTGTGTCACCCTCAAGCTCACTCTCGAGTACCTGACGCCGGCGCGGGTCGGCGACTGGCTGGAAGCCACGGGGGAGCTGCTGGGGCACGACGAGCATGTGGCGCAGGTGAGGGGCCGTCTCTATGGTCCGCGCCACGATGTGCTGGCCGGGCTGGGCGACTTCGCACTGCTGCGGCCGGGACGCCCCCTGAGAGTCCGGAGCTAGAGTGTCTTCCTACGAAATACCCGACGATCCACCCGAAGGTTTCAAGCTCGTCGATTTTGCCCGCGGCCGCCCCGAGCCCACGTTCAACACTCATGTCGGCAACATGTACGTGAAGCGCGGCGAGAAGGGCACGCGCGACGAGTTCGTGCTGGCGATCCGCGTGCAGCAGAACATGTGCAACCCGGCGGGCGGCCTGCACGGCGGCATGATGATGACGGTGGCCGACCTCGTGGGCACGATGGGCGGCGGCTATCTCGCCGGCCTGCGCAAGTTCCTGCCGACCGTCAGCATGACCTTCGATTTCGTGGCGCCCGCGCGTGTCGGTGACTGGGTCGAGGGCCGCGCGGACTTGATTCGCCAGACGCGTACCCTGCTCTTCACCAACATCTATCTGACGGTGGGCGAGCAGAAGATCCTGCGCGCCTCCTCGATCGCCAAGATCTCGTCGGGCGACGGCACCGGCTACACGAAGACCGAGGCTAACGCCCCGGCGGCCGCGACCTGAGGGACGATTTCAGGAAGTCCACCAAGGCGGTGACGCGGGCCGAGATGCCGCGTCGCGCCGGCACCAGCGCGAGAATGTCCGCGCCCTCGAACGACCAGGGCGCCAGCACTCGTCGGAGTTCGCCGCGCTTCACGAAGGGCCCGGCGTCCCACTGCGAGCGCAGCATGATTCCGAGCCCGGCCACGGCCCAGTTGCGCACCACCTCGCCGTCGTTGCTGGTGAGCGTCGGCGTCACCCTCACCGCGCCGACGCGGCCGCCGCGCTTGTGGCGCCACAAGGTCACGTCCTCGTTGTTCTCGCGCACGCAGAGGCAATCGTGCTGCAGCAGGTCGCGTGGGTCGGCCGGCGTGCCACGCCGGTCGAGATAGGCGGGCGCGGCGCAGACCCAGCGGTCGTTGCGCGCCAGCACATGCGCCACCCAGGTCGAATCGCGGACCGCGCCGATATGCACCACGACGTCCGCTTCCTCACTGTCGGTCCAGGGGCGCTCAGACAGGTCCAGCGTTAGGCGGATTGCCTCGTGCCGTTCAGCGAAGCGGGCGATCAGCGGGGCGACATGCAGGCGGCCGAAGCCGAAGGGTGCGACCACCCGCAACGGTCCCGAGAGCGCGCCGCCCTCCTTGCCGATCACCTCGGTGAGCGCGCCCATCCGGGCCAGCACCGCCTGGGCCTCGCTCACCAGATGCTCGCCTTCGCCCGTGAAGCGCAGGCGGCGGGAGCTGCGCACGACCAGGCTCACGCCGAGCGTTTGCTCGAGCTTCTTTAGTCGCAGCGAGAGCGCCGGCGGGGTGACGTTGAGCGACCGCGCCGCAGCGCTCAGGGAGCCGGTGCGGGCCAGTGCTTCCATGAATTGGAGGTCGCTCAGTGTGATCATTCAGTTTTTCTTAACTGAACTGTTCATCCGATTTAAGCACGAAGGGCCCGCGACTTGCTACGTTCGGAGCATGACGACGACCTTTCCCAAAGCCGTGCTGTTCGACCTGCTGACGGCGCTCCTCGACTCCTGGACCTTGTGGAACGACGTGGCGGGCTCGGAAGAGCGCGGTCGCGCCTGGCGGGCCGAGTATCTGCGGCTGACGTACGGCTGCGGTACATACGTCCCCTATGAACAGCTCGTGCGCGAGGCCGCGCTGGCGACCGGGCTGGCCGGAGACGCCGCGGACGCGCTGGAAGCGCGCTGGCTCGAACTGCCGCCGTGGAGCGGCGCGCAAGCGGCGCTCCACGCGCTGGCCGGCCGCACCAAGCTCGGCGTCGTCACCAACTGCTCGATCCGGCTCGGCCGGCAGGCGGCGGAGCGGCTTCGGGTTCGCTGGGACTGCGTGGTCACCGCGGAGGAGGCCGGTTGTTACAAGCCCGATCCGCGTCCTTATCGCCAGGCGCTCGCGACGCTGGGCGTTGCGCCCGGCGAGGCGGCCTTCGTCGCGGGTTCCGGTTACGACCTGTTCGGCACCTCCGCCGTCGGCCTCAGGACCTACTGGCACAACCGCGTCGGTCTCGCGCGCCCCGAAGGGGCGCCGCCGGCCGCCCTCGAGCGGCCGACGCTCGATGATCTTCTCCCCTGGCTGGAAGGACGTTTGTCATGATCTTGCGCCGATTTCTGCTCACCCTCGCGTCGCTGCTGCTGGCGGCCGGCACGGCCACCGCCCAGAGCTTCCCCACCAAACCTCTCACGCTGATCGTGCCCTTCCCGGCGGGCGGTCCCAGCGATGCGCTGGCCCGCGCGCTCGCGCAAGGCATGGCGGCGGACCTCAAACAGACCGTCGTGGTCGAGAACATCGGCGGTGCCAGCGGCACGATCGGGCTGACGAAGCTCCTGAACGCCGCCCCGGACGGCTACACGATCGGCTTCGGGACGATCGGCACGCACGTGGCCAATGCCGCCCTGTTCAAGAAGCTGCCCTACGATCCGCTGACGGGCTTCGAGCCGATCGGCCTCGCTGGCTCCGCGCCGTTGCTGCTGGTCGCCAAGGCCGGCCTGCCGGTCTCGAACCTCAGGGAGTTCATCGCCTACGCCGAAAAGAACAAGGCGGGCATGACCTATGGCAGTGCGGGCGTGGGCTCGATCTCCCATTACGGCTGCGTCGTGCTTTTGTCGTCGCTCAAGCTCAACATCACCCATGTGCCCTATCGCGGCGTGGCGCCGGCAATGAACGACCTGATGGGTGGTCACATCGATTTCATGTGCGACCAGACGACGACGGCGCTGCCGCAGATCGCCGGCGGCAAGATCAAGGCGCTGGCCGTGCTGAGCGACCAGCCGCTGCCGCAGCTTCCGGGCGTCGCGACGGCGGCCAGCCAGGGCTACGACGTGAACCTGCGCTCGTGGAACGCGCTGTTCGCGCCCAAGGGCACGCCGCAGCCGGTGATGGCGCGGCTGAACCAGGCGTTGCGGACGGCCGTGGCTGATCCGGCACTGGTCAAGCAGATGAACGCCGTCGGCGTCGATCTGCCGTCGCCGGACGCGCTGCAGCCCGCTACCGTGACGGCGCTGATCGCGCGCGGGCTGGAGAAGGACGTGCCGGCGCTCAAGGCGCGCGGCGAGTATCTCGACTAAAGGATGGAAACTTGAAGCTGATGGACATCGAGACTCCGGCGGCGCTGATCGACCGGCGCCGCATGGCGGGCAACATTAAACGCATGCAGGAGCATCTCTCGTCGCTGGGCGTTCGCCTGCGGCCGCATGTGAAGACCTCGAAGTGCATCGAGGTCGCGCGCGCCCAGCAGGACGCAGGCGCCGTCGGCATCACCGTCTCGACCCTGAAGGAGGCCGAGCAGTTCTTCGCCGCGGGCTTCGGCGACGTGCTCTATGCGGTCTGCATCGTGCCCGACAAGCTCGACCGCGCGCTGGCACTCATCCGTAAGGGCTGCGCGCTGACCCTGCTGGTCGATTCGGTGGCGGCTGCCGAGGCTATCGTGGCCAAGGGCAAGGCGGCCAACCAGAAGTTCGACGTCATGATCGAGATCGATTCCGATGGACACCGCTCGGGCGTACGGCCGGAGGCACCCGAGCTGATCGCGATCGGCCAGGTGCTGCAGGCGGGCGGCGCGACGGTGAAGGGCGTGCTCACCCATGCCGGCAGCTCCTACGATCTCGACACGCCGGCGGCGCTGCAGGCGCTGGCCGAGCAGGAGCGGGCGCTCTGCGTGCGTGCTGCCGAGCGTCTGCGCGCCGTGGGCATCGCCTGTCCCGAAGTCAGCATCGGCTCGACGCCGACGGCGATTGCCGCTCAGCACCTCGAAGGCGTCACCGAGGTGCGGGCCGGCGTCTATGTCTTCTTCGATCTGGTGATGTCCAACGTCGGCGTCTGCACGCCGCAGGACGTGGCTCTGTCGGTGCTGACCGAGGTGATCGGTCACCAGCCCGAGAAGGGCTGGGTGATCGTCGATGCCGGCTGGATGGCGATGAGTCGCGACCGCGGCACGCAGCGCCAGAAGATCGACTATGGCTACGGCGCGGTGTGCGATCTCGACGGCAACCCGATCGAGGGCCTGATCGTGTCGGGCGCCAACCAGGAGCACGGCATCGTCTCGCGCCGCGACGGCGCGGCCGATGCAGGTGTGGTCGAGCACTTTCCAATCGGCACGAAGCTCCGCATCCTGCCCAACCACGCCTGCGCCACCGGCGCACAGTACCCGGCCTATCTCGCGGTGACGCCGGCCGGCGACGCCACGACCTGGCCACGCTTCCAGGGCTGGTAGTCTAGACCGTCGCGCCGAAATGGCTGCCCAGCGCGCGGCGGCCTGAATCCGTGAGGCGAACGGTGCGGCTGCGGCGCAGGCGCTCGGCCCAGCCGCGCTTGAAGAAGGTGTCTGCAATGGCCGCGCCCAAAGCGCCGGAGATGTGCGGTCGGCGTTCGCTCCAGTCGAGGCACTGGCGCGCGAAGTGGCGCGTGTTCGCCTGGCGCGCGGCGCCGAGATCGACACCGAGCCGATCGCAGAACAGTTCGCCCGACTGCGTGAGCTGCCAGTCGCGCGACCCCTTGGGTTCGAGATGGCCCTGCCGAGTGAGCGAATCGGTGACGGCGATGCCCACCTGGCCGGCGAGATGATCGTAGCAGGTGCGGCAGAAGCGGAGATCGGGATCGCGCCGCCACGCCGCGCTCTTCGAGGCCGGCGTCGCGCGCGTGCCGGCCAGCGCCATCAACGATTCGATGGCATGCGCCACCTCGGCCGAGGCGAGGCGATAGAAGCGGTTGCGGCCCTGGGCGCGGGCCGCCAGCAGGTTGGCCTCGACCATGCGGGCGAGGTGACCGCTCGCGGTCTGGGCGGTGATGCCGGCATTGTGGGCGAGGTCCGAGGCGGTGTGCGCGCGCCCGTCCATCAGCAGCGACAGCATCGAGGCGCGCGCCGGGTCGCCCATCAGGGCAGCGATCTCGGAAAGGGCGTTCACGGTGGTCATGCCCGGACTCTAGGCCCGGCGGTTCGCGCTCGCCACGGTCGATGGTTCGGCGAACGCCGAAGTGTCAACGCCACTTCGGATTGGCGATGGCGATCTTGTCGGCGATGGTGGCTTCGAGGTGGGTCATCAGCGCGGCGTCGGTCTCGTCTCGCTCGCCGCTGCGCAGCTGCCGCGCCAGCTCGCGGTTCAACTCGTCGAGCGGTGCCTCGCGGCCGAGCAGGGCGATCAGGCGTTCGTGTTCGCGCGCATCGGCGGTCGGTCCGAGGCGCACCTCGCGTTCGAGGATCGCGAGCGAGTTCACGGCGACCCGCATCTGGAAGCCGAGCCGTGGTTCGGTGCGGTCGAGCGCCGGTGTCGCCTCCTCGCGCAGGAAGTCGGCGATCGCGGCCAGAAGTTCGGCGGCGGTGGGACGGTCCTGGGCCACGGTCAGGCTCCCTGCTTCAAGAGTTGCAAAAGGTCGACTTCGGTCTCGACCGCGCGGCGGCCGATCGAGGCATGCTCCATCGACTTGATGGAGCCCGAGAGATGCTTCCAGGCCTGGTTGAGGCAGATGATGCCCCAGTGCGCGGTGCCGAAGACTTCCCACCAGTGGGCGCGGACCGGATCGACCGTACCGCCACCAGCGTGCTCGTAGGCGGCCCACAGTTCCTCGCGGCTGCCGAAGCCGCCGGCCGGCTTGTCGATCGCGCCGAAGCGCCAGCTCTTCACGCACAGCCAGCCGAGATCCTCCACCGGATCGCCGAGATGGGCGAGCTCCCAGTCGAGGATCGTGGTCACGCCGGTCTCGTCGACCAGATAGTTGCCGGTGCGATAGTCGCCATGGACCAGCACCGGCCGCGCGAGCGGCGCGGGCTTGCGGCGGTCGAGCCAGGTGAGGGCCAGTTCGAACACCGGCTGCGGCTGGGCCAGCGCATCGAGCGAGCGGCGCAGCTCGGCGATATGGTCGGCGGCCTCGCGGCGCGGGAGCGGCGGCAAGGTGGCGGGGTCGGTCGCATGAATGCGCGCCAGGATCTCGCCGAGCTGGCCCGCGATCTTGCCACGCGCAGCCTCGTAGGGCGGGTCGCGCAACAGCTTGCGGGCAATGGCGATGCCGCCGACCCGGCGCATCACATAGGCCTCGCCCAGCCCGTCGTCCGGCGTGAGTTCGAACAGCGGCTCGGGCGCGAGCACCCCGGCGTCATGGGCCGCGCGCAGCACCCGGAACTCGGTGGCTCGGTCGACGGCGACGGCGCGTTCGCGCTCCGTCTTGCCCTGGGCCGGCGGGTCGCGGCGCAGGATCAGCGCGTGGCGCTCCCCCTTCACGACCGCATCGAAGCTCCAGGTCTGGCGCGAGGCTCCGCCCGACTGGCGGGACAGGCCTTCGATGGTCGCGGACTCCCCAAAATGGCGGCTTGCCGCTTCGCCGAGGACGCAGGCGACGGTTTCTGTTTCAGTCGACGTGTGAACGTTCATTTACCGGCACTGTGGCACAGGCTTCGCCGCATGGTAAGAGGACCGCGCCAACAGGGGAGATCAGCAAAGTGTCGAGTGCCTTCGCCGCGATGAACGGCCTGTTCCTGGAAGACCTCAAGCCCGGCATGTCGGCCATGTTCGGCAAGACCGTCACCGACGCCGACATCATGGCCTTCGCCGGCGTCTCGGGAGACACCAACCCGATTCACCTGCACGATGGCTTCGCGCGCACCACGCGATTCGGCCAGCGCATCGCCCACGGCATGCTGAGCGGCAGTTTCATCTCGACCGTGATCGGCACCAAGCTCCCGGGACCGGGCGCGGTCTACATTTCCCAGACCATGAACTTCATGGCCCCGGTCCTGATTGGCGAGACGATCACGGCCGTGGCGACCATCACCGCCATCGACGAGAAGCGCCGCCGCGTCACGCTGAAGACCCAATGCCTGAACGGCGACAAGGTGGTGATCGACGGCGAGGCGGTGGTGCTGGTGCCGCGGCGCGACGCCGCCTGAGCCGATCCATGGTTCCGGTGTTCGACGACTGGCGGTCGGTGCCGCCGGAGTGGACGGGCGGGGTGGTGGCGCTCGGCAATTTCGACGGCGTGCATTGCGGCCACCAGGCCCTGATCGCGCATGCGCGGGAGAAGGCCGCGGACCTCGGCGCGCCGCTGCTCGCCTTCACCTTCGAGCCACATCCGCGCGGCTTCTTCGTGCCCGACACGGGACCATTCCGGCTCACGCTGGCGCCCGCCAAGACGAGGCTGCTGGCCGAGCATGGCGTGAAGGCGGTGCTGGCCCAGCGCTTCGACGCGGCCTTCGCGGCCCTGCCGGCGGCCTCGTTCATCGAGGACGTGCTGGTGAAGGGGCTGCGGGCGCGCCATGTCGTGGGCGGCTACGACTTCACGTTCGGCGCCCGGCGCAGCGGCAACGTCGAGATGCTGCGCGCCGAGGGCAAGACCCGCGGCTTCGAGGTCTCGGTGCTCGATCCGGTGACGCACGAAGGCGAGATCTATTCCTCGACCCGCATCCGCGAAGCGCTGCGCCACGGCTGGGCCCGCGAGGCCGCCGGCCTGCTGGGCCACCAGTGGGAGATCGAGGGCAAGGTCGAGTTGGGCGACCAGCGTGGCCGCACCATCGGCTTCCCGACCGCCAACGTCGCCCTGGGCGAGCATCTGCGCCCGCGCTTCGGCGTCTACGCGGTGCGGGCCTTGGTGGACGGCGTATGGCGCAACGGCGTCGCCAACCTCGGCAAGCGCCCGACCTTCGGCAAGCTGCAGGAGAATTTCGAGGTCCACCTGTTCGACTTCACCGGCGACCTCTACGGCCAGGTCCTGCGGGTCGCCCTGGTCGACTTCATCCGTGCCGAAATGAAGTTCTCCGGCCTCGACCAGCTCAAGACCCAGATCGCGGCGGATGGGCAGAGGGCGCGGGAAATCCTCTGCTAGCCGGCGTACGGCGCTAGCGACGGGGCGGCGTCAGACCTGAGAGCAGTCTGGCTTCGGTCTCAGCAAGCAATGCCTTGAAGGCTAGCGAGTCCGGTCCGGAAAGCAGCCATTCGGCATAGGCCAGCCAGATCTTGGCGCCCCGTTTTCGGGCAACCGCGGCGGCCTCCTCGGCCGTCGCGCGCGAGCGTTCGGTGAGGCCGGCGTGGAGCTGTACCCAGGCGAGGTCGGCGAGCATTCGGGCCTCGTTCTCCATTCCCGCGTGATGCTCGCGTGCGAAATGGAGGGCTTCCCCGATCGTTGTCGTTGCTTGCGAATGCTCGCCGCACACCGCCTGCCCGAGCCCGCGAAAGGCGCAGCCATAGACGATGAGATAGGGGTTGCCGCTTTTCACGGCGAGCCGATGCGCCTCGGTCGCGTGCTGAGTTGCGATGGTCCGGTCGTTTTGGCCCCAGGCGATGTCGGTCATGGTGCCATGGCCCAGCACCCGATGCAGGGCGTCGACGGTGTCCTCGTCGCCTTCGATGAGCTCCATCGCGAGCGCGCGCGCCTCATCGAAGCGGCCCATCATCGCCAGGATCTTGCTGCGCATACCCTTGATCCAAGTGAGGACGCGGAAGCCCAGCGTCTGCTGGTCCTGCTCCTCCACCTTGTCGGCGCCGGCGAGGGCAGTGTCGTTGTCCTCTAGCGCGCGCCGCAGGTCGCCGGCGAGCCAGTACGCATGACAGCGGATTGTAGTGAGGACGATGTGCAGGCCGCCATGCTTCTGCGGATCGATCAGCGCCAGCGCCTCGTTCACCTTGTCGAGATACTCCGTGGCCGACCCCGAACTCGCGAGCGCGCGGGCATAGGCAGCCGTCACGAGGGTGACGGCACGCATGTCTCCCAACGAACGCGCGATATCGAGCGCCTCGATGTAGTAGGGTTCGACGTCGGAAGCGGTGAGGCCTTCGCGCCAGGCGAAGTTGACGATCTGGCCACTCGCCATCAGGAGCGGATAGCGCGCCGGGCCCTCTAGTTTCAGCCCGATCAGGAGGCGCCGCACCCGCTTCCAGGCATCCAGCGCCTGACCGGGGTCGCGGGTGCCGTGCCACATCGCGGCCTTCATATTGTAGGAGGCGGCCATAGCGGCATTGCCCGCTTCCTCGAGATGATAGGCGATGAAGCCCGCCTGCGCGCCGTTGGGATCGGGCAGGGAAGTTTCGAGGTCCTTGGCGATCTGGCCGTGCAGGGTGCGGCGGCGATCCGACACCATCGAGCGGTAGACGACCTCCTGCACCATCGGATGCCTGAAGGCGAAGCCACCCGCGACCGAGCCGCCGGCCTCGTAGACCAGTCCGGCCGTCGACAGGCGATGGAGTGCGTCGGAGAGCAGGTTCGAAGCAATGCCCGTCACATGCTCCAGCACCGGCACGGCAAACTCACGGCCGATTACGGCGGCGGTCTGGAGTAGCGTGCGCTCCAGTTCGGGCCGGCTGTCGACGCGGGCGCTCACGATGGCCTGGATGTCGTCGGGAATGAGTTTCATGTCCGGGGCACGCAGCAGGCGGTAGCCGCCGGCGCTGCCCGCGAGATGGCCGCTTTCCTCAAACTTGCGGACGAGTTCCTCGATGAAGAATGGATTTCCGCGTGCGCGATCGGCGATCAGCGGCAGAAGCGGCTTCACCGATTCGTGCTGGCCCAGCAGATGGAGGGTGAGTTCGTCAGCCGCGCCCTGGCGCAGCGGCGTCAGCGAAATCTGCTCGTAGTGCTCGACCTTCATCCAGGGCGCGGTATAGCCGGGACGGAAGTTGACCAGCAGGAGGATGCGCGTTCCCGTCAGCGTTTCCGCCAGCACTTCGAGCAGCGATTCGCTGCCGCTGTCGAGGAAATGAAGGTCCTCGACCAGCAGCACCGCCGGCGCATTCCGGCTCGCAAGACGCACCAGCCGACGGAAGAGCATGTTGAGACGCTCGCGCCGCGCCGCCGGGTCGAGCTTTTCGCGCACCATCGTGGCATCCGCGACACCCAGAAAATCGACCAGCAGCGGCAACTCGGCGGCCATTTCCGGGCCAAACGCGTTCAGCGATGCGGTGACTTTCTCGCGGGCGCGTGGGGCCGGATCGTCCGGCGCGATCTCGAAGAAGGCCTTGAGCATGTCGATGACGGGCTCGAACGGCGTGGCGCGGCTGTGCGCGAGCGCGCGCCCTTCCAGAACGCGAACGCCGGCCGCCCGGCAGCGTTCGGCGAATTCGAAGCACAGACGGCTTTTCCCGACGCCCGCATCGGCGACGAGGCCGATGGCGCAGCCATCGCCTTCTGCCGCGCGTTCGAGGCCGCGCTCCAGCAGGGACAGCTCGCGGTCGCGGCCGACGAAGCCCGAGCGATCGCGCTCGGCGCTGAACCGCTGGCTGGTCCGACCGCGCCGCAGCCCGGTCAGCAGGAAGACCTCCATCGGCGCGGTGAGCCCGCGTATCGATTGCTTGCCCATCGATTCGACGGAGATGAATTGACGGGCGCCGCGCAGCGTGGCCGGCGAGAGGGCGACGCTGCCCGTGGGCGCCAGATGCTCGAGGCGGCTGGCGACATGAACCGTTATCCCGGTCGCGTCGAAGGTCTTGGAGAGATCGGTCGTGATCGTGCGCGCCAGCACTTCGCCGGAATGAATACCGACCCGGATCGGCAACGACTCGCCGGGCAGCGCCTTGACCGCGGCCTGCATCGCGAGCGCGGCACAGCAGGCGCGCACCGCGTGATCCTCCTGGGGCGTGGGAGCCCCGAAGAACGCCATCACGCCGTCGCCCTGGACCTTAACGACCGAGCCCTCGAACCGGCGCACGGCCTCGCGCATGGCTTCGATTGCGGGGGCGAGGCGACTGGCCGCCTTTTCGGGATCCAGCGATTCAATCAGCATCGTAGAACCCGAGACATCGGCGAACAGCACCGTGATCTGCTTGAGCTCGGCGTCGGCGGGCCGCTGCGACACTTGGACGGCCGGCTCAGCAATCAGTCCAGTCCCGCACTGGGCACAGAATCGCGCCGTGGCGGCATTGAGAGACTTGCAGTCGGGACAAGTCCGCCCCAGCGCCGTTCCGCAGTCGACGCAGAATTTCGCATCCGATGCGTTATCCAAGGCACAATTTGAACACTGCATGCCAAAAACTTAGCCACCGGTACTGGCGGCCGCAATGCGACTCTGATTGGCTATCCCGACCTACCCAGGCATAGGCATCAGGATGGTACTGGACAGGCCTGTTTCAAATCGACGGTTGAGGGCTTCTGATGATCTACATCACCGAAAGCGAGTGATGACGATTGTGGCGGCGTTTCGACGTACCTACCCGGAGATTTCGTACGATGTGTACTGGGAATCGAGGGCCGCAAACGCTCAAGCCTTTACATGGGAGGGAAAGCGATACGTTCGTCTTTACGGCGGCTTCGCTCGTCATAGGGAGGTCACCATTGCCGGCTTGGCTTGGGCCCTTGCCCATGAAACGGGTCACCATCGTGGAGGGCCCCCCTTTCATGAACTCCAGCCGCAATTGAGTTCGGAAGAACGGGCGGACGCATGGGCGCGGCAGGGGTTGGTGTGCGTCTTCGGTCAGCGGCTCGCAAAGCGTTACAGGACCGTCGGCAAGAGGGTCGCGAAAGCTATTTGCTGTTGACCCGCGACGGTTGCGCAAGCATTCTGCTCGCGATCTGCAAATAAGCGGGGGTCGGCATGGGGATGCTCTTTACAGGCCAGCATACAGCCAAGATTTGTGCGAGACTCAATCGGCGATTTTCCGATGATAATCTCGATGCGATCCGCGGTAACAGGAGGAAGCTGGCCAAGTTCCTCGATCCCATCAACAACAGAAGAACCTTGGCGCGCATCGCCTACAAGAGCGGGACCTACCCTACGGACTCGCCAACGAGTCGGGTCGCCAAACGGTGGTTCTTCTTTTTGGACAGAGTTGTAACCCCCGGCATAGCTCTTCAGATAAGGCAAGCGCTCCTGAAGGGGATTACCGAGCCGCATGACAACGGCTACAAATACAACGCGCTCGTGTTCGTTGCCATCGAAGGCCAAGTCATGCGGTTCAGTACCGATGATATCGATGTCGTGGATTCTCAAGGCCAGCCCACGGGAAAATCCGTTTTGCTTTTCAAGCTGCAGACGAGAAGCATCCCTTCGAACGTCGCCCACGATCCGCCAAAAGACCCGGACGAGGATGATGTCACCGAACCGGATGAAGATCCGCCTGACCTAGAACCCGCCGTCGCGCCGGCGATGACGTCAGGCGCCGGGAAAAAGGTCGTGAAGAAGAAGACTGCAAAGAAGAAAGCCGTGAAGAAAAAGGCCGCTAAGAAGAAGGTCGCCAAAAGGAATATGTGAGCGATCAAACAGTTCAAACCACGCGACGCGCTGGCACCGACCGGCGCGTCGTCGTTTGGGGCCACTAGTCGCTGGCCGATCCTGAGGCGGTCGTCGCGCGCGCCTTGACCCTCCCGACCCCCATCCCTAGATTGCGCGCCCTATGTTCACCAGGGCTTTCCAGGAGCGAATTACCCGCCCGGTCCGCTGACCGCGGCCGGGTCGTCATGCCTGCCAGCGGCCGCCCGACGGGCGGCTGGAATTTGCTCCCTCCTGCGCCGAGTTTCCTGTGACAACTGATTATAAAACCAGCGTTTTCCTGCCGAAGACCGATTTCCCCATGCGTGGGGGTTTGCCCAAGAAGGAGCCCGAGCTCCTGAAGCGCTGGGCCGAGATGAAGCTGTGGGACCGGCTTCGCGAGGAGAGCCGGGGCCGCCCGAAGTTCGTGCTGCACGACGGCCCGCCCTATGCCAACGGGCACCTGCACATCGGCCACGCGCTCAACAAGATCCTGAAGGACCTCGTTTCGCGCACCCAGCAGATGCTGGGCAAGGACAGCCACTACGTGCCCGGCTGGGACTGCCACGGCCTGCCGATCGAGTGGAAGATCGAGGAGCAGTACCGCGCCAAGAAGCGCGACAAGGACCAGGTGCCGGTGGTCGAGTTCCGCAAGGAATGCCGCGCCTTCGCCGATCACTGGATCACGGTGCAGCGCGAGGAGTTCAAGCGGCTCGGCGTCGACGGCGACTGGGACAACTACTACTCGACGATGAAGTACGAGTCCGAGGCCACCATCGTGAAGGAACTGGGCAAGTTCCTGCTCAACGGCGGCCTCTACAAGGGCTCGAAGGCGGTGCTCTGGTCGGTGGTCGAGAAGACCGCGCTGGCCGAGGCCGAGATCGAATATCACGACCACACGTCGGACACGATCCACGTCCGCTTCCCGGTCGTGACGTCGAAGGGCGGCAAGCTCGACGGCGCCTCGATCGTGATCTGGACGACGACGCCGTGGACCATGCCGGGCAACCGGGCGCTGGCCTATGGCCGCGACATCGCCTACGCGCTGGTCGAGGTCGCTGACGTCGCCGAAGGCAGCAAGGCGAAGGTGGGCGAGCGGCTGGTACTGGCACGCGACCTCGTCGACGCGATCGCCGGGGAGACGAAGTTCACGCCGAAGATCGTGGCCGAGGTATCGGGCGAGGATCTCGAAGGGCTGATCGCGGCGCATCCGCTGCGCGGGCAGGGCTTCGAGTTCGACGTGCGCCTGCTGCCGGGCGACTTCGTGACCGCCGATGCCGGCACCGGCTTCGTGCACATCGCGCCGGGCCATGGCGCCGACGACTATGAGCTGGGCATCGCCAACGGCGTCGAGGTGCCGGACACGGTGGCCGAGGACGGCAGCTACTATCCGCACGTGCCGCTGTTCGCCGGCAAGCGCGTCTACACGCAAGAAGGCAAGAAGGGCGATGCCAACCGCACCGCCATCGCACTGCTCGACGCGGCGGGCAAGCTGCTGGCCTCGGGCCGCATCACCCACAGCTACCCGCATTCCTGGCGCTCCAAGGCGCCGGTGATCTTCCGCAACGCGCCGCAATGGTTCATCGCCATGGACAAGCCGATCCCCGAGATCGGCGGCACCTTGCGCGAAAAGGCGCTGGCGGCGATCGACGCCACGCGCTTCGTGCCGCGCGCCGGCTACAACCGCCTGCGCTCGATGATCGAGACGCGCCCCGACTGGAACGTCTCGCGCCAGCGCGCCTGGGGCGTGCCGATCGCGGTGTTCGTCGACAAGAAGACCGGCGAGCCCTTGCGCGATGCCGAGGTGATGGGCCGCATCGTCGAGGCGTTCCGCAGCGAGGGCGCCGACGCCTGGTTCGAGAGCCCGCCCGAGCGCTTCCTCGGCAACAAGTACGATGCCGCGGACTTCGAGCAGGTGACGGACATCCTGGACGTCTGGTTCGACTCGGGCTGCACCCACGCCTTCACGCTGGAGGGCAACGAGCAGCTCAAGTGGCCGGCCGACCTCTACCTCGAAGGCTCCGACCAGCATCGCGGCTGGTTCCATTCCTCGCTGCTCGAGAGCTGCGGCACGCGCGGCCGCGCACCCTATGACGGCGTGCTGACACACGGCTTCACGCTCGACGAGCAGGGCCGCAAGATGTCGAAGTCGCTGGGCAACATCACGGCGCCCCAGACGGTCTGCGACCAGTACGGCGCCGACATCCTGCGCCTCTGGGTGGTCGGCACCGACTACACCGAGGACCAGCGCATCGGCCCGGAGATCCTGAAGCACCAAGCCGAAGCCTATCGCCGCCTGCGCAACACGCTGCGCTATCTGCTGGGCAGCCTCGATGGCTATTCGTCGGAGGAGACGGTGGCCCATGCCGACATGCCGGAGCTGGAGCGCTGGGTTCTGCATCGCCTCGCCGAGCTGGATGCGGTGCTGCGCCGTGCGGTCGACGACTACGACTTCCATACGATCGCGACGGAGCTGCACAATTTCTGCGCCGTCGATCTCTCGGCCTTCTACTTCGACATCCGCAAGGACTCGATCTACTGCGACGCCGCCGGCGCGCTGCGCCGCCGTGCCGCCCGCACCGTCATGGCCGAGGTCTTTTCGTTCCTGACGGCATGGCTGGCACCGATCACCTGCTTCACGGCCGAGGAAGCCTGGTTGGCGCGGCCCGGCGACGTGCCAGACGGCAAGGCCGAGAGCGTCCACCTGCGCCTCTATCCCGCCATCCCGGCGAGCTGGCTCGATTCCGCGCTGGGCGAAAAGTGGAAGACCGTGCGCGCGCTGCGCCGGGTCGTGACCGGCGCCCTCGAACTCGAGCGCGCCGAGAAGCGCATCGGATCGAGCCTCCAGGCCGCCCCGATCGTCTATGCCGCGCCCGACTATGTGAAGGCCTTCGAGGGGCTCGATCTGCGGGACATCTGCATCACCTCGGGCGGCGAGCTGGTCGAGGGCGAGGCCTCGGCCGGCGCCTTTACCCTACCCGACGTGGCCGGTGTCGCCGTGATGCCGGCGCTGGCCGAGGGCACCAAGTGCGCCCGGTGCTGGCAGGTTCTGGAGGAGGTCGGCAAGTCGCCGGTGCATCCGCTGATCTGCCGGCGCTGCGAGGAGGCCGTCGCGGCATGAGGCCGATCGACCGCCAGGCCATGGTCCTGCTCGTGGTTACCCTGGTGGCCGATCAGGTCTCCAAGCAGCTCCTGCTCGGGTTCCTTCTCAAGGCCGGCTACATCGTGCCGGTGATCGACGGGTTCTTTCGGCTGGTCATCGTCTGGAACCGCGGTGTCAGCTTCGGCCTGTTCGGCGGCGACCAGGCGCTGCCGCCCTGGCTCCTGTCGGGCGTCGCGATCGCCGTCTGCATCGGACTCTTCGTGTGGCTGCGACGAACCGACCGCCCCCTGACCGGATGGGGCATCGGCCTTGTCATGGGGGGTGCCATCGGCAATGTTATCGACCGCGCCCGTTGGGGCGCGGTGTTCGATTTTGCCGATTTCCACATAGGACATTGGCATTGGCCCGCGTTCAATGTCGCGGATGCGGCGATCGTGGTCGGTGTTGGCCTCATGCTGATCGACTCGCTGCAGGGCGAAAAGAAACCGGCGCCCTGAAGCGGCCATGATCGGCAGACAGAAATTCAAGACCAAGGACGGATGATGAAACCGACGCTCTTCCCGCTCCCATTGGCTTTCCTGGCCTGCGGTACGCTCGCGCTGGGCGGCTGCGGCGCCTTCGACAATATCGGTGGCGGCAAGAAGACGTCGCCCGACGAGTTCAAGATCGTCTCGCATTCGCCGCTGACCATGCCGCCCAATGCCGAGCTGCGACCGCCGCGGCCGGGCGAGCCGCGTCCCCAGGAAGTCACGCCCGCCGACCAGGCCAAGGAGGCGCTGTCGCCGGCCCTGGCGGGCCGCACCCAGGCGCGCGTCAATGCCGGGCCGGATGCGCCGCGAGCCGGCAGCCCCGCCGAGCAGTCGCTCGTCGCCCGCGCCGGCAAGGGTGGCATCGACCCCAACATCCGCGGACAGGTCAATACGGACACCAAGACGCTGGCCGAGAGCGACAAGTCGTTCATCGACGGCCTGATCTTCTGGCAGGATTCGCCGCCGCCGGGCGTGATCGTCGATCCGGCCAAGGAGCAGCAGCGTATCCGCGATGCCCAGGCTTCCGGTCAGCCGGCTGCCGGCCCGACGCCCACCATCACCCGTCGCAAGCGCGGCCTGCTCGAAGGCATCTTCTGAGTTCGATGCCCCTCACCGGCCGCCGCGCCCTGCTCGGCGGCCTCCTCGCGGGCACGGCCCTCTCGCCGTCCGGCCCGGCTCTCGCCAAGCTGTTCGCCGTCGGAAAGCGTAACGCCGAGACCTTTACCCTCGCCAACGGGCTGCAGGTCATCGTGCTGCCATCGCGGCGCGCCCCGATCGTCACCCAGGTGGTCGTCTACAAGGTCGGCAGTGCCGACGAGACGTTCGGCCACACCGGTGCCGCTCATTTCCTCGAGCACATGATGTTCAAGGGCACCGACCAGGTGCCGGCCGGCGAATTCTCGCGCATCGTCTCTCGCAACGGCGGGCGCGACAACGCCTACACCACCTTCGATTCCACGGGCTACCACCAGACCATCGCAGCCGAGCAGCTCGAACTGATCATGCGCATGGAAGCCGACCGCATGACGAATGTGCGCCTGACGGAAGGCGAGATCGTGCCGGAGCGGCAGGTCATCCTCGAGGAACGTCGCATGCGTACCGACAACGTGCCGGCATCGCTGCTCGACGAGGCGGTGCGCGAGCGGCTCTACGGGCTCCACAAGCCCTATGCCATGCCGGTGATCGGCTACGCCGACGACATAAGCAGGCTCGGCGTCGAGGATCTGGCGAGCTTCTATCGCCGCCACTACGCGCCCAACAACGCGATCCTGATCGTGGCCGGCGACACCACGACGGAACGGGTCCGCGAACTGGGCGAGCGCTATTACGGGCCGATTGCCCGGCGCGAGACCGAACCGCGGCTCCGTCCCGCGCGGGGCGGCACCGACCTTCCGCAGAAAGTGGTGCGCGCCGATCCGCGCGTCGCCGAGCCCCGCTGGTCTCGGCTGTGGCTGGCGCCGTCCTACCACGTCGGCGAGACCAGATATGCCTATGCCCTCCAGGTGCTGGCGCGCCTTTTCGGCGGCACGGAGACCAGCCGTCTGTCGCGCGTGCTGGTGCAGGAGCGGAAGATCGGCTTGTCGGCCTGGGCCTCCTACGGCCCGTCGAGCCTCGGCCTCACCTCTTTCGACATCGGCGTCCATCCCGCGAAGTCGCGCAGCATCGACGACGTCGAAGAGGCGGTGACCGCCGAGATGAAGAGACTGCTCGATGGCGGCGTCACGGCCGCGGAGGTCGAGCGCGCGCAGAACCAGCTGCTGGCCGCCGCGATCTACTCGCAGGATTCTCTGGCCAGCGGTCCGCGCGTCTATGGCACGGCGGTCAGCACCGGCAGCACAGTGGCCGACGTCGATGCCTGGCCGCAGCGCATTTCCGCCGTCACGCGCGACGAGGTGCTGGCGGCCGCCCGGCATGTCTGGCGCGACGACGGCGCCGTCACTGCCCTCCTCACCCCGGCGGCGAGGGGCGGATGAGGTCGTTTCGCGCGCTCATGGCCGCGCTGGCCGGCCTGTTCGTGTCGCTGCCCGCCGTGGCGGGTGCGATCGAGATCCGCGAAGTCACCACGCCACTCGGCATCAAGGCCTGGCTCGTCGAGGACAAGAGCACGCCCGTGGTGGCGCTCTCCTTCTCGTTCTCCGGCGGCACCGCCACCGATCCGGCCGGCCAGGCAGGCATCACCGATCTCATGGCGGGCCTGCTGACCGATGGAGCGGGGTCGATGAATGCGCAGGCCTTCCGCCAGCGCCAGGAAGATGCCGCCGCGTCGCTGGGCTTCAATGCCTCGCTCGACCGCCTCGGCGGATCGCTGCGCGTCCTGTCGGCCAATCGCGACGAGGGCTTCGAATTGCTGCGGCTCGCGCTCACCGAGCCGCGTTTCGATCCCGACATGGTCGATCAGCGCCGCGCGCAGACCATCGCGGGCATCAACCAGGCGGCCCAGCGTCCCGGCTCGGTGGCGGGTCGGACGCTGATGGAAACGCTGTTCGCCGGCCATGCCTATGCCGCCGATCCCGCCGGCACACCCGAAGGGCTCGCCGCCGCGACGCCGGAACTTCTGAGGAAGCGGGCGGCGGAGTTGCTGTTGCGCAGCGGCCTCGTCGTCTCGGCAGTCGGCGACATCGGCGAAGCCGAACTGGCGCGCCAGCTCGACCGGGCGTTCGGCCTCCTGCCCACGGGCACGCCGCCGACCTTGCCGCCGCAATGGGTGCCGCCGACCAGTCCGCGCGTCGTGATCGTCGAACGGCCGGTGCCGCAGAGCTCGGCACTGATGGCGCTGCCCGGCCTCGCGCGCGACGATCCCGACTGGTACGCCGCGCTGGTGATGAACCATGTGCTGGGCGGCGGCGGGCAGCAGTCGCGGCTGTTCAACGAGGTGCGCGAAAAGCGCGGCCTTGCCTACAGCGTGTCGAGCGGATTGCGCACCTACAAGCGCGCCGCGCTGCTGGTGATGTCGACGGGCAGCGCGAACGAGCGCATCGCCGAGGCCCTCGGGGTGATCCGCGGCGAGATGGGCCGGATGCGTGCCGAAGGCGTCACCGGGTCCGAGTTGAGCGACGCGAAGACCTACCTGACGGGCGCACTGGCGCTCTCGCTCGATTCGTCGGGCTCCATTGCGGGCCTGCTGCATTCAATGCAGATCGACGGCCTGTCGCCCGATCACCTGACGCGGCGCGCGGCGCTGATTGCCGCTGTCACGCAGGAAGACGTCCGCAAGGTCGCGCGGCACCTCCTGCGCGAGGAAGCGTTGACCACCGTGGTGGTCGGCAAGCCGGTCGGCGTCACACAGCAACCCTGAGGAGATCCGCCTTCCCATGTTCTACAGCCACGTGATCGACGACGCGCTCGAAAGCAAGGTCGGAAAGAATGGATTGCACCGCGCCGCGCTCGACCGTGAGCTCGCGAACGCCAGCAAGGCGCTCGACAGGTTCCGGCAGTGGAAGGCCGACGGCACGCTGCCGCTGCTCAGCCTGCCCGGCGCGCGCGACGATCTCGCGCTGCTCAAGCCGCATGCCGAGCGGTTCGCGAAGTTCGAGCATGTGATCGTGCTCGGCACGGGCGGTTCGAGCCTCGGTGGCCAGACCCTCGTCGCGCTGAAGGATCAGGGGTTCGGACCCCAGGACGGGCGGCCGAAGCTGTGGTTCATGGACAATGTCGATCCCTCGACCTTCACGGAGCTGGCCGCCCGCCTGCCGCTCGCCCGCACCGGCCTGATCGTCATCTCCAAGTCCGGCACCACGGCCGAGACGCTGACCCAGTTCCTGACCCTGCTGCCGGAGTTCGAGGCCAAGCTGGGCAAGGACAGGCTCGCCGAGCATGTCATCGCCATCACCGAGCCGAGCGACAACGCGCTCAGCCGTCTGGCCGGCCGCATCGGTTGTCCGATCCTCGACCACGATCCCAAGGTGGGCGGGCGCTTCTCCGTGCTGTCGCTGGTCGGCCTGCTGCCCGCGATGATCGCCGGCCTCGATGTCGGCGCGGTGCGCGAGGGCGCGGCCAGCGTGCTCGACCCGGTCCTCCAGGCCAGCGATGCCGGCGACCTGGCCCCGGCCGTCGGCGCGGCGCTGTCGGTCGGGCTCGCCCGGGAGCGTGGCATCGGCACAACGGTGCTGATGCCTTATTGCGACCGGCTGGGTTATTTCGGCTTCTGGTATCGCCAGCTCTGGGCCGAAAGCCTGGGGAAGGGCGGCAACGGCACGACGCCGGTGCGCGCCATGGGCACCGTCGACCAGCACAGCCAGCTCCAGCTCTATCTCGGCGGTCCGGCGGACAAGATGTTCACGGTGCTGATCCTCGACACGGCCGGTAAGGGCAAGCCGATCCCGCCCGCAGCCCTGGGCGGCGACAAGTCGCTGGCCTACCTCGAGAGCCGGTCGCTGGGCGACCTGCTGCTGGCCGAAGCCGACGCCACTGCCGCCACGCTCGCGAAGAACGGCCGCCCGACGCGCGTCATGCGCATCTCGACAATCGACGAAAGGGTGATGGGCGCGCTGATGATGCACTACATGCTGGAGACGATGTTTGCCGCCCAGCTGCTGGGCGTCGACGCCTTCGACCAGCCGGCGGTGGAGGAGGGCAAGATCCTGACTCGTCAGTATCTCGCCGCCCGCGTATAATCCGCAGGTCGGCGGGGCGGCCAAGAAGTGCAAAACCCGGCGCTTAAACGAAATAAACGAAACATACGCAACAAACGAAGAGCGTGTCGCCCCCTCCGCGGCTGACGCGCGCAATATTGTTGCTGATGGACACGCCTGAAAGCCTGATCCCGACGATTCGGGAGCTGCTCTGGTCAGGAAAGGACCGAGTCGCTTTCTAGCCGCGCTGCGTTTGTGCCCTCCATCGAGACGCACGTTCGGCGTGCCCGGAATGGGGCACGTGCTTGAAACGGTTCAATTCATCGCCGGCCGGACCGCGGAGGATGGTGTGTGAACTCGAAGCGGAAACGCCCTAAAATGGCGGTGCCATGAGCGCCCTCCGAACCCTGCGCCGCCTGCCTTCTACGCTCGTAAACCGCATTGCCGCCGGTGAGGTGGTCGAGCGCCCGGCGAGTGCGGTGAAGGAACTGGTCGAGAATGCGCTCGATGCCGGCGCGCGGCGCATCGCGGTCACCCTGAAGGAGGGCGGTCGCACCTTCATCTCGGTGGTCGACGACGGTGTCGGCATGTCGCCCGACGAGCTGCGGCTCGCGGTCGAACGGCACTGCACCTCGAAGCTGCCGGACGACGACCTGACCGACATCCGCACGCTGGGTTTTCGCGGCGAGGCACTGCCCTCCATCGCCTCCGTCAGTCGTTTCACGATCACATCGCGTCCCGTTGGCGCCGACACCGCCTGGAGCCTCGAGATCGACGGCGGCGCCAAGGGCGAGCCGCGGCCCGCCGCGCATCCGCAAGGCACTCGCGTGGAAGTACGGGAGTTGTTCTTCGCGACGCCGGCGCGGCTCAAGTTCCTGAAGGAGCCACGCACCGAGTCGGGCCATGTCGCCGACGCGATGCGCCGGCTCGCCATGGCCCATCCCGAGGTCGCCTTCCGGCTGGAAAGCGAGGAGCGCGCGCTGATCGACCTCGCCGCCGCCAACGGCTCGCTCCTGTCGGCCGACGCGGCCCGGCTGGAGCGGTTGGCCGCCATCATGGGGCGTGAGTTCGCCGACAATGCCGTGGCGATCGACGCCAACCGCGAGGGCTTCTGGCTGACCGGCTTCGCCGGCCTGCCGACCCTCAACCGGCCGACCGGCCAGCACCAGTATCTCTTCGTCAACGGCCGGCCGGTGCGCGACAAGCTGCTCGCCGGCGCGGTGCGCGGCGCCTACCAGGATTTCCTGGCGCGCGACCGCCATCCGATGGTCGCACTTTTCCTCGAGGCGCCACCTGAGATGGTCGACGTCAACGTCCACCCGGCCAAGACCGAGGTCCGCTTCCGCGACGCCGGCATCGTGCGGGGCATGATCGTGGGTGCGCTGCGCACGGCTTTGTCGGCGGCCGGCCATCGCGCCAGCACGACCGTTTCGGATGCGGCGTTGGGCGCTTTTCGTCCGCATACCGGGTTCGCGACACCGCTGCCCATGGGCGGGGGAAGCGGGCGGGGATACGGCAATGGCGTCGGCTATTCCGCCGTCCCGCGTGGCCTGGCCGAAGCGGCGATGCAGTTCATGGCGCCGCTCGATAGCCTGTCGGCGCGGCTCGAGGAGCCCCCGGTGAATATCGCGCCCGGCAACTATCCGCTCGGAGTGGCGCGCGCCCAGCTCCACGAGACCTACATCGTGGCGCAGACCGATCAGGGCGTGGTGATCGTCGACCAGCATGCGGCGCACGAGCGGCTGGTCCACGAGCGGCTGAAGACCCAGCTTGAGGCCGAGGGCGTGAAGCGGCAGGCCCTGCTGCTGCCGGAAGTCGTCGAGATCGGCGAGGATGGCGCGCGGCGACTCGCGCAACGCGCCGCAGAACTCGCCGACATGGGGCTGGTGCTCGAGCCGTTCGGCCTCGGCGCCGTGGTGGTGCGCGAGACCCCGGCCGTGCTGGGCGAGGTCGACATCCAGGGCCTGGTGCGCGACCTGGCCGACGAGCTTTCCGAGATGGGCGATCATCTGTCGCTCAAGGAGAAGGTCGAGGAAGTCTGCGGCACGCTCGCCTGCCACACGTCGGTGCGGGCCGGCCGCCGCCTCACGGTCGAGGAAATGAACGCGCTGCTGCGGCAGATGGAGGCGACACCGCACTCCGGCCAATGCAACCATGGCCGTCCGACCTACGTCGAACTCAAGCTGGCCGACATCGAGCGGCTGTTCGGAAGACGATGAAGAAATTTCTCGCCCTGCTCCTGATCGCCGGCGTTGCCGCAACCGGGGCCTCGGCGCAGACCCGTGCGCCAGTGCCGTCTGCGGCCCCGCCGCCCGGCACGACGCCCACTCCCGCACCCGCCTCGCCGCTCGACGGCACGTGGCGTGGCACCAGCGACGGCGGGTCGTGCAACGCACCGCTCGACTACCTGCTCACCATCGAATCGGGCTTCGTGGACGGCTCGGCCTACGACACGACGGCGCGCGGTCCGGTGCCCAATCCGAACAAGTCGGCACCGCCGCCGCCGGGTCCCGGCCTGTGGCAGATCCACGGCGTGGCCAAGGTGGGCGTGCCGTTCAGTCTCCTGAGCGTCGCTTCGGTGAAGGGCCCCGATCACCGTCGCATGCAGCTCACCGCCCGCGGCGACGCTTCCGGCCTGGTCGTCACCGAGACCGGCGGCTGCCGCCGCACGGCGCGGCTCTCACGCTAGCGGCGCGCTCGAATGTCCGTGTTCGTCGCGCGCGACGCCGGGCCGTCCGACCGCTCCGCATGGGGTCGCATGTGGAACGCCAACTACCTTCATCACGGCGCGACGATGGGCGCCGCCGAGGTCGACGAGCTGTGGCGCCGGATTCTGGATCCCGACCATCCCGTCTGTGCGCTCGTTTCTGCGACGGCCAACGATCGGGACCTGTCGGGGTTCGCCCACTACGTGCTGCACCCTCACACGTTCAGCAGCCGAACGGTCTGCTATCTGGAGGACCTGTGGGTCGAACCCGCCGCGCGCGGCGCCGGGGTCGGGCGGCGCCTCATCGAAACTCTGATCGAGCGCGGCCGGGCGCATGGCTGGCGGCGGCTCTACTGGCACACCGAAGCCGACAACGAACCTGCCCGCCGCCTCTACGACCGAATGTCGGTGCTGACGGACTATGTTCGCTACGACGTCGATCTGACCTGAGGCCCGGGTCCGCGGACGTCAGTGGGCCGGTGCCATCAGCCCCAGCCGGTCGCGCCGCAGCCAGCGGACGAGCAGCAGAATTGCCACGACGGTGAGGCCGGTGGCCAGGCCGATCCACAGGCCCAAGCCGGCCAACCCGCCCTGGAACGCCAGTCCCACGCCCAGCAGCAGGCCGATGCCCCAGTAGCCGATGCCGGCATAGACCATGGGCATCCGCGTATCGTGCAGGCCGCGCAGCATGCCGGCGGCCACCGCCTGGCCGCCATCTGCGACCTGGAACAGCGCCGCGACCATCAGGAAGCTCACCGCCAGTTCGATCACGGGGAGATTGGCCGGCGAGTCGAGATCGAGGAACAAGCCCACCAGGGTTCTCGGCGCCAGGATCATTGCGAGTCCGGTCAGGACCATGAAGCCGACGCCCATCGCATAGGCGGTCCAGCCGGCGCGGCGTACGGCCTCCCTGTCATGCGCGCCGAAGGCGCGTCCCACGCGCACCGTCGCGGCCTGGGCGAGGCCCAGTGGAACCATGAAGGAGAGTGAGGCGAGCTGCATGGAAACCGAGTGCGCCGCCAGCGCCGCGGCGCCGATCAGCCCCATCAGGAATGTGGCGCCATTGAAGACGGCGACCTCGAACACCAGGGTGGCGCCGATCGGCAGGCCGAGATGCCACAGTTCGCGGAAGCGCGGCCAGTCGGCGCGCCAGAACCGGCCGAGCAGGTGATAGCGGCGGAACCGGCGGTCGGTGAGGATCACGGCCACGAGCAGCATGAACATCAGCGTATCGGCGAGCGTCGTGGCAACGCCGGCACCGACCAGACCGAGACGCGGAAAACCGAGGTTGCCGAAGATCAGGCACCAGGTCATCGCGGCGTTGGCGACCACGCCCGCCACGCCGGCGGCGAGCGCCCAGAGCGGCCGCTCCAGCGCCGACACGAACGACCGCAGCACGAGGAAGAAGAAGAAGGGCAGCAGCGACCATTGCAGCGCCCGCACATACGCAGCCGCAGATTTGGCGAGTGCCGGCTCCTGGCCCATCGCCAGCAGGACCGCCTCGCTCTGCCAGAGCACGATCCAGATCGGCAGCGTGACGCCCACCGCCATCCACATGCCCTGGCGCACGGTCCGACGCACGTCGCGCACCGAGTGACCCTTGCGGCCGAGTTCGCGCGCGATCATCGGCGCCGTGGCCGTGGTGAGGCCGAGCCCGAAGATCATGGTCGCGAAATAGAGGTTCGAGCCCAGCGCGCCGGCGGCCAGCGCGTCGGGGCCGAGCCAACCCATCATCACAACGTCGGTCGCGGTCATCAGGGTCTGTGCGAGATTGGTGAGGATGAGCGGCCAGGCGAGCAGGAGCGTGGCGCGGGCTTCCTCGGCCCAGCTCTTCCAGCTCGTCGTCTTGGTCTGCGCTTCCTCGTTCATGCCGGCGCTTATAGCCGCCGGAATGTGACGATCACAGGTCGCAGCCTATCCGCTGTTCGCGTCCGTCGAGCAGGCGGAAGAAGGCGTCCTGCGGTTTCTCCAGAACGAACATGGCGCGTGCATCGAGTCCGAGATGGAGGCCGCGCATGACGGCGCCGCTGACGCCGTGGCTCACCACGACGGTGCGCGTGTTGGTGGCGGCGATGTCCGCCAGCATGGTCTCGCAGCGAAGTCGCAGATCGGCATGTGTCTCGCCTCCGGGCGGGCAGTAGCCGTGTGGATCGGCGCGCCAGTCGGCCAGCGCCGTCGGGTGCGTGAGCTCGATCTCGGCCCAGGAGAAGCCTTCCCAAGTGCCGTAGGAGAGTTCGGCCAGCCTGATGTCCTCGCGCCAATCGGCGGCGGTGAGTCCCAGCTCCTGACCGATGATGTCGGAAGTCTCGCGCGTGCGTCCCAGCGGACTGCGCAGGAAGATCGTCGGACCGGGCTCGCGTTCGAGTTCGCGCTTGAGCGTGCGTCCCATTGCCAGCGCCTGCACGCGGCCGCGCGCGGTGAGGTCCGAATTCTTGTGGCCCTGCATGCGCCGTTCGGTGTTCCAGGCGGTCTCGCCGTGGCGCAGCATGTAGAGCGGTGCAGTGAGCTTCATGCCGTCCGCTTCAGGATCACGATCTTGGCCGCGCCGTAGCGGCGCTCGTCGATGGAATCGAAGCCATCCGGCGGCGACAGGTCTTCGTTGTGGGCGAGTTCGACGGTGACGATGCAGCCGGGCGCCATCCAGCCGGCTTCGGCGAGGGCGGTCATCGCAGCGGCTGCCTGGCCCGAGCGATAGGGTGGGTCGAGGAAGACGAGGTCGCAGGGCTGCTCGCGCGACGGCGGCGGCCGCGTCGCGTCGGCGCGCACGACCTTGGCCGCGCCGGTCTCGCCCAGCTTGCGCAGGTTGTCGCCGATCGCCTTGACCGCGGCGGCATCGTTGTCGAGGAAGGTGACGTGCGCCGCGCCGCGCGACAGCGCCTCCATTCCCAGCGCGCCGGAGCCGGCATAGGCGTCGAGCACACGAGCCTCGATCAGTGGCGAGGTGCCGCCGTCCTCGTCGTCGCGCCAGTTTGCATGCATCAGGATGTTGAACAGCGACTCGCGGGCGCGGTTGGAGGTGGGACGCGTGGACTCGCCCTCCGGGGTCTCGAGCATGCGGCCGCGATGCTTGCCGCCGATGATCCGGATCATCAGTGCCGCCGGCGCTTGGCGTGGGGCGGTGCGGGCTTCGGCTTGGGCTTGGCCCAGCCTTCCTTGCGTGGCGGCCGCTTCACGCCCAGCAGGTTCTCGAGCGCCTGCGGCGGGATCTCGTCGACATGGCCGCGCTCCAGCTCGCCGAGATGAAAGGGTCCGAAGGCGACGCGGATCAGGCGCACCACCGGCAGGTCGAGATGGGCCAGCACGCGGCGTACCTCGCGGTTCTTGCCCTCGGTCAGCGCGATGTCGATCCAGGCGTTGGAGCGCTGCTGGCGATCGAGACTCGCCTTGATCGAACCGTAGCGCACACCCTCGATTGTGATGCCGTTGGCGAGATCCGCGAGTTTCGCCTCGTCGACGGCGCCGTGCACGCGGGCGCGATAGCGGCGCGTCCAGCCGTTGGCCGGCAGTTCGAGCTGGCGCGCCAGCCCGCCATCGTTGGTGAGCAGCAGCAGACCTTCCGAGAAGTAGTCGAGGCGGCCCACGGTCACGACCCTCGGCATGCCCTTGGGCAGCGACTCGAAGATGGTGCGGCGTCCCTCGGGATCGCGTGCCGTCACCATCTCGCTCGGCGGCTTGTGGTAGCGCCACATGCGCGCGCGGTCGGCGGTGGGCAGGGGCTTGCCGTCGACCTCGATGACGCTCCTGTCGGTGACGACGCAGGCCGGCGTCTCCAGCACCTTGCCGTCGACCTTGACGCGGCCCTCCGCGATCCAGCGTTCGGCATCGCGACGCGAGCACAGGCCCGCGCGCGCCAGGCGCTTCGCGATGCGCTCGCCTTCCTTTACCGGTTGTGTGCTCACTTTGCCGCCGCCGCTCCCAGGAAGGCGCGGAACAGCTTCGCATCGCCTTCGGAGATATGGAACTCGGGATGCCACTGCACGCCGATGCAGAACCGGTAGGCCGGGGCCTCGATGCCCTCGATCACGCCGTCCGGCGCGGTGGCGTTGACGACGATGCCAGCCGGCTGGTCGGCCGCGGCCTGGTGATGGGCGCTGTTCACCTGCAGCTCCTCGGCGCCGACGATGTCGTGCAGCTGCGTGCCCTTGGCGACCTTGACGACATGGCCGGGCTCGTCGCGCGGGTTGGGCTGCTCGTGCGCCAGCGCATCGGCGATGGCGTCGGGAATGTGCTGGATCAGCTTGCCGCCCAGCACGACGTGCAGCAGCTGCTGGCCGCCGCAGATGCCCAGCACCGGCTTGTTCTGGGCGAGCGCGCCCTTGGTGACACCGAATTCGAAGGCGGTGCGGCGGTCCTTCGTGACCACCGTCGAATGCTTCGCGCCGCCGCCATAGTAGGAAGGATCGACGTCGAAGGCGCCGCCGGTCACCACCAGCGCGTCGATGCGCTCCAGGTAGTCGGCGATCCGGTCGGGCTCGTGCGGCAGTGCCACCGGCAGGCCACCCGCCGCGTCGATGGCGTCGAGGTAGTTCTGGCGCAGCGCATACCAGGGAAACTTGGAGTATCCGCCTGGCTTTTCAGCATCCAGGGTGACTCCGATCAGGGGACGGGGCATGCGGGCCAAGATACGCGCGCGCGCCGCCGCGCGCTATAGTGCGGCGGCGATGCTCCATTCCGCCAGATCGACTCCCATGGAAAGAGCCCTTGCCGCGGCCCGCGCGGCCGGCGCACGCGGCGAGGTGCCGATCGGCTGCGTGATCGTCGGGCCCGACGGCGCGGTGCTGGCCGAGGCCGGCAATCGCACCGAGGAGCTGAAGGACCCGACAGCTCATGCCGAACTGCTGGCGATCCGCGCGGCGGCGGCGGCATTCGGCTCGCCGCGCCTGGTCGGATGCGACCTGTATGTGACGCTGGAGCCGTGCCCGATGTGCGCCCAGGCGATCTCCTTCGCGCGCTTGCGGCGCGTCTACTGGGGCGCGGCCGATCCCAAGGGCGGCGGCATCGAACAGGGACCGCGCATCTTCGACCAGCCGACCTGCCATCACCGCCCCGAACTCTATCCCGGCGTCGGCGAGAGCGAGGCGGGGGAGCTGCTGCGCGCCTTCTTCCGCGCGCGGCGGTAGAAGACGAGGATGATCAAGAGGACGCCCGCATGACCTTCTCGCTCGTCGGACGCTGTGCCCGGACCGGGATGCTGGGTGCGGTCGTCACCACCTCGTCGATCTCGGTCGGATCGCGCTGCTCGCATGCAAGGGCCGGCATCGGCGCGGCGCTCACCCAGCATCGTACGGATCCGAGACTGGGACCGCTGGCGCTGGACCTGCTGACCCACGGCTTCTCGGCCCCCGAAGCGATGCAGGCCGTGGTGGCGGCGACACCGCACCGCCACTGGCGGCAGCTGGCCCTGATCGATGCGGCCGGCCGCACCGCCGTCCATTCGGGCGCCAACGTCCGGGCCGAGCGGGGCGAGGCGCAGGGCCGGGATTGCGCCGCCATCGCCAATATCGTGCGGTCCGCGGCGCTGCCGCAGGCAATGGTGAGTGCTTTCGAAGCGTCACCCGAACGGCCGCTGGCGCGCCGCCTGCTCGATGCGCTGGCGGCGGGCGAAGCAGCCGGCGGTGAGTTCCAGCCGGTCACCTCGGCGGCCTTGCTCGTCGTCGACCGGGAGTCCTTTTCCTATGTCGACCTGCGGGTCGACGACCATGCCCAGCCCATCGCCGAACTCGACCGTCTCTGGACCAAGTACGAGCCCGAGGCCCAGGCCTATGTGATCCGGGCGGTCGATCCGGAAGCGGCGGTGCCGCCGCCCGGGATGAAGCTGACGCCGACATGATCATGTAATGCAACTTTTTCACAGGGCCGGCATTTGTCCGATATGCCCCGCGACGATCTCCGACCCCAGCAACTGGCCGCACCGGCTGACAAGGCCGCCCGCGAGCGTCTCGAAGCCGAGCTGAAGCGGGCGCTGTGGGCGCAACGGGCATCCCGCTCCTGGGCGGCCCTCACCGCCGCACAGGCGGTGCCTCAGCCCAATCTCTGATTTCCCACCGCGTCGAAGCGGCAACCCAGCCGGTAGCGCGATGAGGGGTGCAGGCATCGCACCATCGTGACCGGCGTCGTGCGGGTCCAGGTCCGCCGGGTCAGCATCAGGCAGGGCTCCGAGGGCTCGATCTGCAGCCGGCTTGCCTGTTCCGGGGTCGGCAGAACGGCGTCCACGACATGCTCGATCTCGTCGAATGGCACGTTCTGCACGAGATATTCGCCGGGCGGCACGACGCCGAAATCCTGGTCGAGGAAATCCGGGACGACCTGCGGATTGACGTAGCGGTCCTCGAACTGGACCGGGACCTCGTTCTCGAGATGAAGGCACACCGTATGGAAGACGGACTGCCCCGATCGCAGGCCGAGCCAGGCGGCGATGTCCCCCGGCGCCGCCACCCTCTCTGCCGAGTGCAGGGCACAACGATAGTCGTGCCCGCGCTGGCGGACTTCGCGGGCGATGCTGGCGATGTGCAGCAGGGTCGATTGCGGCTTGTCCTCCGCGACGAAGCTGCCGACGCCGGCGACCCGCACGATCCGTCCCTGTTGGACCAGGTCGCGCAGGGCTCTATTCACCGTCATGCGCGACATGCCGAACCGGCTCACCAGCTCGTGCTCCGAGGGCAGCCGGTGGCCGGGCGGCCACGACCCGTCCTGGATGTGTCGCACGATATAGTCCTCGACCTGCTGGTAGAGCGCGGTCGGTTCCATCGGGTTCTCAGTGGGCCGCAGCGATGGCTTCGACCCGGATCTCCTCGGTGAGACGGGCCTTCAGCGCCATGAATTCGGGCGAGGTCTTGATCGTGTAGTGCCGCGGATGAGGGAACCCGACCTCGATCTCGGCCTTGATGCGGCCCGGGCGGGCGCTGAACACGACGACGCGGCTGGCCATGAAGATGGCCTCGTCGATGTCGTGGGTGATGAACATCACCGTCTTCTGCGCCTGCTCCAAGATGCCGAGCAGCAGTTCCTGCATCAGGACGCGCGTCTGGTTGTCGAGGGCGCCGAACGGCTCGTCGAGCAGCAGGATCTTGGGATCGTTGGCCAGCGCGCGGGCGATCGCCACTCTCTGCTGCATGCCGCCCGAAAGCTGCTTCGGAAAATGGTCCTCGAAGCCGCGCAGGCCGACCTGGGCGATGAAGCGGTCGCTGATCTCCTTCTGCTCCACGAGCTTCATACCCTTCTCGCGTAGGCCGAAGCAGATGTTCTGGCGGACGTTGAGCCAGGGAAACAGCGTGTAGCTCTGGAACACCACGCCACGGTCGGCGCCTGCGCCGACGATCTTCGTGCCGTCGAGCCGGATCTCACCCGTCGTGGGCGTCTCGAGACCGGCGACGAGGCGCAGCAGGGTGGACTTGCCGCAGCCGGAGGGGCCCAGCACGGTGATGAAGTCGTTGTCGCCGACCTCGAGCCCGATCGGCAGCAGCGCCTGGGTGGGCGGTGCGCTGCGTCTGTGGCCGGGGAAGGTCTTGGAAACGTCGCGGATCGACAGCCGGCTCATCGCAGCAGGCTCCACGAGAAGAGGTGCTGGTTCGCCTTCTTGAACAGAACGTCCGAGAGCAAGCCGACCAGGCCGATCACCACGATGCCCGCGATGATGTGGTCGGTCGCCATCAAAGCCTGGCTGTCGGTGATCATGTGGCCGATGCCCGACGAGGCGCCGATCAGCTCGGCGACGATGATGTAGGTCCAGCCCAGCCCCAGCACCTGGCGCAGCGCCTCGGCGATGTCGGGCGCCGCGCCCGGCAGGACGACCCGGCGGATCACGCCGGTATCCTTGCAGCCCAGCGTGTAAGCGGCCTCCACCAGGTCGCGGCGGGTGCCGCTCACGATCATGGTGATCATCAGGGTGAGCTGGAAGAAGCAGCCAATGAAGATGACGGTGAGCTTCTGTGCCTCGCCGATGCCGACCCACAGGATCAGCAGCGGGATGAAGGCCGAGGCCGGCAGGTAGCGCGCGAAGGAAACGAAGGGCTCGAAGAAGGCCTCGATCGGCTTGTAGACGCCCATCGCGATGCCGAGTGGCACGGCGATGATGGCGGCCAGCAGGAAGCCGCCGACGACGCGCCAGATTGTCATGCCGACATCGTAGGTGAAACCCTGCGTGGCGAACAGGTTCCAGCCCGAGGCCAGCGTCTCCCACGGCGTGGCGAGGAAGTGCCTCGGCACTGCGCCGCTCATGCTGAGGAAGGACCAGAGCGCGACGAAGACGATGAAGAACGCCACGCCCAGGACGATGCGATTCTCCCGTCTGACGGGAACCAGCAGTTTCATGCGGACTTACTCGAAATCTTCTTGCCTCTGCTCGTGAGAGGCAGAGAGGGATCCCTCACTTCGTTCGGGATGACACTCGTTGTCAGCCTGAGCGTAGCGAAGGATCCTCATCTCATCGTTACTTGATGTACGTCGTGTCGAAGAGCGTATCCATGTTGTCGGGCATGCTCTTGATCACGCCGATCTCGAGCAGCAGCTCGGCGGCTTCCTTGTTGAAGGCCTGGATCTCGCCGTTGAAGAACTTCTTGTTGGCTTCGCGGTCGGCCCACTTGATCTTGGACTGCGACTTCTCGAACTGCTCGGCCGTCTGCTTCACGTCGGCGCCCATGATGGTGAAGGCCTTCTGCTTGTCCTTCTGGATCATGTCGAGGGCCTGGAAGTAGCTCTCGACGAGCGCCTTCACGGCCTTGGGATTCTCCTTGATGAACTTCGGCGTGCAGCCGAACGAGTCGAAAACCATCGGGTATTGCAGCGAGTCGGCGATCAGCTTGCCCGTCTCGGGCTTGTCGCGCACCAGGCTGAGATAGGGTTCGTAGGTGACGGCGGCGTCCAGGTCCTTGCCGGTGACGAAGGCATTGGCCGCGGGCGCCGGCTCGAGCGTCACGAGCTTCACGTCCTTCAGGGACATGCCGTTCTTCTTCAGGATCCAGGCCAGCGTGAAGTGCGGGTTGGTGCCGGGCGCCGAGGCGGCGATGGTCTTGCCCTTGAGGTCGGTGACCTTGGAGATGCTGTTACGGGCGACGATGCCGTCCGAGCCCATGCCCTGGTCCATCTTGAACAGCTGGGTGGTGGCGATGCCGTTGGCGTTCCAGACGATCCAGGTCTCGACGGTCGTGGCGGCGCACTGCAGGTCGCCCGAGGCGATCGCGAGGTGGCGGTCCTTCTGCGGGATCTTCTTGATCGTGACGTCGAGTCCGTTGGCCTTGTAGATGCCGGCTTCCTTGGCCAGCGTGATCGGCGCGAAGCCGGTCCAGCCGGAAATGCCGATGGCAACCTTGGTGTCCTGCGCCTTGGCGACCGACGCGCCGCCCGCGACTGCGGCGGCCGCCGCGACCACGGCGGCGAATGCTGAGAACCTGGCCATTGATGAACTCCGTTTGCGTTTGGTGTTACGAACGATAGACGACGGGGAAGATCGGGGCGTCGAACGGGGCGCCGTCTTCGAAGGGGAGGTCGGGGAAGGGCGGCGAGGTCCGCCCGGCGCGACGGGCGAAGACCGCGTCGTCGCCGACCCAGCGCGCCGAGAAAACGCGGCGCGCGCGCGGCGACCGGTTGGCCGGTGCGCCGTGGACCGTGCTGAAATTGAAGGCAATCGCATCGCCCGGCTGCATGTCCCAGCCCGCGATGTCGAGGGTGGGGCGCATCGCTTCGATGTCGGGCATCACCTCGAAATGATCGTCGGCGTAGAGCCGCGTGCCGTCGAAGCGCATGGGGCGGAAGCCCTTGCCCCAGCGGTGCGAACCCTTGATGCACTCCATCACGACGTCGCGCGACACCGGATCGAGCGGGATCCAGAAGCTGACGCTCTGCCGGCCCTCGACGAAGTAATAGGGTTGGTCCTGGTGCCAGGGGGTGACCGTGCTGCCGCCCGGCTGCTTCACCAGCACATGGTCGTGGAAGAAGCGGGCCGTGCGGGAGCCCATGAGGCGGGCCGCGATTTCCGCCGCCGGCGACTTCCAGACGAAGGCCTCGAACTCCGGGATTCGCTGCCAGTTGCACAGGTCCTGGAAGAAGGGGGCCGAGCCATCGGCCGGTCGAACGGTGCGTTCGAGCGGGCTGGGATCGGCCATCAGCGCCTCGACCCCCGCTCTCAGAGGCTCGATCCAGTCGTCGAAGACACCGCGGAGCAGGACGACGCCGTCCTCGCGGTAGCGTGCCGCCGAACCGTCGGTGTCGGGGAGGGAGGGGCTGATCTGCATGCCTTGCCTGTATCCTGTCTATACAAGTTTAGACAGCAGGAAGCGTGCCAGATCTCGGGAATTCCCAAGGGCGGTACCGGCTGTTTGCAGACGGCATGGGCAGTCGCTATGACCGCGCGCTCAGCCCGATACCAAGCCAGGAGCCACCCCGTGAGTATCGTCAGCTTAAAGGACAAGGTTTCGCCAGAGGAGTGGGCCGTTCGCGTCCAGCTCGCCTCGGCCTATCGGGCCGCCTTCGAAATGGGCTACGAACTGTCGATCTTCGGTCACATCTCGGCCCGTGTGCCCGGCGAGCCGGACGCACTGCTGCTCAACCCGTTCGGCCTGGCTTTCGACGAGATCACCGCCTCGAGCCTCGTGAAGGTCGACAAGAACCGCAAGATCCTGACCGAGAACGGCTACGAGCTGAACCAGGCCGGCTTCAACCTGCATTCCGGCATCATGTTCACCTCGCCGCACGTCAACGCCATCATCCACGCCCACACGCTGGACGGCGCAGCCGTCGGCGCGATGAAGGGCGGCTTCCAGCCGCTGACGCAGGACGGCGCCATGGTCTATCCGAAGGTCCGCTATCTCGACTATGACGGCATCGTCGTGTTGCCGGGCGAGGGCGAGGCCTCGGCCAAGGCGCTGGGCCCGGACGGCCGCATCCTGATCCTCAGGAACCACGGCACCGTGAGCGTCGGCGCCACCATGGGCGAGGCGTTCTTCTATTTCTACTTCTTCGAGAAGGCCTGCAGCATCCAGGTCCGCGCGCTCGCCAATCCGGCCGGCGTCCAGCCCATCTCCGAGAAGATCATGTCGGAGATGCCGGCCGAGGAGCAGGTCGTGCTGAAGCGGCTCACCAAGCTGGCCGATGCCCACGAGAAGACGCCGTACGACGACATCTTCGAGGGCTTCATGCGCCGCGCCAAGCGCCGGTATGCAGACGTCGATACCTGATCGCTGGCACAGCCCTTGCTGCCGGTTCCCTCAGTCGGGATCGGCAGCAAGGGCAGGTGCAGGATGGAAATCGGCGTCTTCATTCCCATCGGCAACAATGGCTGGCTGATCTCGTCGACCTCACCCCAATACACGCCGAGTTTCGACCTCAATCGCGAGGTCGTGCAGCGTGCCGAGCGGTATGGCTTCGACTTCGCCATGTCGATGATCAAGCTGCGCGGCTTTGGCGGCAAATCGCGCCACTGGGACGACAATCTCGAATCCTTCACGCTGATGGCGGGGCTGGCGGCGGTGACGAGCCGCATCGACCTGATCGCCACCGTCGCCGTGCTCACCCTGCCGCCGGCGATCACCGCCCGAATGGCGGTGACGATCGACAGCATCTCGCAGGGCCGCTTCGGCGTGAACCTCGTCACCGGCTGGCAGAAGGCCGAGTACGACCAGATGGGCCTGTGGCCGGGCGAAGAGCACTTCAGGCACCGCTACGAGATGGTCACGGAGTACACCACCGTGATGAAGGAGCTCTGGGAGACTGGACGGTCGGACTTCAAGGGCGACTATTTCAAGATGAACGACTGCCGGCTCTCGCCGCCGCCGTCGCGGCCGATCAAGCTCATCTCGGCCGGGACCAGCGACGCCGGCATGAGGTTCGCAGCTGAACACTGCACCTACAATTTCTGCAGCGGCCAAGGCGAGGCCAACGATCCGCGCGACTGCGCCGAGGCTGTCGGCCGCCTCAAGGCGGCCTGCGCCGTCTCCGGCCGCGACGTGAAGGCGCTGGCCCTCACCATGATCATCGCCGACGAGACCGACGAAGCCGCGATGGCCAAGTGGGAGCACTACAAGGGGGGCGTGGACCTCGACGCCATCGGCTGGCGCTCCGACCAGGCCGCCGCGGACAAGTTCGCCGACGGGAACTCGACGGCCGGCCGCATCCGCCGACGCGAGCCGCTGCCCAACAACGGTTCGCGCCTGATCGGCTCCTACGCCACGATCGCGCGGCTGCTCGACGAGATGGCCGAGATCGACGGGCTGGCCGGGGTGATGCTGACGTTCGACGACTTCATCATCGGCATCGAGCAGTTCGGCCAACGCATCCAGCCGCTGATGAGAAGCCGCGTGAAGTTCGCTGCAGCGGCGTCGTAGGAGCAGATTACCCGTCGCCTCGACCGGAGCCGAGCGCAGCGAGGCGAAGCGGAGCAACCGTCTTGTTTTCAGGCGGGTCGAGGCTGCCATTGAGCGCCATCCCTGA
>VFQN01000862.1_pt1 | contig 54209 bp, 39 predicted proteins | sample 3512371 | NCBI WGS metagenome assembly VFQN01 (sample SAMN10412370, study PRJNA504923) | tailings metagenome | isolation source: Replicate 2 from Balatoc abandoned mine | place: Philippines: Itogon, Benguet | collected 2017-08-28
AGAAGTGCATTCCGTCGGCTCTGAGCAATGTCGTCGCCCTATTATACACTTTCATCGGCTCCAATATGGCAAGCAACCCCTCGGTATCAAGCCCTTCTTGCGCTGCCGCGCTGTCAAGTATTGCGCGGAGCAGTTCGGCGTCGGCAGAATCGGGCACAGCGAGCCGTATGAGCGCCTCTTCATTGCGGGCGATCGCCTGCGGATAGCGGAGCAGTCCGCCGAGCAACGCCGCGGCGAGCGGCGCCGCGATTCCGGCCTTGCCGATGGAACGCGTCTCGTCGGCCGGAGGTTGCAGGCGCGGGTCGGGCGCGAAGCGGCGCCCGCCCCCGCGTGATGCCTGCGGCGCCCAGGGCACGCGCCCGCCACGCTCGGCGCGCGGGCGCGCGAAGAGCGCATCGAGCCGCTCGCGAAACGCCTCGCGATAATGGTGCCGCACGTCGGCATCCTGGATCGCGTCGGCATGGGCGAGCAGCCGCGTCTTGAGCGCCGCGCGCTCTTCGGGGGTGGTGAGCGGCCCCGCCGCAACCTCATGCGCCCATAGCCGTTCGACGAGCGGCTGCGCCTCGTCGAGGATGGCGGCAAAGCCTGCGGCGCCCTTGGCGCGGACAAGATCGTCGGGATCCTGCCCCGCGGGCAGGGTCGCGAAGGCAAGGCTGAAGCCCGGGCGGAGCAGCGGCAGCGCCCGCGTCGCTGCGCGCATCGCGGCCTTTTGCCCGGCATTGTCGCCGTCGAAGCAGAGCAGCGGCACCGGTACCATCCGCCACAGCATGCCTAGCTGGTTCTCGGTCAGCGCGGTGCCGAGCGGCGCGACGGCGTCGGCGATCCCTGCCTCCGCAAGCGCGATGACGTCCATATAGCCTTCGACGACGATCACCCGGTTCGTCTGCCGCGAGGCGGGGCTTGCCTTGTCGAGATTGAAGAGCGTGCGCCCCTTGTCGAAGAGCGGCGTATCGGGCGAGTTCAGATATTTGGGCTCGCCGTCGCCCAGGATCCGGCCGCCGAACGCGATCACGCGCCCGCGCGCATCGCGGATCGGGATCATCAGCCGGCCGCGGAACCGGTCATAGGGTTCCTTGTCGTCGACCGCGATGAGCATGCCGGACTCCACCAGCATCGCGGTGGGGAATTTCTTGAGCGCCTCTTTCAGCGCGCTGCGGCTGTCGGGGGCGAGGCCGAAGGCAAAGGCGCGGCGGGTGGCGTCCGAAATACCGCGCCTCGCCAGATAGTCGCGCGCCGGGGCGCCGTTGGTGCTTTCAAGCTGCTGCGCGAACCAGTCGGCCGCGCCCTGCACCACGTCGCGCAGACTCGCCTGCTCCTCGGCCTTTTTCGCGGCGCGCGGGTCGGGGGCGGGGACGTCCATGCCGGCCTCGGCAGCGAGTTCCTTGACCGCGTCCATGAACGACAGGCCGCGCTGATCGGTCATCCAGCGGATCGCATCGCCATGCGCCGAGCAGCCGAAGCAGTGGTAGAAGCCCTTTTCGTCGTTGATCGTGAAACTAGGGGTCTTTTCGTTATGGAAGGGGCAACAGGCCTTATACTCGCGCCCCGCGCGCGTGATCTTCACCGTCCGCCCGATCAGGGTCGACAGCGTGATCCGCGCGCGCAGTTCGTCCAGCCATTGCGGGGTGAGGGTCATTCTTCGCCTCTACCGCTTTTGGTGGCCCCCCCATATCCGTTCGTGTCGAGCGAAGTCGAGACACGTTTGCGCCCGGCCTCACGTCCCTCGACTTCGCTCGGGGCGAACGGAGTGGGAGAGTGTGTCTCGGCAGAAGCCGGCAGGGGAGGACATTCTTTAGGCGGTTTGGCGAAATGCCCCACCATGGCCCAGTCGCCGCGGATCAGCGCTTCCTTCTTGGCTCGCGACCAAGGCTTGATGCGCCGTTCTGCCTTCAGCGCTTCGACGCGCGTCGCAAAATCTTGCGACCAAGCCAGAGTCACGGGCTTCCGTCGCGAGGTAAAATCGCAAAATCCGCCATGTTGATGCTCAGCGATGCGGCGTTCCAAATTATCGGTGTGTCCCGTGTAATAGCGACCGTCGGAGCAGCGCAGCATGTAGGTCCAGAACACCATCCCGCCACATAACCGTTCGTCCCGAGCGAAGTCGAGACACGTTGGCGTGGCGCAAGGCAGAACGTCCCTCGACTACGCTCGGGACGAACGGAGAAAAAGGCCGTGTTTGAGGTTTAACTCAGCGCCGCCTTCACCCATCCACTCGCCTTGCTCATGTCGAGCTGGCTGCCGTGGCGGTCTTTCACCGCCGCCATCACCTTGCCCATGTCCTTGACGCTGGTCGCGCCGAGTTCGGCGACGATCGCGCGGATTGCGGCGGTGGCGTCGGCTTCGGAAAGCTGCGCGGGCAGGAAATCCTCGATCACCACGACCTCGGCGGCTTCGGCGTCGGCGAGTTCCTGGCGGCCGCCCTGTTCGTACATGGCGATCGATTCGCGGCGCTGTTTGACCATCTTCTGGAGGACGTCGGTGACGAGCACATCGTCGTCGGCCGGCGCGGTGCCGGTCCTGAGTTCGATGTCGCGGTCCTTGATCTTGGCCAGCATCAGCCGGATGGTGCCCAAACGCGCCTTGTCGCCGGCCTTCATCGCGGCAACCTGCGCAGCCTTGATGTCATCGCGAATCATGCGTGTCCCCATGTGCTGCAAATTTCGGAAAGAGCCTCTCTAGCGGGAAGATTCCAAATCCGATAGCTTGTGAATCACTTTTTTGGCTCCTACTTGGTCGGCCGTTTAGCCCCCCGTCCGGAGCAGTTTAAATGGCACCAGCCAATCCATCCGCCGCGCCTTCTGGAGCGACCGGCGTCCTCGTTCTTGCCGATGGCACGGTCCTGTGGGGCGTGGGCTATGGCGCCGCCGGGGCGGGTGTCGGCGAAATCTGTTTCAACACCGCGATGACCGGATATCAGGAGATACTGACCGACCCGAGCTATGCCGGGCAGATCATCACCTTCACCTTTCCGCACATCGGCAATGTCGGCGCGAATCCAGAGGATATCGAACGCAGCGCGCGGGCGGCCATCGGCTGCATCACCCGCGAACTGCCGACCGCGCCGAGCAATTTTCGCAGCGTCCAGACGCTGCCCGAATGGATGGCCGAACAGGGCCTGATCGGGCTTGCCGGCATCGACACGCGCGCGCTGACCCGCCGCATCCGCGACGCGGGCGCCCCCAATGGCGTGATCGCGCACAGCCCCGACGGCAAATTCGACATCGACGCGCTGCTGGCAATGGCGCGCGGCTGGCCGGGGCTGGAGGGTATGGACCTTGCGAAGGATGTCAGTCGCACCGACACCGGCGATTGGGATGCGGGGACATGGGCGCTGGGCAAGGGGTATGCTTCTCCCCTCCTGCATGCGGGAGGAGCCGGGGGTGAGCCGACGTCTGCACCGGCATCTGGGAACATGCCCACCCCTAACCCCTCCCGCGAGCGGGAGGGGGATAGCAGACCCCACGTCGTTGCGATCGATTATGGCGCGAAGGACAATATCTTCCGCAACCTCGTGAAGGCCGGCGCGCGCGTCACCGTGGTCCCCGCGACCGCGACACTCGACGACGTGCTGAGCCACCAGCCCGCGGGCGTGTTCCTGTCGAATGGCCCCGGCGACCCCGCGGCGACCGGCGAATATGCGGTGCCGGTGATCCAGGGGCTACTCGAGCGGAGTGTGCCGATCTTCGGCATCTGCCTCGGCCACCAGATGCTCGCCATCGCGGCGGGCGCGAAGACGGTGAAGATGCACCAGGGCCACCGCGGCGCGAACCATCCGGTGCAGCGCGTCGGCGGCGAGTTTGCCGATGGGGTGGTCGAGATCACCAGCATGAACCACGGCTTCGCGGTTGATGCGGCGACCTTGCCCGCGGGCGTGGTCGAGACGCACAAGAGCCTGTTCGACGGATCGAACTGCGGCATCGCGATCACGGGCAAGCAGGCGTTCAGCGTGCAATATCACCCCGAAGCGAGCCCGGGGCCGCAGGACAGCTTCTACCTGTTCGAGAAGTTTGTGAGTGGGCTGACTTCATCCGGAGCAATTAAATGAGTCTGTTCTTCTCACTTCTTTTAACCAGCGCGGCAGCGGCGACTGAACCATCGTCTTTTAGTCACGGCGCATGGAGCGGGACTTGTGGAGCGGACGAAACTGATAAACGAACAGTTTGCCAAGCGAGTACGACCGGGAAAATAAGGCTCTTTTTTACGCGCGACGCAAATGAATGGGCGGTATCCGCCTCGGTTGCGGGCTGCGATAAGCCACAGGAGAGGCAAACGATAGACGCATCTGCGACCAAAGGAATGCTTCGTATAGGTGATCGCGCTGCCGCTCAGATTCTTAAGTCGATGGCGCACACTCGGTTGCTCTCGGCCATGATGTCTTGTGAAATAAAGAAATACGATGATTCCGCCCTTAATGATCGCGATCTTATTGCGATAATTACGGCAACAAACGTTGTGGATATTATAGAATAATGCCCAAAAGAACCGACATCCAATCCATCCTCGTCATCGGCGCCGGCCCGATCGTTATCGGTCAGGCGTGCGAGTTCGACTATTCGGGGACGCAGGCGATCAAGGCGCTGAAGGAGGAGGGCTATCGCATCGTCCTCGTCAACTCCAACCCGGCGACGATCATGACCGATCCCGACCTTGCCGACGCGACCTATGTGGAGCCGATCACGCCCGAGATCGTCGCGAAGATCATCGCGAAGGAGCGCCCCGACGCGGTGCTGCCGACGATGGGCGGGCAGACCGCGCTCAACACCGCGCTCGCGCTCGCGCAGGACGGCACGCTCGCCAAGTACGGCGTCGAGATGATCGGCGCCGATGCCGAGGCGATCGACAAGGCCGAGGACCGGCAGAAGTTCCGCGACGCGATGGACAAGATCGGGCTGGAGAGCGCGCGCAGCGGCGTCGCGCACACGCTCGACGAGGCGTTCGCGGTGCTCGAACGCACCGGGTTGCCGTCGATCATTCGCCCGTCGTTCACGCTCGGCGGCACCGGCGGCGGCATCGCGTATAACCGCGAGGAATTCGAACATATCGTCCGCGGCGGCCTGATCGCCTCGCCGACCACCGAAGTCCTGATCGAGGAATCGCTCCTCGGCTGGAAAGAATATGAGATGGAGGTGGTGCGCGACCGCAAGGACAATTGCATCATCATCTGCTCGATCGAAAATGTCGATCCGATGGGCGTCCACACCGGCGACAGCATCACCGTCGCGCCGGCGCTGACGCTGACCGACAAGGAATATCAGATCATGCGCAACGCGAGCATCGCGGTGCTGCGCGAGATCGGGGTAGAGACGGGCGGGTCGAACGTCCAGTTCGCGGTCAATCCGAAGGATGGTCGCCTGATCGTGATCGAGATGAATCCGCGCGTGTCGCGCTCGTCGGCGCTCGCGTCGAAGGCGACGGGCTTCCCGATCGCCAAGGTCGCGGCGAAGCTCGCGGTCGGCTACACGCTCGACGAGATCATGAACGACATCACGGGCGTCACCCCCGCGTCGTTCGAGCCGACGATCGACTATGTCGTCACCAAGATCCCGCGCTTTGCCTTCGAAAAGTTCAAGGGCGCCGAGCCCTTGCTGTCGACGGCGATGAAGTCGGTCGGCGAGGTGATGGCGATCGGCCGCACGATCCATGAATCGATGCAGAAAGCGCTGCGTGGGCTGGAGACCGGATTGTCGGGCTTCAACTTCGTCGACCGGCTGGTCGGCGCGAGCCACGAACAATTGAAGAGCGAACTGGCGCAGCGCACCCCCGACCGGCTGCTGATCGCGGCGCAGGCGATCCGCGAGGGCGTATCGCTCGCCGAGATCAACCGCATCGCGGGCTATGACATGTGGTTCCTCGATCGCATCGCAGAGATTGTCGAGGCCGAGAACGGCGTGCTCGAAAACGGTCTGCCACGCGATGCCGAGGGGCTCCGCCGGCTGAAGGCGATGGGCTTTTCGGACAAAAGGCTCGCCTATCTGGCGCTGCAGTCGGCGCATCTGCGGCCCGGCACCGGCGCGGCAGCGGCGCGCGGCAGCGGGCTGATCCACGAGGCCGTAAAGGCGATGACCGGCGGCGTCACCGAAGGCGAGGTGCGTGCGCTGCGCCACAAGCTCGGCGTGCGGCCGGTGTTCAAGACCATCGACACTTGCGCCGCCGAATTCGCCGCCAAAACGCCCTATCTCTATTCGACCTATGAAGCCCCGACCTTTGGCGAGCCCGAGAATGAGGCGAACCCGTCGGACCGCAAGAAGATCGTCATTCTCGGCGGCGGGCCGAACCGGATCGGGCAGGGGATCGAGTTCGATTATTGCTGCTGCCACGCCTGCTTCGCGCTTGGAGAGGCGGGCTATGAAACGATCATGGTCAACTGCAACCCCGAAACGGTGTCGACCGACTATGACACGTCGGACCGCCTCTATTTCGAACCTCTGACCGCCGAGGATGTGCTCGAAATCTTGCACGTCGAGCAGTCGAAGGGCGAGCTTGTGGGCGTGATCGTCCAGTTCGGCGGCCAGACGCCGCTCAAGCTTGCGCAGGCGCTCGAGGAAGCGGGCATCCCGATCCTCGGCACCTCGCCCGACGCGATCGACCTTGCGGAAGACCGCGAGCGCTTTGCGGCGCTGGTCAACAAGCTGGGCCTCAAGCAGCCCGAGAACGGCATCGCGCGCAGCCGCGAGGAAGCCGTCGCGGTCGCGGCGCGCATCGGTTACCCGGTGCTCACGCGCCCCTCCTATGTGCTCGGCGGCCGCGCGATGGAGATCGTCGACGATCAGGCACAGCTGGAAAATTATATCGAGACCGCGGTGCAGGTGTCGGGCGATTCGCCCGTGCTGATCGACCGCTATCTGCGCGATGCGATCGAGGTCGATGTCGATGCGCTGTGCGACGGCACCGATGTCGTGGTGGCCGGGGTGCTCCAGCATATCGAGGAAGCGGGCGTCCATTCGGGCGACAGCGCCTGTTCGATCCCGCCGTACAGTCTGCCCGCCGACATCGTTGCCGAAATCGAGCGGCAGACCGACTCACTGGCGCACGCCCTCAACGTCCGCGGGCTGATGAACGTGCAATATGCGGTGAAGGATGGTGAGGTCTACCTGATCGAGGTCAACCCGCGCGCGAGCCGCACCGTGCCGTTCGTCGCCAAGGCGGTGGGTTCGCCGATCGCCAAGATCGCGGCGCGGGTGATGGCGGGCGAGAAGCTGGCCGATCTGCCGAAGATCAACCGCGACATCGACCATGTCGCGGTCAAGGAAGCGGTTTTCCCCTTCGCGCGCTTCCCCGGCACCGATCCGGTATTGTCGCCTGAAATGAAGTCCACCGGCGAAGTCATGGGAATCGATAGCGATTTCAATCTCGCCTTTGCCAAGGCACAGCTCGGCGCGGGCGACCGCCTGCCGACCGACGGGCGGCTCTTCGTGTCGGTGAAGGACAGCGACAAGCCGCGCATCGTCGCGTCGGTGAAGCAGCTCGCCGCCTGGGGGTGGCAGGTGATCGCGACCGGCGGCACCGCCGACTATCTGGCGGGGCAGGGCATCGACGTCGAACGAGTGAACAAGGTCGCCGAAGGGCGCCCGCACATCGTCGACCGGATCAAGGACGGCGATGTGCAGCTGATCTTCAACACGACCGAGGGTTGGCAGTCGCTTCAGGACTCGCAGTCGATCCGGGCCTCGGCGCTCGCGGCCGACGTCGCCTATTATACGACGGCGGCGGGCAGCGATGCCGCAACCCATGCGATTGGCGCGCTGCGCTCGCACTCTCTTGAAGTAAAGCCGCTTCAGGACTATTATTGAGGGACCGCTTCATCTCCCTACATTGACGGAAACAGCGGCTCAGCCGCCCCGGCGAAGTTTCGCTGGCGGTGGATTATTGACGAAGGACAACAGGATAATGGCAAGCGTTGAAAAGGTTCCGATGCTGCAGGAAGGCTATGAGAAGCTGAGCGCACAGCTCGCCACTCTCAAAGCCGAACGCCCCCTCATCGTCGATGCGATCGAGGAAGCGCGCGCGCATGGCGACCTTTCGGAAAATGCCGAATATCACGCCGCGAAGGAACGCCAAGGCCAGGTCGAAGCGACCATCGGCGATCTGGAGGACAAGCTGTCGCGTGCGCAGGTCATCGACCCGACGACGCTGTCGGGCGACCGCATCGTATTCGGTGCGACGGTGACGCTCGCCGACGAGGACGACAAGCCGGTCAAATATCAGATCGTGGGTCAGGCCGAGGCCGACGCCAAGGTGGGCAAGATCAGCTATAATTCGCCGCTCGGGCGCGCGCTGATCGGCCGCAAGGTCGATGACGAGATCGAAGTCACCGTTCCGGCGGGCGACAAATATTATCTCGTCACGAAGATCGAATTCATCTGACGATCGCGCCGAAATGAAACCGCAGGACGCACCGCTGGTCACGGGAGTTTCCGTGCTATGCGCGGTGATCTTCATCCTGCTGTCGATCAGCGGCTATCAGGTCGAGGCGATCGTGCGCGCGGGTTTCATTCCCGCGCGCTTTGCGATGGAGCCGATTGCGGCGCCGGGCTTTTTCGTGCCCTTCGCGCTCACCCCGTTGACCTCCGCCCTTCTGCACGGCGGAATCCTCCACCTGGTGTTCAATCTGGTCGTCTTGCTGTTCATCGGCCGCCAGCTCGAAGCGCCGCTGGGGACGAAGGCGATGGCGGTATTGCTCGTCGCCGGCGCCTATGCGGGGGCCTTCGCGCAATATCTGGCCGATCCGCAATCGCCGGTGCCGATGATCGGCGCCTCGGGCGCGATTTCGGCGCTGATCGCGGTGTTCGCGCTGATTTTCAGCCGCTCCGAGACGCAGGCGCTAGGGCCGATTCCGGCGCATTGGGTGCGCGCACTGTGGCTGGCGGCAGCATGGATCGGGGTGCAGGTCCTGATCGGCTTTGCGGGCGGCGCAGGATTCGGCCTCGTCGCGATCTGGGCACATGTCGGCGGCTTCCTCGCGGGGATCTTGCTCGCGCGGCCGTTGCTGCGCTGGCGCTTCGGCGCGCGCTGACCGTCAGGACAGCGCGAGCAGCCCGCCCGCGAGCAGCATCGCGACGCGCACGTCGATACCGCAGCCTTCGGCGCGCTTTGCAGCGATAAAAGGGGCGATTTCGGGCAGCGGGACGCGGTGGACCGCAATGTCCTCGCCATCGACGCCGCCGCCTTCACCGACCTTGGTCAGACCGGTCGCGCGGAGCAGGGTGAAGCTTTCGCTGACCATGCCGGGCGAACTGTAGAATTCGCCGACGGTCAGCCACTCGGCCGCGCGGTAGCCCGTTTCCTCTTCCAGTTCGCGCACCGCGGCAAGCTCGGGCGCCTCGCCCGCGCTGTCGTCCCCGACAAGCCCCGCTGGCAGTTCGAGGCAATATTTGCCGAGCGGGACGCGATATTGTTCGACCAACAGGATGTGGCGATCGTCGGCCTCCTCGTCGATCGCCAGGATCACCACGGCGTGAATGCCGCGCGACCGCGACACATATTCCCAATTGCCTTGCTGTTTCACCGTGATGAAGCGGCCTTCCCAACGCGTTTCGACGGGCGTGCCGGCTGCGGGGCGGGTCATATCGTCTCCGTCGGCGAAAGGGTAGGGATCAAAGCTCGATCAGCCGGTCGGGCAGCTCGTTGGGGTTGCCGTCGCTCTTCGGGAAATGTTCGGCCAGCACGATACCCATGCGGCGGACCGCCTCGGCCATGCCGTGGCCGGGGCGACCGGCGCGCACCTCGTCGATCAGCGCCTCCATCGCTTCGCCCCAAATCGAGGGCGCGACCTTGGCGGCGATCGCTTCGTCGGCGACGATGTCGGCGCGATGTTCGCGCAGGCTGACATAGAGCAGGATGCCCGTGCGGCCCATCGTCTTCGCCTCGGTCCCGACCTTGAACAGGTCGATGGCGCGGGCGCGGACGCGCGCGGCGCGGATCGCGCGTGGCGTCAGCCACAGGCGCAGCGGACGCCACAGCAGGACCAGCCAGACGCCGATCCATTTGAGCACCCCGACCGCGATGACGGTTCCGAGCCATTGATTGGCGGTCAATTCATGCCCCCAGCCGCCGCTCAGCCGGTAATAGAGACCCTGATAGAAATCGGGAAAAAGCGCGATCACCGACATGGCGATAAAGGCGATGACGCTCGCCCAGACGAGCGCGACATCGTCATAGTCGTTCGACTGCGCGGCGATCACCGTGACGATCTCGCCATCGGTGTGTCGTTCGGCCTCGGCGACCGCGGCGGTCACGATGTCGTGATCGGCTTCGCTGACATGGCTGACTTTCATTGCGCGTCCCCCTTACCAGCCGCCCGAGGCGCCGCCGCCGCCGAAGCTGCCGCCGCCGCCCGAAAAGCCGCCTCCGCCGCCGAAGCCGCCCCCGCCGCCCCAGGAACCACCGCCCCAGCCGCCACCCGAACCGCCGCCCCAGTCATTGTCGCCCCAGATGATGATCGGGGCGCCGCCCCATGGGCGATGCTTGCGATGCCGCCGTCCGCGACGCCTGAAGGCGCCGAGCATCGGCAGGATGAAAAAGAAGAAGATGATGAAGGCCACGAAGATCAGCCCGCCGATATTGCCGTCATCGGCGCGGTCGCGTTCCTCAGCTTCAATTTGAGCTGCGCGCGCGCTAGCTTCTTCAGGCGTGAGTTGGACCTGCTCGGAGATAGCTTTGACCCCGGCATCGATGCCGCCGGCAAAATCGCCTTCCTTGAAGCGCGGAGTTATGTCGTTGCGGATGATCCTCCCCGCGTGAATGTCGGTCATCACGGCGTTGAGCCCATAGCCAACACCGATATGAACGCGCCGCTCATTAGGTGCGATAAGTAGGATGACGCCGTCATCAAGCCCTTTGCGACCGATGCCCCATTCGCGACCCAGCCCGATGCTATAATCCGAGATGTCATACCCATCGAGCGACTTGACGGTTGCAACGACCACCTGATGGCCGGTCTTCTGATCGATCGCCTGCAATTCGCTATCTAGGGCTGTTTCCTGTTCCGGAGACAACAGTTCTGCTTGGTCGACGACACGGCCCGTCAGCTTGGGGAACGTCTGCGCCGATGCCGGGAGCGCGAGCACCAGCAACAGCAGCGCAAAAAGCCAGCGAACCGTGCCGTACGGCATAAAACGCTGGCCGTCGGTGAGGGAAAGTGGCACCGTTACTGTCCGAAATTAACCTTTGGTGCGACCTCGGCGTTGGGGCTCACCGCTTCGTAGGGCGTCATGGGCTTCGCGCCATGAACGATCTTCGCGCCAATGATATCGGGGAAGGTCCGGATGGTCGTATTATAGTCCTGCACCGAGATGTTATAATCCCGGATAGCTTGATTGATCTTCGTTTCAGTCGAATCGAGCGACGTCATCAGGTCGGCATAACGATCCTGACTTTTCAAATCCGGATACTGTTCCGATACGGCGAGCAACCGACCTAGGGCGCCGGTCACATTGCCCTGTGCCTGACGAAACGCCTCCACCTTCGCAGGATCGTCAAGATCGTCGGTCTTCAGTTGAACTTGTGTCGCGGATGCGCGTGCTTGGATCACGCTCTCGAGCGTGGCCTTCTCCATCCCTGCGGCTCCCTTGACTGTCTCAACGAGGTTCGGAATCAGGTCAGAACGACGCTGGTAGGCTGCCTGGACGTCGGCCCATTTGGCCTTCGCGGCTTCTTCCTTGGTCGGAACGCTGTTGATGCCGCAGGCCGACAGGCTCATCGCGGCGGCCGGAACAATCAGCCAGCGGGCGGAACGATAGGACATGGTCATCAGGCTCCCTCAGGCGGCGTTTTGCCGCAACAATACACATAATAGGATGCCCCTTGCTTTTGCGCAATGACCGGCGCACCACCATGACGGCAGGATCAGCAGTTCGGGGAGCAATAAGATGCTGAACGAGTTCAAGGAATTTATCGCGCGCGGCAATGTCATCGATCTGGCGGTCGGCGTCATCATCGGCGGCGCGTTCGCGACGATCACCGGATCGCTGACCGAGGACGTCATCATGCCGCTCGTCGGCTGGCTGTTCGGCGGAGTCGATTTTTCGAGCAAATTCATCCTGCTCGGCAGCATTCCCGACGGCATCGCCGCGACCGACTATGCGGCCTTGAAAAAGGCGGGCGTCGCGATGATCGGCTATGGTGCCTTCATCACCGCGGTGATCAACTTCCTGATTTTGGCATGGATCATCTTCCTGCTCGTGCGCGCGGTGAACAAGGTGGTGCGCAAGGAAGCGCCGGCCGAAGCGCCCGCGGGGCCGAGCGAGGTCGATCTGCTTACCGAAATCCGCGACGAACTGCGCAAGAAATAGCATTTCATCGCGCGCCGGCGTGGGTCCGGTGTCGTTTCAGGACGAAAGGCCCGCCTGCGCTCTTCCAAAGTGCGGGCGGGCTTCCTATATGGGAAGGGCCGGTTTCGACCGGCTATGAGGATAAATGGTGTCGTGGAATAGACACAGCGGACCCGGGGGCAGTACCCGGCGGCTCCACCACAAACCCGCGCGCTTTTTGAAGGGGTGCGCGGGCTTCTGACGGGGCCGAACCAGGATCGACGTGTGTTCAAAGACGATGTTTTCTTCCGGGCTGAGTAACCCGTTAAAGGCTCAAAACCAATAGGTGCTAACGATAACGAAGCACTCGCTCTTGCTGCCTAACCGATAAGCCTCACGGCCTAAGGTTAGACAAATAGAACGCGGTTCGGACCGAACCGGGCAACAGAATCGGATACCAGCGGCTGGGGACGAGCCGGGCAACAGAATCGTCCCACCTTTCCCTTTTCATCTGTCGCTTTCCGCCGTCGCCCGCGCGACCGCGGCTCGTCAATGCGCGCCCTCGCATTGGCCATGATCGCCCAGCGCCTCGATCACCCGGCAATCGCCCGCGAGCCCGCCGCGGCAGCGGCCGACGATGCGGGTCAGCTCGTCGCGCAGCGCCGTAAGCTGCGCGATCTTTTCCTCGACCTGTTCCAGATGCGCGGACGCGATGCGATCGGCGTCGGCGCAGTCGCGCTCGGGATGATCGGACAGGTCGAGCAGCGAGCGGATCTCGTCGATCGTGAAGCCCAGTTCGCGCGAATGGCGTACGAAGCGCAGCCGCGCGCGATGCGCGTCGCCATAGCTGCGGTAATTGGCCTCGGTCCGCGCCGGGGCGGGGAGGAGGCCGATCCGCTCATAATAGCGGATGGTTTCGATGTTGGTGCCGGTGGCACGCGACAGTTCGCCGATCTTCATCGCTTGACCCTGTAGTTGCTACAGGGTGCATATAGGATGCCGACTCGAAGAACCAAGCGGCCGCCCGGCAATTCCTGCGGCGGCCGAGACGGAAGGAGATGCAGGCGATGGCCGATCAATGCTGCGCCGGAAAAAGCGGAGCGACCGCGCTGAACGACCCCATGTGGCGGCGCATCCTGTGGATCGCGCTGCTGATTAACGGGGCGATGTTCCTCGTCGAAATCGTCGCGGGCGTCGCAGCCGATTCGCGCGCGCTGCAGGCCGATGCGCTCGATTTTCTGGGCGACAGCGCCAATTATGCGATCAGCCTGACGGTCGCCGGCATGGCGATCGCCTGGCGCGCACGCGCGGCGATGCTGAAGGCTGCGACGATGCTGGCGTTCGGGCTGTGGATATTGGGCTCGACGATCTGGGGCTTCATCGACGGCAGCGCACCGCATGCTGAAACGATGGGGATGATCGGCGTCGTCGCGCTCGCCGCCAATGTCGCGGTTGCGCTGATGCTCTATCGCTACCGGACCGGCGACGCCAATATGCGCTCGGTGTGGATATGCTCGCGCAACGATGCGATCGGCAATCTGGCGGTGATGGGGGCGGCGCTCGGCGTGTTCGGCACCGGGCAGGGTTGGCCCGACCTTCTGGTCGCCGCGATCATGGCATTGCTCGCCATATGGGGCAGCGCCGAAGTCTTCCGCCACGCGCGCCGCGATCTCACCGCCGCCTGACGCGCGCCGCCCTATAGGTGCCATTCGTATGCGCCGCGCGGAACCGAACTGGCGGCAAAGCATTTCCCCGCTTTGCCTTCGCCGGTCAGGAGCATAGTGTGGCGCACAGGATGCGGATCAGGGGCGCCTTGCACTTCGGCCCGGCGCGCGCGTGCCGACGGCCGCGCGCAGGATGGAGGCACGCGCGTGGCTGATCCCGCAGCGCCCGCGGCAGCCGGCGGCGCCTATGTGTTCAAGCCGCACGAACGCCCGATCATGCCTGGGTCGCCCGCGTCGCCGGACCATCCCGTCGGGCGCAAGATCGGCTATTTCGTAATCGGCCTGTATCTCGCGATCGTCGGCGGTTTCCAGAATGGCCTGCTCATCGCCAATCTGACGGTGCTGCAGGGGCATCTCGACCTGACGCCCGCAGATGCGGGTTGGGTCACCGTTTCCTATAACATGACCAATGCGTGCATGAGCATCCTGCTCTACAAGTCGCGCCAGCAATTCGGCATTCAGCGTTTCGTGCGCGCGACGATGATCGCGCTTCTGATCGCCAATTTCGTCCAGCTTTTCGACGCCGGTTATCGTATGGAACTGGTCGCGCGCGGCGTCTCGGGAATCGCCGCCAGCGGGCTGACGACGCTCGCCGCCTTCTACATGATGCAAGGCCTGCCGGCGAAGATGCGGATTGCGGGCTTCCTGCTCGGCATCGGGCTGGGACAGGTGGCGATTCCGCTCGCGCGCGCCATATCGCCGCTGTTGCTCGCCGACGGCGACATCGGCAATCTGTTCGTGCTGCAATTCGCGCTCTCGCTCGTCGCAGTCGGCGCGGTCAACATATTGCAGCTCCCGCCGGGCGAAACGATCCGCTCGTTCGAAAAGCTCGACCTTATCACCTTTCCGATCTTGGCGGTCGGCGTCGGGCTGCTCTGCGCCTTTCTGGTGCAGGGGCGCATCATCTGGTGGTCGACGCCGTGGCTCGGCGGCGCGCTGGCAGCGTCGGTGGTGTTGATCGGCACCGCCTTCCTGATCGAACATTACCGCCGAAATCCGATGCTCCACACGCGCTGGATCGGCAGCCGCAATCTCATAAAATTCGCGCTGACCGGCGCGCTCGTCCGTGTGCTGACGTCCGAACAGAATTTCGGGGCGAGCGGGCTGCTGTCCGCCACCGGCCTCGTCAACGATCAGCTTGTCGCCTATTATGCGGTGCTGTCGTTCGCGACGCTGATGGGGGCGGTGCTGTCGATCGCGCGGCTCGACCCGACCGACCTGCGGCGGCCGATCCTCGTCGCGCTTGCCGTCATCACCGTCGGCGCGTTCCTCGACACCCATTCGGGTCTGCGCACCGGGCCGGTGAACCTGTATTTCTCGCAAGGCGCGATCGCCTTTGCCGCGGTCTATGTGATGGGGCCGCTGCTGCTCGAAGGGCTGCTGCGCGCCATTTCGCGCGGCCCTGCCTATATGGTCAGCTTTCTGGCGGTGTTCAGCCTGTCGCAAACGATCGGCGGGCTTGCCGGGGTTGCGGCGCTATCGGCCTTTCACACGCTGCGCACCAAGGCGCATCTGATGACGCTGGGGCAAAGCCTGTCGACGACCAACCCCGAACTGGCGCAGGGCATCAACGCGATTGCTGCGAGCCTGACCGGCAGCATCGCCGACCCGGCGCTGCGCAGCGCGACCGCCGCGGGGCAGGTGGTGCGCGAGGCGGCGCGCGAAGCGACGATCCTGGCATTCAACGACGTGTTCGTCGTGATCGGCAGCCTGTCGGCGATCGCCTTCGTCGCGATGTTCGCGCGCTGGGTTTATGATCGACGCCGCGGAATCAATCCATTGGCACGGGAACTTGAAGTCTTGCAGAAACTGAGGGCGCAAAATCAATGAGCGACGACAAACAGGAAGGCGCGCCGCCCGCGCCCGAAACGCCGGCACCGGCTCCGACGCCGGACCCGATGCCGACCCCGGCACCGGCTGCTGCCGATCCGACCCCGGCGGAACGGCCCGCCGACGCGCCGGCCGATGGCTGGGCGCCGCCGCGTTCGCGCGGACGGATCATCCTGTTCGGCGCGATCATCCTCGTCGGCGCGCTCGCCATTCTCTACGCCTGGGGACTACCGCCCTTCCGCGCGAACAGCCAGACGACCGACAATGCCTATGTGCGCGGCCAGACGACGATCATCGCGCCGCAGGTGGGCGGCTATGTGACCGCGGTGCTGGTGCAGGATTTCCAGACTGTCGCGGCGGGGCAGGAACTGGTGCGGATCGACGACCGCATCTACCGCCAGCGCGTTGCGCAGGGCAGCGCCAATATTGCCGCGCAGACCGCCTCGCTCGACAATAGCGCGCAGAGCCGGCGCTCGGCCGAAGCGCAGGTGAAGGCGCAGGAGGCGGCGGTCGCCAACGCCCGCGCGCAGCTCGCCCGTGCCCAGGCCGATATGCGCCGCGTCAACGATCTGGTCGGCGAAGGATCGGTGTCGATCCGCGAACGTGACCAGACGCTCGCGGGGCTCCGCCAGGCCGAAGCGGCGGTGCGGCAGGCCGAGGCGCAGCGCGCGATCGCCGAGGAGCAGGTGCGATCGGTGAGCGTTGGGCGCGGCGGTCTGGAGGCCGGGGTAGCCAATGCAAAGGCGGCGCGCGGGCTGGCCGACATCGATCTTCAGAACACGATCGTTCGCGCCCCGCGCGCGGGCAAGCTGAGCGAAGTGTCGGTCCGCGTCGGCCAGCTCGTCAGCCCGGGCACCCAGCTCATGTATCTCGTGCCCGAGAAACATTGGGTGGTCGCCAATTTCAAGGAAGCGCAGACCGCGAACATCCGCGTCGGCCAGCGCGCGACGCTGCGCGTCGATGCGCTGGGCGGCGCCGAGCTGAGGGGCGTGGTTGAAAATATCGCCCCCGCGGCGGGCAGCGAGTTCAGCATCATCAAACCCGACACCGGATCGGGCAATTTCGTCAAGGTGCCGCAGCGGATCGCCGTGCGCATCCGCATCGATCCGAAGCAGAAGCTTGCCGAGCGGCTCGGCCCCGGCATGTCGGTGGTGGCGACGGTTCATACCGGACGCGGCGAATGAGGCCGCTCCCCTTGCCGCTTGCCGGTCTGGCGCTGGCATTGGCGGGCTGCGCGCCCGCGCTGACGCCGCCGCCCGCCGCGAGCGCGGTCGCACCGCCCGCCGACTGGCGCACTGCGCTGCCGACGGACGGTGCGGCGATCGACAGCCGCTGGTGGTCGGCATTCGGCGACCCGCGGCTGACCGCGCTGGTCGAACAGGCGCGCGCGAACAACAGCGACCTTGCCATCGCGGCGGCGCGCGTTGCCGAAGCGCGGGCGCAGGAGCGCGTCGCACGGTCGCTGCTGTGGCCGAACCTGTCGCTGAGCGGGCAGGGGGCCGAAGCGCGCAGCGTTAACGCCTTCGGCCAGCCGACCGAAAGCTTCGCCGCGCAGCCGGTGTTCCAGGCGAGCTACGAGATCGACCTGTTCGGCCGCAATGCCGCGACGCGCGAGGCGGCGCGGGCCAATGCGGCGGCGGTTGCGGCGGCGCGCGAGGCGGCGACGCTGTCGGTCAGTGCGGCGGCGGCGAGCGGCTATATCACGCTGCTCGCGCTCGACGCGCGGCGGCAGTTGCTCGCCGAGACGCTGACCTCGCGGTCGGAGGCGCTACGGCTCGCGCGCAGCCGCGCCGAGGCCGGCTATACCTCGCAGCTCGAACTGCGACAGGCCGAGGCCGAATATCAGGCGACGGCGCAGCAGATCCCGGCGATCGAGGCGGCAATCGCGCGGCAGGAAAACGGCCTGTCGCTGCTCGTCGGCGATACGCCGCATGCAATCGCGCGCGGCGAAGGTTTTGCCGCGCTCGCGGTGCCGCCGGTGCCTGCGGTGCTGCCGTCTGAACTGGTGCGGCGGCGGCCCGACATCGCGCAGGCCGAATATGCGCTGGCGGCGACCGACGCCAATCTGCGTGCCGCGCGGGCACAATTCCTGCCGCAAGTCCGGTTGGCGGCGTCGGCCGGGGCGGTGATTTCGTCGGCTTTGGGCGATCCGATCAGCATATGGTCGGTCGGCGGCAGTATATTGGCGCCGATCTTTTCGGGCGGGCGACTGCAAGGCCAGTTCGACGCCGCGACGGCGCAGCGCGATCAGGCGGCTTTCGCCTATCGCAAGACGGTCCTCACCGCCTTTCGCGAGGTGGAGGACCAAATGGCGGTGATCGACCGGTTCAACGCGCAGGAACAAGCGCTGATGGCGCAGCGCGCGGCGGTGGCCGATGCGCTGCGGCACGCGACCAACCGCTATCGCGCGGGCTATTCGCCCTATCTGGAACAGCTCGACGCGCAGCGGTCGCTGCTCGGCGTCGATCTCGCGCTGATCCAGCTCCGCGCCGACCGCCTGAACGCATATGTCGCCCTCTATCAGGCGCTCGGCGGCGGCGCCCCGGCGGTTTAATCGCCAGCGAGGATCTTCTCGATCCCCGATGCCACCGCCGGGTGATAGGTGGCGCGCGAGCGGGCGAACAGGTCGCGCGCGATCGCATCGCCCCACGCGCCCTGACGCTTCAGCCCGGTGTAGAGCGGCCGGATCAGCAGACCGCGCCCGACGGTGCCGGCGAACTGGCGCAATGACGGTAGCGCGGGTTCGTAGCGGTTGGCGATGGCAAGCTCGAGCCAGGCGGAACGAACATAGGCGTTGGTTGACGCCGACAAACCCAGCGTTTCGTCGAGTTCCTTGAGCCGCGCCGCGCTCTGCGCCCGCGGGATCCCGTTCAGGAAACGCAGCCATTGCTGCGTCGTCCATCCTTCGGGCGCGATGGCGCGCGCCGGACCGCCGGCGTTGAAGGCGGCAAGCTTGGCATCGACCGCGGCCAGCGTCGCGCTCTTGTGGTGCACCGCATTGTCGGGCAGGCCCGCGGCATAGGACCAGCGGTCGAGTTGCAGCGACAGTTCGAGCGCCGGGTCGCCCTTCAGCAGATTTTCGCGCAGATCGGTCAGGAAACCCGCGGTCGTCTGCGGCTGAAAGGCATGGCGGTCGAAATAGGATTTGAGATAGGCGTCCCAGCGCGCGCGGCCGACCGTCGTTTCGATCATGCGCAGGAAGTTGGATCCCTTGGTATAATCGAGCGTGCCGTCGCCGGGTGCACCGTGCAGCCGGGTCTTGGCGCCGGTCTGGCCGCCATTGGCGTCGATGTCGCGCATCATATTGTCCCAGTCGAGATCGGCATACATCGCCGCGCGCTCCTTGCCATAGAGCGCCTCCATGATCCGGTTCTCGAAATAGGTAGTGAAGCCTTCGTTGAGCCAACTGTCGGACCAGGTTGCATTGGTGACGAGGTTGCCCGACCAGCTATGCGCCAGTTCGTGCGCGACGACGTCGGTGTTCGACCGGTCGCCGGTGATGATCGTCGGCGTGAGAAAGGTCAGCATCGGGTTTTCCATGCCGCCATAGGGAAAGGAGGGCGGCAGGACGAGCATGTCGTAGCGGCCCCAGCGATAAGGGCCATAGAGCGCCGAGGCCGCGTCGATCATCTTTTCGACATCGCCGAATTCGCGCGCCGCGGCGTCCAGCATCGTCGCTTCGGTCCACACGCCCGAACGGGGGCCGAGCGACCGGAATTTCAGGTCGCCGACCGCGAAGGCGATCAGATAGGGCGGCACCGGCTTGTCCATGCGGAAGCGGAAACGGCGGCGACCGTCGGGCAGCGCTTCGCCCTTGTCGCCGCTCAGCTTCTCGCCGCTCATCACCGCGACGAGATCGCCCGGAACCGTCAGCGTCGCATCCCATGTCTGACGGATACCGGGGCTGTCCTGCGTCGGAATCCAGCTCCGGTTGAGGATCGCCTGGCCTTGGCTGAACAGATAGGGCTTGGTCTTGCCCGCAGTCATTTCGGGCGGCAGCCATTGTAGCGCATTGGCGCCCGGCTGGCTGCGATAGGTCAGGACGATGCGCTGCGCGCCATCGAGTTCGACCGTCAGCGCCGAACCGAGTTCGGGATTGGCATCGCCGACCGCCCATTTGAGCGGCTTGCCATTGGCGTCGGTGACCGAAGAAATCGCCAGATTGTCGGCATCGAGGACGATCGACTGGGCATTGTTGGCGACGAGCAGATCGAGCGTCGCGGTGCCGCCCAGTGTGCGGGTCGCGAAATCGACATCGAGGTTCAGCGACACATGGGTGACACGGGCGACCTCGGGATCGGCGTGGGTCCACACGTCCTTCGCCTCGGGTGTGGTCAATATGGGGGCAGGGGCAGTTGCCGTCTGTGCGGCGAGGGGCGAGGCGCCGGCGAGCAGCGCGGCGGCGAGCAGGATCATACGCATGGGAAGGCGGCGTAGGCGGCGGCGCACGAAACTGCAACCGGCTGGTGGCCCGAAGCAATCTTGGCGAACGCGAAATTGTCGGTGGAGATTGCGGTCGATCGGGCGCAAGGTGCGCGCCATTCCCGCACGGCCATTTTCGGCGCGGGATGTCGATGATTCAAATGATGGATTTTGCCAATGACCCGATATCGCCCCATTTCGTTCGCCGCGGCCGCGCTCGCCGGCGCCGCTCTGCTTGCCCCTCCCGCCCTCGCCGAAGAGGGGATGTGGACCTTTGACGCCTTTCCGGCGCAGCAGGTGAAGCAGACGTATGGCTGGGCGCCCGACCAGGCGTGGCTGGGCAAGGTGCAGGCGGCCGCGGTGCGTCTGACCGGCGGCTGTTCGGCAAGCTTCGTATCGGCCGAAGGCCTGATCCTGACCAACCACCATTGCGTCGCAAGCTGCCTGTTCGACAATTCGAAGGCGGGCGCCGACTATCTCAACGACGGTTATGTCGCCGACCGCCGCGACATGGAGCTCAAATGCCCCGGTCAGCAGGCCGAGGTCGTCACCAGCATCAGCGACGTGACCGGGGCCATCAAGGCGGCGATGGGATCGCTCGCGGGCGAAGCGCTGACGAAGGCGCGCGATGCGAAGATTGCCGAAATCGAAAAGAGCGGTTGTCCCGACACCGACAAGACGCGCTGCCAGGTCGTCACCCTGTTCGGCGGCGGTCAATACAAGCTCTACAAATATCGCAAATATTCCGATGTGCGGCTGGCATGGGCGCCCGAGGATCGCGCCGCGACCTTTGGCGGCGATCCCGACAATTTCAACTTCCCGCGCTATTCGCTCGATGCGAGCTTCCTGCGCGCGTACGAGAATGGCAAGCCGGTCGTGACGCCCGCACACCTGCAATGGAACCCGCGCGCGCCGCGTGAGGGCGAAATGACCTTCGTTGTCGGCAACCCCGGTTCGACCAGCCGGCTCTACACGACCAGCCAGCTTGCCTTCGAGCGCGAGCTGCGCCTGCCGATCACGGTGACGACCTATTCCGAACTGCGCGGCCGCCTGCTGCGCGCGATGGAGGAAAGCAAGGATCATGAGCGCGAAGGGCTCGATCTGCTCAACGGGCTCGAAAACAGCCTGAAAGTCTATATCGGCCGCCAGAAGGCGCTGAACGACCCGGCCTTCACCGCGACGCTGGTCGCCAAGGAGGACGAGCTGAAGGAAAAAAGCGCCGGCAATGCTGCGATCGGCGATCCCTGGGCGTCGGTCGACAAGGCGGTCGGCGCCTATCGCTCGCTCTATTTGCCGGCGCGCTTCACCAATCCGATGAGCGATCTTTATGGCTATGCCGAAACGCTCGTCTATGCGGCGCAGGAACGCTCGAAGCCCAATGGCGAGCGCCTGCCCGGCTACACCGACAGCGCGCTGCCGCTGACTAAAAAGAGCCTGCTCGATGCGAAGCCGGTCTATCCCTGGCTCGACGAGCTGACGCTCGAATGGAGCCTGTCGAAGGCGCGCGAATATCTGGGCGCCGACGATCCAGACACCAAATTACTGCTCGGTCAGGACAGTCCCGAACAGCTCGCCAAGCGGCTGGTCGAAGGATCGAAGCTCGCCGATCCTGCCTATCGCCAGCTATTGTGGGACGGCGGGCTCGCCGCGATCGAGGCCAGCGACGATCCGATGATCCGCTTCGCGCTGCGCCTTGCGCCGCGCCAGCGCGAACTCAAAAAGGCGGTCGACGAGGCCTATGGCGGCCCGCTCGCGGTCGCCGGCGGCAAGATCGCCGACGCGCGCTTCGCCGCCTATGGCGACACGCTCTATCCCGACGCGACCTTCACGTTGCGCATTTCCTATGGGCAGGTGAAGGGCTGGATGGAGCGCGGCAATGCGGTGCCGATCGCAACCACGATGGGTGGCACCTTCGACCGCGCGACGGGTAATCCGCCGTTCGACGTCGCTCCGGCCTTTGCGGCGAACAAGGCGGCCATCGATCCGGCGGTCACCTATGACTTCGTGACGACGAACGACATCATCGGCGGCAATTCGGGTTCACCGGTGATCGACAAGGCAGGCACCGTGATCGGCGCCGCCTTCGACGGCAATATCCACTCGCTCGGCGGCAATTACGGTTACGACGGCACGCTCAACCGCACCGTGGTCGTTTCGACCGCTGCCGTGCAGGAAGCGCTCGAAACCATCTATCCCGCGCCGGCGCTGGTGAAGGAGCTTGCGGGCAAATAGCCGCCCCGGCGTCCCGGTGCAGGGGATGCCGGCGATTGCGGCGGGCGACGGACTGTGGACCGTCGCCCGCCGCATCGCACGCTCGTCCATGGCCGGGCTGCGGTTCGCCTGTCGCTATTTCTTTTGAGCAAGGCATTGGGCGAGCGCGTCGCGCGCCTTCAATCCATCATGCCACTGGCCGGAGAAGATGGTCTTGCCCTTGTCTGCCAGGCTGTAATCCTGAACATCCTCGATCGCGCCCACCAGAATGGCCCCGCTCGGCACGGCGAAACTCACCATGCCCATTGTTTTGCTCCGGAGACCGACTTTGGAGATCATGGCCGTGACGGTTTGGGTCGTCCCGGACTGGGTCAGCGAAAATTTCCTGGATTGGGATTTGTCCGGCGCCGGGATGCTGTAACCCATATACTGGATGACGGCGGGACCGTTCCTGCCTTCAAGGGCCGACATGATCACGGCGCCGGCAGGTGTCCAATAGCTGACGGTGCAATCCTTATCCGCTTTCCCTTTTTCGGTGGCACGCTGTGAACTGGAAGCTGGCTCGGGCGACCATCCGGCGAAGGGTTCCTTGCCAGGCAGAAACCACAGGCCTTCCTGAAGCTGACGATATCGTTGACCTATCAGTTTGCGTTGCTCTGAATTGGCGGCTTCAACCTCCGCCCCATGCTTGGCGAATGCCGCCCATTCTTCAGGCGAATAATATCGCATCGCCGCCGCGCCTTGGTTGCCGTCTGACCCCCATTCGCACCAATATTCGACGATGTTGCCGGTCTGATCGTAGACTTCACTGACGGTGTATTCGTTGGACCTTCCAGCGCATAGATGCTCGGCATGAGCGGTTTGCGGCCAGAAACAGAATGATAGAAGAGTCAGAAGAATCTGCGTCCATCTGCGCTTCAATCTCTTTGGAAATTTCATGGGCATTCCCGCTTGAAAATACAATGGTAGCATGTCCGTCCAAGCCGTGATCCGCGCAATTAAGATAAGTTGCGGCTAACACAGGGGCAGGCCGAGCGGTATGGTTCAAATGTACCGGTAGGTTCGTCCCGGCTTTTTTGTCCGATGGCTCCGTCCGGGCTGTCAGTCCGCGACCGACCAGATTAAGTCCGCAGCCGGTACCCCACGGCCAGTTCGTTAACGATCCGCTTCGGTTGCGACGGATCTTCTTCCAGCTTCTGGCGTAGTCCGCGGACGACGATCCGAAGATATTCCACGCGATCGGCCTGGGCCGGACCCCAGACCGAGGTCAGCAATTGGGTGTGGCTCAGGACGCGGTCGGGGCGGCGCGCAAGTTCGGCCAGGACGCCATATTCCTTCGGGGTCAGATGAACCTCCTCGGCGCCGCGAAAGACGCGGCGGTGCGCAAGGTCTATTCGCAGCGCGCCCGCCTCCACGACCGTGGGTTCCTCGCCCGACGCGGCCGCGCGCTGGTGGCGCAGGGCCGTGCGGATGCGGGCGAGTAATTCCTCGGTATCGAAGGGCTTGGTGACATAGTCGTCGGCGCCCAGATCCAGCGCCGTCACCTTCTCGGCACTGTTTTCGCGCGCCGATACGACGATCAGCGTGGCGTTCGAGCGCAGCCGCAGCGGCTCGATCAATTCCAGCCCGTCACGATCGGGCAGGCCGAGATCGAGCAGCACGACATCGGGCCGCTCGATGTCGAACAGGGCCATCGCCTGCCTGGCGCTGTCGGCTTCGATCACCTGATGACCGGCGCGCTGCAGCGTGGCCTGCAGCAGCCGCCGGATATGGGCATCGTCCTCGATGATCAGGATTTTTGCCGGTGGCACCATCCGGCCAGCCTATTTCGTCGGGAAGCGCGCGTCGAGTGCCCGATTGAGCATCAGCACGTTGACGCGCCTTTCGCCAAGGATGCCTGCGAGCGGGTGTTCGACAGATGCCTCGACCAGTGCCCGGAGGCTGGCGTCGTCGATGCCGCGCGCTTTCGCCACGCGCGCAATCTGGAAAAAAGCCGCCTCGGGGCTGATGTGGGGGTCCAGCCCCGAGGCGGAGGTCGTCACCAGGTCGGGCGGGACAGGGCGGCCCGGTGCCGTTGCAGTGAGCGCCTTGACGTCGGCGGCGACGCGATCGGCGAGCGCTTTGCTCGCCGGACCGAGGTTCGACCCCGAGGAAGCGGCAGCATCATAACCATCGGCGCCGGCGGCCGAGGGGCGCCCGTGGAAATAGGCGTCGGCCAGGAACCTCTGGCCGATCAGCTTCGACCCCACGATCTTTGAGCCGTCGCGGACGAGGCTGCCAGTGGCTTGCTCCGGAAAGACGAGTTGGCCCATAGCCGTCAGCGCGAGCGGATAGACCAGACCGAGGAGGAGAGCGAAAAGCGCGGTCAGCACGAGCGCGGGACGAAGGGCGGATTTGAGTTCGGAAAACATGGAATTGTCCTTACGCAAGCTGGAGGCCGGACACGGCGAGGTCGATCAGCTTGATGCCGACAAATGGCGCGACCAGTCCGCCGAGGCCGAAGATCGAAAGATTGCGCGCGAGCAACGGGCCGGCGGGCATCGGCCGGTAGCGCACGCCCTTGAGCGCGAGCGGAACAAGGCACGGAATGATCAAAGCGTTGAAGATGATCGCCGACAGCACCGCGCTTTCGGGCGTGGCCAGGCGCATGACGTTGAGAACGCCGAGCTCAGGATAGAGAAAGACGAAGATCGCCGGGATGATCGCAAAATATTTGGCGACATCGTTAGCGACCGAAAAGGTCGTCAGCGCGCCGCGCGTCATCAGCAATTGCTTGCCCAGGCCCACAACCTCGATCAGCTTGGTCGGATCGCTGTCGAGATCGACCATATTGCCCGCCTCGCGCGCCGCCTGCGTGCCGGTGTTCATCGCGACGCCGACATCGGCCTGCGCCAGCGCGGGGGCGTCGTTGGTGCCGTCGCCGCACATGGCGACGAGCCGTCCCTCGGCCTGCTCGCGGCGAATGAGGGCAAGCTTGTCCTCGGGCGTCGCTTCGGCCAGGAAATCGTCCACCCCGGCTTCGGCGGCGATCGCCGCGGCCGTCAGCGGGTTGTCGCCCGTAATCATGACGGTGCGGATTCCCATTTTGCGCAATTCGCCGAAGCGTTCGCGAACGCCCGCCTTCACGACGTCCTTCAGGTGGATGGCGCCGAGCAGACGCCCGTCCCTGACCACCGCGAGCGGCGTGCCGCCGGCGCGCGCAACCTCGTCCGTTATGCGGCGCAACTCCTGCGCGGCAGGCGAGGATGCGGTGTCCGGGTGGGCCTTGAAGATCGAATCGACCGCGCCCTTGTGGATCGTCACCCCGGCGACCGTGACCCCCGAAAGGCGCGTCTGCGCGGTGAAGGGGATGACGTCGGACCCGGCCGGAAGCGCCGCCACGCGTATCGCATAGCGCTCGCGCGCAAGCGTCACGATCGAACGACCCTCGGGGGTTTCGTCGGCCAGGCTGGCGAGCAGTGCGGCCTCGGCCAGCGTTTCGTCATCGACGCCCGCCAGCGCGCGGAACTCGCTGGCCTGGCGGTCGCCGATCGTGATCGTGCCGGTCTTGTCGAGCAGGAGAACATCGACATCGCCCGCGGCTTCGACGGCCCGGCCCGACTTGGCCAGCACGTTGAAGCGCACGAGGCGGTCCATTCCGGCAATCCCGATGGCGGAAAGCAGCGCCGCAATGGTCGTCGGGATCAGCGTGATGAGCAGGGCCGCGAGCAATGCGACCGGGATCGATCCGCCGGCATAGGAGGCGAAGCCCGGAATGGTCGCGACGGCGATCAGGAAGATGATGGTCAGCCCGACGAGCAGGATCGTCAGCGCAATCTCGTTGGGCGTCTTGCGCCGCTCGGCGCCTTCGACGAGTGCGATCATGCGGTCGAGAAAGCCCTGGCCCGGCTCGGCAGTGACGCGCACCTTGACGCGGTCGGAGATGACGCGCGTGCCGGCTGTCACGGCGCTACGATCGCCGCCGGCCTCGCGGATCACGGGGGCGCTTTCGCCGGTGATCGCCGCTTCGTTGACCGATGCGACGCCTTCGATCACCTCGCCGTCGGCGGGGATGAGGTCGCCCGTCTCGACCAGCACGATCTCGCCCTTTTCGAGCTGGCTTGCGGCGACGATTTCATAAGTCTCGCCGACGCCGAGCATCAGCTTGGCGCGCAACTCGGCCTTCGTCGCGCGAAGCGAGGCCGCTTGGGCGCGCCCGCGTCCCTCGGCCAGGGCTTCGGCAAAGGTGCCGAAAAGCACGGTGAGCCAGAGCCAGGCGACGAGCTGGATTTCGAAACCCAGCGACAGGCCGGGGTCGCCGAGCGCGAGCAGCACCGTCAGGAGCAGGGCGACGCAGGCGGTGGTGAACATCACCGGGTTGCGCATCAGCTCCCGCGGATTGAGCTTCCTTACCGCATCACGCATCGCCGGAACGACCAGTGCGGGGCTGAACATCGAGGTTGGAGTCGTCATGTCGCTGATCCCTCAGAAGCGCTGGCCGGCCATCATCGAGAGATGATCGGCGACGGGACCTAGCGCGAGGCTGGGAAGGAAGGTGAGGCCGCCCATGATCAGGATGATCCCGATCAGCAGGCCGATCCACAACCCCCCGGTGGTGGGGAAAGAGCCGCTGGTAGCGGGGGTGTGGCGCTTTGCGGCGAGGCTACCGGCGATGGCGAGCACCGGCACGATCACGAAGAACCGGCCAAGCCACATCGCGATCCCGATCATGGCATTGTAGAAGGGAGTGCCCGCGCTCAGGCCCGCAAAGGCCGAGCCATTGTTACCGGCCCCCGAGCTGAATGCGTAGAGAATCTCCGAGAAGCCGTGCGGCCCCTTGTTGAGCGGTCCGGCAAGCCCCACGGGGAGCATGCTGGCAATGGCGGTGAAGCCGAGGATGACCAGCGGCAGGATCGCAATGGCGAGGACGGCGAGCTTGACCTCGCGCGCCTCGATCTTCTTGCCGACATATTCGGGTGTGCGCCCCACCATGAGGCCCGCGACGAACACCGCGAGGATGGCAAAAAGCAGAAAGCCATAGATGCCCGCGCCGACACCGCCGACCACGACCTCGCCGAGCTGGATGTTGAGTAGCGGGATCAGGCCGCCGATTGCGGTGAAACTGTCGTGCATCGCATTGACGGCCCCGCAGGACGCCGCCGTGGTGACAACGGCGAAGAGCGAAGAGGCGGCGATGCCGAAGCGAACTTCCTTCCCCTCCATATTGCCGCCGCCAACGCCGAGGTGATGAAGTGCGGGGTTGCCGGCGGCCTCCTGCCAATAGGCAATGCTGGCGCCGGCGATGAAAATAAGTCCCATCGCCGCGAGGATTGCCCAGCCTTGGCGCGTGTCGCCAACCGCCTTGCCGAAGCACCACGTCAACCCGGCGCCGATCAGGAAGATCGAGAGCATCTGGATCAGATTGGTGAGCGCGGTCGGATTTTCGAAAGGGTGCGCGCTGTTGGCGTTGAAGAAGCCGCCGCCATTGGTCCCCAGCATCTTGATCGCTTCCTGGCTTGCGACCGGACCGAGCGCGATCGTCTGTCGCAGGCCTTCCAGCGTCGTTGCGTGGACCGATCCCGCCAGCGTCTGCGGCACGCCGCTCGCGATCAGGAACAGCGCGTAGACCGTGCAGACGGGAAGCAGCAGATAGAGCGTGATGCGCGTCGTATCGGCCCAGAAATTCCCGATCGTTCCCGTTTCGCGCCTTGCGAAACCGCGAAACAGCGCGAAGGCAATTGCGATACCGGTGGCGGCGGAGAGGAAGTTCTGGATCGTAAGCCCGAGCATCTGCGACAGGTTCGACAGCGTCGTCTCGCCCGAATACCATTGCCAGTTGGTATTGGTCGTGAAGCTGACCGCCGTGTTGAAGGCACCGTCGGCGCCGACCGCACCGAAGCCTTGCGGATTAACGGGAAGTACCCCCTGCAATCGCAGCACCGCATAGGTGAAAAGCAGCAGCGCGAGGTTGAACAGCAGCATATGAAGCGCGTAGCGCCGCCAGCCCTGCTCTTCGGTCGGGTCGATCCCGGCCATTCGGTAGAAGCCCCGCTCGACTGGCCCCAGGATGCGGTGAAGCGGGGTGGTGCGCCCTTCGTAAAGGGCAAAGAGCCAGAGGCCCATCGGTTTGGCAAGGACGGCAAGGATCGCGACGAAGGCGAAAATGAGCATCCATCCGGACAAGGTCATGGAATTGCCTCCGGTCAGAAACGTTCGGGGCGCAGCAGCGCCACCACGAGATAGACGAACAGCGCCGCAGCGACGGCGCCGGCGAGCATCGACGAAGCGCTCATGGTCAGGCCTTGTCGCAGATGCGCGCGTAGCCGAGCGTGGCTGCGAACAGCAGCGCGGTAAGGGCGAGCCACATCAGATCGGTCATCATAGGTCTCCGGCAACGGGCGACTCCCGAGGGAGCCGGACTGAATGCGACGCCGCTACGCCCCTTCGCCGTAAAATTTCGCGGTCGAATTTTGCCGGGCGCATAAGGATTCCATAAAGATCGCCGATTGTCGCTTGGCCCTGTGTCCGCGTCCGGGGTAAGCGGGCGCATGGTATCGGCCACCAAGAGACCCTCACCCGAAGCCCTGTTGCGGCAGGCAAAGCGCGAGGCGCGCGGGCGGCTGAAGATTTTTCTCGGTGCGGCGCCGGGCGTGGGCAAAACCTATGCGATGCTCAGCGAAGGTGCCGCGTTGCGGCGCGACGGACAGGACGTCGTCGTCGCCGTGGTGGAAACGCACGGTCGGGCGGAGACCGAAGCACTGCTCGACGGGATGGAGGTCGTGCCGCGCCGCGAAGTCGCCTATCGCGGCCACCAACTGACCGAGATGGACATCGATGCCGTGCTCCGCCGCGCCCCGAGACTCGCGCTGGTGGACGAATATGCCCATACCAATATCGACGGCAGCCGGCATCCCAAACGCTGGCAGGATGTCGAGGAGCTGCTGGACGCCGGGATCGACGTCTATACGACGCTCAACGTCCAGCATGTCGAAAGCCTGAATGACGTCGTCGCAAGCTTTACCCGGGTGCGCGTTCGCGAGACGGTACCCGACAGCGTGTTCGAAGGGGCCGAAATCAAGCTCGTCGACCTGCCGCCCGACGAACTGATCGACCGGCTGCGCGATGGCAAGGTCTATGTGCCGCACGAGGCAAGCCGTGCGCTTGGCCATTTTTTCTCGAAGGCGAACCTCTCGGCGCTGCGCGAAATGGCGCTGCGCCGGGCTGCCCTGAGCGTCGACCGGCAAATGTTGCACGATCTCGACGCGAGCGGCGAAGCGGGCACCTTTGCCGCCGGCGAGCGGATTCTCGTCGCGATCAGCGAACAGCCAGGCAGCGATATGCTCGTGCGCACCGCGAAGCGCCTTGCCGACGGGCTGAACGCCCCATGGACGGCGGTGCATATCGAGACGGGACGAAGCGCCGCCTTCGACGACGACGCCCGGCGGCGGATAGCCGCGTCGCTCGCACTCGCCGCTACCCTCGGCGCGACGATTGCTACCGTTCCTGCGGAGAGCGTTATTGCCGGACTGCGCGGCCAGATCGAGGTGATGCGCGCGACCCAGCTCATCATCGGCAGGTCGCAGCGTAGCTGGTGGTTCGAACTGCGCCACGGTTCGGTCGTCGAGGCGCTGATCCACGACGCGGGCGATCTTGCCATCCACGTCATCCCGTCGCCCCGCGAATCTCCTGCCACGCGCCGGGGTCTCGACTGGACCCGCGGCTGGGGGCGCCCGTCGAGCTATGCGGTCGGACTGGGGCTCATCGCGCTAATGACGGGCGCCGCGCGGTTGGCCGAACCATGGATCGGGACCGGGGCCGTCGATCTGCTGTATCTCGTTCCGGTGATTGTCGCCGCGACGCTTTACGGCTTGCGTCCGGGGCTGTTCGCGAGCCTCGTGGCGGCGCTGGCGTTCAACTTCTTCTTCCTCGAGCCGCGGCACACCTTCACGATCGCCGATCCGCAGAGCGTCCTCACCATGTTGATCCTTACCGGCGTCGCCGCGGTGGTGAGCAATCTTGCCGGCCGGCTGCGAACGCGCGCGCGGATCGGGGTTCGCAGCGCGCAGGAAAATGCGTCGCTTGCCGCCTTCGCGCAGATGCTTGCGCGCGCCTCCGATCGCGAAACCACCGCGGCGGTAACCTGCGAGGAAGTGGCGCGCTTGCTGGGCGTGCGCAGCATCATTCTGGCCGAGCAGGGCGGGCTGTTGCAACCGCTGGTCGCGCGGCCGGTCGATGCGGCGATCTCGCCGATCGATCAGGCGGCGGCCGAATGGGCCTGGACGAGCGGCGAGCCCGCGGGGCGCGGGACAAATACGCTCGTTGCGTCCGACTGGCAGTTTCATCCGCTCAAGACCGGGCTCGGGGTTCTCGCGATCCTCGGCATCGCGAGCGAGGACGGCCGCGACCCGATTTCGCCCGACCGCGCCGCGCTGCTCGCCACGCTCGTCGGCCAGGCGGCGCTGGCGCACGAACGCTTGCATCTGGAGGACGAGATGCGCAGCCTGTCGGTCCTCGAGGAACGCGACCGCCTCCGCGCCGCGCTGCTCTCGTCGATCGGGCACGACCTGCGCACCCCGCTGACCGGTGTGACGGCGGCTATCGAGGCGCTGGCGAGCGAGCATCCCGGCGCGTCCGCGCTACCGCTCGCGCGCGCGGAGGTATCGCGATTGCGGCGTTTTCTCGACAATCTCGTCGAGTTGGTTCGCCTCGATTCAGGCGGTCTCAGCCTGGATGTGGCGCCGGTCGATCTGACCGACGCCGTGGCGGCCGTGGTCCATGATCTGAAAGATCTGCTGCGCGGACATCATGTCGATTTCCAGGTTCCCGCGGGTCTTCCGCTTGTCCGGGTCGATGAGCGGCTGCTCCATCACATTCTGCTCAACCTGCTCGCCAATGCGATCCAGCATGGCGGCAGCGCCGGGCCCATCGCCATCATCGGCCGCCGGACGCCCGATGCCGTAGCCCTGACGGTGCGCGACCATGGCGGCGGTCTGGAACCGGGATCGGAAGGCACGATCTTCGACACATTCGAGCAAGGGAAGGGCGGTGACCGGCATGGCGGCAGCGGGCTCGGGCTTGCGATCGTCAAGGGCTTCGCCGACGCGCTCGGTATCTCGGTTTCGGCGAGCAATCATCCGGACGGGGGCGCAGCATTTACGCTGACCTTCCCGTCCGCATTGATCGCGACCATCTCCGACACCGAATGATTGCAGCGAACCCAACCTTCTGGTGATTTTGACCGCGATGAGAGGCGCGTTGGAAGTGAGCCCGATTCGCAACAGAAATCCATTGGGGTGGCTCGCTTTGGCCTTCTGGAGGCATGGCTCGATGAATTGCCCGTCTCGCCTTCCTCGTCGCTACGCGCCATAGCAAGACGGATCTCGAAATCGATTGGCTGATGGTTGATCCGGCATATCATGGTACCGGCATAGCGGATGCATTGACCAGTTGCGGCCTCCTGTGGCTGGGACTGCCGCCGCGCCTCGCCGTTCGCGGGACCGGCGGGTCCGGATGAATTGGCGATTGCAATTGATCTTGTTTTCAAAAGGAAAATCGCGACAGTTGGGTTGATTCAAGATTCAGGGGCGACGCTTAGATTGAACTCGAACCCGGCATCCGACTGCATCGGCGCCCACGACAATGCGTCGCGCGCCAACGTGGCCCGAATATTCGCGCTTTCGCCGCGTCAGGCCGAACTATTGTGGAGTCTCGTCGATACCGGGGCGCTGCGCGACGCGGCGGTTTCAGCGGGCATTTCCTATGTTTCGGCGCGCAACATGCTCGCCGAGATCAAGGTCAAGCTGGGGCTGGACACGATCCCGCTGATCGCCGGACAGGTTCTTGCGATCAGCGATCATCATGCCGGACCCACGCAGTTGCACGATCTGTTCGGGCTCAGTGATCGGCAGTTTGCAATCGCCCGTGCCGTCGCGATCCGCAAGAGCCGCGCCGAAATCGCTGGATCGCTGCACCTTTCGGAATCGGTGATCGATGCTGAGATGAAAAATATCCACCTGATCCTGGGTACCGGCAATGCGGCCGAGGTCGTCAGGATCGTTTCCGCCGCGCTCGATCATCCTTCGGTCGATGCCGAGCCCGAGATAACGGCGCTCGATGGCCATATGCTGCCCGCCGCTGCGATCGACCATGGGGGGCGCAGGATTGCCTATTCCGATTATGGCCCGGCGGGAGGCAAGCCGGTGTTGATCCTGCACAGCACGATAACCGCGCGCGCGCCGCCGACACGGCTGGTGCGGGTGCTGGCGGCGCGCGGCTTCCGCGTATTGGCCATCGACCGGCCGGGGTTCGGGGGTACCGATCCGGCGGCCGACTGGTCGTCGCTCTATCGCCCCGCGTCGGACGATGTCGCCGCGGTCTGCGCCGCGCTGGGCATCGCGCATATTGATCTTGTCGCTCGGGGGAGCGGTCAGGCGGCGGTCTGCCTCGCGCACCATCACCCCGATCTGGTGGCGCGCGCCGTCCTCGTCAATCCGACCCCCGCGATCGATCACACGCCGCACGACCGCGGGCCGCTCGGCATCGTCAAGCGGCGCTTTGCGGCGAATCCGGGGGTGATCGAACTGATGATCCGCACGCTCGCCCGTTTCGCCACCGCAACGCGCATGCGCGACGGCATGATCCGCTCCTATCGCGACAGCCCGCCCGATCTCGCGCTGGCCGAAGGCGATCCGCAGTTCGTGGCGGATTATCTGCGCGCGACGCGCGATTTCGCGCGCGGGCGGATTCGGGGCTATGTCGAGGAACAGCGCGCCTGGGCGACCGGTTTCGACGTCGAACCGCTGCCCGGAAAGGCGCAGTGGCGCATCGTGCAGGGCGCCCATTATATCTTGCATGCACCCGACGCCGCGATCGCCTATTGGCAACCGCGATTGCCCGACACGCCGGTCAGGCGGATCGCCGATGCCGGCCAGATGCTCGCCTATTCGCACCCCGAAATCGTCGCCGAAGCACTTGCCGAGGCGTGATTTTTTGAAAGAACCATACATTCCGGGATGGACGCCGCCGCCGCCGCGCTTTTAGGTGGACGTCCCCACGGCGGACTTCGACGGTCGGCGCGCAGGGCAATGATATCCGTATAAGGCAGGGGTCGGTTTTGAGCATGGGTTGCGCGCAGCGCGGCCAACTCGGGGTGATGAGGGCAGGGCATGGGGCAGCGTATCCCCCCGGATTGGGACGACATATTTCTTGAAGCAGCACTGGAACCCGCCAATTGGCTGGGGGCGCTCGACCGCATGGCGAGCCATACCGGATCCAGCCACGGACAGTTGATCGGCGTCGGCGGCGCTCGCGAGCGGCCCTTCAATATCGTTACCAATTTCGGCCCCGACATGATCGCGAAGGCGCAGAGCAACGATTGGTACGGCGAGACGACGAATTTTCGCATCGCCGCGTCGAACCAGCATGTCGCCAAAGGCCATTATGATCCGATCCTGCACGAAGCGCATTATGATGCTGCGATCGAGACGCTCGAATCGCGCGACTATGTCGACTGGTGCGAAGAGATCGGCATTCCCTTCGGCTGCCAGACCAATCTCGTCATCGACAACTTCGGCATTGTCGGGCTGGCGACGCTCCGCAATCGCGGCGATGGCCGCACCACCGACGATCAGCGCGGTACATTTGCGCAAGCGGCCGCCGCAGCTCGCCGCGCGGTGCGCTTGCAGGAAAAGCTCGAAGGCCAGCAGGCCCAACTGCTTGCCGGTGCTTTCGACGCAATTTCGGTGACCGCCTTCATCCTCGATGCCCGGGGCAATTTGCTCGCGCATACGCTGGCGGCGGAAGCCTTGCTGCAAGCGGGAACGGTCCGGCAGGTCGGGTCGTCGATCGATGCCGGCGGCGCCCCCCATACGCTCCGTGCCTTGATCCAGGCGCTGATTGCCGAAGAGGGCGCGCAGCATGGCCGCACGATGCTGGCGACCGGAGATGCGGCGTCGTCGCTGATGATCGAGGGCTTTCGCCTTCCCGAGCGCGACTGGTCGCTGGGCAAGCGACCACACGCGATTTTGGTCGTCAACCCGCCCCAGCGCGACCGCGCGGGCGTTACGCCCTTCCTCTCGACGCTCTACCGGCTCAGCCCGGCAGAGGCCGACATTGCGCTGCGCCTGTTCGAAGGAAAGACCCGCGCACAGATCAGCGACGAACGCGGCGTGACGGCTGAAACGCTGCGCGGACAGATCAAGCAAATCTATCAGAAATGCGGTGTCGACGGGGAGGCAGCACTAATGCGTTTGCTTGCACCGATTTTTGCTTAGGCACCCCCCGCGCGGGGGGTGACGCCAGGGTGCCGGCTAAATTACGGCACCCAATCAGGGGCTAAGGGGTCGTTCGCCGGGTGCCGATTGCTGCGAGGCAATCCGCCCCCGCGGGAACGGGCACCGGTAACCGGCCACTCGATGCGACCCCGAGTGGCCGGTTGCTCCCAAGGACAGGGGATCGTGACGGACATTGCGGACAAGGTCATCCGGGGCGCGAGGCGCCTTTCGGAAACCCTGCCGCTCGGTTTTGAAACTGAAGGGGTTTTCACATCATGTCGACCATTGCCAAATCGCGTCTGCTGACGACCAGCGCGATCGCCGGAATTTCGATCCTGCAACTGGGCGCTGCCGCCCATGCGCAGGAACAGACCCCCGCTTTCGGCGTGCATGTGGACCAACCCGGGACGGTCGAGATCAATGTTGGCGAGGACGAGGAAATCGTTGGTGATGACATCGGTATCTACGCGGATAATGGCACGGTCATCGTCGACAATGCCGGGACGATCCGCGGCGACGGCTTTTCGCCTGCGGAGCTGGACAGCCGGCCAGCCGGTGGCATCGTCATCGCGCAGCCGGGGGCGTCGATCACCAACAGCGGGACGATCAGCGGTGCGGCAAACGGGATCGCCACGTCCTATTTCTTCAGCGAGGATGAAAATGGCGACAATCTGCCGCCGGCGGCGCTCGCCGCCGACACGGTCGTCGTCAACAGCGGTCTGATCAGCGGGGAAGGCGGCGCGGGCGTATCGCTCGTCGGCGGCGGCAGCGTCACCAACGATGGCACCATCCGCGGCGCCAATGGCGCGCCGGGCAGCGGGATCAACGGCATCGGCGTCGCGATCGTCGAATTTCCCGACCGGATCGCCGAGGGGGTTGCGGGCGTCGGATCGATCGTCAACAGCGAAGACGGGCTGATCGAAGGCCAGGCTATCGGCGCCGTCCTGCAGGGCGGCGGCACGATCGAGAACCAGGGCACGATCCGTGCCTATGGACAGTTCAATCCGGCGACGCCGGCAGCGCAGACGCCCATCGGCGTTGTCATGACTGCCACGCCCGACCAGCAGGGACGGAGCGCGACGCTGACTAACGACGGGCTCGTCCAGGGGTTCATCGGCGTGGTCGCAACCGGGTCGCTGGAGACGGTAACCATCAACAATGAAGGTGCGATCATCGGGCAGGGGGTCGGTATCACCGGTCAATCGACCGGCGACCTGATCGTCAACAATGGTGAAGACGCACAGATCGTGGCGAGCGGCAATGCGATCGCGGCCAATACGAGCACGCTCATCGTCGACAATGCCGGGCTGATCCAGAGCCAGGGTCAGGTCGGCATCAACATCGCCTCGGCGAATGCGGTCATCGTCAACAGCGGCGGGATCGTCGGCGGCACCAACGCGATCACGACCGCCGCGCTGCAGACCGCGCCGAATGTCTTCGTCAATACGGCCGTCAACGCCAGCGTGGCCAACAGCGGCTATATCACGGCGCAGAACGGCACGGGCGTCAGGTTCCAGGGCGGCGGATCGGTCGCTAACAGCGGGTCGATCAGCGGCACCGTCGACGGCGTCTATATCGCGATGCTTCCCGATCAGGATGCCGAAGACTTTTCGGCGACGGTTGCCAACGAAGCCGACGGCGAAGTGTCGGGGGGACGGTTCGGCGTCAACCTGATGGCTGGCGGTTCGGTCGAGAATGACGGCAGCATCAGCGGCGGCTTTACCGGCGTCGTCGTCCAGAATGCGCTCGGCCTTGCCGATGTCGCGGGCAGTGTGACGAACAGTGGTTCGATCACCGGCACCAACGCTTTCGGGGTCGCCTTCGATGGGCTGGCCAGCGCGACGCTGACGAACAGCGGCACGATCACCGGCGGCGGCAACGATGGCGTCAACGTCAGCTATATGGCCGGTGGCCATACGATGATCGATAATCAGGACGGCGCGACGATCACCGGCGCGGCTTCGGGCATCCGCATCGACGATGGTACGGCAGAGATCGTCAACGCGGGCACGATCCGGGGCAACGGCAGCAGCACCGACCTCTATTTCTATCCCGACGCGGGCATCACCGTTACCGGCGGGGTAGCGACCATCACCAACAGCGGCACCATTTCGGGCAATCGTCTGGGCATCACCACCGCGCCCTATATGGATCCCTTTACGGGCGAATATAGCGGCGTCGCGGTCGGCACGGCGGTCGTCAACAGCGGTACGATCATCGGCGACAATGACGATGGCGTCCGCCTGGTCGGCGGCGGCAGTGTGACCAACAGCGGTACGATCGAAGGTCGCACCGAAGCCTTTGCCGACGGCATTTCGATGTTCGCCTATACCGATCAGGCGAACGAGGATTATGCGGCTAGCGTGACCAATCAGGACGGCGGCTCGATCGCCGGGCAGCGCTTCGGCATCATCCTGTCGGGCGGCGGTTCGATCGATAACGCGGGCGAGATCGTCGGCGTCGTCGGCGGCATGTTCATCCAGGGGACCGCACTCAACAGCGCGCCGGGCGAGGATCGCAGCGGGCTGACGGCCAGCGTCGTCAACAGCGGCCTGATCCACGGCACGGGCGACCTGGGCGGCAGCGGCGGCGACGGCTATGGCGTGGGCTTTGGCAGCGACATGTCGAGCGCCACGCTCGAAAACAGCGGCACGATCCTCAGCGACTTCGGTGCCGCGGTTTCGCAAGGATCGCGTGCCGACGCCATCGTTACCAATCTGGAAGGCGGAACGATCGAGGGCGCGACGTCGGGCATCTATTCCTTTGCGACCGGGACGCTCGCGGTAGACAATGCCGGGACGATCCGCGGCAACGGCAGCTACGACGGCTTCGCCGCTGCGCCCGACGCCGGGATCACGATTACGACCGCAACGTCGAGCGTGACGAACAGCGGCACCATCTCGGGCGCGGGCGCAGGGATCACCACCGCCTATCAATTCGATGACGATATCGGCGACCTGGTCGGCATCGCGATCGGAACCACGGTCGAGAACAGCGGCACGATCAGCGGCGAATCGAACGATGGCGTCCGCCTGATCGGCGGCGGCACCGTAACCAACAGCGGTACCATTACCGGTGCGGGGGCTTCCTTTGCCGATGGCGTGTCGATGTACGCCTATGACGGACAGGATGGCGAGAGCTTTGCGGCCAATGTCGTCAACAGCGCGAGCGGAACGATCGGTGGCGACCGGTTCGGCATCATCCTGTCGGGCGGCGGCACCGTCGACAATGCGGGCACGATCACCGGCACGACCGGCGGCGTCCTCATTCAGAGCGACCTTGCCGATACGCCCGGCTTGCTCGGCAATTTCATCAACAGCGGGACGATCACCAGCTCCGATGGCGCGGCGATCATCGCTCATGTCCAGTCGAACGTCACCAATGCGGGCACGCTGAGTGGAGGGAATGGGGTCGCAATCCAGCTCGATGCGTATGACGATGTGGTGACGCTGAAGACCGGGAGCGCCGTCGATGGCCTGATCGACGCCGGGGCGGGCGAAGACAGTCTGGTGCTCGATGGCGATGTCCTTGAACTGACCGAGGCGCAGCAGCTGACTTCGGTATCGGGTTTCGAAGCGCTGACGGTCGCGGCGGGCTATTGGTCGACCAGCGGCATGGTCGGCGAATTCGGCAACGTCGTGATCGATGAAGGCGCTGCGCTGCAGGTCAATGAAGTGATCGGCGAAGATGGCGCGGAATCGCCCATCCTGACCCCGGCGGTGACGACCAACGGCTTGCTCGTGCTCAACTTCGGCGACGATGAGACCGTCTCGAACCTTGACGAACTGACGATCAGCGGCAGCGGCAAGCTGCAGTTGATCGGCGATGCGGTCTTCACTGTCGATACCGATACGGTGGCGCACACCGGCGGGACGATCGTGTCGAATGGCGGCCTTGTCCTCACCGGCCTGCTTCAGGGCGATGTGAAGACCGAGGGCGACGGCTATTTCGAACTCGGCGCCGGCGGCACCGAAGGCAGCTTCGCGGGCGACATCGTCAACGACGGGCGTTTCGTTTTCAACCGTTCGGACGATTACGACTTCCTCGGCGCCTTTTCGGGTAGCGGCACGCTCGACAAGCTTGGTGACGGCACGCTGACCTTCATGGGTGACTATGGCTTCCAGGGCGTGACCAACATCTTTGGTGGCGCCGTGCGGATCGGCGGGACGATCGACCCCGGTACCGACTTCAATCTGGGTGAAGGCGGGTCGCTCGACATCACCGGAAAGGACCAGACGATCGGCGGCCTTGCTGGCGAGAGCGGCGCCAAGGTCGTACTCGGCGACAATCAACTGACCGTCGATCAGGACGACAACAGCGAATTTGCCGGCACCATTTCGGGAAGCGGCGGCTTCGTCAAATCGGGCGACGGTACGCTCAATCTGTCGGGCGACAGCGACTATACCGGCCCGACGACCGTCGATGGCGGCAAGCTTGCGGTCAACGGTTCGATCGTCTCCGACGTCACCGTCAATGCCGGCGGCGCGCTGGGCGGCAACGGCAGCGTCGGCACGACGACGATCAATGGCGACGGCAAGTTGACGCCAGGCAATTCGATCGGGCGCCTTACCGTCAACGGCGATCTCAATTTCGCGGCCGGTTCGGTCTATGAGGTCGAGGTCAATGCCGCGGGTGCGGGCGACCGCGTCGATGCGACGGGCCTCGTCACCATCAACAGCGATGCGAGCGTGGCGGTGCTTGCGGAAGACGGCGACTATAACGGCCGCACCGACTATGTGATCCTGACGGGTGCGGGCGGGATCGACGGCACCTTCGGTTCGGTGACCAGCGACCTGGCCTTCCTCGATCCGCGGCTGCGTTACGGCGCCAATTCGGTGACGCTGTCGCTCTATCGCAACGACGTCGATTTCGCCGACGTGGCGATCGGGTTCAACCAGGCGAGCGTTGCCGCGGCGGTCCAGTCGCGCGGCATCGACGATCCGCTGTTCGAAGCGGTGGTCAACCAGAATGCGGTCGGCGCGCAGGCCGCTTTCGGTGATCTCTCAGGCGAAATTCTTGCCAGCACGCTCAGCGGGCTGACCGACGATAGCCGGCACCTGCGCAACGCGTTGTACAGCATGTCGGGTCCGGCCGAGGCCGGCCTCTTCCTCTGGGGCTCGGCCTTTGGCGGCTGGGGCGACTTCGATGCCAAGGGAGGACGCTTTGGCATGGATACCGACCACAAGGGCTTCGTCACCGGCATCGGCTATGGCGGCAACGGCTTCGCGGCGGCAATCTCGGCAGGGATCGGCGACAGCGATTTCCGCCTCGGCGGCCGCAACGACCATGCACAGGCCGACAGCAAATATCTGGCCGCACATGTCAGCTATGGCACGGGCGAGGGCGTTCGCGCCGCCGCCGGCCTTGCGTATGGCTGGCATGATATCGACACCAGCCGTTCGATCAGCGTCGCGACGCTGGCGCAGACGCTGACGTCGAAGCGCGATGCGGACACGATGCAGCTCTTCGGCGAACTTGGCTACGACGTGCGGACGGGCAACCTTGCACTGACGCCCTTCTTCCGTCTTGCCCATGTCCGCACCAAGAGCGACGCCTTTGCCGAAGCCGGCGGTAATGCCGCGCTTTCGATCGCGGCGGCAAAGCAGGAAACGACCTTCGTCAGCCTGGGCGGCCGCGTACGGTTCAACCTCGGTGAGGGCTTCCAGCCCTATGTGTCCGCCGCGTGGAACCGGGCTTCCGGCGACCGCGGTGCGCCGGTGGCCGCGGCCTTCACCACCGGGGGCGGCAGCTTCGCCCTGATCGGCACGCCGATCCCGAAGAATTCGGCCGAGATCGAAGCGGGCTTCGATTACAGCGCGGGCAATTTCCGGATCGGCGCCGCCTATAGCGGTACGCTGGCCGGCGATCGCAACACCCATGGCGCACGCGTGACCGCACGGATCGCCTTCTGATCATTCTACCCCGATCAAAGGCAACATGCGGCTGGGGCCGGAGCAGGGTCAAAATGCTCCGGCCCCTTCGCCGTTTCGGCACGGCGCGGGGTTGCGTTCCGAACGTGGGGTCAGGCCCCTAGCGCAGCGCTTCGGCGACGAGCGCGCGGCAGTTGACCGTTCCCGGCTTGGGAAGCGGCGCATCGCGCTGCGGATCCTTGCGCAGACCGAGCGCCGCGCCGATCGACCGTGTCACCGCCCCGAACACCCCACCGCCCGATTTCTTGCCGGGTGGCGCGAAATCGATGGCGGGCTGCGACAGCGTTCCCTCGACCTTCACCGGATCGACGAGCTTGAAATCGGGCTTTTCGCTTCCCGCGCCATTCATGGCCAGCGCGATGCGTTCGCCATCGAGATTTATCTGGCCGCGACCGCGCGCCCGGGCGATGGCGGTGTCGATGACCAGCGGGGCGGGCGTCAGCAGCCCGTCCTTGGCCGAGAAGGCGAGGATCGCGCACCGGATCGGCGTCATAGCCTCGTCGTCCCCCAGTTTCTGTCCGATCGCTCCGCCAAGATCCTGCGCCATGACATAAGCCGCAGCGCGGTTCATCGCGCCGCCGCTCGCGACGAAGGCGATCTTCCCGTTTCCTGAAGCGAAAGCCTGGCGGACGGTGTCGCCGCGTCCCGAAATCCGAACCAGCCCGCGCACGGGACCGCGGATCATGTCGGGCTGGCCGATGAAATCGTCGAAGCTTGCTCCCTCGACACGCAATTCGGTGGTCAAAAGGGGAATCTTGCCGCGCGAATCGACCCTGACCCGGCCGGTCATGGTGCCGCGCCCGAGCTGTGCGACGGCCTTGTCGAGCGTCAGTATCCGGTGGTCGAGCGACAGCTGACCCCTAAGGCTTTTGAACACCGACCCGCCCTTTACGAGCAGTTGATGGATCGTGATGCGAATGACGCCGTCGGTAGGCCCCATTTTCGCTAGATTGATCCGCGTGTCTGGAAAGATGCGCGGGCCGATGCGCGCTTCCTGCGCGCGTGCGGCCGCAAGTCCGGCGTCGTCGGCCAGATCGTCGAAGTCCAGCCGGGGCGCATCGATGCTGGCGTCGATTCTGGTGCGACCGTCACGCTTCAGTATCTTCGCGGTGGCGGCAATCGTCGAACGACCGATGCGCCCGTCGAGCTTGTCGATAAACCAGTCGCTCCCGTCGCGGCGCACCGTGCCGACAAGGTCGATCGCCTGGGTGCCGAACAGCCCCGCCTCGATGATATAGTCGAGTTGCTTGAGGCTGGTACCGCGCGCCGCCATCCGCATGGTCATATGCCCGGTGTCCAGGGGGGCGGCCATCGTGCCCGAGGCGCTTAGCCGGAGCAGGTCTGACGTCAATTCGGCGGAAAAGGGCCAGCGGCCATTGGCGTCTTGGATCCAACGCGCCGCCGCGCCAAGCTTCGCGGCGGCGCCGTTGAATTGCCCTTCGGCGGCAATCGCGAGGCCCTTGGCGTCCTTGGCTTCGATCGTTCCGGCGATGTCGAGGTGGCGCTTGGCATCCTTGAGCGTGAAGCGGCCATCATTTATCCGGACGGTGCCGATGGCAGTCGGCGGCGAACTGTCCGAACCGCCGGGCCGACGGCCACCCCAATTGCTCCGCCCTTCTGCATCGCGGACCAGCGCCAGCGACAGCCCGTCGATATCGATCAAGCGCGGCGCAATCGTGCCGGTCAAAAGCTTCAGGATGGGCAAGCGGATGCGCAGGCGCCCTATCGTCGCCATGTCGCCGTGTCCCGCCCAGGCGGGCTGTCCGACGCGGACGCTGCGAGCTTCTATCTCGGGCGAGAAAGAGAAAACATCCCTTCTCTCCAGCGCCCCGATATGAACGGGCGCGCCGAATTTTTCGCTCAGGCGCGCCTCGGCCGTCCCGCGCAGCATTCCCACCGGAAAGGTCGCGAGCAGCACAGCGGCAAGAAGAACCACTCCTGCGGCGACGACAAGGGCCATGCGCGCTTTGCGCGACAGGTGCGGCAGGGCGGGGCGGTTCACGCGGTTCGCTCGCAAGCGCGAACGGTCGGGGAGGATATCGAAAACATGCGTCTTCGATATGCGGGAGCGCGCGCAAGGTTCCTTGCGTGCCATTGATGGTCGTTCGCGGGCGCCGGCGCTGTTCCCCGCGCGCCGCGGTGAGGCGAGGCGCGTGGGAGAGGTGCGACTATTGCTTGTGCGCGGCGATGTAGCGCTCGACCTGTTCTTCCAGGATGTCGAGCGGCAGCGCGCCTTCGCTCAGAACGGCCTCGTGAAAGTCGCGAATGTCGAAACGCGGGCCGAGTTCGGTTTCGGCGCGTTTGCGGAGTTCGGCGATCTTGAGCTGGCCGACCATGTAGCTCGTCGCCTGGCCCGGCCAGTTGAAATAGCGATCGACTTCGCGCGCAATGTCGGTGTCCGATACCGAGCTGTTGGCCTTGAAATAGGCGATGGCCTGTTCGCGCGTCCAGCGCTTCGAATGGATGCCGGTGTCCAGAACCAGCCGGATCGCGCGCCACACCTGAAGCGACAACATGCCGAAGCGGTCATAAGGCGTCTTGTAAACGCCCATCTCGTCTGCAAGCCGCTCCGAATAGAGGCCCCAGCCTTCCATATAGGCGCCATAGCCGCCGAATTTCCGGAATTTCGGTATGCCCGTCAGTTCCTGCTGGCGCGCGATCTGGAAATGATGGCCGGGCGCCCCTTCGTGCGCGGCGATCCCGGCGACTTGCACCTTCTGCGTCTGGTTCATGTCGACAAGATTGACATAATAGATGCCCGGCCGCGTCCCGTCCGCCGACGGCGGGTTGTAGAAGGCCGTCGACGCCGTGCCCTCACGCCATTTTTCGACCGCCCGCACTTCGAGCGGCGCCTTGGGCAGGACCCGGAAATAGCGCGGGGCAGCCTCCATTACCGAGGCGATGACGGCGCGTGCATCGGCCAGATAGGTTTCGCGGCCCGCATCGGTATTCGGATATTTGAACTTGGGGTCGGTGCGGATGCTGTCGAAAAATTCGGCGAGCGTGCCTTTGAAGCCGACCTCGCGCATCACGGCTTCCATCTCTTTGTGGATAGCCGCGACTTGTGCGAGGCCAAGCGCGTGAATCTCGTCCGCGGTAAGATTTGTCGTCGTCGAACTCTTGAGGCGGTCCGCATAATAGGCCGCGCCGTCAGGAAGGTGCCAGGCACCGAAATTGCCTGTCGATTTGGGTTCGATCTCGTCGATCGCGGCGATCAATGTCTCATAGCCATGTTTGAAGGGGCCGGTGAGGGCCGCGCTGGCATCCGCGAGCAGCTTTTCCTTCGTCGCCTCCGGCGCATCGAGCGCGCCGACCTTTTTGCGGAAGTCGGCCATGAGCGTCGAATCGCCGCCGCCGTCGAACGGGGCACCGGCAAGGATTTTGAGCGCATCAGCGCGGGCGGGAGCGAAATTGACCTTGTTGGGGATGATCCCCGCCGCCGCCTGGTCGCGCATTCGCGCCGCGACTTCGCGCATGACGCGGTCGGTGTCGCGCAGCCGTGCGATATAGGCTTCGGCGTCGGCCACGCTGTCGATCTTGTGATTGTTGATCAGCAGAACGGGGATGTCGCCGGCGGGGCTACCATTGGTCGACACGGGAAAACGCAGTTTGCGGAAGCGAAGCGATTCGCGGCCGCGCTCGACTTCATATTCGAACAGTCGATAGCTCACCCGCGCGCTTTCACCGAGCTGGTCGGGCTTGAAGCGGGCGTGCATGGCCTTGAGCTGCGTTTCGGCCAGCGCCTGCTCCCGCAACGCCGCCGCATCGCTATAGTCATCGAGCCGGTCGTAGCTCGTTTTCAGCCCAAGCTGCGTTTGCGATTCCGGGCTGAGCGCCAAGCGCGCGTCGAAAGCCTGATCGAGAAATTGCAACAGCGCGGCATCCTGCGCTTGGGTCTGTGACGCGGTTTGGGCAAATGCCGGGGCGTTGGCGGCGAGCGGGACGACGGGCAGCAGCATCAGGGCAACGGCAAGGCGCATCATATTCTCCTGTTGAATGAGGGGCCTTGTTGCCCAAGGTTAGAGAAGGCGCAATTATATTTCCGTTGGTGGTAAAGCGGTGCGGGTACGGGCGTTCAAAAAGACCGGTGGAAGCTGAACAGGTCGGCGTCGGGATCGCGATCGCCGCAAATGGCGCTGCGCAGGATCTGCGCTGCCATCATCGAGAAAGTGATCCCGTTGCCGCCATAACCCATCGCCGCATAGCAATTGGGCATGCGCGGTATGCGTCCCACCGTCGGGATACCGAGCGGGCTGTTGCCGAAGCTTCCGGCCCAGGCATAAGCGGGCGTGGGGTCTATCGCGGGAAGCAGCGCCCCTAGCTTGCGGGCGAGCGTTTTCGCCTTGTCCGCAATCTTCGCGTCGCGCGCCGTCGCATCCGAAATATCCTCGTCTTCCCCGCCGCAGATGACGCAGCCGTCAGGGGTCGTGCGAATGTAGAGATAGGGGTCGGACGCCTCCCATATCATGGCCGCGTCGCGCCAGATCCGCTGCGGTTGCGGACGCGTTGCGATCGACCAGGTCGACATAATGTAATTTCCCTTTTTCGGGATACCTGTCAGCATCTCGTAGCCCGTCGCGAAAATGGCGTGCGCCGCGGTGATCGTGGCCCCGCCGTCGATCTGCAGTCGGACGCCGCTGTCGTCGCTCTCCACGCCGATCACCTCGGCAGGCGCGTAGAGGCGCATCCCGTGCTGTTGTGCGACTTGCAGATAGGCCGCCGCCAGGCGCCGCGGATCGGCCGAATAATTGCCGTAGCCGACGATCGCGTGGCGCCTGCCGATCCCGTAGCGTCGCTCGACCTCAGCGGGGCCGATATATTCGACCTCGAAACCCGCTTTGCGCCGAACATTCGCTTCGACGGCGAGCGCGGCCGGGTCGAGAATATTGCCGTCAAGATACAGCGTCGAGCGCGTGGCAGCGCTGACAACGAGGCCGAGGCGTTCGGTTCGTTCGCGCAAGGCGTCGACCGCCAGCCGCGAGCGGCGCCAGATCCGCGTTGCGCGTTCCGTGCCGATCCGCCCGGCCATTTGCGAGAGGGGGAGGTCGATCTCATATTGCAGCATCGCGGTCGACGCGGCGGTCGATCCTGCGGCGGGGCCGCGACGATCCACGACCACCACGTCGAGCCCGGCGTCGCTGAGCGTCTCTGCAATCAGCGCGCCCGATATGCCCGCGCCGACGATCACCACGTCGCAGCGCAGCGATCGCGCAAGCCCTTTGATTGCGAGCGGGAGACGACGGCGGCGGAGCCAGATCGGGCGCCCCGTTCGCAGATCGCGATGCTGGGTGACCGAAGGCTCAGACACGCGGGTCATCGCGCCGCCGTCCCGAGTGGAGGGGCCTTCATGGGGAAGGCGACTGCCGAACGGAGCCTGGCAAAGAGTCCGGCGAGGGGAAGCGAGGGGTGCATAACCGTCGCATACTCGCGGCGTCGCGCGCTGGTTCCCGCGGGCGGGGCAATAGCGCGCAGCTGCGGCGAGCGCTTTGCGATATGGTTTTGCGGTAAAATTGGTCGGGACGAGAGGATTCGAACCTCCGACCCCCACACCCCCAGTGTGATGCGCTACCAGGCTGCGCTACGTCCCGACCGGCCCTTTCGGGCAGGCGAGGCCCCTAGCGCGGCTTTGCTGGCGATGCAAGCGGCGATGGCCATTTGGCGGTGTTTCTTTCGGCGGGCTTGATCGCGCCGTCGTCGACCCCATCTGGCGGGGGCTTGCCGTGGGGGAGGGGCGCAGCGACGGTTGCGCGGGACGCCCCCGCGTGATAGGCGCCGCGCTTATTTTTGCGTGGTCCTTCCATGGGGAAAGGGCGCGCCACGGTAACGGAAAGTCTTTCATTCATGTCGACCCAATTGCTTCTGACCCAGGCGGCCGGATCGGGGGGCGGGGCAGCCGGCTTCATCATGCTGGTGCCCTATCTGTTGATCTTCGTCGTATTCTGGTTCTTCCTCATCCGCCCGCAACAGGTGCGCATGAAGGAGCATCGCGCCAAGATCGCATCGGTGAAGCCGCGCGATCAGGTCGTCACCGGCGGGGGGATCGTCGGCAAGGTGACGCGCGTCGACGATGATTTTGCCGATGTCGAAATCGCCCAGGGCGTGAAGATCAAGATCGTGAAGTCGACGATCTCCGACGTCCTCCAGCCGGGCGCCAAGCCCGCCAACGACTGACGCGCCGGCGTCGGGGAACCGGCGCCGCCCAGACCATCGGAACCCCGTCATGCTCGATTTCCCGCGCTGGAAAGTCATCGGCATCAGCGTCATCCTGGCGCTTGGTGTCATCTTTTCCATTCCCAGCTTCCTTCCCCAAAAGCAGTTTGAAAGCCTGCCGTCCTTCGCGCAGATGAAGGTCAATCTGGGCCTCGACCTTGCCGGGGGCAGCCACTTGCTGCTCGAGGCCGATCTTGGCGACCTCCAGAAGACGCAGCTTGCCAATATGGAAAAGACCGTGCGCACCGCGATGCGCGGCGAGCGCGGACCCGATGACGATATCGCAATCGGCGAATTGTCGACCGCGGGCGGCAAGATCAGCTTTCTGGTCCGCGATCAGGCGCAGCTCGACGAAGCGCGCGAGCGGCTATTCCGCGAGACGCAGGGTGCGGGGCTGACCGGCCAGCGCGACTGGACGATCGATGTCGTCGACACGACGCGCATCGTGATGACGCCGACCAAGGCGGGGCAGGCGCAGGCGATCAGCCGCGCGATGGACACCGCCCGCGACATCATCGACAAGCGCGTCAACGCACTCGGCACGCGCGAGCCGACGATCATCCGTCAGGGCGACGACCGCATCGTCGTGCAGGTGCCGGGCCTTCAGGACCCGCAGCAATTGAAGGATCTGATCGGCAAGACCGCGCGGCTCGAATTCCGCATGGTCGATACCAATGCCGATCCCAACGAGGTCGCCGCGGGCCGCGTCCCGGTCGGCAGCGAGGTCGTTCCCTATTCGCCTGACGCCGGCAATGGTGTGCCGTTCGAAGTGTTGCGCCGCCAGGTCATGATCAGCGGCGACCAGCTTATCGACGCCAAACAGAGCTATGATCCGCAGAGCGGCCTGCCGGTCGTCACCATCCGCTTCGATTCGGGCGGGTCGGCGACCTTTGCCAAGGTGACGGCGCAGAATGTCGGCAAGCGCTTTGCCATGGTACTCGACGGCCGGGTGCTGTCGGCGCCGTCGATCAACGAGCCGATCCTGGGCGGTAGCGCGCAGATTTCGGGCAATTTCACTGTCGCAAGCGCAAATGCGCTGGCGATTTCGCTGCGATCGGGCGCGCTGCCCGTCAAGATGGCGGTCGTCGAAGAGCGGACGGTGACGCCCGAGCTCGGCGCCGATTCGATCCGCAAGGGCGCGATCGCCGGGATCATCGCGACGGTCGCGGTGCTGGCGTTCATGATCGTCGTCTATGGCCGCTTCGGCATCTACGCGAACGTCGCGCTCTTCTTTAACATCTTCCTGATCGTTGCGATCATGGCGGCGTTCAATGCCACGCTGACGCTGCCGGGTATCGCGGGTTTCGTGCTCACGATCGGCGCCGCGGTCGACGCCAACGTGCTGATCAACGAACGTATACGCGAAGAGTTGAAACGCGGGCGACGCGTCTTTCAGGCGGTCGAGCTGGGCTACAAGGAAGCCAGCCGCGCGATTTTCGACGCCAATATCACCAACGTCATTGCCGCCGCGCTGATGTTCTGGTTCGGCACCGGGCCGATCAAGGGCTTCGCGGTCGTGCTGACCATCGGCATCGTGACCAGCGTCTTCACCGCGGTTACCGTGACCCGCATGTTCGCCGCGCACTGGCTGCACAAGACGCGTCCGGCGTCGCTGAATATTTGATAGAGGGACCGAACCCATGCGTCTGCTGAAACTCGTCCCCGAAGACACCAACATCCATTTCCTCAAGTGGCGCAACATCGCCATGGGGATCAGCTTTCTGATGATCGTCGCGTCGATCGTGCTGGTCGCGGTGCGCGGGCTGAACCTTGGCGTCGACTTCGTAGGCGGCCAGTCGGTGCGCGTCGAATTTTCGGGCACCATGCCCAAGATCGACGAGATCCGCGAAAAGGTCGACAATATCGGCCTCGGCGAAGCGACGATCCAGCAATTCGGGTCCGACCAGGCGGTGGCGATCCGTACCGCGCTGCCCGAAGGCGACAAGGCGGCCGCCGATCGTGCGGGCAAGCAGCTTGTCGACGGCATCCACAAGGCGTTTCCGACCGCCAAGACCGGGTCGGTCGAAACCGTGTCGGGCAAGGTATCGGGCGAGTTGCTGCGCACCGGTGCACTCAGCCTCGCGCTCGCGATGATCGCGATTTCGATCTACATCTGGATCCGCTTCGAATGGCAGTTCGGGGTCGGGGCGCTGTTTGCGCTGTTCCACGACGTCATGCTGACCTTCGGTTTCTTCGCGCTGACGCAGATGCAGTTCGACCTTAACATCGTGGCCGCGCTGCTGACGATCATCGGCTATTCGCTGAACGATACGATCGTGGTCTATGACCGCATCCGCGAAAATCTGAAGAAATATCGCAAGATGGAGATCATCCCGCTGCTCGACCTCAGCATCAACGAGACGCTGGCGCGCACGGTGATGACCAGCTTCACGATGCTGATCGCGCTCGCGGTGCTGCTGTGGGTCGGGCCGGACGTGATCTTCGGCTTTACCGCTGCAATGCTGCTCGGCATTTTCGTCGGCACCTATTCGTCGATCTATATGTCGGCGCCGATCCTGGTGTGGCTGAAGGTCGGTCCCGACAGTTTCGTGCCGCGGACCAGCGCCGCGACGCAGGGCGCCGAGCGCGTGACCAGCAAAGAGGACGACGACGGCGCGGTCGTCTGATCGCTCAGCAGCCCGCGCAGCGACGGAGATGCTCCGCCAGCTCGCGGCCGTTGCGGTCCCAGTCGAAGCGGCCGGCAAGGCTCGCCGCGACCGCATCCGGCGCAGCGGGCGCCGCCAATAGCGCGCGCACCGCATTGGCGATCGCCGCTGGTGTGCGCTCGACGATCCGTCCTGCCGCCGGCGACGTCACCAGTTCGGCCGCGCCGCCGGCATCGCTGATGACGATCGGGGTGCCGCAGGCAAGCGCCTCGACCCACGCATTCGCGAGCCCCTCGCTGACCGACGGCATGACCACGGCATCGACCGCGCGATAGAGCTGCGGCAAGTCGGCGTTGGCGACGGGCCCCATCAGGTGAACCCGGTCGGCGACGCCGATCCGCTGCGCCAGGGCGCGATATCGCGCTTCCTCTTCGCCCGCACCCGCCAGCCAATAGTGGACCCCCGGCAGGGCAGGCAGCGCTTCGATGACGAGCGCCTGGCCCTTGCGGGGGATCAGCGCGCCGACGGTCGCGATCGCGGGCGCGTCCCCCATGCCGAGCGCCGCGCGGGCCGCGGTGCGGTCGCCGGGATGAAAGCGCATGGTGTCGATGCCCGTATAGTGGACCATCGTCTTGCCCGCATCGATGCCGATCGCCGCCATGTCGCCGCGCATCGCCTCCGACACGGCGAGCAATCCGGCGGCGCGCTCGGCGGCGGCGAGCAGTTGCGGGCGAGTCGCCGGATCGTGGCCGAAATGGCTGATGTCGGCGCCGCGCGCCTTGATCGAAAAGGGAAGGCCGAGGGCGTCTGCGATACGCTTTGCGGCGGGACCGTCGGGATAGAAGAATTGGGCATCGACGACGTCGAAGCTGCCTTGCCGCGCAATCGGCAGCACGGCGCGCGCGATCGCCGCCGGATTGCGCGCTGCGCCGAATTTCGGAATCAGCGTGAAGCGCGGCCGATGGACGGTAAGGCCCCGCCACGCCTCGCGCTGTGGCAATCGGCGCAGCGCCCGATATCGTGGATGGAGCGAAAGCGGGAAGGGCGGAAGGCCGACGGGAGCGACGACGGTCAGCATGACGCCCGGCTGCGCGGCGAGCGCAAGCAGGCTCTTTTCGACGAAAAGGCCGAAATTGGGGCGCGCCGCATCGGGAAAGAGCGTGGCGATCGACAGGATGCGAAGGGGCTTCATTTCCGCCTCATCGCGCCATCAAAGCGTCCGGATGAGGCGGACCGCGACCGCGGCCCATGGCGGGTTGCTCACCACCTGCTGGCGCTGACCGGCTCCAAGCGGCAGCAGGTGCAGCTTTTCGCCATCGATGTTGAGCAGCCGCGCAAAGATGAAGCGACCGGCGGGGCGCGGCACGAGCAGGTCGCGATTGAGCGCGCTGGTCCAGTCGCCCTCGACCTTGCGGCACCATATCTCGTCGCCCGCGCGATAGTCGCCGATCGACGAGGTGACGCGCACGGCGATCATGTCCTCGGTCGGACGCGCGGTCAGCGCCTGTTCGACGCGCGTCGGCGCATGGGCGCCATCGGCGCCGAGCAGCGCGGTAATCGCAAGCTGGGTATCCTGGGGTAGTTGAACGAGATCGGCAGCATCGACGCCGAGCGCCTTGGCGATGCGGTTCATCCAGCCGAGCGACAGGTTGCGCGTTCCCGTTTCGAGGCGTCCGATCGTCTGGGCGGTCGTCGGCGGGTCGCAGCGCTGCGCAACCTCTTCGAGCGTCAGTCCCTTGGCGCGGCGCACGGCGCGGATGCTGTTGATCATGACGAACCTCCGATAACCAAATCGGTTTCTTCTTTCCTACAAAATATTCCAATGTCAAGCCGACACTCCCAGCAAGGAGAATCGCATGACGACGCGCCATTTCGTAACCCGCCTGCATCCCGACGATCGGGTTGATCCCGGCAGGGCGGGGCCGCAGGTGATGCGGCATGTCACCGTCAATGTCGCGGAAAGTCCGCTGGCATGGCTCGCGGCGCGCGGGATGGTCTCGGACGCGCAGTATCGCGCCGGTGAGCGGCTGCGGACCGATTATGAGCGAGCGGGGCTGGCGGGACGGTTGACGATGCGCTGGGACGCGGCGCCGCCGTCGAAAAGCCGCGGAGGCGCCCGCGCTGCCGATGCCTCGCTGGCGCGCATCGACGCGCATCGGCGCTTCCAGGCCGCGGTGGAGCATGTCGGGCCGGGACTGGCCGACATCTGCTGGCGCGTGATTTGTGCGGGCGAGGGGATCGGCGGCGCCGAAAAGGCGCTGGGATGGCCGTCGCGATCGGGCAAGCTGGTTTTGACGCTGGCGCTTGATCGGCTGGCGCGCTTCTATGGAACCGGCTGAACGGGGCGGCGCAACTTCTCGCTGGACCCTCGCGCACCGCACCGCCTATAGGCTTCGCCGATGTTTTCGCCCGAACGGGCAGGGGAAGGACAAGAGCATGAGCGTAACGACGGTTCCATTGCGCCCGGTGAGCAAGGGCGGGCTGTGGCTGCTGTGGATCGGCCTGATCGCGCTGTTGGGCATCGGCGTCGCGTTCGCCCTGACGCACACGCCGCGGATCGGCTTCGAGGTCGTCAAGGAAGGCAGCGGGCCGAGTCCGACCAAAGCCGACATCGTCCTCATCAAATATGAAGGCAAGCTCGACGACGGCACCGTGTTCGATTCGAACGAACAGGCGCCGCTCCAGGTATCGCAGGTCGTCCCCGGCTTTGCCGATGCGCTGACCCGGATGAAAAAGGGCGGCAAATACAAGGTCGTGATTCCGCCGGCGCTGGGTTATGGCGACCGCGCCGCCGGGCCGATCCCCGCGAACAGCACCTTGCACTTCGACATCGAACTGATCGACTTCCGCAGCGAAGCCGAAGTGCGCGCGATGCAGCAGATGATGCAGCAGCAACAGATGATGCAGGGCGCCCCCGGCGGCGCACCCGGAGCGCCGGGCGCCGCGCCGCAGCCCTGATCGGGATTTTCCGTTTTGAAGAAGCGGCGGTGAGCTAGGCGCTCGCTGCCGCTTTTTTCTTGGGGGCGGCGCCCGCGTTCCGCTCGGCCTCGCGCTCCAGTGCGACCTTGATCATCGCGACGATCGGGTCGGCGAGGAACAGCCCCATGATACCGAGCAAGGTGCCGAGCAGGATCTGCGCGCCGAGGACGAGCGCCGGGGCAAGGTCGACGGTCTGCTTCGCGACCATCGGGACGATGAGATAGCCGTCGACGGTCTGCACGAAAAAATAGATGCCGATCGCCCATAGGCCGGTGTCGGTGCCCGCCGAAAAGCCCACGAGGACGAGCAGCACGCCCGACACGATCGCACCGATGTTGGGGATGAAGGCAAGCAGGCCGGTGAGCAGCCCCATGAGCGCTGCCATCGGTATTCCCACCGCCATACAAGCGAGCCAGGTGCCGACCCCCTCGACCGCCATGCCGAGCAGCCGGCCCGCCATCAGGCGGCGCAGCGTGAAGGCCATGCGCGCGGTCGTCACGTAGAAATCGTCGCGGTTCTTCATCGGCAGCAGCCAGGCGATGCCGCGTTCATAGAGTCGCGGTTCGATCGCAATGAAGATGCCGAGCACGACGACCATGACGAGGCTGGTGAGAGCGCCGAGCACCGACCCGACCGCCGCGGTGACGCGCCCGACGGTGCCCGCGAGATTCTCCGTGATCGTCTTGGTGTCGATGTCGATCGTGCCCATGCCATGCTCGCTCGCCCAGTTGGCGGCGCGCTCGACCTGGCTCATGATCACCTTTTGCAGTGTCGCCGCCTGATCGGCGATCTGTGAGCCCGCGAACAGCACGGTCCAGGCAAGAAAGGCGACGAGCGACAGGCAGATGATCAGCAGGCGCCAGCCGCGTCCGATCGGCAGCACGCGGCCAAGGAGGCGGGTGCCGCCATCAAGCATCGCCGCCATCACGATACCGGCAAAGATCAGCAGAATGGGCTGGATCAGGATGACGCAAACGCCGACGAGCAGCGCGACGCCGAGCCACACGCTGGCCTTGAGCAGTTCGGTGCGAACGAGCTGGCTGCGGATCTCGGTCGGGCCGGGGGCTTCGATCCGCGTTTCCATGTCGGCCATCGCTTCGCTTCCCCGCTCTTGCGCCTCAGTTCTTGCTGGCCTGACGCTCCGGTCGGAGATTGGTTCCGGCGCGGCCGGGGCGCAGCGCCTCGAACCAGCTCAGCGGATTATACCATTCGGCGGTGCCGTCGGTCGAAAAGCTGATGATCTCGGCCCGGCCGGCAATGGCGTCGAAAGGTACCGGGCCGCCAAGCCCCTTGCGGTCGACCGGCACGCGGCTGTCGGCGCTGCCGTCGCGATTGTCGCCCATCAGGAACAGGTGGTCGGCGGGCACGGTGATCGGCCCGTAATCGTCGGTCAGATAGCCCGGCCCCATGTCGATCGTGTCGAAGGTCGCACCGCCGGGCAGCGTCTCGCGCACGATCGGCAGTTCGAGAACTGCCTTGCCGACCGCGTCGCGGGTGACGAAGCGGCCGAGACTGCTGTCCGAACCCGGCATATTGGCATCGACGGGCACCGACAGCATCGGCTGCACCTCGCGCTTGATCGGCTTGCCGTTGATGATCAGCGCGCCGCCACGCAGTTCGATCGTGTCGCCGGGCAGCCCGATGACGCGCTTGATATAGTCGACGCGCGTCACGGGATGTTCGAGCACGACGATGTCGCCGCGTTCGGGCAGCTTGCCGAACCAGCGCCCCGGCTTCTTGGGCGCGAGGTGAAAGCTGACCGAGGCGTAGGACCAGCCATAGGGATATTTGCTGACGA
>VFQN01000863.1_pt1 | contig 54194 bp, 49 predicted proteins | sample 3512371 | NCBI WGS metagenome assembly VFQN01 (sample SAMN10412370, study PRJNA504923) | tailings metagenome | isolation source: Replicate 2 from Balatoc abandoned mine | place: Philippines: Itogon, Benguet | collected 2017-08-28
GGTCATCGCCCTCCGGCTTCCCGCCTCGGTGGGAATAACCTATTGCAACTCAACACCTAGGCCGCCCGCGCCACCCACCCGGCGGAGCGCTTCATGTGCCGCGCACCCACTCCCCTGGGCGCGGGCCATCCCCGCGGTCGGGAACAAAGCAGGGGGCACCGTTCCCTAGGCCATTCCGCGGCGCCGGACAGGCCTGGCGCGGCGCACGCCCCCTGAGACCCACCACGCCACCATGCAATCCGCCTCTTCTTCCTCTTCTTCCTCACGTTCCAGCAGCCCGGTGGACCGGTCGCGAGGCGCTTCGCGCCAAGCACCGCCGTCGCCCGTCAACCGCTCCCAGTCCCCTGGCAGCGCCTCGGCCCGCTGGAACTTCTGCCTGTCGAATGAGGACGATGAGCACAGCCTCGAACCAGAGGACGTCACCGCCGGCCCCTCACCCCTGTCGGCCGCCGCGCCCAGCTCGGACATCAAGAAGCTGTTCCGGCCGTCCCGGCACCTCACGCTGGACACCGAGGGCTTGCGCCCCAACTACAGTGCCATCAACAACTGCGAGCTCTCAGGGGAAGAGACCGCCCAGTTGCTCAACCACGCCCGGAAGGTCGCCCAGGGGGTGCCGCTGGCTCCCCCATGGTGTTTCGACCCGGCCAGGCATGCGCTGCCGAACGGCGGCCCCGACATTCCCGGCATCCTGGGCGACACCTCGCTGAGCCAGTCCCAGCGGATCGAGGTCTACCGCTGGGCCAGGATCTACGCGCCGGACACGATGACCGATCCGACATGCCTGGCGACGTGCTGCGTCATGGGGACGGCTCTCCCGGCGGCCATGCTCTTTGTCACTGGCGCGGTGGTGTTGGCCATTTACCTGACCGGCACCCACGACGCCTCGCCGCCCTGCAGCTACCTGCGCATGAACGCCACCGAGGCCAATGCCCTGCTGCAGGCGGTTCACGAGCAATTTCCTTCTCTGGTCAACGCCACCTTGAACAACATGGACGAGTGGGTTCCGTTGATCAAGGACCGCTTCTCGCAGGGCATCTACCGCGACGGGGGCGATGGCCATCTCCTGCAGCAGGTCTGCGCCTCCCTGGCCCAGGCCCTGGATCCGGTGGCGGCCATGAAGCTGCTGTTTCTTTTCCTGGTTTGCCAGGCGCTGGCGCCGCTGCAGGGTTGAACCGCCCGCCATGCACCACCACCCCCATCCCGACCCCGAGGTGGCCGCGCTGCTCGAACAATGCGCCGCCCGCCTGGCCCAGGCCGGCGAGCGAATCGGCGACTGGGTGCGCGCGGCCACTACCGGGCAGGCACTCCCTGCGCTGGCGGCGCACGGGCCCGCCGAGGCCGCGCGGCTGCTGACCACCGCCACCCGCCTGTGCGACGAGGGCGCGTTCGATCAGGCGCTGCGGCCCGCCCTGGTCCTGGTCATGCAACACCCCGGGCGGGCGGCATTCACCTTCCTCGCCGGCACCTGCCTGCAGCGCACGGCCCGGCCGGCCGCTGCGCTGCCGATGTTCGGCCTGGCCGGACTGCAGGAGGGAAACCGCTATGCGGCGCTGGCCGCCTTCCGCTCGGGGGAATGCCTGGCCGCCATGGGCCGGGCGGCCGACGCCATCCCCGTGTTCGAAGCGGCGGTCGAGGCCTGCCGCCAGGACCCGGCCTTGGCGGACCTGCAGCGGCTCGCACAGCACAAGGCCGAGGCGCTGCGCGCGGGGTAGGCCCAGGCGCCGACAGGCGCCGCGGCCGCCTCAGACCGACATGTTCATCACGTCGGTGTAGGCCTGCACCATGCGGTTGCGCACGTGCAGCGCGCTCTGGAAGCCGATCTGCGCCTTCTGCATGGCGATCATGGTTTCCTCCAGGCTGACCTTGGGGTTGCCCAGTTGCACCTCGGTCTGCAGGCGGCTGGCCTCGTTCTGCGCCTTGCTCACCTGGTGCAGGGCCGCCTTGAGGTTGTCGGCGAAGGCCGCGCCCGCGCCACCCGCGGCGCCCGCGGCCGGGCGCTTGAACGCGGCCACGTTGCCCAGCGTCTGGCTGGTCAGGGGAGACAGGCGCATGTCCATGAGGGACTCCTTCGGGAAGCGATCGACAGGCCTGGATGCTAGGCCCCCCTCGGCAACCGGGTCCGGAAATAAAGCCCCAATAAGCCGGCCTTTTCGGGCCCTGACCGGGCGACCCCGCTCAGGGCGCGGCCTTGAGCGGAGACTGCGCCTGGAACTGCGTGGCCACGCGTTCGGCCAGCTGGTCGAGCGCCTGGCGGTAGACGGCGTCCACGGCGCCCGGGCCGGAGATCAAGGCCTCGAAAGACGGAAAGCTGGCCTCGGCGGGTGCCACGATGGCCCAATCCTCATTCGGCCGGGCGTCCACACCGAAGAACAGCGTGGTGCTGTAGGGGTACCACTGGCCCCCCCGCGGGAAGGAGTGGACGTCGACATTGAGCTTGGGCACGTAGGCCTGGGTGCCCATGCCCGAATGGAAGCCGATGGCGTCGAACCCCAGCTGCAGACCCACGTCTTCGTCGAAGGCGAGGTTCTCGATGTCGACGTTGTCGGGGTCGTCCGGCCGGCGGGCGATCGACTCCAACACCCGGACCTCATAGCCGGCGGCCCGCAGCCGGTGCGCCACCCGCTCGGCGAAGAACAGGCCGTGGCCCGGCGCATGGGTCCGCATCAGGGCCGTGAGGTCTTTTGTCTTCTGGCGCCCGTCCGACAGCGCGCCCAGCGAGGCAAGGGGAAACAGCATGGTGGCCGCCGTGCGGACCGTGACCGTGTACTCCACGGGATCACCAGCCGGGATGAGCAGAACACTGCGGGCCGGCAATGGGTCGCCGTCGGCGGCGCGGGCGCCGACGGCGACCAGCAAGAAGGTGAGCGCCAGGACGATGCGTTGCATGGGCTTCGGGTCGGTGGTTGCGGTGCGTGGCTTATACCCGCACGGGCGCCCGCTCGGTCCGAAATCCCCCCCTCGGCAAGGCGCGCGGGAAATAAAGGCCCAATACGGCGCCTTTTTTCGGGAATGCCCGCCGGCCCCCCCCGGGATACTCATCCGCATCCGGGGCCCCGTGCCCCCTTGCGAGCCATCCCGCCCATGAGCACCACCGCCGTCGCCGAAGTGAATGCCCAGCCCGTGCGCGCCAACGCCCTGGCCGAAGGCCTGGCGCGCATGGACAACGCGCAGAAGATCAAGCTCGGCCTGGGCGCCCTGGCGCTGCTGGCCATCGCCCTGGCCTTCTTCTTCATGGGCCGCCAGCCCGAGTGGCGCGTGCTCTACGCCAACCTGGGCGACAAGGACGGCGGCGCCATCGTGGCCCAGCTGTCCCAGATGAACGTGCCCTACAAGTACTCGGACGGCGGCGGCGCCATCATGGTGCCGGCCGACAAGGTGCACGACACCCGGCTGCGCCTGGCCTCCCAGGGCCTGCCCAAGGGCTCGGTCACCGGCTTCGAGCTGATGGAGAACAACCGCTTCGGCATGACGCAGTTCCAGGAGCGGCTGAGCTTCCAGCGCGGCCTGGAAGGCGAGCTGACCCGCTCCATCCAGTCGCTGGCCTCGGTGCAGGCCGCGCGCGTGCACCTGGCCCTGCCCAACCAGAACGGCTTCTTTCGCGAACAGCAAAAGCCCAGCGCCTCGGTGCTGCTGACCCTGCACCCCGGCCGCACGCTGGACCGCGCGCAGGTCGCCGGCATCGTGCACCTGGTGGCCAGCAGCGTGCCCGAGATGAACCCCAAGGCCGTGAGCGTGGTCGACGACCAGGGCAACCTGCTGTCCAACCCGCCCGACGGCCAGAACGCCGCCGGCGCCGATGTGCAGAAACTGCAGTACGCGCAGCAGCTCGAGCAGCTCTACACCCGCCGCATCCTGGACATGCTCGAACCCCTGGTGGGCGTGGGCAACGTGAAGGCGCAGGTGAGCGCCGACATCGACTTCTCCCAGGCCGAGATGACCTCGGAGCAGCACCGGCCGAACCAGGGCAACGAGCCCAGCGCGGTGCGCAGCCAGCAGACCATCGAAGACGGCCGTCCCGGCAGCGCCCAGCCCGCCGGCGTGCCCGGCGCGGTGAGCAACCAGCCGCCAGCGCCCAGCAGCGCGCCCATCAACGGCCAGGCCGCGCCCGTGGGCGTGACGCCGCAGGGCCAGGCCAATGCCGGCCAGGGCGGCTCCACGCGCCGCGAATCCGTCATCAACTACGAGGTCGACCGCACCGTGCGCACCGTGCGCGAGTCCAGCGGCAGCATCAAGCGCCTGAGCGCGGCCGTGGTGGTGAACCACAAGACCACGCTGGACAAGAACGGCAAGCCCGTCAGCGCCCCCATCCCGGCGCAGCAGATCGAGCAGATGACCGCCCTGGTGCGCGAGACCATCGGCTTCAACCAGGCCCGGGGCGACTCGGTGAACCTGATGAACGCCGCGTTCAACGAGGTGGTGGCCACCGAGCCCGAGGCCCTGCCCTTCTGGCAGCAGGCCGACAAGATCGAGCTGGCGCGCAGCCTGGCGTTCCCGCTGGGCATGGTCGGCCTGGGCCTGATCGTGCTGATGGGCATGGTGCGCCCGGCGCTCAAGCTCATGAAGGCGCCGCCGCCCCGCATCGCCGAGGTGCAGCCGCTCAACGCCGTGCTCAACGAAATGCCCGAGCGCCCCGGCCTGCCGATGCCGACCCCGGACGAGGAAACGCCCGAGAAGCGCCGCATCGCCGACGCCAAGCGGCTGGCGCTGGAGAACCCGGCGGCGGTGGCCAACATCGTCAAGGGCTGGGTCAACGGCGAAGCGCCGAACTGAGGCTGGGAGCAGAGCATGGACGACACCGGACTGCAGGACGCCGCCATCTTCCTCATGTCGCTCGGCGAAGAGGAAGCGGCCGAGGTGTTCAAGCACCTCAGCCCGAAAGAGGTGCAGAAACTGGGCGAGACCATCGCGCGCACGCGCGCCGTCTCGCACGAGCGCGTGGACCAGGTGATGCAGCGCTTCACCAACACCGCCTCGTCGCAGAGCCTGCTGGTGAGCGACACCGACAACTACGTGCGCGCGGTGCTCAAGCGCGCCCTGGGTGACGACAAGGCCGCGCTGCTGATCGACCGCATCCTGCAGGGCGGCGACGTCTCCGGCATCGAGAGCCTGAAGTGGATGGACCCGCTGTCCATCGCCGAGCTGCTGCGCAACGAGCACCCGCAGATCGTGGCCGCCATCCTGGTGCACCTGGAGGCCGACCAGACCGCCGCCGTGCTAAAGAACTTCACCGAGCGCACGCGCAACGAGGTGATGCTGCGCATCGCCACGCTCGAGGGCATCCAGCCGACCGCGCTGAAGGACCTCAATGAGGTGCTCTACAAGGTGCTGGCCGGCGGCGACAAGATCCGCAAGACCTCCATGGGCGGCGTGAAGACCGCGGCCGAGATCATCAACATGATGGGCACGCAGATCGAAAGCTCGGTGATCGAGTCGATCCGCGACTTCGACCCCGAGCTGGCCCAGAAGATCATGGACAAGATGTTCACCTTCGAGGACCTGCTCAAGCTCGACGGCAAGGCCGTGCAGCTCATCCTCAAGGAAGTGGCCACCGACCAGCTCATCGTGGCGCTCAAGGGCGCGACCGTCGAGCTGCGCGAGCTGGTGCTGTCCAACATGTCCAGCCGCGCGGCCGAGGCGCTGCGCGAGGACCTCGAAGCCCGCGGCCCGATCCGCCTGTCCGAGGTGGAGGCGCAGCAGAAGGAGATCCTCAAGATCGTGCGCCGCCTCTCCGACGAGGGCCAGATCGTGATCGGCGGCGGCGGCGAGGAAGAGGCTTTCGTCTGAGCGCCCCATGAACCAACGCCCCAAGAACGACCCTTACTCGCGCTTCATCCCGCGCGAGGAGATCGACGGCGTCGCCGCCTGGCAATTCGCCGCCGTGGACGGCAGCGACCAGCGCCCCGCCCTGCCCACCGACGGCGCGGCCGAGGCCACGCCGCCCGACGAGCGCCTCGCCGAGGCGCGCGAGCAGGCCTACGCCGAGGGCTTTCGCCACGGCCACGACGCTGGCGCGCAATCGGTGCGCGACGCCATGGAAGCCAGCATGCGCCGCACCGCCGAGGAAACCGCGGTGCGCATGGCCCAGCTGCTGCGCACCACGCGCGAGCACCTCAAACACAGCGAGCACGAGATCTCGCGCCACATCCTGGAGATCGCCTGCGACCTGGCGCGCCAGGTGGTGCGCCGCGAGCTGGTGCAGAACCCGGCTCAGCTGCAGGGCGTGGTGAGCGAAGCCATGTCCCAGCTCATCGACGACGGCCTGCCCGCCACCATCCGCATGAACCCGGCCGACCTGGCGCTCATGAAAGGCGCGCTGCTCGAAACCCTGGGCGAGCCCCGGCCCGAGCTGGTGCCCGATCCCGGCATCACCCCCGGCGGCTGCGTGCTCGAGTCGCGCACCAACTCGGTGGACGCCACGGTCGAGAAGCGCTGGCTGCGCGCCATCGGCAACCTGGGCCTAAGCGCTCCCTTCGACCCCGCCGACGCCGACGTCTGACCCGCATGACCGACAGCACTTTCGACGAATCGCCGAGCCGCTGGGGCCACTTCATGGACGACCTGCGCGCCAGCGCGCAGGCGCCCACGCCGCTGGAGGTGCGCGGCACGCTGACCAAGCTCGCCGGCCTGGTGCTCGAGGCCGTGGGCCTGCGCGTCCCCGTGGGCGCGCAGTGCCTGATCGACAACGGCCACAAGCAGCCCGTGCTGGCCGAGGTGGTGGGCTTCTCCAAGGACCGCGCCTTCCTCATGCCCGCCGGCGACGTGCACGGCCTGGCCAGCGGCGCCAGCGTGACGCCGCTGCCGCCCTACCGCACCGTGCCGCGCCTGGGCCAGGACAACCCGCCGCCCTCGCCCAACGACCGCAGCGTGCTCAGCCTGCCCATGGGTGCCGGCCTGCTGGGCCGCGTGGTGGACGCGCACGGCGAGCCGCTGGACCACCAGGGCCCGCTGCGCGGGGTGAGCGTCTCGCCACTGGAGCGCGCGCCGCTCAACGCCATGGACCGCGACCCGGTGCGCGAACCGCTGGACACCGGCGTGCGCGCCATCAACGCCCTGCTCACCGTGGGCCGCGGCCAGCGCCTGGGCCTGTTCGCCGGCTCCGGCGTGGGCAAGAGCGTGCTGCTGGGCATGATGGCCCGCTACACCAAGGCCGACGTGATCGTGGTCGGCCTGATCGGCGAACGCGGCCGCGAGGTGAAGGAATTCATCGAGGACATCCTGGGCCCGGAGGGCCGCCGCCGCTCGGTGGTGGTGGCCGCCCCGGCCGACGCGCCGCCGCTGGTGCGCATGCAAGGCGCCAGCTACGCCACCGCCATCGCCGAACGCTTCCGCGACGACGGCCTGCACGTGCTGCTGCTGATGGATTCGCTCACCCGCTACGCCATGGCGCAGCGCGAGATCGCCCTGGCCATCGGCGAGCCACCGGCCACCAAGGGCTACCCGCCCTCGTGCTTCGCCAAGCTGCCGCAGCTGGTGGAGCGCAGCGGCAACGGCCTGAACGGCCGCGGCTCCATCACCGCCTTCTACACCGTGCTGTCCGAGGGCGACGACCAGCAGGACCCGATCGCCGACGCGGCGCGCGCCATCCTGGACGGCCACATCGTGCTGTCGCGCGCGCTGGCCGAGTCGGGCCACTACCCCGCCATCGACGTCGAGGCCTCGGCCTCGCGCGTGATGCACAACGTGGCGCCCCCCAGCCACCTGGAGCTGGCGCGCAAATTCCGCGCGAACTACTCGCGCTACCAGAAGAGCCGCGACCTGATCCAGCTCGGCGCCTACGTGGCCGGCAGCGACCCCGAGACGGACCGCGCCATCGTGCTCTACCCCGGGCTCCAGCGCTTCCTGATGCAGGACATGCGCGAGGCCGCCCCCATGGGCGAGAGCGTGCGCGGCCTGCAGACCGCGCTGCAGGAAGACAAACCGGCGCGCGACGCCGCGGCGGGCAATGCCGCGCGCGGCGCGCGGCCCCACCACAACCCGTATGAGGGCAACCAATGACCCAACAAGGGTTGGAAACGCTGGCCACGGTCATCGAACTCGCCGAGAAGAAGCGCGACGAGGGGCTGGCCGCGCTGTCGGCGGCGCGCCGCGAGCACCAGGCCGCGCAGGAACAGATGGACCAGCTCACCGCCTACGCCGCCGAGGCGCAGCAGCGCTGGCAGGCCCGCTGCGCCAGCGGCGTGGACGCCGCCTGGCTCATGCACCACCGCCAGTTCATGGCCAAGGTCGAGCACGCGATGGACTTCCAGACCGGCGTGCTCGGGCAGAAGCAGCGCCAGATCGAACAGGTCCAGCAGCAGGTGCACGAGGCCGAGCGCGAGCTCGCCACGCTGCGCCAGTACGTCGCGCGCCAGCAGGAGGTGCGCCAGCAGCGCCTGATGCGCCGCGAGCAAAAACAGACCGACGAAATGGCGCTCAACGCCCACCGCCGCCGCGCCGAATCCGACAGCACGTTCCAGAGCTTCTCCGCATGACCACGACCGCGCCCAGCAACCCCCACCCGCCCGCTTCGCAGGCGGCGCACGGCCAGCCGCCCAGCCACGCCGCGCGCGCGGCGCACGGGCCGCAGCAGCCGAGCGACCTGTTCTCCAGCCTGCTGGCCCTGCTGTCGCCGGACGCCGAGCCGCTGGATCCCCTGGGCACGGCCACCACCGCCACCGGCGCGCCGGGCGACGACCCGCTGGCCGAGGACCCCGCCGACAGCGACAACCCCTTGGCCGCGCTCATGGCCTGGACCGCGCCGCACGAGCTGGCGCCCGCGCCGCTGGCGGGCGACGGTTCGCTGGCCGGCGAGACGCGCGGCCTGGACACGCGCGCCGACCGCCTCGGCGGCGCGCCCGCCGAAGGCCTGCCCCTGGCCAACGGCGGCGCGCCGGGCCGCCAGGTCGCCGCGCCCTGGCAGCCCGCCGCCGCACGGGCCTCGGCACCCGGTGCCGCCACCGCCCTGGCCACCGCCGCGGGCCAGGCGGCCGGCGGCACCGACAGCCCCGCCCTGCGCTGGAGCCGCGCGGCCGCGCCCACCGAGGCCGGCACCGGTGCCGCCTGGCCGGTGCGCAGCACGGTCGCGCTGGACGCGCGCTTCCAGGGCGGTGCGCCCGCCGCCACGCCCACGGGCGCGCTCGCGGCCCTCGCCGGGCGCGCGGCCGACGGCGACGAGCGGCCCCTGCCCGGCGCCTCGCCCACGGGTGGCGCGCGCGCCACCGGCGAAGCGGCCGCGGGTCCGGTGATCGCCAGCGGGGCCACGGCGGCCGACAGCGGCCTGGGTGGCGACGCCCCGGCCGACGGCGGCCAGGCGCGGCACGAGGCCGGCACCGACCCGAACACCGCCCAAGACCCCTACGCCGCGCCGGCCGACGCCGAGGCGGTGGAGGTGCAGCACTGGGGCGCCGGCGCCATGCGCCACGCCAGCCTGCGCGTGGGCGAGGACGCCCAGAACGCCATCGACATCCAGCTCGCCGTGCGCGGCGACGAGGTGCGGCTGGACTTCCGCACCGACGACGCCGCCGCGCGCGGCCTGCTGCGCGAGCACGCCCAGACCGCGCTGGGCGACCTGCTGCAGCAGGGCGGCCTCACGCTGGGCCAGGTCTCCGTGGGCGACCAGGGCCAGGGCGATGCCCGCCGCGACGGCCCCCCACCGCAGGCCACCGCGCCGCGCTCCGGGCGCGCCGACGCCGGCCCGGCCGAGGCGGCCCCGCCGCGCACGGCCGCGCCGGGCGCCAACGGCCGGGGCCTGGACCTCTTCATCTGAGCCCCCAGGGCGCGGGAAAGAACCGGTTTTTCCGCGCTTATCGAGCGAACGGCGTGGGGGGGGCCCTCCCACAATCCTTCTCAAGCCGCGCGCCTTTGAGCCCGCGGCAACCGACGAAGGAGTGCCATGTCCGCCGCTGCCACCGCCGCCGCCCAACCGGCCGAAGCCGCCCCCAAGAAGAAGGGCAAGAAGCTGCTGTTCGCGCTGATCGGCGTGGTCGTGCTGGGCGTGGCGGGCGCGGCCGCCGCGCTGTTCATTCTCAAGAAGAACACCGCCGAGGACGAGGGCCTGGACGAGGAAGCCCCCGCGCACAAGCCGGTGGACCCGAAATCGGCCCCCACCTTCCTGCCGCTGGACAACATGGTGGTCAACCTGGCCGATCCCGGCGGCAACCGCTACATCCAGATCGGCCTCACGCTGCAGCTGCAGGACGCCCACACGGGCGATGCCGTCAAGGCCTTCATGCCCAGCATCCGCAGCCGCATCCTGGTGATCCTGTCCAAGCGAACCGCCGAGGACGTGCTCAGCGCCGAAGGCAAGAGCCGGCTCGGCAACGACATCATCGCCGCCGTCTCCGAGGTGATGGGCTATCCCGCGCCCAAGACCGAGGACGAGGGCAAGAAGAAACGCGGCCCGGCCAGCCCCGTGCAGGCCGTGCTGTTCTCCAGCTTCATCGTGCAGTAAGCGCGGAGCGATCAGACCATGTCCGAATCGTTTCTGTCACAGGAAGAGGTCGATGCCCTGCTGGAGGGCGTGACCGGCGAGAGCCAGAAGCTCGCCAAGGAAGAGGTGCCGGAAGGCGGCGTACGCAACTACAACCTCTCCAGCCAGGAACGCATCGTGCGTGGGCGCATGCCCACCATGGAGATCGTCAACGAACGCTTCTCGCGCAACCTGCGCGTGGGCATGTTCAACTTCATCCGCCGCAGCCCCGAGATCTCGGTCGGCGGCGTGCAGGTGCAGAAGTACAGCGCCTTCCTGCGCGAGCTGGTGGTGCCCACCAACTTCAACATCATGGCCGTGCGGCCGCTGCGCGGCAACGGCCTGGTGGTGTGCGAGCCCACGCTGCTGTTCGGCGTGATCGACAGCCTGTTCGGCGGCTCCGGCAAGTTCCACACCCGCATCGAGGGGCGCGACTTCTCGCCCACCGAGCAGCGCGTCATCAACCGGCTGGTGGACGTGGTGGCCGAGGAATACAAGAAGGCCTGGCGCGGCGTCTACCCGATCGAGCTGGCCTACCAGCGCTCGGAGATGCAGCCGCAGTTCGCCACCATCGCCACGCCGAGCGAGATCGTGGTCTCCACCAGCTTCACGCTGGAGATCGGCGACATCACCGGCTCGCTGCACGTCTGCATTCCCTACGCCACGCTGGAGCCGATCCGCGACGTGCTCTATTCCAGCGTGCAGGGCGACGCCATCGAGGTCGACCGCCGCTGGGTCAAGCTGCTGAGCCACGAGATCCAGGCCGCCGAGGTGACCATGGTGGCCGAGCTGGCGAAGACCGAGGCCACCGTGGAGCAACTGCTGGCCATGCAGATCGGCGACTTCATCGAACTCGACCGCAACCCCACCATCACCACCCACGTCGACGGCGTGCCCGTGTTCGAGTGCCAGTACGGCACGCACAAGGGCAAGTACGCGCTGCGCGTGGAACGCAACCTGCGCGGCAGGGACATGAACTGGCTGGGGTCGTCCCCCGAGATGTGACCGGCGTTCAGGAGAAACCATGTCAACCGATACCAACGCACCCAACCAGGACGCCATCGCCGACGAATGGGCTCAGGCGCTCGAAGAGCAGGCCGCCACCGTTGCCGACGAGGGCGCACCGGCCTTCGACGCCGAGGCCACGCCGGTCAAGACCGCCATGGGCGCGGGCGGCGCGCAAGACATCCAGATGGTGCTGGACATCCCCGTCCAGCTCTCGGTGGAACTGGGGCGCACGCGCGTGCCCATCAAGTACATCCTGCAGCTCGCGCAGGGCTCCATCGTGGAGCTCGACGCGCTCGCCGGCGAACCCATGGACGTGCTGGTCAACGGCTACCTGATCGCCCAGGGCGAGGTGGTGGTGGTGAACGACAAGTTCGGCATCCGGCTCACCGACATCGTGACGCCCTCGGAGCGCATGAAGCGCCTGAGCCGCACCTGAAGGAACACCGACATGTGGCAGAACGCCTGGCCGGCGCTGGTCCTGCTCGCCCTGATGGTGGGCCTCGCCTGGGCTCTGAAGTGGGCGCGCGGGCGCTTGCCCGGCCTGCCGGGCGTGCCCGGGCAGAGCGGCCCCTCCCTCAAGGTGCTGGGCAGCGTCTCGCTCGGTCCGCAGCAGCGCGTGGTCACGCTGCAGGTGGGCCACGGCGAGGCCGCCACCTGCCTGGTGCTCGGCGTCGCGCCGGGCAGCGTCAACACCCTGCACGAAATGGCCCTGCCGGCCGACACGGCCGCCCCATCGGCGCCGACGGCACCGCTGGCCGGCGGTTTCGCCGCGCGACTGGCGCAGCAACTCGTGAAAGGCCCGGGCGATGCGCCGCGCTGAGATGCCCCGCTTGGTCTGGCTGCGCGCGCTCGCGCTGCTGCTGGCCCTGATGCTGCTGTCCGTCGGCGCCTGGGCGCAGAACGCGCCCGTGGCCACGCCGCAAGGCCCGTCGCTGCCCCTGGTCGTGGGCCAGGGCGCGGGCGGCGCCAGCTACTCGGTGCCGATCCAGACCCTGCTGTTCTTCACCGCGCTGTCCTTCCTGCCGGCGGTGCTGCTGCTGATGACGGGTTTCACCCGCATCGTCATCGTGCTGTCGCTGCTGCGCCAGGCCCTGGGCACGCAGTCGGCCCCGCCCAACCAGGTGATCGTGGGCCTGTCGCTCTTTCTCACGCTGTTCGTCATGGGCCCCACGCTGGACCAGGTCTACAGCAACGCCTACGGCCCCTATTCGCGCAACCAGATCAGCTTCGAGGAGGCGCTGCAGCGCGGCGAACAGCCCATGCGCGCCTTCATGCTCAAGCAGACGCGCCAGTCCGACTTCGAGCTTTTCGCCAACCTGGCCCGCCTGCCCGAAGGCGTGACGGCCGAGAACGCGCCCTTTCGCGTGCTGGTGCCGGCCTTCGTCACGAGCGAGTTGAAGACCGCCTTCCAGATCGGCTTCATGATCTTCATCCCCTTCCTGGTCATCGACATGGTGGTGGCCAGCGTGCTCATGTCCCTGGGGATGATGATGCTGTCGCCCGTGCTGGTGGCGCTGCCCTTCAAGCTCATGCTGTTCGTGCTCGCGGACGGCTGGAACATCCTCATCGGCTCCTTGGCCGCCTCATTCGCCCAGTAGGGAACACCATGGAACCGCAAGCCGCCCTCACGCTTGGCCAGAACGCCCTCTTCCTGCTGCTCGCGGTGGCCGCGCCCGTGCTGGCCACGGTGCTGGGCGTGGGCCTGGTGATCAGCCTGTTCCAGGCCATCACCCAGATCCACGAACAGACCCTGTCCTTCGTGCCCAAGCTGATCGCCGCGATCGCGGTGTTCGCCATCGCGGGGCCCTGGATGCTGACCACCATGGTCGAGTTCATCCGCACCACGATCCTGTCCATTCCTCAGTACGCCGTCTGAGGGCGCAAGGGGCCTGCGCATGATCACCTTCACCGAGGCCCAGATCATGGCCTGGGTCTCGCCGGTGTTCTGGCCGTTCCTGCGCATCCTGGCCGTGTTCAGCAGCGCGCCCATCTTCTCCTCGCGATCGGTGCCGGTGCGCACGCGCGTGGCCCTGGCCTTCCTGATCGCCTTCTGCGCCCAGGCCGCGCTGCCCGAGCAGCCGGTGGTGGCGCTGACCGACCCGCGCGCCTTCGAAACCGTGGTGCAGCAGGTGCTGATCGGCCTGGCCATCGGCCTCGCCGTGCGCATCGTGTTCGCGGCGGTAGAGCTGGCGGGCGAACTCATCGGCCTGCAGATGGGCCTGAACTTCGCCGGCTTCTTCGACCCCAGCACCGGCAGCCAGAGCAGCACGGTGGGCCGCTTTTTCGGCAACACCACCATGCTGCTGTTCGTGGTGATGGGCGGCCACCTCATGCTCTTGCAGGCGGTGGTGTCCAGCTTCGGCACCTTCCCCGTTGGCGGCGGCGCGCTCGACGCGGTGAACACCATGCGCCTGCACGAACTGGGCGCGGTGGTCTTCCGCTACGGCCTGTGGATCGCGCTGCCGCTGATCGGCATGCTGCTGTTCATCAACACCGTGCTGGGCTTCGTCTCGCGCATCGCGCCGCAGATGAACGCCTTCGCCATCGGCTTCCCCATCACACTGTCGGCCGGCCTGATCGGCATCGCCTTCACCCTGCCCATGCTGGACACGCCGGTGGCCGCGCTGCTGCGGCTGGCGACGGCGCTGTTCACGGGCTGATCCACCGCCCCCCGCCAGCCGCGCTGGCGCGCGGGAGATCAGTCCGCCATCGCCGCGGCCAGGCGCTCGGCGTAGCCCTTCAGCACCTCGGGCGGCGGGTCCTTGCGCGGCCAGGACAGCGCGACGCCGTCGTCCGCGTGGCGCGGCACCACATGCAGGTGAAAGTGGAACACCGTCTGGTCCCCCTCGCGGCCGTTGGCCTGCAGCAGCGTGAGGCCGGGCGGGTCGAAGGCCGCGCGCACCGCGCGCGCGACCCGCTGCGCGGTCTGCGCCACGGCCGCCGCTTCCTGCGGCGTGATGTCGAACAGCGTGGCCGCGTGGCGCCGCGTGGCCACCAGGACATGACCGGGGTTGACCTGGCCGATGTCCATGAAGGCGATGCTCAGCTCGTCTTCCCAGACACGGAAGGCGGGAATGTCGCCGGCCACCAGGCGGCAGAAGATGCACTGGCCCGGGGGCGAGGTGTCAACGAACATGGGCATGGCGACCTCACTCCCAGCGCAGGTCGGACAGCTTCCAGTCCCCGCCCACCAGGCGCCACTCCAGCCGCACCTTGTAGGGCTCGGCACGCTCGGGCACCAGGCCCTGCGCGCCGGTGACCAGCACCTGCGCCTCGCTCACGCCCAGCGTGGGTGTCTGCGGGTCCACGCGGTGGCTGCTCGACATCGCCATCACCCGGATGTTCTGGTAGCGCAGGAAGGTGGCGGTCAGCAGCCGGCGCGTGCCGTCGCGATCCAGGTTGCCGCTGCCCTGGAAATGCTCGTCGAGCAGGTCCATCGCGTCGCCGGTGTGGCGCGCTTCGATGGCGGCCTGCAGGGCCTTGGCGGCGGCCTCCAGCCGGGCCTGCGGGTCGCCCTTGCCGCAGGCGGCGAGCAGCGCGGCGCCCAGGGCCAGCAGCGCCCCCCGGCGCGTCGTCCCGGCGCTCATACCAGCCCGTTGCGGATCGCGTACACCGTGAGCTCCGCGTTGTTCGACAGGTGCAGCTTCTCCAGCACCCGCGCGCGGTACACGCTCACCGTCTTGGGGCTGAGCATCAGCTCCTCGGCGATGTCGCTGAGCTTCTTGCCCGAGGCGATCTTCTGCAGGGTCTGCAGTTCGCGCTCGGACAGGCTGGCGTGCAGCTCCTCGGTCTCGGGTGCGCTGAGCGTGTCCACCAGCATCTGCGCCACCTCGGGCGTGACGTATTTGCGCCCCTGCTGAACCACGCGGATGGCGCCGACCAGCTCGGCCGGGTCGCCGGCCTTGTTGACGTAGCCGCGCGCGCCCGCGCGCAGGCAGCGGATGGCGTACTGGTCCTCGGGGTACATGGAGACCACCAGCACCTTCACCGGCGAGCCCTCTTCCTTGAGCGCGCCCAGCACTTCCAGGCCGCCGCGGCCGGGCATGTTGAGGTCCAGCACCAGCACGTCGCAGGGCGTCCTGCGCATGAGGTCGCGCAGTTCGGGATAGCTGCCGGCTTCGCCGACGACCTGGATGTCGACCGCTTCGCTGATGGTGTCGCGGATGCCGCGGCGCACCACGGCGTGGTCGTCACACAAAATCACCTTGATCATGGGCTTCCTTGTGCTCCATCGGCGGCGGCAATGTGTCGCCCGACGGAAGCGGTACCGAGAGAATGACCGAGGTGCCACGCGGCGAGGCGCTGACGTCCAGCCAGCCGCCGACCTTGGCCGCGCGCTCGCGCAGGCCCAGCAGGCCAAAGGACTTGGCCTTGCGCAGCGCGCCGCTGTCCATGCCGGGGCCGTTGTCGCTCACCTCCAGCGTGAGCACGCCCTCTCCGTCGTTGAGATCGATGTCCACGTGGGTCGCGCCAGCGGCGTGCTTGGCCACGTTGGTCATGGCCTCCTGCGCGGTACGGTAGGCCACGAGCTGCACGTCGCGCGGCACCTCGATGCGCTCGGCCGTGCGGCGCACGTGCACGCGCAGGCCGGTGCGCCGCTCGAAGCCGGCGGCCAGCCAGACCACCGCGGCCACCAGGCCCTGGTCCAGGATGGGCGGGCGCAGGTTCATCATGATGCGCTGGCTCGCCCCCAGGGCGTGCTGCACCATGTCCAGCGCGGTGTTCACGTGGCGCTGCATGTCGGCGTCGCTGGCGCGCCGGCCCACCCAGGCCAGGTCGAGCTTGATCGCGGCCAGCGCGCCACCGATGTCGTCGTGGATTTCGCGCGCGATGTCCGCGCGCTCCTGCTCGATGCTGGTCTGCAGGTGCTCGGCCAGTTCGGCCAGGCGCTGGCGCGATTCGGCCAGTTCGGCGTCGGCGCGCGCCTTGGCCTTGCGCGCGTCGCTGATCTCCAGCGCGCGCTTCACCACGTGCGCCAGGCGGTGCATGCTGTCCTTGAGCAGGTAGTCGCTCACGCCACGGTGCATGGCGTCCACGGCGGCGGTCTCGCCGATCGCGCCGGACAGGATGACGAAAGGCACCGGAATGCCCAGCTTGCAGACCACGTCCCAGGCGTCCAGGCCGGTGAAGCCGGGCAGGTGGTAATCGGCGAGCACGATGTCGTGCTGACCCGATTGCACCTCGCGGCGGAAATCCTCCAGCGTGTCCACCAGCGTGATTTCGTTGGCGAGCTGGCTGCGCTGCAGCGCGAACTTCACCAGCGCGTGGTCCACGCGGGAGTCCTCCAGATGGAGGATGCGCACCGGTCGCGGGTGGCTCGCTGTCGCTTCACCGGTACCGGTCATGGGAGGTGCTCTGTGTCGCCTGGCGAAGAAGGGATTAGAAGCGCCTGGAGGTCGACGGAGACGGCCAAAAGGGCTGAATTCCAGGCCGTATTCGGTCGATACCCCAGGAGGCGGCTGCCGAAAATTGTAATACCCCGTATCCGTACCACCTTCCCCCTGCCCCCCATGGAGACCCCCGCTTCGCCGCCGACCCCGCCTTCGGTCACGCTGCCCGTGGCGCTGGTGGCCGATCTGCAGGACTCGCTGCTCATCGCCATGACCGATCTGCAGCGCCTGGAAGGCCTGCTGGACCACGCCACCGGCAATCTGCTGGAGCGCTTCGGCAACGCCAACCGCGACCTGGAAGCCCTGGAGGGCGTCCTGGGCGAGGATCTCACCCGCATCCGCCACAGCCTGCACCAGGCGGTGACCGAGCTGCAGTTCCACGACATGGCCACCCAGCTGCTGGCGCACACCGGCCGCATGCTCAAGGGCTGCGCCTGGCGCCTGGCCGAGCAGGCCATGGCGCCCGAGGAGGACGAGGTGCCCCTGGACCTCGACCCCATGCCCGAACGCCCCAGCCCCGTGACACAGGGCGAGATGGACGCGGGTTCGGTGGAGCTCTTTTAAGAATGCCCGCGCGCCGCCGATAACACCCGAATAACGGAGAAACTCCCATGCGATCGATCCTTGCCGTCGACGACTCGGCATCCATGCGAAAAATGGTGTCCTTCACCCTGACGGGTGCCGGCTTTCACGTGGTGGAAGCGGTGGACGGCCAGGACGCCTGGGAAAAGGCGCAGAACCACAGCGTCGATCTGGTGCTGACCGACCAGAACATGCCCAAGCTGGACGGCCTGGGCCTGACGCGCAAGCTGCGCGAGCACCCCAAATTCAAGAACACGCCGATCCTGGTGCTGACCACGGAGTCCAGCGACGCCATGAAACAGGCCGGCCGCGCCGCGGGCGCCACCGGCTGGCTGGTCAAGCCCTTCGATCCGGGCCGCCTCATCGAAGTCATCAACAAGGTGATTCGCTGATCCCGGCCTAAAACGCATCCCACCAGGAGTCAAGACATGGGCGACATGATGAACGAGGGCCAACACCTCGGCAACGACATCGACCTCAGCCAGTTCTATCAAATCTTCTTCGAGGAAGCGGGCGAGAACCTCGATCAGATGGAGCAGATGCTGCTCGCGCTGGACGTGAACGCCGCGCAGGACGAGGAACTCAACGCCATCTTCCGCTGCGCCCACTCCATCAAGGGCGGCGCGGCCACCTTCGGCTTCGCCGACGTGGCCGAACTCACGCACCAGGCCGAGTCGCTGCTGGACAAGCTGCGCCGCCACGAACTGCAACCCACGACCGCCATGGTGGACGTGCTGCTCGAATCCAGCGACGCGCTGCGCGGCCAGCTGGGCGCCCACCAGGGCGTGGGCAGCCCGCCCGACACCGGCAACTTGGTGGCGCGCATCTACGCCCTGGCCCAGGGCCAGGACGCGCCCGCCGCCACCGCGCCCGTGGCCGCACCGGCGCCCGTGCTCGCGGCGCCCGCCCCGGCCCCCGCGCCGGCGGCCGCCGCTCCCGCGTCCAAAGCCGAACGCGAGATCGACATCCACATCGGCCCGATCGACAACCCCGCGCAGGCCGATGGCATCGCCGAGCTGTTCCGCGACATCCCCGGCCTGGGCACGGTCTCGGCCATGCCCTGCGACCAGCCAGGCAAGCGCGTCTTCCGCGCCCGCACCGCGGCCAGCGACAACGAACTGCTGGACCTGTTCACCTTCCACGTGAGCAAGGAGCAGATCCAGATCCACCCGGCCGGCGACGTGGTGCACGGCAAGGTGCCCATGCCCCCGGCCACCGAGGGCAAGGACTACGGCTTCTTCGAAGGCTCTCCCGGCCTGCCCGGCGCGCCCAGCGCGCACGCCAGCGCCGCCGCGGCCCGCGACACGCGTGCCGCCGAGGCCCGGGCCAGCGCGGCCGCCCCGGCCGCCGCGGGCGGCGCCGGCCTCGAGTCGAGCACCCTGCGCGTCTCGGTGAGCAAGGTCGACCAGCTCATCAACCTGGTGGGCGAGCTCGTCATCACCCAGGCCATGCTGGCGCAGAAGAGCCGCGAACTGGACAACAACAACGCCAACAACCCCCTGCTGGCGGGCCTGGCCGACCTGGACCGCAACACGCGCGACCTGCAGGAAGCCGTGATGTCGATCCGCATGATCCCCATGTCGGTGGTCTTCAACCGCTTCCCGCGCATGCTGCGCGACCTCGCCTCCAAGCTGGGCAAGAAGGTCGAGCTGGTGACGCAGGGCGAGTCCACGGAACTCGACAAGGGCCTGGTGGAGAAGATCACCGACCCGCTGACGCACCTGATCCGCAACAGCTGCGACCACGGCATCGAAATGCCCGAGGAGCGCCGCGCCAAGGGCAAAAGCGAGACCGGCACCATCACCCTGTCGGCCACGCACCAGGGCGGCAGCATCCTCATCGAGGTGCGCGACGACGGCAAGGGCCTGTCGCGCGAGAAGCTGCTGACCAAGGCCCGCGAGAAGGGCATCGACGCGCCCGATTCGCTGAGCGATCCCGAGGTCTGGAGCCTGATCTTCGCGCCGGGCTTCTCCACCGCCGACCAGGTCACCGACGTGTCGGGCCGCGGCGTCGGCATGGACGTGGTCAAGAAGAACATCACCGCCCTCGGCGGCACGGTCGAGATCGACTCGGCCGAGGGCTATGGCATGCGCGTTTCGGTGCGCCTGCCGCTCACCCTGGCCATCATGGACGGCATGTCGGTGCGCGTGAGCGACGAGGTCTACATCCTGCCGCTGGCCAGCGTGATCGAGTCCTTCCAGATCAAGCCGACCGACATCAACACCATGGGACAGAACGCCCGCGTGGTGAAGGTGCGCGAGGAGTACATGCCGGTGGTCGAGCTCGAGCAGATCTTCTCGGTGCCGCGCTTCGAGCACAACGCCGCGAGCCCCATCATGGTGGTGGTCGAGGCCGAGGGCCAGCGCGTCTCGCTGATGGTCGACGAACTGCTCGGCCAGCAGCAGGTGGTGATCAAGAACCTGGAGAGCAACTACCGCAAGGTGCCCAACGTCTCGGGCGCCACCATCCTGGGCGATGGCAAGGTGGCGCTGATCCTGGACACCTCGTCCCTGGTCCGCCGCTCCAGGCATTGAACATGCATCCCCCCGCGTCGCTGCGCGCCTCTTCCCCAGGGGGGCAACACCTGCGGCCCGGCAAAGCCGGTTCCGCGGTGTTTTCCGGTTCGGCCTCGGCGCTCGTCGCGACCGAGGAAGGCCCCGTCGCCGAAGGCCGGGAGTTCGTCTGGTCCGACGCCGACTTCGCGCGCATCAAGGCGCTGATCTACAAGAAGGCCGGCATCAGCCTGCACGACGGCAAGCACGCCATGGTCTACAGCCGCGTCTCGCGCCGCCTGCGCGAGACCGGGCACGCCAGCTTCAAGGACTACATCGACTGGCTCGAGCGCCACGACGGCGCCGAGTGGCAGGAGTTCATCAACGCCCTGACCACCAACCTCACGGCCTTCTTCCGCGAGTCGCACCACTTCGATGCCCTGGCGCAGCTGCTGCGCGCCAGGCCCACGCACGCCTGGCGCATCTGGTGCGCGGCCGCCTCCACCGGCGAGGAGCCCTACTCCATCGCCATGACCTGCGCCGAGTCGCTGGGCGCCAACGGCCAGTACGACATCGTCAACAGCGACATCGACACCAAGGTGCTCGCCACCGCGCAGCGCGGCGTCTACAAGACCGATGGCAACAAGGGCCTGTCGGCCGAGCGGCTGCAGCGCTTCTTCCTGCGCGGCAAAGGCGCCAACGCCGGCTACATGCGCGTCAAGCCCGAGCTGCAGAAGCACCTGAGCTTTCAGCCGGTCAACCTGATCCACGAGCTGCCGCTGCGCGAGACCTTCGACGTGGTGTTCTGCCGCAACGTGATGATCTACTTCGACGCGCCCACGCAGCGCGCCGTGCTCGAGCGCATCCACCGCGTGATGCGCCCGGGCGGCACCCTGTTCGTGGGCCACGCCGAGAACTTCAGCGACGCGCGCCACCTGTTCGCCCTGCGCGGCAAGACCGTCTATGAGCGCCTATAGCCCTGCCCGCTCCAGCGCGGCGGGCGCCGCCGGCCTGGTCACGCCCCTGACGCCCCTGACCCCGCTGTCGAAGATGGCGCTGCCGCGCGTGACGCCGGCCGCCGGCGTGGTCTCGCGCGTGGACCAGCTCAAGGCCCGCACGCCCAAGCCCGGCGAGGCCTCTTTTTTCTTTCACGAGCCGCACTTCCGCAGCGACGCGGTGAAGGTGCTGCCCGGCGAGTACTACGTGAGCACCGAGGACCTGGTCATCATGACCGTGCTCGGTTCGTGCATCGCCGCCTGCATCTGGGACCCGTCCGTGCGCGTGGGCGGCATGAACCACTTCATGCTGCCCGAAGGCGGCAGCGACTCGGGCGGTCGCTACGGCTCGTATGCGATGGAATTGCTCATCAACGAGATGATGAAGCTCGGCGCTCGGCGCGAGACCATGCAGGCCAAGGTGTTCGGCGGCGGCCAGGTGATGAGCAGCTTCACCACCATGAACGTGGGCGAGCGCAACACCAAGTTCGTGCTCGACTACCTGCAGACCGAACGCATCGCCGTGGTGTCCAAGGACGTGCTGGACATCCACCCGCGCAAGGTCTGCTTCTTCCCGGTGACGGGCAAGGCCATGGTCAAGCGACTGGCCCACGCCCAGCCCGAGACGCTGGAAACCCAGGAACGCAAAGGCAGCGCGGCGGCCGTGGTCAAGAGCACCGCCGGCGGCTCCATCGATCTTTTTTGACACGCACCCCCGCCGCGCTTCGCGCGCCCCCCTCAAGGGGGTGGCACCCGAGGCCCGGCAAAGCCGGTTCCCTGCTGCCCCAGGGCCAGGTGCCGGTCTTCGAGAGGAAGTTTGAGATGGCGAAGACGAGAGTGGTGGTGGTGGACGATTCGGCGCTGGTGCGAAGCCTGCTGGCCGAGATCATCAACCGCCAGCACGACATGCAATGCGTGGGCGCCGCGAGCGACCCGCTGGTGGCGCGCGAGATGATCCGCGAGCTCAACCCCGACGTCATCACGCTGGACGTGGAGATGCCGCGCATGGACGGGCTGGAGTTCCTCTCCCGCCTGATGCGCCTGCGCCCCATGCCGGTGGTGATGGTGTCCACGCTGACGGAACAGGGTGCGGAGATCACGCTGCGCGCCCTGGAGATGGGCGCGGTGGATTTCGTGGCCAAGCCGCGCATCGGCGTGAGCCAGGGCCTGAACGAGCTCGCGGGCGACATCGTGGACAAGATCCGCGTGGCCGCCGCCGCGCAGGTGCGCCGCCTGGCCGCGCCGGCGCCCGCCGCGCCGGCCGCCACCGGTGCTGGCGCCGCCGCCCCCGCGCGCCCGAGCGTGCCCCTGCCGCGCCTGTCGACCGAGAAGATCATCTGCATCGGCGCCTCCACCGGCGGCACCGAGGCCATCCGCGAGGTGCTGGTGCCGATGCCGGCCGACGCGCCCGCCATCGTCATCACCCAGCACATGCCGCCGGGCTTCACCACCAGTTTCGCCACCCGCCTGGACGGCCTGTGCAAGATCAGCGTGGCCGAGGCACGCGACGGCCAGCGCATCCTGCCCGGCCACGCCTACATCGCGCCGGGCGGACGCCACCTGCGCATCGACCGCAGCGGCTCGAACTACGTGGCCGTGGTGGAAGACACCGAACCGGTGAACCGCCACCGGCCCTCGGTGGAGGTGCTGTTCAAGTCCGCCGCGCGCGTGATCGGGCCGAACGCCATCGGCATCATGCTCACCGGCATGGGCGCCGACGGCGCCAGCGCCATGCGCGAGATGAAGGACGCGGGCAGCTACAACTACGTGCAGGACGAAGCCAGCTGCGTGGTCTTCGGCATGCCGCGAATGGCCATTCAACACGGCGCGGCGCACGAGGTGCTGCCGCTCAACCAGATCGCGCCGGCGGTGTTGGCCCGCCTCGCGAACGCACCAGCCGGTGTGCGTCATCGCATCTGATGCCAATGCACACCCTGGAGCCCCCATGTTTCGTTTCACCTCCTGCTCGCGCCGCGTGGCGCTCGGGCTCGGCCTGGCGGCCGCGCTGACCACCCTCTCGCCGCTGGCCAACGCCGGCGACCTGCCCGAGCCCAAGGGCCGGGTGATCCTCACCATCAGCGGCCACATCGGCCAGCCCAACAAGGGCAAGGACGCGGTGTTCGACATGGCCATGCTCGAAGCGCTGCCCCAGCACAGCTTCACCACCCGCACCCCCTGGTACGACCGGCCCGTGAAGTTCACCGGTCCGCTGCTGTCCGACCTGCTGGACGCGGTGAAGGCCCAGGGCGGCACGGTCAGCGCGACCGCGATCAACGACTACACCATCCGCATTCCGGTCGCGGATGCGAAGGAACAGGGCGCCATCGTGGCCCGCCTGCTCGACGACCAGCCCATGGCGGTGCGGGACAAGGGGCCGCTGTTCGTGGTCTACCCGTTCGACAACAAGGCCGAGCTGCGCACCTCCACCTACTACGAGCGCTCGATCTGGCAACTCAAGCGCATGAGCATCGAATGAACGGCCCGCCCAAGGGCTTTGCCGCCTGGGGCATGCGGCAATGGACCCTGATGGTCATTGCCCTGCTCGCGCTCACGCTCATCCCCCTGGGCGTCATTCAGTGGCGCCAGTGGCAGATGCTGCAGGACACGGACACGCGCCAGGTCGACTCCATCATGTGGCAGGCGTACCAGCTCGAACGCGAGCTGTCCCGGCTCGATGGCGTGCTGCGGGAGGCCATGGACGGCTCACCCGAGGTGCTGCCCGACGACCTGATCGAGCGCTATGAGGTGTTCCTCAGCCGCATCCGGCTGCTCAGCGACATTCCCCGCCGCGACCTGCTCGACGCCTGGCCCGGCTTCAGCGCGGTGCTGCAGGAGATCGAGGGCTTCCAGCGCGAGGCGGAGCCCGCGTTCAAGGACCCGAGCGCCCTGCTCAAGGACAGCGCCGCGCTCGACCGCCTGCACACCCGGGCGAGCGCCCTCAGCCCCTTGCTGGCCGACCTGACGCAGGAGGCCAACCGCGCCGTGGCCCGCTTAGTGGATGAGCGCAACCAGCAGCTGCGCCACCAGAGCCTGTTGCTCATCGCCCTGGCCGGGCTGCAGGTGGGCGTGATGCTGCTGTTCGTGGCCCTGCTGGTGCGCCACATCCGCGAACAGTCCCGCCAGTTCGCGCGCCTGCAGCAGCTGAGCCACGAGCTCGCCACGGCGCGCGACCAGGCCGAGGCGGCCAACCACGCCAAGAGCGTGTTCCTGGCCAACATGAGCCACGAGATCCGCACCCCCTTCCAGGGCGTGCTGGGCATGCTCAAGCTGCTGGAAGACACCCGCCTGAGCGGCCAGCAGCGCGACTTCGTGCAGACGGCCTCGGACTCGGCCCTGCACCTGCTGAGCGTGGTCAACGACATCCTGGACGTCTCCACCATCGAATCCGGCACGCTCAAGCTGTCGCCCACGGCGGTGAACCTGCCGGCCATGGCCGACGAGGTCGTGAGCCTGCTGGAGCCCCTGGCGCGCGACAAGGGCGTGGCCCTGAGCTGCCTGTGCGACGAGCGCCTGCCCCCCTGGGTCGCGGCCGACGCCACACGCGTGCGCCAGATCCTGCTCAACCTCGTCAACAACTCGGTGAAGTTCACGGCCCACGGCAGCATCGAGGCCATCCTGGAGCCCGACGCTTCGCTGCCCGATGGCATCCGCATGACGGTGCAGGACACCGGCATCGGCATGGACGAGGCCACGGTGGCCCAGCTGTTCACCCGCTTCTACCAGGCCGACAATTCGCTGCGCCGCCGCGTGGGCGGCTCCGGCCTGGGCCTGGAGATCTCCCGCACGCTCGCGCGCATGATGGGTGGCGACATCGCGGTCCGCAGCGCGCCTGGCCGGGGATCGGTCTTCGTGGTCACGCTCAGCCTGCCGCGCACCGAGGCACCGGCCGAGGCCGCCCGCGGCGTGCCGTTCGAGGACGACGAGGCGTGGGAGAACCGCCGCCGCGCCCCCCTGCGCCGCCTGCGGCTGCTGGTGGCGGAAGACCACCCGGTCAACCTGAAGTACCTCAACCTGCTGGTCGAGCGCATGGGCCATGAAGCGGTGTTCTGCGAGAACGGCTTCGAGGCCCTGCAGCTGCTGCACCACGAGCGCTTCGATGCCGTGGTGCTCGACTACCACATGCCGGTGCTCGACGGCATCGCCACCACGCGCGAAATCCGCCTGTTGCCCGGCGAGGCCGGGCAGGTGCCCGTGATCATGGTGACGGCCGATGTGGTCAACGACACGCGCAAGCTCGCGGCCGAGGCCGGCGTCACGCAGTTCGCGCCCAAGCCCCTGCAAGAGGCCGACCTGCGGCGTGCCCTGCGCCGCTGCGGCCTGCTCGCCGAGGCCGCCGACACCCAGCCCGCCCCCCTGATGCCCCTGCCGCGCGCGGGACGTGAACCGCATCAGCTGATCGACGCCGACATCTACGGCCAACTGGCCGCCATGATGCCCCGCGAAACCCTTCTGGAGCTGCTGGACATGCTGTTCGACGGGGAGGAGGCCACGGTGCCCGAGCTGCAGGCCGCGCTGCAGGTGGAAGACGTGGCCCAGGTCGTCTACCACGCGCACCGCCTGAAAGGCTCGGCCATGCTGCTGGGCCTCAAGGCCCTGGCGAACGTGGCCGCGCGCCTGGAGAAGGCCGGGACGGCGGGCGACGTGCGGGCCCTGGGGGCATTGCGCGAGACACTGGACGAGGACGTGCGCGACACCCAGGCGGCCTTGCAGACCTTCCCCCCAAGCGAGACCGAGGAGCTCGCCACCCGCTGAGGGCGGGCGCGGGCGCGGTGGTGGTACGACAACAGCGCCGCGGCCGGCAACGGTCCGCGCGCGCTGTGGGCGGTACTAGACCCGCCGGCTCACGTGGCTGCCGGCCGGGTCGCGCGCCACGGCGGGGCCTTCGTAGGCATCGAGCGATTTCGAACGCGCCGCGCTCGCGGCCTCCTGCGCGCGCGCCGCGTCGGCCTCGCGCTGCAGCGCCTGCTCCACCACGGTGGCGCTGGCATCCCAGACCTGGCGCAGGGTCTGGCGCAGTTGTTCGACGGTGTCGCGCTGCGCCTCCTGGCGCTGGCGCGCACGCTCCAGCTCCTGGGCACGCAGCTGCGTCTCGACCTCGCGCTTGAGGGCCAGTTCGGCGGCCTGTCGCACCGGCTCGCCGGGCGCGGTGTCCACGGCCGGCGCGCGCGCCGAGGCCTGGGGCGGCTGGCGACCAGGCCCCCGCTCCAGGCTGGCCTGGGTGTCGCGCGCGGCCGGCGCCGACGGCGCCACCGCCACCACGGCGGGCACCGAGGCGGCCACCGGCGCGGCCGTGCTGGACCAGGAAACGGAAGAAGTCGGTTGGGACGGGATCATGGGCACCCCCAATGATTCGGTCGCCGGGCGCAGACAAGCCCGGCGTTCTGAACACCCTATCGGCGGAATTGGGGGTGACTTGAGGGGCTTTTCGAGCGATCGGCCGCGCCGCGACAGGCGGTGCGCGGCCCGGCCTCAGCCCTCGACCCGCACCACGGTGACCGGCACGCGCGCGTTCTGCACCAGGTCCAGCGTGACCGAGCCCAGCACGCGGTCGGCCAGGCCCGGCGCGCCGGCACCCACCACGATGGCGTCCACGCCGTGGCGCTCGGCCAGGTCCAACAGGGCCGGCCCCACGTCGCCCTGGTGCACCACTTCCACGTCCACGGCCACGCCGGCCGCCCCCAGCAGTTGCTGCGCGGGCTTGATCAGGTCGCGCCCGGCCTCCTCGGCCACGCGGTCCAGCACACCGGGGTCACGCGCCACCACCATTTCGTACAGGTTGGCGCCGGCCTGCACATTGGCCAGCACGCAGCGCGCGCGCAGGCCCCGGCCCACCAGCAACAGCACATGGCGCACGGCCGCCATGGCAGCGGGCGAACCGTCGATGGGGATGAGGATGCGCAGCATGACCGTCTCCTTGCTGGCGCCGGCCGGCCTCAGGGCCGGTAGGGGCGCTCGTTGAATACGCACCAGTACAGCTCGATGTGCCCGGCGACCTCGATGAACTTGTTGAAGCTGACCGGCTTCTCGATGTAAGAGTTCACGCCCAGATCGTAGGCCTTCCCGAGGTCGCGGTCATCCCGCGAGGACGTGAGCACCACCACCGGGATGCGGCGCGCCAGTTCGTGCCGCTTGAAGGCCTGCAGCACCTCCAGGCCGGTCATGCGCGGCAGGTTGATGTCGAGCAGCATGACCGCGGGCATGGACTCGCCGGCCTCCCAGCGCGGCAGCCAGGCCAGCGCCTCCTCGCCGTCGCGCGCCACCTGGATCTGGTTGGCGAACTGGCGCTTGCTGAAGGCGCGCAGCGTGAGGTCCAGGTCCATGGGGTTGTCCTCGACCAGCAGGATGGGCGGCAGGGGACCCGGGCGTTGAGCGGTGTTCATGCGGGGAACTCCAGGAAAAAGGTGGTGCCCTGGCCAGGCACGCTCTCGGCCCAGACGCGGCCGCCCATGCGCTGCACGGCCTTGGCCACCAGGGCCAGGCCGACGCCGGTGCCCGGGTAGTCCTCGGCGCGCTGCAGGCGCTGGAAGATGCCGAAGATGCGGTCGTGGTACTTCATATCGAAGCCCACCCCGTGGTCGCGCACCCAGAGCCGGTGGCCGCCCTCCACGGGGCTGGCGCCGAGCTCGATGCGCGGCGGCTGGCCGGCGCGCGCGAACTTCAGCGCGTTGCCCACCAGGTTGCGCAGCACCACGGCCATGCCCTCGCGGTCCAGGCGAAGGCTCAAGGGTGGCAGCGCCAACCGCACCTCGGCGCGGCTGCGTTCGATGTCGGCACCGAACTCGTCGAGCACGCGCCGCACCGTGGCCTCCAGGTCCAGCGGCTGCGGGTCCATGGCGCGGCGTTCCATGCGCGAGTAATCCAGCAGGTCGTTGATGAGCTCGCTCATCTGCTGCACGCCGCGGCGAATGCGCCGCACAAAGCCACGCTCTTCCTCGTTCAGCCGCTGGCCGGCCTCTTCCTCCAGCAGCTGGCTGTAGCCGTCGATGCCGCGCAGCGGCGCCTTGAGGTCGTGCGAGACGGTGTAGGTGAAGGCCTCGAGTTCGCGGTTGGCCGCGCTGAGCTGCTCGGTGCGCTCGCGCACGCGGTGCTCCAGCTCGGCGTTGGTGCGCTGCAGGTCGAGCTGGGCCCGCTTGAGGGCGGTGATGTCCAGCAGCGTGCCCGAGTAGCGCCAGCCGCCCTCGGGCGCGCGGTGGCGCGCCACGCTGGCGCGGAACCAGCGCTCCTCGCCCAGCCCGGGGTGGCGGCGGAACTCGGCGTGGGCCACGCCGTCGCCCTCCGCCGGCGATTGCATGAAGCCGCGCACCCGGTCGCGGTCCTCGGGGTGCATGCAGTCCAGGTAGGCGTCCAGCGTGGGCACCGGGCCCAGTGCCGGATCGCGCCCGATGTTGCGGAACATCTGCTCCGACCACCACACGCGGCCATCGGACATGTCGAAACGCCAGCTGCCCAGGCCGGCCAGGCCCTCGGCCTGTTCCAGCAGGCCCTTCTGCTCGCTCAGCGCCTCGCTGGCGCGCAGCCGGCCGGTCACGTCCTGGACGGTGGCGAACAGGCGGTGCAGCGTGCCGTCGGCCAGGCGCAGGGGGCGCACGTCGAGCTCCACGTGCACGATGCCGCCGTCGCCCCGCACGAAGCGCTTCTGCAGCTGGTAGCTGTCGATGTGGCCGGCGCGCAGGGCCTCGAACCGTTCGATGTTGCGTTCCCGGTCAGGCTGCGGCGTCATCTCGGCCCAGCTCATGCTCAGCACTTCCTCGCGCGGGCGACCCAGGATTTCGCACAGGCGGTCGTTCACCTGCAGCCAGCGCTTGCTGTCGGGGTCGGAGATCGCCATGCCGATGAAGGGCAGCTCGTAGAACAGGCGCTGCACCTCGCTTTGCTCGCGCAGCGCGAGCTGGGCCTCCTTCTGCGCGGTGATGTCGAGCAGGATGCCGCTGATGCTGTCGATCGCCCCGTCGGGGCGGCGCGTGATCGAGGTGCGGTCGTCGATCCAGGCGTAGACGCCGTCGGCGCGGCGCAGCCGGTATTCCTGGCGGTACTCGTGCCGGCCGGCCGCCCAGTGCGCCGCGATCTCGGTGTTCATGCGCTCGACGTCGTCCGGGTGCACGAGGTCGTCCCAGTCGATGGCGCCGCTGAGCAGATCCTGGGCCTCGTAGCCCCATTGCGCCACGGCGCGGCTGAGGTAGGTCATCGGCCAGCCGGGCTGATTGGCCCATTCGATGACGACCACCGGGGAGCGATCAACAAGGGCATGCAGGTGCTGCAGCCGCGCCTGGTCGCTCTCCAGGCGCTCGGCCATGCGGTCGGCGGCGGCGCCGATCAGGGCCAGCTCGTCGAAGCCCTGCAGGCCAGCGCGCGCCTGCAAGCGCCCCTCGCCCATGTCGGTGAGCGATCGGGCCAGGTGCTCGGCGCGGCGGAACCACGCAAAGTGCAGCACCAGGCCCAACGCGCCGGCCAGCGCCAGCAGCAGCAGGGTCTCGCGCAGCATCGCCTCGCGCAAGGCCGCGTGGCGCTGCGCCATCGGCACGGTGATGTCGACCAGCACCACCAGCCGGCGCCCGTTGCTCAGCGGCACCGCGCCCACCAGTTCCTGGCCGCCGACCCAGTAGCGCGGCACAATGGCCAGCGGGTCGAGCGCGCCGCGCGGCAGGGTGTCCAGGTAGAGCAGTTCGGGCCGGGCGGCGGCCACCTCGGCGAAATCGCGGCCGACGTCGGCGCGCGTGAGCGAGGCCAGCACCTGGCCGTCGGGCCGCAGCAGCCAGGCCGCGCGCATGCCCTTGTACAGGCCCAGGCCACCGACCACGCCGCGCGCGAACGACAGATTGGACGGATCGGCCTGCAGGTTCAGGCGGCTTTGTTCCACGGTGAGCCGCTCGCGCAGGCGCCGCGTCTCGGCCTCGGTCACCTCGGCCTCGACCTGGCGCATGCCGACCACGTACTTGGTGCCGGCCGTCAGCAGCGCGAACAGCGCCAGCAGCAGCGGCACCAGCCACCGGCCCTGCGGCATCCAGCGACCGGCCTGGCCGATCATGGCTGCCTCACCACGCGCCGCAGGGCCGAGGTGTCGACCAGGTCCACCAGCAGCGGCATGCGGCGCAGCAGGCCCACGTCCATGAGCGCGCCGCCCACCGAGCGCGCCCGGGCCTCCAGCGCCACCGAGGGGCCGGTGAGCTGCTCCAGCGACACGTCCAGCGGCATGAAGGCCACGTCCCGCAGTGCGCCCACGTACTCGAGGGTGCTCAGGCCGGTGCCGGGCGACAGCGCGGCGGCGGCGCGCGTGGCGTCGGCGTGCACCTCGGCCAGACCGGCGGCCCAGGCCCGCAGGAGCCCATCCACCGCCTCGGGCCGCGCGCGCAGCACGCTGGCGCGCACCACCATCACGTCGACCACCTCGCCCGGGATGGCGCGGCTGCTGAAGATGGGCCGGTACCCCGCGGCGATCAGCGCGCCCGACAGCGGGGCATGGCTCACCGCCGCCGCCACGCGGCCGTCGCGCAGGGCGTCCAGGTGGGCGTTGGCCTCCAGATTGACCACCCGGACCTCGGCGCGCGTGAGCCCGGTCTTGCCCAGCATGCGCTGCAGCATGAAGGCCCCCACCGAGGTGTCCTCCACGGCCACCATCTCGCCGCGCAGGTCGCGCGGCGACTCGATGTCGCGCCGCGCCACCACCACGTCAGCGCCCTGCGAGGCATTGAGCAGGGCCACGATGCGCAGGTCCACGCCGGCGTCCACCAGGCGCAGGGTTTCGTCCAGCGTGAGCGCGGCCGCGTCGAGCAGGCCGTTGTTGAGCGCGCGCTGGACCTCCGAACCCGAGGCCAGCTCCACCACCTTGACGCGACCCGGGTCCACCAGGCCCCGCTCGCTCGCGAGCACCAGCGGATCGGCGCCCACGCGCATGTTCGTGCCCACGGCCAGGGGGGGCTGGGGAACCTCCATGCACCCCGCCAGCAGCAGGAGAACGGCGCAGCCAGCGGCGCGCCCCATGCGCGCCAGCCAGGTTTTCGTGTGTCGGCCACCCTGATCGTTCATGCCCCGCTTCCGTATCAGCCCGCATTGTCGGCCGGGCCTGTCACTTTCTGAAACAAATCTCGCTGGGGAAGCCGCGCAGGCGTCGCGGGCGCCCGACGCGAGTACTTTCCACCGACGCCCCCGACCCTGGTCAGTCCGGCGGCAGCGGCAACAGCACCTCGAACACCGCGCCCTGGCCCGCGTTCGGTCGCACGGCGATCGAGCCGCCGTGGGCCTCGGCGACCTGGCGGGCCACCGCCAGCCCGAGGCCGGTGCCCTCGTACTCGCTCTTGAGGTTCAGGCGCTGGAAGGGCTGGAACAGGCGGCCCGCGTGCTCGGGCGCGATGCCGATGCCGTTGTCGCCGACCGAGACCTTCACGCGGCCGTCCGACAGGCAGGCGCTCACGCTCACCCGGGGCGCGCGGTTGCGCGGCACGAACTTCAGCGCGTTGGTCAGCAGGTTCTGGAACAGCAGCGACAGCAGGCTGGCGTGGCCCGGCACCACGGGCAGCGGGTCGATGTGGAGCTCGGCGCCGGTCTCGGCGATGCGCGCGGCCAGGGCGTCGCGCAGCTCGGCCATCACGCGGTCCAGCGGCACCAGGGTGGGCTCGTCGGTCTCGCCGGCCTGCAGGCGCGCGTAGCGCACCACATCGTCAAGCAGGGTGCGCATGCGTGCGCTGGCGCGCAGCACCAGGCGCATGTAGCGCTGCGCCTCCGGCGGCAGCTGGGCGCTGTGGTCCTCGTCGATCAGGCCCACGAACTGGGCGATGGTGTTGAGCGGCTCGCGCAGGTCGTGCGAGGCGATGCGCACGAACTGCACCAGGCTGTCGTTGGCCTGGCGCAGCTCGTCGGCGGTGCGCTGCAGGCTGGCGTGGCTTTCGCGCAGCTCCACCATCGCCACCGCGAGGTTCTGGCGATCGGCGGCCGACATCTGCCTGAGCTGGTCGTTGGCCTGCTTCAGGCGCAGCTGGGTGCGCACGCGCGCCTGCACCACCGGTGGGTGGATGGGCTTGGCGATGAAGTCGGCCGCACCGCGCTCCAGGCCTGCCTGCTCGAAATCGGCCTCGGCGTGGCTGGTGACCATGATCACCGGCAGGTCGACCAGCGCCGGGTTGGCCTTGATCGCGTCGAGCACGTCGAAGCCCGAGAGGCCGGGCATCTGGGCGTCCAGCAGCACGATGTCGGGCACGGCGCTGGCGATGCGCTCGAGCGCGTCCTGCCCATGCATGGCGAAGCGCAGCCGGCCCAGGGGCCGCAGCGCCTTGGCCAGCACCTGCACCATGCCGGGGTCGTCGTCGACGATCAGGATGTCGGGCAGCGCGGCGTCGTTCATGTGGCCAGCTCCCTCTGCAGCAGCTCGGCGGCGGCCGCGAAGTCGAGCGCGCCGATGTGGTTTTCCAGTTCCGAGGCCCGTGCGTCGCCCAGGCGGCGACGCAGCGCGGCGCCCTGGGTATCGAACAGGCTCAGGGCGTCGAGGTCGTGGCGCGCGAGCAGCTCGTGCAGGCGGCGCAGCGCCTCGTCGCTGGCGGGCGGCTCGGCGCTGTCGCCGGGCGCGGCAGCGCCGGCCTGCGACAGCCAGGCCCCCGCCGCCAGGCGCAGGCGGCGCAGGCTGGCCTGCAGCTCGCGCCAGGGCGCCTGCAGGGACTGCGCCGGCTGGCCGTCGCGCAGCGCGTTTTCCACCACGCCCGCGTGGCGGTGCAGGGCCAGGGCGTCGACCAGGCCGGCGGCCCCGCGCAGCTTGTGCACGCGCGCGGCCAGCCCTTGGCGCGCGTCGGGCGCGAGGGCGGCGGGCAGGGGCTCCTCGGCCAGCGGTGCGAACTCGTCGAACAGGCGGCGCAGGCTGCGGCGCAGCAGCGCCACGTCGCCGCCCAGGCGGCGGTGCGCCTGCGCGCCGTCGATGCCATCGATCTCGGGCCAGTCGTCGGCCACGGCGGCCAGCGGGGCCGGCGCGCTCGGGGGCGCCACGGCCCCGTCGGGGCCCGCCAGCGCCTGCGCCACCACCTCCAGCAACTGGTCGGGGTCAATGGGCTTGGTGAGGAAATGGTCCATGCCGGCGTCCAGCGCGCGGCGGCGCTCCTCGGCCAGCGCGCCGGCCGTCAGCGCCACCACCGGCAGCTGGCGCAGGTTCGGATCGCTGCGCATCTCGCGCGTGGCCTGCAGCCCGTCCATCTCGGGCATCTGCACGTCCATGAGCACCACGTCGAAGTGCGGCCCGTCGCGCAGCAGGGCCAGGGCCTCGCGGCCATTGCTGGCCAGGAACACGCTGGCGCCCTCGCGCTCCAGCATGTGCTGCGCGATCTCCTGGTTGATCTCGCTGTCGTCCACCACCAGCACGCGCGTGCCGGCCAGGCGCTGCACGGCCTCGGGCGCGGTGTGGCGCTGCGCGTCCAGCACGCGCCGGCTGTGGCCGTGGCGCGCCACCACGCCCTGGTTGACGGCGTTGAACAGCACGGAGGCGTTGACCGGCTTGGTGAGGATGTCGTCGGCCAGGCGCAGGTGGTCCTCGCGCGCGACGCGCTCGCGATCGCTGGCCGACACCATGAGCGCGGCCGGCAGGCGCAGCAGGCCGTGCCGTTCGGCCAGCGCGGCCAGCGACTGCAGGCCGTTCATGCCGGGCAGCTGCCAGTCCACCAGCAGGGCGTCGGGCAGCGGCTGGCCGGCGGCCAGGCGGCCCTCGATCCAGTGCAGCATGGCTTCGCCCGATTCGCAGGACTCGGTGCGCCAGCCGAAGGCGCGCGCCATGTCCACCAGGGCCTGGCGCTCGGCCGGCACGTCGTCGACCACCAGCACCTCCAGCGCGCCGCTGGGGGCGGTGAGCGGCGCCAGCGCCGAGGGCGTGGCCTCCGCCTCGCGCAGGTTCACCTCGAACCAGAACAGGCTGCCCTGGCCAGGCGCGCTCCGCACGCCGATGCGCCCGCCCATCATCTCGACCAGGTGGCGCACGATGGACAGGCCCAGGCCGGTGCCGCCGTAGCGGCGCGAGGTGGAGGCGTCGGCCTGCGAGAACGGCGTGAACAGGCGCTCCTGCACCTCGGGCGCGATGCCCTCGCCGCTGTCGCGCACCTCGCCGCGCAGGCGCACGGTGCCGCCGTCGGACGAGACCAGCCCCAGGCCCACCTCGACCCCGCCCTCGGCGGTGAACTTCAGCGCGTTGCCCAGCAGGTTGGTGAAGATCTGGCGCAGGCGCAGCGCGTCGCCGCTCACCCGCCCCGGCAGCTCGGGCGCAGCGCGCACGGTGAGCGCGAGCCGCTTGGCCTCGGCCTGCTGGCGGAACACCGCGTCCAGCTCGGCCAGCAGCACGGAGGGACTGAAGGGCGCTTCTTCGAGCGTGAAGGCGCCGGCCTCGATCTTGGCCATGTCCAGCACGTCGTTGACGATGCCCAGCAGCGACTGGCTGGCCATCTGAGACTTGGCCAGCAGCTGCTGCTGGCGCACGGTGAGCGGCGTGTCGGCCAGCAGGTGCGACAGGCCGATCACCGCGTGCAGCGGCGTGCGGATCTCGTGGCTCATGTTGGCCAGGAACTCGCCCTTGGCGCGCGACGCGGCCTCGGCCGCCTCGGTGGCGTGCACGAGGTCGGTGATGTCGATGCAGAAGCCGGCGATGTGGCCGTCGGGCATGCGGTTCTCGATCATGCGCACCACGCGCCCGCTGCGCAGGCGCTGCAGGAACACGCTGTTGCCCGCGCGGTGATGGGCCATGCGCTGCGCCACCCACTTCTCCCGGTCATCGCCGGTGTCGAGCACCTGGCCGCGCTCGAAGCTGGCGCGGATGATGGTCTCGAACGGCGTGCCGGGCTGCAGCAGGTCGCCCACGTGCGCGAACAGGCGATGGTACTTCTCGTTGCACAGCAGCAGGCGGTCCTCCAGGTCGTAGAGCACGAAGGCCTCGTCCACGGAGTCGATGGCGCCGCGCAGCAGGGCCTCGGTGCGCGCGATGCTCTGCTCGGCGCGCTTGCGCTCGCTCATGTCCATATACGTGGTGACGAAGCCGCCGCCCGGCATGGGGGTGCCGCGGATCTCCAGCGGCGTGCCGTCGGGCCGCACGCGCTCGAAGCGGTGCGGCACGGGACTGCGCGCGTTGGCCAGCAGGCGCTCGATGGTGGGCTCGACGTCGATCTCGCCGTACTCGCCGCGGCGCGCGTTGAAGCGCACGATGTCCTCGAAGCCCGGCACGCCGCGCGCGAACAGGGCGTCGAGTTCGAGCAGGCGCACGAACTCGCTGTTCCAGGCCACCAGCCGCAGCTCGGCGTCGAAGGCGCTGATCGCGCAGGGCATGTTCTCCAGGATGCTGTGCTGCAGTGCGTTCACGCGCATCAGCTCGGCCTGCATCAGGTGGCGATCGGTCACGTCCTGCATGGCGCCGACGATCTGCACCACCTTGCCGTCGAAGTCCTGCACCGGCTCGCCCACCAGGCGCACGCGCAGCTCGCGGCCCTTGGCCGAGCGGAACGGCAGCTCGATGTCGAAGGGTTCGGCGCGCCGGCGCGCGGCGCGCAGCGCGTCGAGCAGCTCGCGCTTGGCCTCGCCCTCGTAGAAGCTCAGCGGCGTCGCCGGGTCCAGCGCGAACTCGATGCCGACCTCGTGGATGGCGTACATCTGCGGTGTCCAGACCACCGTGCCGTCGACCACGTCGTACTGCCAGCCGCCCACGCCGGCCACGCGGCCCGTGCGGTTGAGCAGGGCCTCGCTGGCGGCCAGGCGCTGCTGCGATTCCTTGGCGGCCGTGATGTCGCGGTGCGTGCCGTACATCCACAGCGGCTCACCCTCCTGCGTCCAGCTGTTCACGCGCCCGCGGTCAAGGATCCACACCCAGTAGCCGTTGCGGTGGCGCAGCCGCACCTCACACTCGTACTGCGCGATCTCGCCCATGAAGTGCCGGCGCAGCATGTCACGCGCGCGATCGATGTCGTCGGGGTGGATCAGCTGCTGCCAGGCGCCCGGGCCCATGGTGTTGAGCTCGTCCAGCGTGAGGCCGACCATCTCGGCCCAGCGCGCGTTGTACAGGCGCTCGCCGGTCTGCACGTTCCACTCCCAGGTACCGGCGTTGGTGCCGCGCAGGATGTTCTGCAGCCGCTCGCGCTCGCGCGACAGGCTGGCCGTGCGCTCGCGCACCAGCTGCTCCAGACTGGTGTTGAGCTCCACCACCTCGCGCTGCGCCGCGCGCTCGTCGGTGATGTCGCGCACGATGGCGGCGGTGCCCACCGGCTCGCCGCCGGCATCGAGGATCGGCGACAGCGTAATGGAGACTTCCACGCGCTGGCCGCTGCGCGTGCGCAGCCAGCGCTCCATGCGCGGCGTGTCGCCGGCGCCGTCCTCGCCCTGGGCCTGCACCTGCGCGCCGTCGTCGTCCGTGGGCACCAGCAGCGATTCGATGGTGGCGCCGGCGGCCTCTTCGGCGCTGTAGCCGAACAGCGCCTGCGCACCGCGGTTCCACGACGTCACGCGGCCTTCCGGGTCGAGGCCGATGATGGCGTCGCGCGTCTGCTCGACGATGGCCGCCAGGCGCAGGCGCTGGCGCCGCACTTCGTCGCTGCGGCTGCCGTTGACCCAGTAGAGGTAGATCAGCGCCAGGCCGACGAGCAGGGCCAGCAGCACCAGCGGCAGCTGCCGCACCGCGGCCAGGCGCGCTTCCTCGGCCACATGCTCCTGCGGCATCACCACCAGGAAGCGCAGCAGGCCGACGTCGCTGTTGGGGTTGCCGCGCAATTCGCTCTGGCCCACCAGCATGAGGCCCTGGGGTCCCTGCCAGCGCGGCGGCCCGCCGGCGCGGTAGGGGTTGACGGCCACGTACTCGTCCTGCCAACGCTGGCGCTGGCCGGTGTCGAAGCCGTACTCGCGCTCGCGCTGCGGGTGGCGCAGGTAGTCGCCGGCGGCGTTGGTGAGCACGAAGAAGGCGCCCTCGGGCGAGCGCGAGGGGAACTGCATCACGGCACGATCCAGATCGACGTGGATGACGACCAGGCCGAAGAGCTGCCCGCGCCCATCGAACACCGGCGTGGCGTAGCGCGCCACCGCGCGGCGTGGCGACACCACCGCGCCGTTCTCGCGGTGCAGGGCCATGTCGTACACGAACACCATGCCGGGCGCGACCCAGCGCGTATCGCCCAGTTCGCGCTCGTCGAGCGCATCCGCCAGGCGCTCGGGCGGCGCCGCCTCCACGCTCAGGCCGTTGCGCTCCACGCGCACCAGCTCGCGCGGGTTCGGCCCGGCCAGCAACAGGCTGACGCGGAACACATCGGCCGAGGTGTCGATGTAGCGCTCGAAGGTCTCCTGCAGGCGCACCCTCCACTGGTCTTCGGTCGAGGCGTCCTCGGGGTCGATGCCCCCGTTCTCCCGCGCGCGCACCAGCCCCTGCAGCGGCGGCGAGCTGCCCAGGAACTGCACCGACTTGCGGCGGAACGCGCGCTGGGACTGCGTGTTGTCGGCGAAGCCCCGCGCCGCTGCCTCCAGCTGGCGCTGCGACTGGTCCATGGCCTGGTTGAAATCGGCGTGGTAGCTCACCGCCAGGCTGATCAGGGCCAGCACGGCGCCGATCAGGGCGCCGCGGCGCAGCAAGGGGCTGCGCACGAAATCCATCGGCCCCAGCGGCGCGCGCGCCCCGGGGCGCCCGGGTGCGGCGATCCAGTCCATGGCCCGGCGCGAGCGCCTCAGCGCCAGCGCCACGCCGCCGAGCCCGGCGCCGATCAAGGCGACGATGGCCGCCGCCCCCAAGGGCGTGGGCCCGGGCAGGTGGGCCTGCAGCGCTTGCGTGGCCTGCAGCCGCAGCGTCCAGCGGCGGCCGTGGGCGTCGAAGCCGCTGTCCAGGCTGGCGACGGTGGCGCCGCCGGTGGGGTCGCGCGCGTCGAAGAGCGGCGAGGGGTCGCCGCCGTCCGCGAGCGTGACGGCGATGTCGCGCGACGCCGGCATCAGCTCGGTCACCAGTTCCTCGATCACCAGGGGGGCGACCACCCAGCCGACGGTGTCGCGCCAGCGGCGCTCGCGGTCGCCGGCCCCGGGGTCGAGGCCGCGGTAGACCGGCAGCAGGAACAGCAGGCCGTGGTCGGGCTGGCCGCCGGGCTGCTTCAGGGCGAGCGGCGCGCTCAGCAGCGCCCGGCCTTCGCGCGCGGCGGCTTGGGCGGCGGCGCGGCGCAGCGGCTCCGAGGCCAGGTCCAGGCCCATGGCGTGCGCGTTCGCGGGCATCGGGTAGACGTACTGCGTCACGTAGGCCTCGCCCGGGTTGGGCCCGAGCTCGCGCACCTGGAAGTCCGCCGGCCCCTCGGCCCGCGCCTGGGCGAGGAAGTCGTCCCTCTGGTCCACGCCGACGCGGCGCACGAAGCCGAAACCGAACGCGCCCGGGAATTCGTGCGGCAGGTCGCGCGTGGCCATGTAGGCCTCGAAACCGCGGCGGGTGATCGCATCGCCCCCGGCGGCCATGACGGCGCCGCGCGCGCCGCGCAGGCCGTACTCGATCCGGCTCAGGCGGTCCTGCAGACGCTGCGTAAGCTGGCCCGCCTCGTCGCGCAGGCGCTCCTGCACGCTCTCGGCGCGCTCGGCCTGCGTCCAGGCGGCGGCGGCCGCCGCGCACAGCAGCACACCGGCGATCCACAGCCCCCAAGCCCAGCGGTGCGGCGCGTCGTGAGCGACCTTGTCCAAATCCGGTGTCCTTCGGGCCATGGGCCCTGTTGCGCGAGCCGCCCGCGTGAGGACCCGGCGGGCCCTGGCGCTGGCGGCAGCAGTGTTGTCAGCCTGCGGCGCCCACGCGGGCGGCGCACGCGAAGCATGCTAACGAGGGATGTCGGCGCCCGGCGTGCGAAATGAAGGGATTCCCCGGGGCAATTCGCCCGGCGGCACCCCCGGCCGGCCGCGGGCTCAGGCGGCGACGTCCTGCAGCACGGCCGCCGCTTCGGCCTTGCCCAGCGGCTTGGTGAGGTAGCCCTTGACGCTGTGGAAACCGCCGGCGCGCGCGCGGTCGGCCGGATCGGAGGAGGACGAGAGCATGGCCACCACGGCACTGCCCCGGTGCGCGGGCGGCAAGGCCTCGAAGGCCTCCAGGAAGGCGAAACCGTCCATCACGGGCATGTTGATGTCCAGCAGGATCAGGTCGACGCCATGGTCGGGCGAGGCGGCCAGGTGGTCCAGCGCGTCCTGCGCGCGCTCGAAACCCAGCACCTCGCACGGCACGCCGCAGCGCTGCAGCGCCAGCCGGGTGAACAGCAGATCGCTGTCGCTGTCGTCGACCATCATCACGCGGCGGGGCATCGAATCTCCAAGGGGCACGAACGGGAAACAAGCGCAACTGTAAGCGCCGCGTCAGGGCGCACACAATGCATCGCCCGAACACCCCAGTGGATCGGGAGGTCGGGATGGCGCGCCACGCGCGGCCCGGCCCGCCGCGGGGGCTCAGGGCGCCGTGGCGTCGGCGCACCGCCATGTGAGCGCCCGCTTTCCGCTCGGCCACATCAGCGGGCGGCGACCGCGGGCGCAGGGTCCGCCGCGTCGCGCCCGGCGGGCCGGGGCCTCGCGGGGGCGCGCCGCAGAATGCCGGCCAGGATCTGCGGCACCTCGTACAAGGCGTGGTTGTGGTGGCCGCGCACGCGCTCGCGCCAGGCGGGCAGGTCGGCCAGCAGCTCGTCCACGGCCGGCGCCAGGCCGGCGGCGCGGCGGTAGACCAGGCCCACGCCCTGCTCGCGGATCCAGGTGGCGTTGTAGCGCTCCTGCGGCATGGTCCAGGCGTTGTCGGAAACGACCACCGGCAGGCCGCGCTGCAGGGCCTCGCTCACGCTGCCGGGGCCGGGCTTGCCGATGAAGAAGTCGGCCAGGTCCATGTAGCGCGTCACCTCGGGGGTGAAGCCCACGATGTGGCGCGGCGCGCGCGCCGGCAGCCCGGCCAGGGCCCGCGCCAGGGCCTGGTTGTGGCCGCACATCAGGATCAGCGGCACGTCCGGCAGGCGCCGCGCGATGCCCAGCATGGCGCGCGAGCCGTGGCCGCCGAACAGCACCACGCCGGTCGGCTGGTGCGGGTCCAGGCCCAGGCGCGCGCGTTCGGCCGCGCGGTCGGCCACCGGCGGGCCGTAGAAGCCGGGGCGCAGGATCATGCCGCTGGTGGCGTGCACGCGCGACGGCGCATGGCCGGCCGCCAGGGCCTGGGCCCGCGCGCGCGGCGTGCCGCAGATGAAGTGCTGCGGCTGGCCGCGCTCGATCCAGAAGCGCGGCGGGTGGTCGGCCAGGTCGGTGAGCACGGTGGCGTAGGGCACGCCGGGGCGCGCCTGCGCCAGGCTGTGGTAGAGCGCGCGGTTGAAGTTGGGGATGAGCGAGACCACCAGATCGGGCTGGGTGGCGGCCCAATGCGCGCGCAGCCTGCGCACCAGTGTCGGGTGGGCCAGGCGGATCACGGCCTGCAGCAACTTCAGTTCCTGCGCCATGCCCAGGGTCCAGCCGCGCGCAAGGCGGCGGTTGTACCAGTCCTCGGGCGCGCTGCCGGTGAGGCGGCGAAAGCTCTGCGAGGGGTCCAGCACCTCGAACAGGTTGACCAGGCGCACGGTCCAGGGCAGCTGCAGTTCGTTCAGCACGCCCTGCAGGGCGAGGGCGGAGGCGCGGTGGCCGCCGCCGGCGTTGAAATAGATGAGATCGACCTGGGTCATGGGCCTGCCGCGCGTGGTGGCGAAGCGAACAGGCTATGAAGGTCAGGCGACAACGGCGTGACGTCCTGGCGGCGCCACGGTGACGGCCGTGGCCGGGGCGTTCAGGCCGGGCCGGGCGATTCGCGCGTGAGCGCCACGCCACCCTGCAGGCGCTCGCTCACGCTGCGCCGCACGCTGTCGGGCGCCTCGGCCAGCAGGGCGGGCCAGTCGGCCTGGGCGCGGCGCACGGTGTCGCGGCACACGCGCAGCAGCGCGCCGGGACGCGGCAGGCCGGCGGCGGCGATCAGCTCGCGCAGCGCGTCCCAGCCGAAGGCGCGCAGCCTGGCGTCGATGCCGCGGTTGACGCCGTAGTCGGGCTCGGGCACGGCCTCGAACAGCGCGCTCACGCAGACCGGGTCGTACAGCGGCGCCAGGCGGGGCTCGTGGCCGTCGGGGTAGACCAGGGCCCAGTTCTTCAGGTGGGCGTCGGTATTGCCCATGAGAATGAAGGCCACGAAGCGCTGCAGGAACTCGCGCACGTCGGGCACCGGCGCGCTGGAGTAACGGTCGAGCACCGCGAGCATGCGGCCGTAGTCCTCGCGGATACCGCGGCCGTACTTGGCGCGCGGCGCGTAGCCCAGGGCCTGCGCGAACTCCTCCATGTGCACCCGCCGGCCGTCCTGGCGGTCGAAGCGCCGCACGGCCAGGATCTCCTCGAACGGGACCCGCTCGGGCAGATCGGCTTCGGCGCGGGCGATCACCCGGGCCTCGGCCGTGCGCAGGCCCAGGGCGGCGCACAGGCGGTAGCCGGTGGCCTCGTTGCGCACCAGGTCGGGGTGGCGGCTGGTCGGCAGCTTCAGGATGAACTCGCCGGCCGCCCCGTGGCGGCGTACCACGTAGCGGCGACCGTCCTGCACGGCGGAGAACTTGGCGATCACGCCGGGCAAGGCGGTGGCGTCTTCCACCGGGTCTTCGACGAAGCCGGGCTCCAGCACATCCAGCCCCAGTGCGGTGTGCCAGTGGCGCACGGCCTGGGGTATCTCCTGGTGCGCGGGCGGCGGCTCCACCTCCAGCGCGCCCATGAGGTCGTGGCCGGCGGCGGCGAGCAGCTCGAACTCGTCGTCCACGTCGCAGCCGCGCTGGCGCGCCAGGCGCTCGCGGTTGTGGCCCTCGGGCAGCAGGTTCTGGAAGAACACCGGCCAGCGGCCGTCGACGCGCACCAGGCGCTCATCGCGCGGCGCGGACAGGATCTGGCGCGTCTGCGCGTCGTTCACCCCGCGAAGGCTCATGGAGACCGTGGGCCGCTGCGGGTCGGCGATGTAGTCCTCGTCGAAAGACACCCGCAGGATGTCGCCGTAGCGCGAGAGGTGGCCGATGCCGCGCCGCCCACCCTGCGGCAGGTGCAGGTACAGGCGCAGGTAGCGGATGGCGGTGCTCACGCAACGGCCCTCCGTGCGGCGCGCGGCGGCGCGGATGCCTTCGGCGGGCCGGGCGGTGCCATCAGCGCGGCTTGCCTGGCGCGGGCGCGGGCACCACGAGCAGGTCCACCACCGACTGGGGCGCGCCCACGCCGGCCGGCTGGGCCACCAGGCGGCCGCCCGCGCGCACGAAGTCGTCGATGGCGGGGCGCAGCTCGCGCGGCACGAGCATGAGCTCCAGCCCGAGCGCGCGCGCGAGCTCCTGCAGGGTGGACAGGCGGGGGTCCAACCCGGCCTCCAGCCGACCCACCGTCATGCGGTTCACGCCGGCGCGCTCGGCAAGCTCGGCTTGCGTCAGACTGCTGGCCTTGCGAGCGGCTTCCAGGTCGTCGAGAATGCCCATATTGACGATCATTTTCTATTAAAAGCTATTTAAATATAGCTTTTAAAGGCTTTTGGGGCAAAATGCTAATTTAACTTATCTTTTATCACAAAAAGCTAAGTTTTTTCATCATGAACACGCACCAGATCTACCACAACCCCGCCTGCGGCACCTCGCGCAACACCCTGGCGCTCATGCGCCACTGCGGCGTCGAGCCCCAGGTCATCGACTACCTCAAAACACCGCCCTCGCGCCAGGAACTGCGCCAGCTACTCGCCGCCATGGGCCTGGGCGTGCGCGACATCCTGCGCGAGCGCGGCACGCCCTACGCCGAGCTGGGCCTGGACCAGCCGCACTGGAGCGACGAGCAGCTGCTCGACTTCATCGAGGCCCACCCCATCCTGATGAACCGCCCCATCGTGGTCACGCCCCTGGGCACGCGGCTGTGCCGACCGTCGGAGCGGGTGCTGGACCTGCTGCCCGAGCCGCCGAAGAAGGCCTTCGTCAAGTCGGACGGCGAGGCGGTGCTGGACGATCAGGGCCGGCGCCTGCGCTGAACGCCGCGCGGAGCACTCGGTTCAATAGAGCGTTTCCACCGCGGCATTGAACCGGTAGCCCGCTCCGCGCTCGGTCACGATCAGCATGGGCTTGCTGTGGTCGGCCTCGATCTTGCGGCGCAGGCGCAGCACCTGCACGTCGATCGCGCGGTCGTAGACCTCGGCGCTGTGCAGGCGCGACAGCTCCAGCAGCTGGTCACGGCTGAGCACGCGCTGCGGCGCGGCGCAGAAGGCCATCAGCAGGCTGAACTCGTTGTTGCCCAGCTCCACCTTGCGCCCGTCGGGCCCGGTGAGGCGGCGCGTGCGCAGGTTCAGCTCCCAGCCGGCGAAGCGGAAAGCGCGGCGCTGGTCTTCGCGCGCGCCTTCCTCGGGCGCACGCGGCTGGTAGCGGCGCAGCACGGCGCGGATGCGCGCCAGCAGCTCGCGCGGGCTGAAGGGCTTGGTGACGTAGTCGTCGGCGCCGAGCTCCAGGCCCATCACGCGGTCGGCCTCCTCGGCGCGGCCCGTCAGCAAGATCACCGGCACCGGCGCGCGCTCGCGCAGCTGGCGCGCCAGCGCCAGCCCATCCTCGCCCGGCAGGCGCAGGTCCAGCACCACCAGGTCGATGGCCTCCTGGTCGAACACCTCGAACAGGCGCCGCCCGCTGTCAACCGCGCTCACACGCATGTCGGCCTCGCCCAGGTAGCCCTGCAGCAGCTCGCGCAGCGCGGGGTCGTCGTCCACCACCAGGATGTGCGGCGGATGGGTATTGGCCGGGGCGTCGTCGGTCATCGGCGGCAAAGGAATGTCGTGGCGAACGGTGCGGCGCGTGCCCGCATCCGCTATGGTCGATGGTAGCGCCCACCCCCACCCCATGGCCTCCGAACAAGCCCCCACCCCGATCAGCGAGCTCTCGCTCGACGATGGCGGGGCGTCCGCGGCGCGCGCGCCGCGCTGGCGCGAACTGCTGTTCGACCGGGTCGTCATCGTGCCGGTGCTGATCGCCGCCTGCCTCGCGGGCGGCCTCGGCGTCGGCCTGGCCACGCTGCGCCAGCAGGTGCTCAACAGCGAGGAGCGCATGCTCGCGGCCCTGTCCGCCGCCCTGGCCGACCAGGCCGACAACGCGCTGGCCGCCGCGCAGACCGCGATGCAGGCCACGGCCGAGGAAATCGTGGGCGGCGCCTGGGTGCCCGACACCGTGGTGGCCGGCGCGGTGCTGCGCGCGCGCGCCGCCGCCCTGCCGGCCGCGCGCCAGATGCTGCTGCTCGATGCCCAGGCCAATGTGCTGCAGGCCGCGGACGAGGAACTGGAAGAGCCCCCGCACGCGCGCGCCGATTACTTCCTCAGCGCGCTCGGCGCCGCGCCGGGCTCGGCCCACATCGGCGCGCCCACCGTGTGGCCCGGGCAGGAAACGCCCTGGATCCCGCTGTCCATGCCCTGGTCCACGCCCCATGGGCGGCACAGCGGGGTGATCGTGGTGGCGGCCGACACGGCCCTGCTGCTCGGCGGCTTCGAGCGGCGCTCACCCGCGCCCGACGCGCGCCTGCGCGTGCTGCGCACCGACGGCACGCCGCTGCTGGAATCCGATCCGTCCAGCGGCTGGCCCGAGCGCGCCGGCACGCTGCATCCGCCGGCTGGCGTGAGCGCCTGGACGCAAATCGTGTCCCGGCCTGGCGACGACGGCCGGCGCCACGACCTGCTGCTGGCCGGCCATGCGATGCAACGCGCCCCGCTGGCCGTGGTGCTCTCGCGCGACACGCAGGTGGTGCTGGCCGACTGGCACCTGCAGGCCTGGCTGGTGGGCGGCTTCGCGCTCGCCGCGCTGCTGGTCACCACCGTGCTGAGCCTGCGCCACGCGCGCGAACAGCGCTGGCGCGAACACAGCCAGCGCGACCTGCAGCGCCAGCGCGAACGCGCCGCGCGCGCCTTCGCCGCCGCTCGAGAAGGCCTGTGGGAATGGGACCCGGCGAGCGAGCGCCACTACCTGTCGCCGCGCATGCGCGAGCTGCTGGGCTTCGACGCCAGCGCCAGCGCCCCGCCGGCCACGCACGCGCTGTCATGGCCGGATCGCGTGAGCCAGGACGATCGCCGCCGCCTGCGCGAGGCGATTGACGCACACGTGCGCGAGCGCACACGCGACTTCTCCGTCACCCTGCGCGTGATGCCGCCCGGCCAGCCGCCGCGCCACGTGCGCCTGCGCGGCCAGGGCCTGCGCGACGCGCGCGAACAGCTGCTGCTGCTGGCCGGCACGGCCTACGACGTATCGGACGAGGTGGCGGTGTCGGAAGCCGCGCGCCGGCTCGACGAACAACTGCAGCGCGCGCGCCAGTTCGAGGCCCTGGGCGCGTTGGCCGGCGGCGTGGCGCACGACTTCAACAACGTGCTCGCGGCCATCCTGGGTTTCGGCGAACGCGCGCGCGCGCTGGCGCCCGAGGGCAGCGCGCTGGCCGGCCACGTGCAGCACATGCTCAGCGCCGGCGAGCGCGGCAAAACCCTGGTCGCGCGCATGATGGCCTTCGGCCGCACCGGTCAGGGCTTGCGCCAGCCCTACCGCCCGCGCGCGCTGGTCCAGGAAGCCTGGACCCTGGCCGTGCAGGGCGTGCCGGAAGGTGTGCAGGCACGCCTCGACCTCGACGCCGAAGACCCTGAGCTGGTGGGTGACGGCGTGGCCTTCTTCGAGGCCGCGCTCAACCTCCTGCGCAACGCGGTGCAGGCGGTGGGCGATCGCGGCTCGCTGCGCGCGCGCCTGTCCAGCGAAACCGTGGACCAGCCGCGCGTGCTCTGGCAAGGCAGCCTGCGCCCGGGCCGCTGGCTGGGCCTGCGGGTGGAAGACGACGGCCCCGGCATCGACGCCGAGCACCTGCCGCGCCTGCTCGAGCCGTTCTACAGCACGCGCAGCGCGCAGGGCGGCACCGGCCTGGGCCTGGCCGTGGTGCACGCCGCGGTCCGCGACGCGCACGGGGCGATCGACCTGCGCACCGCGCCCGGCGAGGGCACCACCATCACCCTGTACCTGCCGCTGCCCGAACCCGCCGCCGCGCCCACGGCGCCCGGCGTCGAAGAGGCCGCGTGGTCGGGCCAGGGCGAGGTGGTGCTGGTGGTCGACGACGAACCCGCGCTCGTGGCCCTGCTGGAAGAGCACCTGGCCGAACGCGGGTTCGAGCCGCGTGGCTTCAGCGACGCCGAGTTGGCCTGGCAGGCGTTCGAGGCCGAACCGGGCCTGTTCGCCGCCGTGCTGAGCGACCAGGCCATGCCGCGCCTGGGCGGGCTGGAACTGATCGAACGCTGCCGGCGCCTGTCGCCCGGCGTGGTGACCATCATCGCCACGGCCTACGGCGGCACCGACTTCGGCGCGCGCGCCAGCGCCGCCGGTGTGCAGGCGGTGCTGGCCAAACCGTTGAGCTGGAGCGAGCTCGACGCCGTCCTGCAGCGGCTGCTGCGCGCCCCGCGCTGATCCCCGCCCCTCGAGCCCCCGGGGACACCCGGCCCGCGCTCTGTTGCAAGTGAAATGCCGCCACCAGGGCGACGACACGCCGCGATGCACGAGCACCGCCACGATCCGCCCCGTGGTCGATGACACGCAGCATCGACCGCGACACACAAGCACTGCGACCACGGAGTTTTCATGCTGAACACGCGCAACACCCTCATCGCCGCCGCCATCCTCGCCCTGGGCGCCAGTGCCTGGGCGCAAGGCAGCACCAACGGCGCGCTCAAGCAACCGGCCCCACCGGTCCCGGCCAGCGCACCCGCTGCCATGCCTTCCACCCCTGCGCCCGCTGCCATGCCGGCCGCCACCCCGCCGGCCGCCGACAAGATGGCGACCAAGCCGGCCGTGAAGAAGGCCGAGAAGAAGCACGCCAAGGCCACGAAGAAAGACCACAAGATGAAGAAGACCACCCACAAGCCGGCCGCCAAACCCGCGCAGTAAACCCCTCCGTTTTCAGACGGCCGGCTGGACGGGCCCGTGCCGTTTGCCCCCTTGGCGGACCTCCGGGTCCGCCTTTTTTATGCGCCGTCGCGCTCGGGTAATCGCGACGGGCCCCGCCTTTACCGCAACATGGCGGCACACCCCTGCCCGCACCCCATGCCCTCGCCCCACTGGCCCCGCCCCTCCCTCGCCACCTTGGACCGCTGGCGGTCCTGGCCTTGGCGCTGGCTGTTCAGCCTCGCGAGCCTGGCCCTGCTCGCGCTGGCGCTGTGGTGGCTGCACCGCGAACTGGCCCACCTGCGCCCCGCCGATGTGCGCCACGCCATCGCGGCCCTGCCCGCCTCGGCCCTGCTCGCGGCGCTGGCGGCCACCGCCATCAGCTACATCGCCCTGGCGGGACAGGACGCCCTGGCCCTGCGCCTGATCGGGCGGTCGCTGCCGGCGCCTCGCGTGGCCGCCACCGCCTTCATGGCCACCGCCGTCGGGCACAACCTGGGCTTCGCCCTGGTCAGCGGGGGCGCGGTGCGCCTGCGCCTGTATGGCGCCTGGGGCCTGTCGGCCGCCGAAGTCGCCACCGTCATGGGGCTCGGCGCCGCGGGGCTGGCGATGGGCCTGCTGTTCTGCGGCGGGTTCGCGCTGGCCCTGGAGCCCCCCAGCCTGCTGGCCGCCCTGGGCCTGCCGGCGGCCCTGGGCCATGGGACGGGCCTGCTGCTGGCCGCCCTGCCCCTGGCCGGTCTGGCCTGGCTCGCCCGCGCCCGGCCCGGCCAGGCCCTGCCCTGGTGGCCCTACCCCCGGCCGCGGCCTGCGGCCGGCCTGGCCTCGCTCACCCTGGCCGTGATCGACCTGTCGGCCGCCTCCCTGGTGCTGTGGAGCCTGCTGCCCGCGGGCACGGTGGGCTGGCCGACCTTCCTGGGCCTGTTCGTGCTGGCCGCCCTGGTGGGCATCGTCAGCCACGTGCCCGGCGGGCTGGGCGTGTTCGAAGCGGTGCTGATCGCCGGCCTGCCGCAGGCGAACGCGCAGGACCTGCTGGCCGCGGCCCTCGCCTACCGCGCCATCTACTACCTGCTGCCTCTGGCGCTGACGGCGCTGATCGCCAGCGCCATGCTGCTGCGCGCCCACGGGCGGCGCTGGTGGCGCCTGGCGCGGCGCGCGCAGCCCGCGGTCACCTGGGTCGCGCCCTGGGTGGGCAGCGCCATGGTCTTCGCCGCTGGCGCGGTGCTGCTGGTCTCCGGCTGCCTGCCGGCGCGCGGCGAGCGCTTGCACTGGCTCGGTGGCGTGCTGCCACTGCCGTTGCTGGAGGTTTCGCACCTCGCGGGCAGCCTCATCGGCCTGGCGCTGCTGGTGCTGTCGCAGGCGCTGCTGCGCCGCATCGCGGCCGCGCACCGCCTGGCGGTGCTGCTGCTGCTCGCGGGCGCGGCGGCGTCGCTGGTGAAGGGCCTGGACGTGGAGGAATCCGCCATCGCGCTGCTGACAGCGGGTGTGCTGTACGCGGGACGCGCGGCCTTCAACCGCCCCGCGCGGCTGGAACCCACCGACCTGGGCCCCGCGGCCTGGCTGGGCATCGGCGCGGTGGTGCTGGCCAGCGCCTGGGTCGGCCTGTTCAGCTACCGGCACGTGGAGTACCGCAACGAACTCTGGTGGCATGTCGCGCTGCACGGCAACGCGCCCCGCTACCTGCGCGCCACCCTGCTGGTGTCGGTGGCCTGCGCCACGCTGGCGCTGTGGCAGGCGGTGCGGCCCCGGCCGCCGGGCAGCGCCGAGCCCACGGCCGGCGGCCTGAAAACGGCCCAGCGCCTGGTGGCCGAGGCCCCTCGCACCGATGCCGCCCTGGTGCTGCTGGGCGACAAGCGCCTGCTGATCGACCCGGAGGGCCTGGCCTTTGTGATGTACCAGGTGCAAGGCGGCAGCTGGATCGCCATGGGCGACCCCGTGGGTGCCGCGCCCGAGGGCGACCGTCTGGCCTGGCAGCTTTTGGAAATGGCCGACCGCCACGGCGCGCGCGCGGCGTTCTACCAGGTCGAGGCGCACCGGCTGCCGCTCTACCTGGACATGGGCCTGGCCGCCACCAAGCTGGGTGAGGAAGCGATCGTGCCGCTGGCCGGCTTCAGCCTGGAGGGCGCGGCGCGCGCCAACCTGCGGCGCGCCCACCGCAAGGCCGAGCGCGAGGGCCTGCGCTACGAGGTGATCGACGCGTCGGCGGTGGACGCCGCGTTGCCGCGCCTGCGGGCCGTGTCGCAGGCCTGGCTGCAGGGCAAGACCACCCGCGAGAAGGGCTTCTCGCTGGGGCGTTTCGACGAGGCCTACCTGCGGCACTTCCCCCACGCCCTGGTGTGGCGCAGCGATGAGCTGGTGGCCTTCGCCAACCTGTGGACCGGCGACGGCCGCACGGAACTGTCCATCGATCTCATGCGCCACCTGCCCACGGCGCCCGGTGGCGTGATGGACTACCTCTTCGTGGAGACCATGCGCTGGGGTGCAGCGCGCGGCTTTCAACGCTTCAACCTGGGCATGGCGCCACTGGCCGGGCTGGAAACGCACCCGCTGGCGCCGCTGTGGCACCGCGTGGGCACCACCCTGTTCCACAACGGCGAGCACTTCTACAACTTTCAGGGCCTGCGCGCCTACAAGGCCAAATTCGACCCGGTCTGGCAGCCCCGCTACCTGGCCGCGCCCGGGGGCCTGGCCCTGCCGGGTGTGCTGTTCGACCTGGCCTCGCTCATCGGCGGCGGCTGGCGCGGCATCGTCGCTCGCTGACGCCCGCCCGCTCGGCGGCCCCTTCGTTGCATACGAAATCTGCGGGCCGCGGCCGGTAGCCGGCCCGCAACCTCCCGCGTCCATGATTTTTTCCACGCCGGCACCGTGGCAATCCCGCCGCCGCGCCGGCCCCAACGACTGGAGAAGTTCATGCAACAGAACCCCTTGCCATCGTCGGTGACCGGTATCGATTCGCTGATCCACGCGGCCGGCCACCACCGCCCGCTCGCGCCCGGCGCGACCACCACCAACCTTGTGCCGCTGCTCGACGACGTGCGCGACGCCATGGTGGCCATTTACTGCGACCACGACGCGCAGGCCGCGCACCGCATCGAGCACGCCCGCTCGCTGCTGCGCGATCAGGCGGGCGCCTCGATGGCGGCCTGGTCCCTGCTGGAAGAAGCGGCCTTTCACCTGCGGCTGCACCACCCCTGGTCCGCGCTGTCGGCCCTGCGCCAGGCCGGTGACGCGCTGCTGATGGCGCGACTGGACGGAGGCCGAGCATGAACAAGCCCCTGATGAGCGCGCGCTACCTGCGCCACCGCCTGTTGCCGCTGGTGACGGCCATGCTGGTGTCGGGCGCCGTGGGCGGCCTGGCCGTGGGCTGGGGCCTCTCGCGCCACGGCACCCAGGCCCCCCTCCCCATCACTGCCACCACCACGCCGACCGCTTTCCTGCGCACCGCCGCTTCGGTGGCGGCGCCCGCCAGCGGCCCGGTCGACTTCGCCACCATCGCGCAGGCCAATGGCGCGGCGGTGGTCAACATCTCGGTCAGCGGCACGCGCCGCGTCGGCCTGACGGGCGACGGCGCACCGCGCCAGGGCGCCAATCCCTTCGGCTTTCCCTTCCCCTTCCCCGACGGAAGCGGCGAAGCCCCGCGCAAGGACATCGTGCGCGGCCAGGGCTCAGGCTTCATCGTCGACAAGGACGGCCTGGTGCTGACCAATGCGCACGTGGTGGACGGCGCCTCGCACGTCACGGTGAAGCTGCCCGACCGGCGCGAGTTCCAGGCCCGCGTGCTCGGCACCGACCCCATGACCGACGTGGCCGTGCTCAAGATCGAGGCCAAGAACCTGCCCACCGTGCCACTCGGCACCGAAAAGGACCTGCGTGTGGGCGACTGGGTGCTGGCCATTGGCTCGCCCTACGGCTTCGAGAACACCGCCACCGTGGGCGTGGTCAGCGCCAAGGGCCGCTCGCTGCCTGACGAAAGCTACGTGCCCTTCATCCAGACCGACGCGGCGATCAACCCCGGCAACTCCGGCGGCCCGCTGTTCAACGCGCGCGGCCAGGTGGTCGGCATCAACTCCCAGATCTTCAGCCACACCGGCGGCTATCAGGGCCTGTCCTTCTCCATCCCGATCGACGTCGCCTTGAAGGTGAAGGATCAGATCGTGAAGAGCGGCCAGGCGCAGCACGCGCGCCTGGGCGTGGCGGCGCAGGAAGTGAACCAGACACTGGCCGAATCCTTCGGACTGGACGCGCCGCGCGGCGCGCTGGTGGCGCAGGTGGAGCCCGGCAGCCCCGCCGACAAGGCCGGCCTGCGCTCGGGCGACGTGATCCTGCGCGTGGGCAAGGAGCCAGTGGACCGCATCGCGGACCTGCCGCTGCTGGTGGGCCAGGCGCAGCCCGGCGAGCGCGTGGACATCGGCTACTGGCGCGACGGGCGCGAGGCCCAGACCTCGGTCGAGTTGGCGAGCGCCAGCGACGACCGCGCGGGCGCGGCCAAGACCGCTTCGGCCGCCGGCAGCGAGCACAAGCTGGGCCTCATGCTGCGGCCCCTGAGCGAGCCCGAGCGGCGCGCCAGCGGCACCCGCCAGGGCCTGCTGATCGAGGACGTGACGGGCGCCGCGGAACTCGCGGGCGTGCAGGCCGGCGACCTGCTCATCGGCATCAACGGCAAGCCCGTGAGCACGGTGGCCCAGGTCAAGGCCGAGGCGCGCGAGGCCAAACAGGCCATCGCGCTGCAGCTCCTGCGCGACGGCAACACGCTGTTCGTTCCCCTGCGCGTGGGTTGAACGCCGCAGGCCTCAGGCCCGAAGCACCCGGCGGTGGCCCGTTAAGCGAGCCACCGCTTTCTTCTTTTATAGGACTTGATGTCCTTGAAGCTCTTGCGTTCGCCGCCGCCCATGCCGAGGTAGAACTCCTTGACGTCCTCGTTGTTGCGCAGCTCGGGCGCGGGCCCGTCCATGACGATGCGCCCGCTCTCCATGATGTAGCCGTAGTCGGCGTAGCGCAGCGCCATGTTGGTGTTCTGCTCGGCCAGCAGGAAGGTCACGCGCTCCTTGTGGTTGAGGTCCTTCACGATCTCGAAGACCTCCTCGACGATCTGCGGCGCCAGGCCCATGCTGGGCTCGTCGAGCAGCACCACGCTGGGGTTGGCCATGAGCGCGCGCCCGATGGCGCACATCTGCTGCTCGCCGCCGCTGGTGTAGGCGGCCTGGCTGGTGCGCCGCGTCTTCAGGCGCGGGAAGTAGGCGTAGACCTTCTCCAGGTTGCGCGCGACCTCGGCGCGGTCCTTGCGGGTGTAGGAGCCGGTCATGAGGTTTTCCTCGATGGTGAGGTGCGCGAAGCAGTGGCGCCCCTCCATGACCTGCACCACGCCGCGCTGCACGAGGTCGGCCGGCGAGAGGTTCTCGATGCGCTCGCCGCGCAGCTCGATGCTGCCCTTGGTGACCTCGCCGCGCTCGCCTTTGAGCAGGTTGGAGACGGCGCGCAGCGTGGTGGTCTTGCCCGCGCCGTTGCCGCCCAGGATGGCCGCGATCTGGCCCTCGCGCACGCTCAGCGAGACGCCTTTGAGCACCAAGATCACGTGGTTGTAGATGACCTCGATGCCGTTGACGTTGAGGACGACCGGCGCGACCTGGGCGGCGGGCGCGCTCATGACTCGCAGTCGGCCGCGGCGCGGCGCGTCAGCTTCTTGTCGGCCACGTACTTGTCGGCGGCGGCCTTGAGCAGCGGGTTCATGATGGCGGGATCGGCCTGCAGCCAGTCCGAACTCACGTCCCAGGTTTTGCCGTTCCAGGTATAGGCGCGAGCGGAAGACGGGCCCATGTGGTCCTTGCAGCTCGTCGCCACCGGCCGCATCACATCGTCCAGGCCGAGCTCGCGCAGGCGCTTCTGGTCGATGTCGAGGTTCTCGTAGCCCCAGCGCGCCTGCGCCGCCGTCATCACCTGGCCCTTGCCGAACTTCTCCTGCGCGCGGCGCACGCCCTCAACGGCAAACATCGCGTTCATCAGGCCGCGCATGTACAGCGCCGAACCCACCTCGTCCTTCGGACCCGCGCCTTCGTTCTTGGCGTGCAGCGTGGCCAGCACTTCCTTGGCGATCTTCGAGTCGAAGCCCGGACCCGGCAGGATCAGCACCGCGCTGTAGCCTTCGGCACCGGCCACGCCCTTCACGTCGGAGTCCGAACCCGAAGGCCAGACGCCCACGATGCGGTTGCGCGGGAAACCGGTGGCGTGCGCTTCCTTCAGCGCGGTGGAGTTCATCACGCCCCAGCCCCACAGCAGCACATAGTCGGGGCGACCCTGGCGGATCTGAAGCCAGGGCGCCTTCTGGTCCACGCCGGGGTGCGGCACCGGAATGTTGGTGAGCTCGAAGCCGTGCTGCTTGGCGCGCGCCGTCAGCACCGGGATCGCTTCCTTGCCATACGGGCTGTCGTGGTACAGCAGCGTGATCTTCTTGCCCTTGAGCTTGTCCATGCCGCCGAGCTTGTGGCCCACGAACTGGATCTGCGTGTCCGCCGACGCCCAGTGCGAACCCGCGATCGGGAAGCTCCACTTGAACACCTCGCCGTCGGCGCTCTCGCTCAGGCCATAGGCCGGCGTGAGGATCGGGATGCCATCGGCCGCGCCACGCTCGGTGAGCGCGAAGGTGATGCCCGTGGACATGGTCTGGAACACCGTGGCGCCGCCGTTCTTGCCTTTCAGCCGCTCGTAGCATTCCACGCCGCGGTCGGTGGCGTAGCCGGTCTCGCATTCTTCCCAGGCCACGCGCACGCCGTTGATGCCGCCCTTGGCATTGACCAGCTTGAAGTAGTCCACGAAGCCGTTGGCCCAGGGCGCACCGCTGGGCGCGTAGGGCCCTGTGCGAAAGGTCAGCAGCGGGAAGAACTGCTCCTTCGCCTGCGCGAAGCCGGCCGTGGTGGTGGTGGCGAGCACGAGGGCCGCGGAAGCGACGATCAGGGCGCGCGTTGTTTTCATCATCTCTGTCTCCTGTGGGTTATCGGTTCGGGGCGAATCGGCCGTTGTCGTGCACTCTCCCGCTGCCTGTCAGTGAGGGAACGGCCAGGTCCTCATCTTTTGTTTGCCCAGTGCCCACAGGCGGCCCAGTCCGTGCGGTTCCACAATGAGGAACCAGACGATCAGGGCGCCGAAGACCATGGCTTCGGCGTGGGCGACGCCCGTGGTGCTGATGGACACGCCCACAAGCGCGCCCAGCACCGGAAGGAACTGGTTGAGAAAAATCGGCAGCAGCACGATGAAGGCCGCGCCGAAGAAGGCGCCGACGATGGAGCCCAGGCCGCCGATGATGATCATGAACAGCAGCTGGAACGAACGCTCCACGCCGAAGGCGGCGGGCTCCCAGGCGCCCAGGTGCACGAAGGCCCACAGGCCACCGGCCACGCCGATGATGAAGCTGGAGACCGCAAAGG
>VFQN01000864.1_pt1 | contig 54188 bp, 27 predicted proteins | sample 3512371 | NCBI WGS metagenome assembly VFQN01 (sample SAMN10412370, study PRJNA504923) | tailings metagenome | isolation source: Replicate 2 from Balatoc abandoned mine | place: Philippines: Itogon, Benguet | collected 2017-08-28
CCCGGTGGGGAACCGCCCTACGGGGTAGCCGCCACCGCGAAGCGGTTTGGTTCAAGTTTGGCGACCACCGAAAAGTGGAATCGAGCGGAACCTAATGGAACCGAACGGAACCACAACCACTTATGAGCCTTGAACTTCGCAAGTCCAGCAACTGGTGGTACGGCGTTTTCGTCGTCAACGGCCAGAAGACGGTCGTCAACCTGAAGGTCCCAATCGCCGGAAAGCGCCCGCCGAAACGCACGCTGCAGGGTGACGACGACTTCGAGCAGTCTCGGGGTCGCGCCCAGGAAGCCTACGACCGTCTGGCCCGGGAGATGTCCGAGGACCGGACAGGTGAGCGGACGCTCCAGAAGTTAGCGGAGGCGAAGATCGGTCGGGCGGTCGAATTCCCCAAGCTGGCCGAGCTGGCTGACTGGTGGGCCAACATCCCGCGCCGGAAGGCCCCGGACGAACGCTACGCGCTCCAGTGCCGACTCCGTCTGACGCGGTTCGCCGAGTTCGTCGCCCAGCACCAGAAGGGCGTCACCGAATTTATCGCGGTGAAGCCCGCTACGGCGAGGGCGTTCATGGATTCGGAGACAGCGAGGAAGGTGGCGCCGAAGACCTGGAACGACACGCTCAAGCTGCTGCGGTCGACGTTCAAACATCTCCATCCTCAGCTCGCGGACGGCAGCAACCCGTTCCACGGGCTGGTCACCAAAGCCAGCGAGACGGTTAATCGGGAGCCGTTCTCCGTCGAGGAACTGAAGGCGATCACCGAGGCCTGCGCGGACGACGATTTCATCCGACCGGTCATCGTCACCGGAATGTGCACCGCGATGCGCCGCGGCGACTGCTGTCTCCTGAAATGGGAGGACGTGGACGAGAAGGCCGGTTTTCTGTCTGTGAAGACCGCGAAAACCGGCGAGCGCGTGGACATCCCGATCTTCCCGATGCTGGCCGAGGAACTCGGCAACACGAAACGTGTCACGAGCGGGAAAGGGTTCTGCTTTCCCGAGGCGGCACACATGTACCAGAACAACCCGGACGGCATCACCTGGCGGGTGAAGCAGGTGATCGCTCGCGCACTTGAATCTGCTGCCGCCTCGGAACGCCCCCTCCTCGCGCACGCATCGCCTGCGGAGGTTGAGGCGCGAGTCACCGCGTACATCAATGGGCTTGGTGAATCCGCGAAGGCATCGAAGATGCGAGCGGTATTCACCGCCTACGCGGGCGGCGGCAGCCTCGATCAGGTCATGGCCGCGACGGGTTGCAGTCGCGGCTCGGTTTCCACCTATCTGAACGAACTCGAACGTGAGACCGGCGCCTCGATTGTCCGCGGACACCGCAGGGCCGTGAAGACCGATGGCCTGCAAGAGGAACGCGGGAACGGTCAACGGCGGGCGTCGGTCCACGACTTCCACAGCTTCCGCGTCACATGGATCACCCTGGCCCTCGCCGCCGGGGTCCCACTCGAATTGGTTCAACGGGTCACGGGCCATCGAACCGCCACCGTTGTGCTCAAGCACTACTTCAGGCCGGGGCGCGAGGATTTCCGGCAACAGCTATTGAGAGCGATGCCGGACATGATCGGCGAGTGCCGTGAGGACTCTCCGATCGATGCGATGCGCAAGACCTTGGAGGCAATGACGCCAAGATCCTGGAAGCGCGAGCGGAAACGACTCCTCACGATGCTTTCCACAATCGAGCCTTGCAATTCATGCCAACGCAATCGCAGCATAGGGATATAACTGGGTCGATGAATGCTGCCAACCGAGCCTCCGCGCTGAGCGCGGTCCAAGCACCTCACAGTTTGCCTAAATCGCAATCATGCACATTACGCTGAAAACATACCCTTCTCTCGTTCTCTTCCTTTTCACCCTGGCAACAAATGCAGCCGAGAATCGCATCTGGATCAAAGCTCAAGTCGAGAATGCTCCTGTCCAGATCTTCTTCGATACTGCCGCCAGTCATTCCGTGTTGTTTCGAAGGACAGCCGAGCGTCTGGGACTCAAGATTGCCGAGCCGCCCTCAGGGTTGAAACCAGATCCAGGAAGGGTGCTAGCTAGCTGGACCGAGCCTTGCCGGGTTCAGATAGGCCCTCTCAGCTTTAGCGAGCGATTCGCGGTCGTGGATATACCCCCCAATGTGCGAACCGAAGCGGAAGGAGCCCTAAGTTGGAGGCGGATGTCAGCTGCTATCTTCATCATTGATGCCTCGCGTACAACCCTATCGATCACCAACTCAATTCCTCGGGAGGTCCTTGATTGGCCCAAATTCGAGCTTCAAAAAGATGCCGAGATTCTCGGATTTAATGTTGTTGGCGCGTCGGACTCAAAGAGTTCCGTATATATCGATACGGGCTCAGAGGGTGGAGTAGAAGTTAACGAACAAATCTGGAATCGCCTGCTCTCCGAAGAACCCAGTCGTCCCATGACAGTAGATGCCTATTTTACGCCTGGTGCCGGTTTGGTTGTTGCAGAGGAGATCTGGGTGAAGCAACTAGTACTCGGTTCCCTCAAAGTCCGCGAGGTGCCAGTTCGCCGAGAAAATGCAGTGATTGCCTCCGCGCTAATGCCAAATCATGCCGCAACGCTCGGCCTCTACGCCCTGAAGCGACTTAACTTGGTGATAGACTATCCCAATTCCACGGCCTTTGCGCAAACCAACAGTCAACCTCCGCAGAAATACCTGCACAATCGTCTCGGCGCCGTTTTTGTGCAACCCGACGATCGAAGCAGCGACTTAATCGCTCATGTGGTCCCTGGCAGCCCAGCCGCATCTTCCGGGATCCAGACGCGTGACATACTGCTACGCATTGGAGACCTTGACGCTACCCAATGGCGCACTGATCCACGACTCACCCCGATCGGTCGCTTCTGGCGCCAGCCACCAGGAACAAAGTTGCAGTTGACCCTCCGCCGAGCAGGCAACGAGTATACTACATTCGTGACTCTTCGAAATATCCTCGGCCCACAAGAGTGATAATCGCTAGTTCGGAATTCGCGCATCATCCATGCCTTGATTTGCTGGCCCTCTAGATTGTCAACCAGGATTATAGGTCGAGGAGCATCCCGTTAACGCAACTTGGGTACACTAAATCGATTGAAGCCGATTGAAGGCATACCTGCGACAAGAGACGCTCTTTTGGGAACAGTTCAATCCCTCCGGCTTTCTCCGTCACCTTCGGAATAGCAGTCGCGCACGCCACTGGTGCAGAAACTGGATTCAGAATGCTTTTGGAATTCAGTCTATAGTGGAGGTCGGAGTGGGAGGATTGAATGAGCGGATTGCGCTGCACGCATTTCTGCAACGGCATCGCGATGTCGCCTATGTAGGCTATGACTGCAGCACGCGGTTCATTGAGAACGCCAAAAGGGTCTTCCCTCGAGAGCGATGGGTGGTATCCGACGTTCAATCTGCGCCTCCAGATTCAGCCGATTTGGTCTATTCTCAGCATGTCTTGGAGCATTGCGCAGGGCTCAGTCCGGCGCTCTCGAACATGCTATCAAGCGCAAGGAAGTATTTCCTGAATATCTTCTTTATTCCTCTTGGCGAAACGGATTCCATCAACTCTTCCAAGTACCCACTTTATGAGAATTCATACGCGCGGGACCACGTCGAGCGCGTATGCCGTTATCACGGCTTTCAGTGCGAGTTCCGACATTTCGACAGTGCCAGTTCTCCTAATGCCCCGCTACAGGAAACCGTTCTCTTAGCCACTAGAAGTCTGGCCTAGGGTCTGCCTGCCCTCTCTCCGGGGCATTCAGATTGGCTGCCGCTTAGTAATCCTCCAGATCTTGTCGCCATTGGACACATACCTCCTCTAGCTCCTCTAGATGCGACGATCCAATTCTTCTAACTTCATGTGCACGCACGAATCCCTCTCCATCGTACGCGACAAACAGTCCCCATTCTCGCGCTATCTCCCCTATAGCGATCTCCGTCCCTATTGAGGCCTTCTTTCGGACCTTCGTGATGGAATCCTCATCCAAAGAAATGATCTGCATCGGAAAGAACCTCGATTGTGTCGTCCACGTGTATACTAGCACGCCGGCACGCGCTGATTCCCATGCGGCCTTGCCGAGTGTTGCAACTACTTCGTCTACCGTGACGTTTTCGGCGTCGAGGAATCGGATAGCTTCAGCCGAGTACCTATGGCCGGCTACAGTTTCAGTTCTGATCGGAACGATTGGCCCTTGCACATCTAGATGCTTGCAGCCAGTAAAGCCTGCCAACATCACTAAGCAGGCATTTTTCCAATGGAACACCAAAGAGTGGCCGTTGTTGTGTTCTCGCATACTCATTCGGTACCCTTTACGCCACGTTAGGGAATCAAGACAGGTTCTTTTGTCTCGATTCGTCCCGAGAACGAATCTCGCCAAGAATGTCCAGCAGCCTTCTCGCGATGAGCCGCCAATCATGCCGCAACCGGACGAGCGATGCGCCGTTCCTCCCCATCCGTCTTGAATTCTCCCTATCGCTATAAAGGCGCCAGATTGCGTTGCCAACTGCGCGTACACAGGGTATGTTCGACTGGTTACGCCGGACCACCAATCCGCTTTCGTTAGGAATCACAGGCTCACTTATTATTGCATCATCCGAGCAGATAACAGGAAGTCCGCAGGACATTGCTTCCAGAATTGTTGTCGACATACCCTCTCTAACTGTAGTGACAAGCAGCAGGTCACCCGTGCGGTACACGGCGGGCATCAATTCATATGGCGTTGACGTATAGTAAGGACTCCCGGGTCGCCTGCGATAGTCGGCGGTCCATGGCGATCGCAGCCACTCTGTTACCTGGTCGGTGATGAATTTTACGCGGGCCTGAATACCCAGTCGTCTCACAAGGGCCTTTAAGTTGGCGCGAGTAGTGACAGGTCGCGTGTGAACTACCATGTAGGCGTCTTCGGCCTTGTTGCGAAGAAACTCATTGAACCCAAGGATTGCACACTCAGGTAACTTTATCGAATTGTTCGTTCCGGAAAACAGCACTACAAAGTCATCGGGTGTGAGTCCTAGCTCCGAGCGGTAACTTTTCCCCTCAGCCACGAACAGAGCCGGATCCACACCATTTGGTAGATACCAAACGCGGTTCCCCGCAAGTAAGCCCAATCCAAGAGTGTAGCAGTTGCATGCGATGAATTCCCCTAACTGACTTGCTGCTTGTAGAATAGGCTGACAAGTGCGGTTAGCAAAGCCAGCATGGAAATCGGATTGCTCATGCGAGTAAAAAAAGGTATGTGGTACGAATGGCACGCTATGTCGTTTGCATGCAGCGATGGCGCCGCCGAAAATATCCGGGGCGCCGTGGGCATAAATGATATCCGGCTTAACAGTTTCAATGAATCTGGAGACGCTCCGATCGCCCACCGGCGGCTGTGGACTGTCCGCATGAACCGTGTAGCCATCTGCGTGAATAACCTCAACGCCGGTATAGTTATATCCGAGGAGATGGACTTCTTGCCCGAGGAATACTAGGTGCTTCGCAATCTGTCCGCCAACTACTCCACAGGAGTGGACTATCATAGGAGGGTCCGTAATGATTCCGATCCTCATTGTGCGTGGTCTATCACCAGTCCCAAACGCGTTCAATGGCGATTTAATCAGTCGGATTCGCGTTGCTACGGCTCGACCCTTCGCTCGCCGACGTATCACCTCCTTGCGCAAATGGGGTCACTGGGCTTCTCCGAGGATCTGCCGGCTCATCGGTTGGAATTACTTCGATTGGCATTTTTTCATGAACCAACCACCGCCCCCGCCATAGTCCGGCCTCATGATGTCGGAGTGCGCATGTTAAACGCTGCTCGGAACTGATCTTCAGTAGCGGCCCGTCCGGTTCAACTTCAAGACCCCAGAATACCTCCTGTTCGGCTGCCCCCTTACCAATTAATCCATTCTTCAGAAATGTTATGGGTCTTTCATCATGACCAACTCGGCTATATATAAAGGACTTCTCCAAGATGTCCTCCACGGTTGCAGCCGTTGCTTGATCCTGATTCGCAGGGTCGTACCGACATAGCCACGGCACCCGCCCATCCCATTTCTCGCGAAGCTGGTTTAAAAACTCTAGGCACTCCGCTTCTAGCCAGAAATCGATGATTCGCCGATTCCGTCGAAACAGACTCCATTTGCAGAGATTGCGGTGTTGAAAGACTCGTCGGCCATCGAAATCATGCTGGCACATCGTTCCGCGAAGTGCATGGATTCCTCGCGGTGGCATGCAGTATGATTTATCGACCTTCCTAAATGCCAAATGGAAGGTTTCTTTGTCACCATGGATGTGTTTGTAGAAGAAATCAGAATGCTCATTGTACCACATGGCAAGCTGCAATGCCTGCCAGCATTTCCTTTTGTTCACAAGGATCTGTCCGCTCTCGAACTCCGGTTCGTCCCGCCATGGTACGCCGGTAAGGCTCCAGATCGCACGATTAGCAGGAAGCCTCCCGAAATCAGGCCAAAAAACTGCGCCAACTTCCCGAAACTCTTTCGTCTCGAAAAGATACGATGGATCTTCTACAGCTACGTTGTCTGCATCCAGTAGGAGGACTTCCTCAAAGGAACAATGCAAGATCGAGTACGCTTTCAATTCCCACCCTCCGAGAATACGAGTTGCCTTGTTCCGAGCAAGAGCCGTGGCATCGACTGTCCGAACGCCGAGTTCTGCAAGGATGCTCAGCATCATCGGAGTCATTTCTTGACTGCCCAAATGCCATAGCTCAATCGGTAGGGCACAGCGCAGATGCCGCAGAATCTTGATGCAAACCCAGGCATTGGTAAAGTATTGAACCCCTCCGCCACATATCACGATTCCGCGCCCGGCAAATCCATTTGGATACGGACACTCTGCTATGCTTCGAAGGAAGCACTCAGAGGCATCCCGCGCATTCTGTGGGGACAATGCGATTTCCTGTGATCCCTTAAGCTTAGGACCCTCGATTACGGCGGTAGCGGCTTCAGCTTCCTCAGGAAGAAGCTCTCGCATCATTCCGCCATGGAAATGGGCTTCTATTCTCGTGGATACGTCGGCACTCGTGATCAGTTCCATGCATCTCGGCAGAGTTCCAACTGTGTTAACACAGCGCCGGTTTGCCTGATCGTTTTCGGCGCCGTCACCCAGTGCGAATACCCGGGACTTCCAACATCCCTTGGTTGCACAGCACTCAAGTAGGCCGATCGTATGAAGAAACTGATGCCCGGGATACTGTTCCCAGTGCGCGGGTTCTCGCCCCCCAGCCAGGACAACGCAAGCCCTGCTGAGCGCCGGAGGTCGTGGTTCTACCGCAGCAGCTAAGTGCATCAGTAGAGTCACTGGACAAAGGACGCCTTGCGCATTGTAGACTAGGCGAATCAGATCCCGCAAAGTCGTCTTTCCTCGCAGATCCAACGCTCTTGCCAACGGAGGATGATAATCCTGAGAGTTGCCGACCTGAACAAAGAGCACACGGCCGCGTAACCGATCGACGACCTCCTGCATGCGGCTAACATCCCACCACTTACACGTAAAATCATACTTGCCGCCAGATAAACACATCCAGTAGGGCACCGACCTTCCCACAATCTGTTCAACCATAGACGGCGTGTCGCGTTCCGTTTGTGAAAGGTGAATATCTCCTCGAAAGGCAGTCGGCCGAATCCGGGTCTTTAGCTTTTGGTTTAAGTATTGGATAAATCCATGCAGGAAATGGTATGGCTCTTGGTTAGATCTGTGAATAAGGGGATAGTGACATTCGATGTGCTGAACGTCTGGATCGTGGTCATCTAATGGAGTGATGTACGGATTATTCTCCCAGATTTCAGCCCACTTGGTGCGAACGTCAGTAACGAACGCGCCGGGGTGACAACGGTGGATATCCCGGATTGCCGCCGTGAGCATGACGACATCGCCGGGCGCCTGTTGGTTGTGCAGGATCAATCGACGCATCGAAGGCAATAGAGAATTGATACTGCGCCCTAACCCGACACTTTGGCAAGAGGCGAAGGGGGTGGCCGGGTGGCATCCGTGGCATCCTCCTGCAAGGCAACGGTGTACGACACCGGAACTCAGTCATGACCGGGACGGTGGCCATTGCGGCGCGTAGGATCCGATTCCGCGCGTTGTCGCGTCGGGGGTCGAAATCACGTTCCGGACCTCGGGTTGCCGTCCGGAGAGGCAGATAACTTCAGGAAATAGGCTTGACGTGAGCAGGTGCGGCCAAAATTGCTTCAATGCAAACGACCTCCGATCTTCTCACCGTGAACGACGCCTTCTTCGCACCGATCGCCGGCCTCGCCGAAGCATCCAAACACACCTATCCCTGTCCCGAGATCTCGGATTCGGCTTGGGTCCGGATTGGCATTCATCGCGTGCTGGAGGACGTTCCCAGCGGGCGTGGCTTTCTTCAGGAACACGGTCCGCGCTTCGAGCTCTCGCTCAAGGCGTCGAACTACTTCACCAGCCTCCAGAGCACTCGGCGCGCCGCCGTGCTCCAGGACGTCTGCCAGGCGGTCGAGCGGGCGGTGCGGGACTCCGGCGTCGATCGCCTGAGCCATCTGCCCGAGTTGGCCAAGTACGTGTGCTTCGCCGTGGACATGCACTGGCACAAGGCGGGCGCCCATGATGAGCGCCACGACGCCAAGAAGGTGTCGGTCGGGCACACCTTCAGTCTGAACATGCACGACCACAGTCTGCGCCACCTGGCGGCGGCCGAAGGCGAGCATGAGCACGACATGAGTGTGATGGAGCGCCTCAAGCCCAAGGGCCTGCGTCAGGCCGTTCCCACGGGCAGGCGCGTCCTCGTGGTCTATGACCGGGCCGGCATCGATCTGGCCTTCTGGAAGCGATGCCGCCAGGAGAACGCGGTCTATTTCCTGAGCCGGACGAAGTCGAACATGGTGTTCGAGTGGGCCGAGGAGCGGCCTTGGGATCCTGCCGACCACCGGAACCGAGGCGTGCTGCACGATCAATGGGTTCTGTCGCGCGGCGGACACCGCTTGCGCCTGATCGAGTACCGGGATGCGGAGAGCGGCAAGGAGTACCAGTACCTGACCAACGAGCCGGATCTGCCGCCTGGGGTCGTGGCGGAGTTGTATCGCCGGCGCTGGGAATTGGAGAAGGTGTTCGACCAGCTGAAGAACAAGCTCGGGGAGAAGAAGGCCTGGGCGAGCAGCTTGGAGGCGCGGAAGGTCCAGGCCCGCTTTGTAGCGCTGACGAGCAACCTACTGCTGCTTTATGAGCGGCGACTCGAGCGGGAACACGGGGTTGCCAACGAGGCGGAAGATCGCCGCCGGGAGCAGCGGATGGGTTGGGCGGAGCGGGCCGCGCGCATGGCTGGACGCGCGATATCGAGGGTGCTGCTACGCGCCAGGGAGGCTACCCAGCGGAGCGTGAAGTTCATTCGCTGGCTTCGCTGGGCACTACGAGAACGCCACACGGAAGCGGCCGCTGTGCCTCAGCTGAAGGAACTCTATGCCACTCAGTGACTTTCGGTGTCGTACACCGTTGCCTGCAAGGCGACTCCGTTCAGGCGTTCCGGGGTGCGACGAAGCGTGTGCTGGTCCCGGGTTATGATTGTGTTCCGATATCGTGAACTCGATGAAACGTTGTATGGACGCCCCGGTCAGCGAATGCGATGCGGGTCTTGGAGGCCCCTTTCCGCGGACTTGGCGGCTTGACAATGCGGGGCTGTGTGATGAAGGTAGTTGTATGAGTTCCTCATCTTCTTCGCCGGGCGAGACCTGGCGCGATTTCTACGATTTCATCGCCGAAAAGATAGATGAATTGAAGGAGAATGCTGCGTCTTCGTTGCTTGAATTGGGCGCCAACGAACTTGTAGATGCCCTAGACGACCTGTTCTTTAATGACACAGGCAACCATTTCACTTCAACCCAGAAGGATGCTATCAAAGACCAGCTTAAGGATATCGCGTTGGGTGTTCTTACAGGCTCGGCAGGTGATAAGGTTGATGAAGGAATGAACCCAAGCAATCCGCTTTGGGATACTTCAGTCAGCTTAGCTCCTGTTGATGTCGAACAAGATGGCCCCGTGTCAATCGGAGTCGAGGCAGGTCCAATCCAGTGGGATATTGGGGGCTCACCATCAGTAAAATGGGGAGAGATGATAAACGATTTAGTAGCTGGAGACTTCCAAAGCCTAAACCCAGTCAACAATCTCGGAGTTTCGTTGAACATCACCGGCAGCAATTGGAGCCTGGGTATCTCTGGAAGTGTTGGGAATGTCATAAGCTCTGGCGCCGGCTCATCATCTCTAACATGGACTGTTGGTTTTGTTTTCCGGGCTACTAATTGAGCCTCGTTCCGGGTTTCTATGAAGTGCTTGTCAGGGCCTCATGTCCGGAAGCCGCTCCCCCCCGCAACAGCCCCATAGGCGCCAATCGCGGAGTTGTTGTGGGGAGCGGGCTGGAGGACGACAAGATGAAATCGCTGGCCTTGGCCTGATTGACATTGCGCCGTGGAAGACTGCCTCGAAGGCAACGGATAGTTTTCTAAGGAAATGCGAATCTGCGTGCCTTATTTGAGCCTTGCATAATCGGGCGACGCGCATCGGCCCGGTTTTTCACTCGCAGGCGTGTCACCCCAATTGGCGTGGCTCAAGACGATGAGCCGACTTCAGCGGTACTGGATCTTTGTGCCCGCTCAGTCCTGATGCTGGCGACAGCAGCCTTTGAGACCCCGCGCGAAATCCGGAAAGCTCCGAGATCGACTGTGACAGCGGAGGAACCCAGCCCCTTTCGAGATGGGTCCAAGCGACAATGAGCGTTTATCGAGAAGCTACGACCCGCCCTTGATCAACCCCTTCTCAACCAACGCCGCCCGCAGTTCATTGGCGAGGCTGATGACGCTGGCGAGGTCGGTGGCTTCGGCTTGATTGGCGTTCGCCCGCTGGGAGGTGGGCGTCGCGCCGTGGAAACCGACCTTCGAGGAGGTCTCCGCCCCAACCTGCACCTCCCATGACAGGCTTCCGGCGTGGCGCTTCAGACCGCCGTCTGACACGTTTAGGATCAGGTAGCCGGTCGGGAATGTTCCGCTAACTGGATCTGAGGTGACGCTGGCAGGCGAGGTCTGCCGCCAGGTCCCCGGCGTGCCGGCGACGGTGCAGACGAACTCCGCGCTGTTCTGGTCCCGCCACAAGTCGCCGACGCTCCAGGTCCCGGAGGTCGGCGGACCGTTAAGCGAGTTCGGGGTGCCGTTCTGGTAGGTGGGGACTCTGGCGAACAGCTCCTCGCTGGCGATGACCCAGTTCTGTTGGGACAGGGCGACGAAGCTGGCTGCGTCGGCGACGTTGAAAAGGCGTCCTGGGGCGATGGTGCTCATGTTTTCCTCGCGGTGATCTCGTCGAAGTTGAAGCTGCGCAGGCCTGCCAAGGAGAAGTAGGCCCGCAGCTTGAAGTCGGTCTCGGCGCCCAGCAGGGCGACCAGTTGGGCGTTGGGGATCGTCGCGGGGCCGGTGTTGCCGGCGAAGGCGAGCTCGCCCTTCAGCGTCCCGCCCGTGGTCAGGACCTGGAGAACGGTGGCATCCGCCCTGCATTCGAGGTTCTGCGTCACGTTGAACCCAAAGCGCAGCTCGCTGGTCGGGGTCCAGTTGACGACTATGTCCTGCCCGGGGGCGTAGGTCGGATGGGCTCCGTCCTCGAACACCCGAAGGTTGGTCGGTGCCGCGGGACGCTGCGCTCGCTTCTGAATCGTGACGGCGATCTCCGGGCAGGTCGCAAGGTCGAGTTCCTGCGCCAGCAGGTAGGGCTGCTCCTTGAAGGTCGCGGTCCCCTCGGATAGGTCAGCGGTCCAAGTCACCGGCTTTTCGAGGCCTCGCTGGAGCACGTAGGCCGTGGCCCCGCTGGCGTGCGTCTCGGCCCGAGTCCCGAACCATTCGCGCAGGACCTTCAAAGTGTACCGCTTCGCCCCAGTGAGCTGGGCGTCGTAGCCGACCAGGATTTCGTTCCCAAGGAACACCTGAAGCGGCTGCGTCGTGGTCGCCTCTTCGATGGTGGTTTCCTCCAGGTCCCAGTCGTCGCCGGTGAACGTGAAGTCCAGTGTGGCATCGGCCAGCGTCCCGGCATCGAGGCCGGCGTTCAGGGTGCCCTTCATGGCGAACGCGGAGCCGCCCGCGACCTGGACGAAGGAATCAGTGGTCCGCTCCCAGTAAGCATGGAACCCGTTGGTGAGTGGGTCGCCTCGGACGGGCAGGAAGATCAGCGACGGCTTGGCTTCGCGGAGGTAACCGTAGGGCAGTTCGAGGGCCACGTTGGCCAGGAGTGGCTGCGCAGAGTATTCGCCCTCCGGTTCCACGTCATCGGGGGCGACCGCGGTGGGGATGGCGTTGAGCCAGCCCCGGTCCTCCTTCCAGCGGAAAGCGACCTCGGGCGAGTCGGGTTTGTCGACGGTCAGCTCGGCGATGCGAACCTTCAAAGCGGTCAGCCCGGCGGCGGAGTGCGTCAGGGTGACGAGGTCGCCAACCCGGACCCCGGCGATGGACGTGCGCCTCACACGGGCTGTCCCCGTCATCACGGGCAGGGCCGCCTGCCGCCCGAGGCTCGCCGCAATCCGCCACGCGACAGCCTGCTGCGTCACCCACGGGCGTTCCACGCTGCGGGTCCTGGTGCTGCCCGTGAGGGCGAAGTTCCCTCTGTCTCGGAACGAGACACCGTCGGCGGTCCAGGCCTTGTCCCGGTTCGTGAACTTCACCGTCAGGAGGTTGTACGTGCTCTCCCACCCACCGGCATCCACGTCGGGTGGGTCGGTGAAGTCGTCCTCGTCCCAGGCCACGGTCGCCTCGCCATCCCGCACGAGGCGCAGGCCGATCTTGCCCGTGGCAGGCTCGATGACGGGGAAGGCGTCGATGTTCTCGATCAGGAAGCCGAGGACTTGGTTGAACGAGGTCGGCGAGGTCAGGACCGGCGAAATGCCCATCCCTTCCGAGCCGAGCGCGGCCGCGACAGTGCCGAGGGCGGTCTGGTCAAGGTGCGACGCCGGCAGGCCGAGCCCGAACACTTCCGAGGCCCACAGCTCCCCGAAAACCGCGACGGGGTTGGCGTCCTGGCGGATCAGGGACGAGGCTGAAATCCACGGAACCACCGGTGCCCTCCGGACGACGAACCCCATGATGCTCACCTGCAGTTCGCGGGGTCGTGCCGGACCTTTCCGAGCCTCGCGAGGGGCGGATGGTCGAAGAATGGCGGATTCCGTGGAGAACCATGGGAACAGGTTCTCAGGGTGAAATCTCGATCCAGTTCAGGTTGAAGCCGCCCACCTCTGTCTCAATGCGCAGGATCTGAACGCCAGCGTCCAGGGTAACGCCGTTCTTCGTCACGGTGGTCCAGCTTTGCCAACTTACCGTGCGGGGGATGGTCACGATGCCGGTCTTATCCACACCCGCCACGAGCACACGGAGGTTCCTGCTGCCAGCAGGCGCGCGGGCCGTGCGGAAGCGGAGTTGGTAGGTTCCCGCGGTCTCGACATTGATGGTGTATTCGAGCCACTCGCCCGGTTCGATCGCGTGGACATTGAACCCGCCGCCGGTGTCGGCCGTGGGCTGGATATCCACATCCTCGCTTCGGTAGGCACCGACTTGATTGAGGGAATCGGTGTCGAGGTAGGCGATTTGCGGGCCGCCGTGATCGAAGTTCTCCGCCTCGATGCGGGTCACGGTGGTTGAAGCGATGAACCACGGATTTCCGTTGTTGCCGAAAGTGCCTCGCGCAACGCGGACCACCGGGACGATCTCGAACCAGTCCAGGTTGAAGTCCGCACTGGTCATCTCCACACGCAGGATTTGCTCTCCGGCGGTGAGTTGAAACCTCCCGGATTCAACGGTGGCGTAGGACTGCCAGTTACCCGTCGCGGGGATGACCAGATTTCCGGTCTTGTCCGCGCCATCGACCAGGAAACGAGCCGTGCGGGTGCCGCTTTGGCCGCGCGCCGTGCGTGCGCGCAATCGGTATTCGCCGGCCTGTTCAACCTGGATCGTGTATTCGAGCCATTCGCCGGCGGCGATCCAACTCACGGCGTGGCCGGCCTCCTCGCCTTCGATCGCAACAATGTCCACGGCTTCAGCGCGATAGACATTCCCAGTGTTCTGTGGAGTCGCATCGTGGTAGGCGGCGCCTTGGCCGCCTTGATCGAAGTTCTCCGCCTCGATGCGCGTGGCGGCGGTCGAGCCGATGGCCCACGGCTGGCCGTTGTTGCCGAACGTGGTTTGCACGACCGGGGCGGCTGGAACGATCTCGATCCAGTTCAGGTCGAAGCCCCCGCCGAGCATATCCGCCCGAAGAATGTGTGTGCCGGCGGCAAGTTCGAAGGCCCCGGATTCCACGGTGGCATAGGACGCCCAACTGCCGGTCGGGGGAATCACCAGAACTCCCGTCGCGTCGACGCCATCGACCAGAAATCGGGCCGAGCGGGCGCCGGAGGAACCCCGCGCGGTGCGGGCGCGGAGTTGGTAGGTGCCGGCTGCATCGACACGAATCGAGTATTGCAGCCATTCGCCACTGGCAATGTTCCCCACGGCATGGCCGCCGCCGAAATCGGTCGTCGCGCCGACATCGACGCCTTCATCGCGGTAGGTGCCGCCCTGGTTTTGCGGGGTCGTGTCGTGGTAGCCGACGCCTTGGCCACCCTCATCGAAGTTCTCCGCCTCGATGCGTGTTGGGCCGGTGCTGGTGACAAGCCAGAGACGGCCGCCGTTCCCAAAGGTCTGGGAACGACCCCCGACATCGGAGTCCCCGTCCGGCGTCAATCCCGCGCTGCGGATGCGGAACAACAAGGTCCTTTCCGCGGACTGGAGCGTCCGGGAGTAGTTGGGCGTGGCCGGAGCCACGGGAGACCAGTCATCGCCAGCCAAGTCGGTCGTGGACTCGATGACGAAGGGTGGCTGGCCATGCTTCCAATGAATCGTGCTGCGGCCTTCGTGACCATGTTCGACGGCCGTGATCACGGGCGCCGTGCCGGGGAAGAGGGTCGGACCGAAGCGGGCCTCGGGCAGGAAGCATGCGTAATGACCGAACTGCCCCCACACAGCCTTCAGCTCCGGGACGGTCCAGGTTTCCAGGGTCGTGGAGCCATAACTGACCTCCACCACGGTTTCGTCCGGTCCGATGCGAAGGACCACATCGTACTCGCGGCCGGCGACCCAAGGCACGGCGTTCGTCCGCCACGTGGTGACGCGGGTTGGGTCCAGACCCGACCATAAGTCGGCCGCGGTCGCTATCTGGCCCGCAGGCGAATGAAAACTGCGCAATCGCATCCCGGCGGGTGCGTGGCCCCAATCGATGTCGTTGCTGGCCGTTTGACGCCAGTCGAGGAGGTGGAACGAGCCTGAGTGCTGGTAGCCGAACACCACTCCCAGCGCGCCGGACCCGGCGCTGGCGGTGATTCGGGTTCGGATGACGGGCCCGGACTCCGCGAGGTCAAGGAGCACGAGCGACGGATCGCCGGCCCCGGTTTGAACCCACTGTCGGTTGGCGGAGTCCAATGCCCAGCTGACCTCCGGGGTCGCCGGGGCATCGTAATTGAGGATCTCAGCCGAACTCTGATCAAGGCCGCCGGGAGTCACGAAATGGCCAAGTCCGGCGCGGACCCGGAGATAGTCCTCCACCTCGAACCGTTCCTCCGTCGACAGGACCCTGTCATACACGAGCCACTCCACCAGGTCGCCGACGAAGCCGTAGTTCCCGGTCACATAATTGCCGAGCACCACGTTGGTCGCGACGGCGGAATAGCCGCGGCCCACGGTGGTGCGGGTGTCGAGGACTTTCTGGAGGTCAACCGAGAGCTGGTGCCGGTCCGGCGCGTCCTCTCCAAAGACCTGTGAAAACACCCGGAAGCCTGTGCCGGGAATGGTATTGTCGGCCACCCGGTCGGCGGCGCCGTCGTAATGATAGGCGCCATTCCCGTTCCGGCGCGCCAAGGTCATCATCAAGCCGGAATAATCCCGGGTGCCGAACGCGTAGACATAGCGTGAGCCGCTGGTGGCATCCACCCATCGGGCCAGGGTGAAGATGGTGGCGTTGGTCAGGGTGCGCCCCAGGTCGCCCTGGAGCCGAGGGGTGGACGCCGCAGCAAACCGGACCGCGGGCACACCCGAAGTGGAATTGGAGACCCACACGGGCCGGGTTGCCTCGGTTGGCGCGGTGAAGACGAACCCGTTCCGGGACTGATCCCTCCACGACATGACATTCGTGCCATGGGTCAGGCTCAACCCCGCATCCGCGCGCAACCAGACGAGGAGGTTTTCCGGCGCGGGCAGGGCACCGGGCACCTTATCGGCCCCGGACACGCCGGAAAGGAAGAGCACCATGGTGCCGGCCTCGTGGAGGTTCTGGAGCGGGCGGCTGAGTGTGAATGGCAGCACGCTGGCGACCGAGGCGAACTCCTCCCCAGGCCCGCCGGGATCGATCACCACCTGGTCGCCCACCGCGAACACCGGCCGGTGGGTATCCCAGCCCACCTCCCCGGCGGGCAGCACGGGCAGGACGCTGGTGCCGGCGGGAACGTCGTTGGTGAGATAGGTGTAAGGCGAGAGCCGCAGTCCGGCGCCGGCCGGGCCGCCCCGGGCTTCCTCGACCGTGGCCGGGCGCCACTGCCCGCCGGCGGCGCCAGGCGGTGGCACCTCGCGCGCGTTCACCCATCCGGCGGCGGCGAGCTCCGCGAGGTGGCCGAGGAGTTCCTGTTCGACCGGATTCGCATTGGCCAGCCTCGGACCGCCGGCAGGGTGGGAGGCGCGGAGGGGAGCTGGCGACGGTCCCGACGGCGCGACATCGTAGATCTCGGGTAGTCCGTCCGGACCCATGCGCACCGCCTGCCCGCCGTTGCGGTCGGCTTCGGCCGCCAGTTCTCCCTCCATGCGCGCCAGTGCGCTGATCGTGACCATCGGAGCCACGTCATGGCGGAGGGTCTTGGGGATGGCTTCGGAGGCGGTGCGCTCGAGGGTATTGACCTCCGTCAGCGTCCCTTCGAGGAAGGCGAATTCACCCCGGCCTCGGCCCAGCTTCAAGGCGTCGTTGGGCCCGCCTTCGACGACGGACATGGTGTCCCTGAACTGGGTGGTGAGCAGTTCTCCGTGGGGCGTGACCGCGAGCATCTTTTCGCCCTCTTCGCCGCTGGCCCTGGGAGTGCAGCACCGGAGCCAGCCCTCCCGCAGTTTCTGGATGGAGAACGAGAAGGACTCGCCGTGCTGCAGGCCCAGCCGGATCATCTTGCCATAGGCACGCACTCGCTTCGCCAGGCTGGGCATGGTGCCGTCCGGGTTCAGCATGAAGAGAAAGTCCGTGTCGCCAGTGATGGGCTTGAAGTTCCCGGCGCCATCGTCCATGAGCAGGCGGTAAGTGTTGCGGCGCTCCCCGGTGAAGGGATCGATAAAATGGTCCGGCTCAAGTCGTGCCGCCCGCCGGGCCTGACGGTTCGGAAGCAGAAACTCCGCGAACCGAAAGCCCTTCTGCTTCTCCACGTGGAAATTCACATCGATGCCTTCGCGGCTGTACTTGACGAATTTCTCCGCCTGCTCCGGCCACTCCTCCATCTGATGCGCCAGCCGTCCGTACACCTGCTCGCGAAGCTCCGCGGAGGCTTCGGTTCCGAGGTTCAGGTCGGGGAAGCGGCTCAGATAGGTGTTGGCGGCAGCGACGAAGTCCGGGTTTGGAACCTTGTTCTTCTTGTCGAGCCACGGCTTGACCCAGGGAATCGGCGGCTCGACCAGCACGCATTCACCCAGAAACCTGGAGGGAAAATTCAGGTACTTTTCATCGATCTCGTTGACCGTCTTGATGCTGACGCCGTGGGGCTTCAAGAGGTGGGTTCCCGCATCGAGTTTGTCCGCGCTGATCGGGGAGCGTGAGCGCCAGCCCATGATCAGGCCCTCCTCCCTGGCCACGGTCAGGTAGGCATCCACTTCCTCCTTCCGTGAGCCGTACGCGTCCCGGTATACCCGCGGCTCATTCACGACGTTGAGGCCGGCGGGCAGGTCGTCGCTGGTGGGCAGGTCGGCCAGCGCGCCGCGGGCGGCGTGGTCGTCCATCGTTCCGCCGAGTTCCCGCGCCGCGCGCTCCTGGCTTTCCCTGAGCGCCTGTTTGGCCGCGGACTCCGCGCCTTCGCGCACGAGCATGGCCTTCCGAATGGCTCTCGCGGCGATCAGCGCCTCGAGCGGCAGGTCGATGTTCTCGCCCGTGATGCGGGCCATGCCACCGGCGATCTGCTTGAGATCCCCTGATTCGAGCGTGCGGCCGGTGTTGATGATCGCCCGCTCGATGGCCGGCCCGATGCTGTCCACCGCCAGTTCGGCGGCCTGGAGCGATTCGGTTCCAACCTGCTTGAGCGCCGCCAGGTCGATGGCGATCTCCTGCGCCAGCCGCGCCCGGGCCGCGGGATCCTCGAGGCCGTCCAGCGTCTGCTCGAGCGCCCAGAGCCCCCAGCCCGTCAGCCGGACCGAGCCCAGGCCGATCTCCTTCAGACCGGCGCCCGTCAGCATGGCGAGTCCGACCATGCTGCCGCCGGCGTTGCCCAGCCCCTCGGTGAAGCGGCACGAGACGAACCCGCCGAAGGACAGTTCTGTGGGGCAGACCAGCCAGGGGTCCGTGATCTCCGGCACGCCGAGCAGTTCGAGTTCGTGACGCGCCGACCAGCCTTCCGTGACCCTTTCGATGACCTCGATCTCGCCGGGCCGAGCGCGCCGGGGTTTCGGCCCCTCGCCATGGACGTACCCGACCACCTGGTAGGTGATCGAGAGCGGCGTGTTGGTGGTCACTTCCGCGGTTGGAATGATGGCGCTGATCTCGATCTCCTCGTCCGGTGCGAGCAGGAACGCGGTAGGTCCGTCGGGCGTCCGTCCGCCGCTGTCCTTCAGGAAGGGATAGCCGCCGATGCCGTTGCCCTCGGTCACCGGGTAAATCACCACGCCCACGGTCTTGCCTTCGTCAACCACCTCACCGCGACTGTTCTTGAAGCGGGAGACGTTCTTCAGCGAGCCGAACAAACGCACGACCTGCCCGGCGCGGTAGTCGCGGTCTTCGACGTCGAAGCGCGCCTCCACGAGCAGTTCTCCCCCCACCTCCGCCACCCCTTCGCCCCGGGCCTGCAGGCCGGTTTCGCCGATCTTGCCCTGCAGCAGGATCGAGGCCTCGGCGAGGGTGCGGCCCTCGGCGACGTAGACGTTGGTGCTGCGGACCGCGTTGGCCGCGCCGGGCCGGATGGTGCCGTAGTCCCCGGCCGGGATATTCGTCGGGGTGAGCCAGATGTTGAGATCCTGCGCCAGGCTGGTGAGCCGGATCGGATGATCGTCCACCGTCACCGCCTTGACCTCGGTGATGTTCTGCCGCGAGACGTTGGTGAGACCGACGATCAACTCCACGAGGCGGTCGAGGTGGTTGGTTTCGCCGTCGCCATTGTTGTCCGCGCCGAGCACCAGCCGCGGCGGGCGTTGTTCAATGCCGGCAATCAGCGCGGTGACCTGCCCCTCCGCCGCCGCGCCCGCGGCGCTGACCGTCCGGCCGATGGCGTCCTGGCCGCGCACGCCGCTGGTGACCAGGGCGAACTGCCCGGCGCTTTCCGCGCGCAGCCGCCAGTCAAACTCCCGTTTCTGTCCCGGCTGAAGCGTGCCGATGTCGAGCTGCGCCGGGGCGGCGAGATGGGTGAAGATCGGCGGTACCAGGAGCACCGGAGAGTTGCTGGTCACGTTGAAGACCAGGTTGGAGAGAGCGCCCACGCCGTCGTCGGTGGCCGACACGGTGACGCGCGCCGTGAACTCCTCGCCGAGCTCAATGCGGTTGCCTGTGTGCTTGCTGAGCAGGCGGATGGAGACCATGGGCCGGGGTGCCGCGACCGTGATGGTGCGCGAGGTCTGGTTGGTCAACGCGTCCGTGTCGGTCACGGTGAGGCGCACCACGAAGTTGCCCGGCTGCGTGTAGCGATGCACGAGGCTGGCCCCGTCGCGGGTGGTGCCATCCCCCATGTTCCAGCTTTCGATGAGCGGTTCGCCTTCGGGATCGCTGGAGGTGGAGCTGAACTCGAAGTCGCCGGGGACCGGAGGCACGGCGCGTGAAGTGAACGAGGCGGAAGGCCCGCGGCGTTGGACCTCGACATACCAGTCTGGGAGGGTGTTCCCGATCTCCGTCGGGCAGGCAGCGTCGAGGCGCGGCGTATCGATGCCGTTGAAGTAGCAATAGAAGCGGAAGCGTCCGCCGCGATCGACGGAACTCTGAGGGTTGGCCGTGCTCTGGAGGCCCGGGGTGAAGATCCGGTACGAACTGCGGTTGGTGTAATTCAGGTAGGCCGGCCACTCCCCGTAGAGCCGGACCCCGCAGGTCTTGCGGGTCCCATTCTCGGAAATGTTGTTGTAGGTCTCCCGAACCTTCTCGATGGGGATGGTGACAACCGGCCCCAGTGGCTGGCTCAAGGCGGAGTGCCACCCGAGGAGCAATCCGGTCAGAAGGAGGCGCTGCCAGACGCAGCGGCGGGAGTTGCGTCGTTCAAGGCAGGCAGTCGGCCTCATGCGGGCGATTGTCTGCCTATGCCGCTACCTCTCAGCAAGGTCGGCCTGCGTCGGAATGGGGCGGGATGCCCTCATGCGACGGTTGAGCGTGGGACTGGCGATCGTGGTGTTCAAACCGAGCCGCGGAGCGGCGACAGAACCCTAGCCCATGGCGCGAGCCATGGGTGGGTGGGTCCCCGATGATTACGAGCCCCGGAGGGGCGACGAGAGCCCCCGCACCACCCGTGGTGGGGATCAAAAGAATGGACGGAGATGGCGTTCTGACCGCCCCTCCGGGGCTCATGAATGCTTTCGCGCCAGTCGGTCCCACGGCTCGCGCCGTGGGCAACGGTTCTGGCGCCCCTCCGGGGCTTGGTTTGCAGCCCCTCCGGGGCGCGGAGATTCGGGATTTGGGCCAGGGTTTGGGATGGGGGTCGGGGACGGGATCGATCTCAAACCGGCGGCCCTTGAACCGGCCCATGGCACCGCGCGTCGGTTCGATCCGGGATGCGGCGATTCGGCCGATGGATTCGAAGCAGGATTCAGCCCACACCGAGGTGTTGGCCCCGAAACACCGGGCCCCGGAGGGGCCACAAACCGAGCCGCGGAGCGGCGACAGAACCCTAGCGCATGGCGCGAGCCATGGGTGGGTGGGTCCCCGATGATGCCGAGCCCCGGAGGGGCGACGAGAACCCCCGCACCACCCGTGGTGGGGATCAAAAGAATGGACGGAGAAGGCGTTCTGACCGCCCCTCCGGGGCTCATGAATGCTTTCGCGCCAGTCGATCCCACGGCTCGCGCCGTGGGCAACGGTTCTGGCGCCCCTCCGGGGCGCGGAGATTCGGGATTTGGGCCAGGGTTTGGGATGGGGGTCGGGGACGGGATCGATCTCAAACCGGCGGCCCTTGAACCGGCCCATGGCACCGCGCGTCGGTTCGATCCGGGATGCGGCGATTCGGCCGATGGATTCGAAGCAGGATTCAGCCCACACCGAGGTGTTGGCCCCGAAACACCGGGCCCCGGAGGGGCCACAAACCGAGCCGCGGAGCGGCGACAGAACCCTAGCCCATGGCGCGAGCCATGGGTGGGTGGGTCCCCGATGATGCCGAGCCCCGGCGGGGCGACGAGAAGGCAAACGCCACGCGGGTCGGGAATCGGGTACGACGTTTTTACGCAGATTCCGGCCGTCCCGCACGCCATGGAATCTGGCACGATTCGCCTTCAGCCATGCCTACGCCCCATGCTTCTTATCGGACGATCGCCTTCGGACGAATACTCCTCCGTGTTCTGGTCCTGGGGATCCTTGCGCACAGGGGGTGGGGATTCTTTTCAGCTCAAAGCATGGCCTCGGACTTTCGCCCTGGGCCTGGCCTGCATGGCGCCACCGAAGCGGGCCTTCCCGGCGGACCCCCGGCGGCTCAGGCAACCGGCAACCAGCGGCAGACGATCACCTGGGTTTCGCCGGCCCCGGGGCAGGTCCTGCTTCTCAACGAGCCCCACCCGCTGGTGGCGACGTCGAGCAGCGGGCTGCCGGTGACTTTCCGCGTCCTGGGCGGGCCTGGAGTCATCCAGGACGGGGTCGTCACTGCGCGGGATACCGGGGCCATCACGTTGATCGCGGAGCAATTCGGGGATGCGACGTATGGAGCCGCGAGCATGCGCATGACCTTCAACCAGGGGAGGCTTACCCTCAGCAAGCTGGGGGAATGGCAGGCGCCCGAAAGTGCCCCGGCGCACGGAGTCCAGGTGGACGGCCATCGGGTCCTCCTGGCGGTGTACACCGGCGGGCTGCACTTGTTGGACGTGAGCCGACCCGAGAGCCCGGTGCGACTGTCGGGATACGACAGTCCCGGATGGGCTTATGACACCGCGTTGATCGGCAACACCGTCTACCTGGCGGACTATGACCGTGGACTTCAGATCCTGGATGTCAGCAACCCGGGTGCGCTGATCCGGCGTTCGGGTTACAACACGCCGGGCAATGCCGGCGCCATCCAGATCGATGGGAACCGGGCCTACATCGCGGATCGGCTGGAAGGCCTGCTGATCCTGGACGTCAGCGATCCGCTCCGGCCTGCCGCCATCGGCAATTACCGCACGGGCACCGCCGTGCTCGGCGTCCACGTGGTGGGCAACCGGGCCTATGTGGCGGCGAATGAGGACGGGTTGCACATCGTCGACGTATCGAATCCTGCCGCGCCGAGGTTGGTGGGACACCTGGACATCTCGGGGAACACAAGAGCGGTCGAGGTCGTTGGGAACCGGGCCTATGTGGCGGCTGCCAGTGGGGGGATGTCGATCGTCGATGTGGCCAATCCTGCGCTTCCGATCCGGATCGGTGGCTACAACACTGCGGGTCAAACCTACCAGGTCCGGGTGGTCGGGGATCGGGCTTACCTGGCTGACGGCAGTGCCGGGCTTCTGGTCCTGGATATATCCGATCCCACAAGGCCGGTTCCGGTGACCAGTTTCCAAACGGGGGGGAGGACGGATGATCTGGAGGTGGTTGGGAACCTCGTCTTTGCAGCCGCCGGGGCGCGAGGTCTCGTCGTGGTCCAAGCCTCGGAGCGCCTGAACCAAACCCTCCAGCTTTCGCCGTCATCCCTGATTCGGACGGCGGACTCACCGGTTCTCCTCCAGGCCACCGCCAGCAGTCGGCTTCCCGTGGCCCTCACCCTGGTTTCGGGTCCCGCAGAACTATCCGGCAATCAGTTGCGCATCACGGGGGTCGGCGACGTCGTTCTGAGGTTGGAACAGTCCGGCAACAAGCAGTTCCTGCCTGCGAGCCTGGAGCGCACGCTGTCCGTTGAGCTTTCCCCGCCACAGGAGACGAGCATCGTGATCCAGCGCGATCCGGCATCCCCGGGGGTCCTGATCTCAGTGCCGGAGCAACCGGATCTCTACTTCACGCTCGAGCAGACCCGGGACTGGAGTCGGTATGATCCCGTGGCCATGAGTCTGGGAACCGTGCCCATGGAGTGGAGCATGCCGATCGATCCGTCGGAGTCGCACCTGGCGTTTCGCCTGAGGGCAAATCACATACTGCTTCCGGCGGACAGCGACGGCGACGGGATCGATGACGTCTATGAACTGATGCATGCGGATTTCCAGGACCCGCTCGATCCCGCGGATGCCGCGGAGTTCTTCGAATCCGGATGGACCAAGCTCGAGGAATACCAGCACCGCAACGACCCGGAGCGTCCGCCCGTGGCTTCCCCGGTGGACATGGTCATCGGGTGCAGCGACACGCGCTACGAAGGTCGCGATGTGATTGTGGATGGCATCACGCTGACCGTGGATTGCCGGCACACCTTCAGGAGCCTGACCGTGACCAACGGCGGGAGGGTCGTCACCAGCCCGACCTCGGGCCAGCCGTTGCACCTGATCGTCACGAGGGATGTCGTGGTGGCCTCGAACAGCGTGGTCTCGGTGAACGCCCGTGGGCACGGTCGGGAGGCGGGTCCGGGCGGCGGCCGGAGAACCATTGATTCGGCAAGCGGTTCGGGGGGTGGGCACGGTGGACGGGGCGGTCAGGGGAACTCGGCTCACGTGAACTTCGCGGACGGCGGTGACACCTACGGGTCCTGGGAGCAGCCGGTGGACTTTGGCAGTGGAGGCGGGCTGGAGACCGGGGGGCGTGGCGGTGGGGCGGTGCGACTCGAAGTGGGGGGCACGTTGCGGCTGGAGGGCGTCATCAGCGCCGATGGCGGACCGAATCCTGACAACACCGTTGGCGGTTCCGGCGCCGGTGGCAGTGTTTGGATCGAGACTGGAACGATGGCGGGCGCCGGCCTCATCACGGCGAACGGCGGGTACAACCCGCAATCGGTCGGCATGGGCGTGGGCGCTGGCGGTGGCGGAGGTGGTCGCATTGCCATCCATTATGGGACCAATACGTTCACCGGGGATCATCAGGCGTTCGGGGGCAAGGGCAGTTGGGCTCAGGCCGGTTCCGGGACGATCTACCTCAGGAGATCCTCCGATCCGTTGGGAACACTGATCATCGCGGAGAACTGGAACGAGGGCAGTGTCCGGAGGGAGGCAGCGGAGTTGTGGGGAAAGGTTGAGGTCGGGCAATTGATCGTGGAGACCAACGGTTGGTTGAGCCATCCGCTCACGAACGGGCTGCACCTCCGGATCGAGAAGGATGCGTGGATTCAGAAGGGCGGAGGTATCTCGGTGAACGCCCGTGGGCATGGTCGGGAGGCGGGTCCGGGCGGCGGCCGGAGAACCATTGATTCGGCAAGCGGTTCGGGGGGTGGGCACGGTGGACGGGGCGGTCAGGGGAACTCGGCTCACGTGAACTTCGCGGACGGCGGTGACACCTACGGGTCCTGGGAGCAGCCGGTGGACTTTGGCAGTGGAGGCGGGCTGGAGACCGGGGGGCGTGGCGGTGGGGCGGTGCGACTCGAAGTGGGGGGCACGTTGCGGCTGGAGGGCGTCATCAGCGCCGATGGCGGACCGAATCCTGACAACACCGTTGGCGGTTCCGGCGCCGGTGGCAGTGTTTGGATCGAGACTGGAACGATGGCGGGCGCCGGCCTCATCACGGCGAACGGCGGGTACAACCCGCAATCGGTCGGCATGGGCGTGGGCGCTGGCGGTGGCGGAGGTGGTCGCATTGCCATCCATTATGGGACCAATACGTTCACCGGGGATCATCAGGCGTTCGGGGGCAAGGGCAGTTGGGCTCAGGCCGGTTCCGGGACGATCTACCTCAGGAGATCCTCCGATCCGTTGGGAACACTGATCATCGCGGAGAACTGGAACGAGGGCAGTGTCCGGAGGGAGGCAGCGGAGTTGTGGGGAAAGGTTGAGGTCGGGCAATTGATCGTGGAGACCAACGGTTGGTTGAGCCATCCGCTCACGAACGGGCTGCACCTCCGGATCGAGAAGGATGCGTGGATTCAGAAGGGCGGAGGTATCTCGGTGAACGCCCGTGGGCATGGTCGGGAGGCGGGTCCGGGCGGCGGCCGGAGAACCATTGATTCGGCAAGCGGTTCGGGGGGTGGGCACGGTGGACGGGGCGGTCAGGGGAACTCGGCTCACGTGAACTTCGCGGACGGCGGTGACACCTACGGGTCCTGGGAGCAGCCGGTGGACTTTGGCAGTGGAGGCGGGCTGGAGACCGGGGGGCGTGGCGGTGGGGCGGTGCGACTCGAAGTGGGGGACGAACTGCGAGTGGACGGCACCATCAGCGCCGATGGTGCCCTTCTGGATCTGAGTGCCAGCGCGAACAGCGGCGCCGGGGCGGGTGGCAGCGTGTGGCTGGAGGCCGGCACCTTGACGGGGACCGGGCTGATCTCTGCCGTCGGCGGAACCAATGCGGCAGCGCTCGGGCAACAGGGCGGCGGTGGTGGAGGTGGTGGAGGTGGTGGGCGAATCGCCATCTACACGTCCTGCCCGCCGGATCTGGCGGACTTGACTCTGTCGGTCGAAGGCGGGGCGGGCGCGCAGGCAGGCGAGGCGGGGACCCTCTACGTCGGGGTGATCCGGTCCGGCCTGCAGGGCGTGGTCCCGTCCCCGGGGCCGTGGCTTCAGATTCCGCCGCCGGCGTCTGTGGCCTTTCAGACACTCACCAACGAATCCGCGATGCTGGTCTTCACCGAGCGCACCAACATCGTGCTCAGCGAGCCGTTGGCGGTGAATCTCACCCAACCGGGTGCCTACACCAATCAGGCAGCCCTGGCGGCTGGGTTCGCTCACCTGCGGGTCGGACTCCCGATCAGCAGTCATTATGTGCACTTTGACACCGGCCACACCAACCAGGCTGAATCCGAGGTCCTGCTCGAGATCACCCTCACCTTCGACTCGGAGATTCTGGGCGCCATTGTGCTGACGGATGAACTCGTGGCCTCGGACCCACTCCTGGGGCATCCGGGGACCGTCTATCCGGACACCGAACCGAGGCCGCTTCGGGGATTGGAGATCGGCGATGGAATAGGCCGGGACGGGATCGTGCTTCACGAGGATCGGCGCTCGATCACGATCATCGGCAACGTTCGCGACTGGGCCGACCAGGTGCGGATCATCACGAACGCCTACGGGGAGTGTCCATAGCCCCAGGGCAATCTCGGCCGGATCTTGGGATTGGCGACGATCAGGGATCCTGCTCGAATCCATCATCGTGATACGAGCCGCGCTCGCGCTTTTCGTCATCGCTTCGTGCGGCACCGGGAGGGTGACGGAGGCGGCGAGCCTGCCTGTGGAACGGGCGGACGATTCGTGGAGTTCGGTGCCGTGGATGGCGACCAGGGAAAGGACGGCGCAAATCGCCTCGCCGGAGAGGACCTTGATCGAGTGGACAAATCGGGTGGCCTCGTTCGGCAGCGGGCTGTGCGTTGTGACCGGGGATCGGGAGGATTTCCGTCCATGGCTTGTGGTTGGGGCGCGGGCCTTGAGGGTTGGTGATCGGCGTGTGGGTGGGTTCCTCGGGCTGCGGCACGGAACCAGCGCGGGTGAGTGGTCCACGGGCTTTGGCCTGGCGGGTGGCCTGGGCGATTCCTTCTACGGGGACGACCTGATCTCGGTGCGTGATGTCGACGGTGATGGGCGGGACGAGCTGTTGGTGTACTGCGCCCGACCGCTGGCGGGGTCTGCGTATCCCTCGGGGTGGGCCCTGCACTTGAGCCGCTCACCGGGATGGGAATCCAGGCCATCGTGGGTGCTGGCAGCCCGTGCGGGAGCGGCAATCGGTTTCGGGCACATGGCATCAGCCGGCGACGTGAATGGCGACGGCCATGGCGATGTCATGATCGGCGTCCCTGACGCCGAAGGGGGTCGAGGGATCGCCATGCTGTATCTGGGGTCCCCGGAAGGCTTGGCGCGCGAACCGGCCTGGACGAAGGAAGGCGAACAGGCCGGGGAACTCTTCGGGTTTGGCGTGGCGGGGCTTGGTGACGTCAACGGGGACGGCTTAGAGGATGTGTTCGTGGGGTCGCCGGGGCATGGGGACAACCAGAGCAGACGCGGGCGGGGACGGGTCTACCTGGGTCAGCCGTCGGGCCTGGCGGAGCCGCCCCATTGGTCGGCGTCGGGGGTGGAGGATGCGGCGTGGTTCGGGGCCGCCGCGGCGGCCGCCGGGGATATCGATGGGGATGGGTGTGCGGATTTCCTCGTCTCGGCTCCGGGAACGGCGACGAAATCCCAGCGAAACCCGCAGTGGCCCGGAAGCGTCAGCCTGTACGCGGGTGGACGCCGGCCCCTGTCCGGTCAGCCCAGGGCTGTCATCCAGGGGGTTCGGAACACCGAATGGTTCGGGCGCTCGTTCGGGATGGTGGGAGACATGGACGGTGACGGTGACGTCGAACTGGCCGTTGGCGTACCCCGGGCGGCGGTCCAGTGGTCAGGTCAGGGGAGGGTCGATGTCTGGACGGTGCGCCCGGACTTTTCGCTGGTCCCCCGCGTGAGCATCGAAGGCACGGCGGCCGGACAGCGCTTCGGCTGGCGGGTCGTCGGTGCCGATTTCAACGGGGACGGCCTGGCGGACTTGGCGGCGAGCGGGCCCTTTCACCGGCCGGCGAACCCGAATTCCGGGCATGGGATGATTGCGATCACCTGGGGAAGCCGGACGTTGCTCGCCCTGAATCCGGCGTTTCGTTCGCGGGAACCCTCGGAGTCCGTAACCGCGGGCGTTACAACCGCGGGAGAACCGAGCCACGGGGAGTTCCGCGTGACCCGAATTCTGCCATGGGCTGGCGGCTCAATGGTGGCGGCCTTCGCTGGAGTTCAACTCCTGCGACGGTGGTGGCGAAGCCGCGAGGTGGAACTGGTGAAGCGAGAGCGCGAACGATTTGCGCGCGACCTGCATGACCACGTCGGAGGGCATCTGACGCACCTGAGGTTGGTCTCGGATCCGGAGACTCAACACGCGGGCGATCCGCGGCCGCGGAATCAGGCGAATGAATCATGGGCGGCCATGTCGAAGCAGTTGTCGGACAGCCTGGCGGATGTCATCTGGTTCGCGAGATCCGATACGAAACGGTTGGATGCCCTGACCGACCGCATGATCGACACCGCCACCACGTGGTTGGAGGCCGCCGGCATCGCCTGTCGATTGGATGTCCCGTCCTCCCTGCCGGACGTCGCGCTCGATTCACACCGCTGTCGGGATGCCCTGCTGGTGTTCAAGGAGGCGATCAACAATCTCATTCGGCATTCGAAGGCGACACGCGCCGAGATCATCATCCAGGTCACCGAAGGTCCGTGGCTGGATGTCCAGGTGGCGGACGACGGCGGCGGGTTCCCGATTCCGGAAAGGCTGCCCGCGAAGAGTGGCCTGGCGAACATGAAGTCCCGTGTCGAGGCTGTGGGGGGAACCTGGAGCATAGAATCCGACCGGAAGAGCACCCGGATCCGGTATCGAATGGCCCTGAAGGCAGCGCCCGGGGCGTGAACCATGCCAAGCGCCAACGCCATTCGCCTGGCCATCGTCGAGGACGACCCTGGGACCCGGCAGGAACTGACGGCGCTGTTCCAGGACGAGCCGGACATCCGACCGGTCGGTGAGTTCCCGGGCTTGCGCGCGGCGCTGGACGGGTTGCCCCGACTGACCCCGGACATCGTGATCGTGGATCATTATCTGCCAGACGGAACGGGGGTGGAGTGCGTGCGGCGGCTTCGGCCGCTGATGCCAGCGTGCGAGTTCATGATGCTGACCATCGGGGAGGAACAGGCGCTGATCTTCGATGCGCTGAAAGCCGGGGCGACCGGTTACGTGCTCAAGGGGGAACCGGCGGGCCGCATCCGCGAGGCCGTCCGGGAACTGGCCGCCGGTGGTTCCCCGATGTCCGCGAGCATCGCCCGGAAGGTCATCCGGGATTTTCAACGGGCGCCGGAGGCCAAGGACGCGGCGCAGCCGCTCTCGATCCGGGAGCAGGAGATCCTTGGAAGACTTGCGACCGGGCTGCGATACAAGGAGATCGCCGCGGAGCTCGGGCTGAGCGTTCACACCATCCGAACGCACATCCACAACATCTACGAGAAGCTGCAGGTCCATTCGAAATCCGGCGCGATACGGTCCTTCAACCGACACCGCGACCCGGCCGCCTGATGTTGCCGGGAATCCTGGCGAGGTCCGGAATTCGCGTGCGGTCGGGCAGAGGGGCCGGGGATGGGGCTGGAAATCCATGGTGGCTGGTGATGCCGAACCTCGGCCGGGGCGTGGGTTGGGAGGGAGCGCCCGGTTCGTCGATTGGATGCTCCAGGAGGCGCCTGACGTGGCGCCGCGAGGCCACGGACGGGCCGGTTGGGGCACGGCGGGCAGCGTTGATCTTGCTGGACCCGTCCGGGCTGATCTCGACAACCGCCGGACGGCAGCGGGGTAATTCAGAACGCGAAACAATCGCAACCGCTGCCCCAGAGCTGACCGAGCACGGTGGGGCCGGCTGGCGGACCGCTGCGCTGCATTCGTGGGCTCACGCCCGGGGCGAAACTCACGCTGCGTTCCGAACGCGTGAATCCCGGGGCCCCATAGCCGCCGAACTTCGCCACCGGACTCCAATCGGGCATCACCGGCAGGTCCGGGGGCGCGTGTTCCTGGAACTCCCCCTCGGCCCAGACTGGTTTGCCCCCGAGGATGGTCAGCACGCTATGCAGCTCGCGGATCTCGGCTTCCGGCACCTTGAAGTAGTCGCTGCTGAGCACGGCCAGATCGGCGAGCTGGCCGGATTTGAGGGTGCCCTTGTTCGTTTCATCGCGGCTGAACCACGCGCTGCCCTGTGTGTAGAGCCGGAGCGCCTCCTCGCGGCTCAGGCAGTTGGGCTCCGGGTACAGTCTCGTTCCGCCGACGGTTCGGCCGGAGACGAGCCAGTAGAGGGAGTTCCAGGGATTGTAGTTCGCAACGCGGGTGGCGTCGGTGCCGGCGCCGACGGGGACGCCGAGTTCCAGCATGCGCCGGACGGGCGGTGTGCGCTCGGCGGCCCCGGCTCCGTAGCGGCTCACGAAGTACTCGCCCTGAAACGCCATGCGATGCTGGATCGCGACGCCGCCGCCGAGCGCCCGCACGCGTTCGATATTGCGGTCGCTGATCGTCTCGCAGTGATCGAGGAACCAGTGCAGCCCGTTCAACGGTGCGTGGCGGTTGACCTCCTCGAAGACGTTCAGGAAGCGCGTGATGCTTTCGTCGTAGGTGGCGTGCAGGCGGAACGGCCAGCGGTGCTCGGCCAGGAGCCTGACGACGTCGGTGAGATCGGCTTCCAGCGTGGGAGGCAGGTCGGGCCGCGGCTCCAGGAAGTCCTCGAAGTCGGCCGCGCTGAACACGAGCATTTCTCCCGCCCCGTTCATCCGATACAGGTCATCCCCCTGGCCCGGGCGGGTCATGCCGATCCAGCGCGCGAAGTCGGCCTTCTCGCCGCCCTTGTTCTGGGTGAAGAGATTGTAGGCGATGCGCAGCGTCAGTTCGCCACGGCGATGCAGTTCGTCGATGACGGCGTAATCGTCCGGGTAGTTCTGAAATCCGCCGCCGGCGTCGCATACGCTCGTCAGTCCGAGCCGGTTCAACTCGCGCATGAAATGGCGGGAGGAATTGAACTGATACTCGGTGGGCAGCCTGGGGCCCCTGGCGAGGGTGGCGTAGAGGATGAGGGCGTTGGGACGCGCGATGAGCAGGCCGGTGGGGTTGCCGTTCCGGTCGCGCTGGATCTCGCCACCGGCCGGGTCGGGCGTGTTCCTGTCGTAGCCGACGGCCCGCAGTGCGGCACGATTGAGCATTGCCTGGCAGTAGAGGTGCAGGATGAAGACCGGAGTGTCGGGCGCCGCCGCGTTGAGTTCGTCCAGGGTCGGGAGGCGTTTCTCCCTGAACTGAAACTCGCTCCAGCCGCCGACCACGCGGACCCACTGGGGCGCGGGCGTGCGGGCGGCCTGGGCCCGGAGCATCGCCAGTGCATCGCCCAACGACGTGACGCCGTCCCAACGCAGTTCGAGGTTGTAGTTCAGTCCGCCGCGGATGACGTGCAGGTGGCTGTCGTAAAGGCCCGGTATCACGCGGCGCCCGTTGAGGTCGATCCGCACGGTCCGGTCCGTCTCCAGACCGCGGTACTCCGCCGCATCGTCGACGAGCAGGATGCGGCCGCCGCCGATGGCCATGCTCGAGGCTTCGGGATGCGAGGGGTCCAGGGTGGTGATGCGGCCGTTGTGGAGGATGAGGTCGGCTTTGCTGCTCATGGGGGGTCCTTGGGAGATCGTGCTGCAGGCGGTGAAGGCCGAAGGTGCCGCCAGCGCGGCTGCGGTTTGGAGGAAGCGACGGCGGTTCATGGTTCAGAACTGGATGCGAAGGGTTGTCTGAAGGTAGTCGACGTCGCGCCCGCCGACGGCGGTGAGCGAGTCGCCGACGAAGTGATGCGTGTAGCCGACGCCCAGCTCGAACGACGGATGGGGCGACCATCGTGCGGAGAGGCTCACTGCGGTTCCGAGGGCGCGCCCGCCGTGCGGCGCCGGGGGTGCCACGATGCTGAACGGCGGTCCGTAGACGAAATCGTCCTCGCTGAAGCGCCAAAGCAGGTTGAATCCAGCGGTCACGCTCACTTCGGGGGCGGGGTCGACGGTCACGAAGGGACTGATGTTGTAGAGGTTGGCCGGGGAGATGTAGCCGCCTTCATTGAAGTAGTTGTTGGCCTGGAACAGCGGGTTGAAGGTGTTCACGTTCCCCGTTCCATCGCCGCCGGAGATCACGTCACCCTTGAAGCCAAGGGTGACCTGCCAGGAATCCCAGACCAGGACGTAACCGGCACCCAGGCTTGCCGCGCCGGCGAGGATCCTGTCCCCGGCGGAGTCGCCGAATTGGAGCATCAGCTCCGTGTTGTACGTCCAGGGCGCGGCCTGGTTCCAGCAGCGGGTGCCGATCGTATGGCGCAGCTCCGTGTTGCCGGTGCCGGCGAGGAGCGAACCACGCTGGCGGCTGCCCAGGTAATAGAGATCCGTGCCCGAACGATCCCCGTGGCGGACGAGCGACGGGCCGATGGCGTACACGCCCCACCAGAGCCACTCGTCGGGGAAGCTGCGGTTGTCGAAGGCATCGGGTTGGACCCGGACCGGGGAGGCGACGAGTCCGTCGACCTGCCAGCCGGAGTCGGAGTCGCGCCACGAAAGGCGCGCCGCATCATGGGCCAACCGCTGGTTGGCCCCTTCACGGAAGGCGATGAGCCTGCCTGACCCGTAGTGGATGACCTGCCGGCCCACGCGGGCGACCAGTTGTTGCCCCTCGCTCAGCGTCAGCCGCCCCTGGAGGAACAGTTGGAGGAGGTCCGGATCGTCCTGGTCGGGCGGCGCTGGCGGCCGTTCCTTGCCCGTGAGGGTTCCCCAGGTCATTTCCGTGAACCATTCGAAGCGGTCCTGATAGGCCACGGCGAAGCCCAGTTGTGCCCGCTGATGCAGCCATGAATCCTCGCGGTGACCGCCGAGGCCGAAGTCGGGATTCCGGTAGACCTCGACCATGGTTTTCGCGTGTCCGCCGGGCGTGAACCGCCACGCATCGGCGTCGCCACCGGCGAGGCTGCGCATGAACAGCGGGTCGGCCGACGGCGGCAGGCGATCCCACCGCTCCGCCTCGGCGGCGGTCACCGGTCCGTGCCAGCCAGCCAGCGTTCCCGCGATCACGAAGGCCGTGCCGCGCATCGGCGGGCATTTGCGACGCGGTTGGAATGCGGTGCGCGGCATGGGTCAGCGCGAGGGGGGCGTGGCCGGTGGTCCGGCCATCGGGCAACCCGGGGTCCCGGGCTCGAGGTGAAGGCTGTGCTGCACCTCCGGGGGCGTTGCCCCCTGATGGAACCCCAGCACCCGCTGCTCGATCTCCCGGGTGTGGAAGGTGGTGCGATCCGCCTGTCGCAGGTGCTCCTGCCACGAGCCCACGAGGAAGGCCTCATAGAGGACGCGCGGGTGCTTGAGGTCACGCCAGAGGTGCCAGCGATAGGCGCCGTCGCGCAAACGGCTGTCGCGGAGCTCCGCGATCGCGCGGAAGAACCCGGGCTCATCCTCCTCCCGCACCTCATAACGCACCATGATCCGGACCGGTCCATCATCAGGTCCTGGTTGAAGGGCGAGATCGCCATGCTGGTGATCATTTTCCACGGGGCTGAGATCGACCGCCAGCGAACGGTCCACGCGCAGCATCCGGGTGAAGGCGAGATAGACGAGCAGACCGGCTGCCGCGCCGAAGTACGCCGTGCGCACGCCGAACCGGCTCGTCAGATCTCCCCAGAGCAGGGAACCCACGGCGATCGCCCCTTGGAACGCGAGCAACTGCACCGCCGAGGCCCGGGCTCGAATCCAGTGCGGAAACACCGATTGGCCGGCGAGATTCATCTGCGCCACGGTGATCAGCCACGCCGCGCCCACCGGGAACAATGCCGCCGCCAGCCACCCCCTGGATTCGGCCAACGCCATTCCCACCACCCCCGCCACCGCCACCACCCCCGCTCCGAATGAGATCTGGTCCACGGACCATCTCCGTCGCAGGCGGGGAAGGATGACCAACGCGGCGATGATGCCGCCGCCGCCGTAGGCGCCCATGAGAAGGCCGAAGTCGGATGCAGGCAGGCCGAGCTGCCTGACCGTCAGCGGCAGGAGCGCGACGGGAGCGATCGCGGAGAGGCCGAACAGCGCGTGGCGGATCAGGACCGTGCGTATGGAGGGCGAATGGCGGACGTGCCGGACTGCCGCGACCATGGCGCTCATCACCGTTTCCGCGTGGGGCTTTGCCGGGGGCGGGGGACGGCGCCAGCGCCCGAGGACGAAGGCCACCCCCAGGAAGGTCACGGCGTTGAATGCGAAGGCAGGAGCCGGTCCGATCGAGCCCACGATCAGACCGCCGAAGAGCGGTCCAATGGCCCGGGAAAGGTTGACCCCGATGCCGCCCAGGGTGATGGCGCTCGCCATGAGCGGTTTCGCGATCACCTCGGGCATCAGCGACTGCCACGCCGGCAGGCCGAACGCCATGCAGGTTCCCAGCACGAAGGCGCCCGCCAGCAACGCCCCCGGGCCCAGCGGCGAGATGAACGCAAGGCCGGCCATCCCCCCGGCCACGGCTGCGCCCACCAGGTTCACCCGGAGCACGAACACGCGCTTGTCCACGATGTCCGCGACGGCGCCCCCGGGCAGGGCGAAGAAGAACAGAGGGGCGCTGAGCAGCGCCTGGAAGAGCGTGACCATCCATGCCCGGTCCGTGGCCATCGTCAGGGACCAGACCGCCGCGGTGTCATGCGTCGTGGACCCGATGCCCGAGCCCAGGCTGGCCAGCCACAGGGCGCGGAACAGCGGATGACTCAGCGCCGAGGGCGGCGCCGGTGACCCGGCAGCGGGGGATCGGTTCTCGGGTGGGTTGGCCATGGGTCGGCAGGGGGAACAACCGGCAGGCATCCGAGGACCGGCGCCCCGGACCGGAAAGGAACACCCCGGCGCCTGCGCTGGCACGGCCATCCGCACCGGCACCCGCACCGGGCGCAGCCCGGCCGTTCGCGGGTGCTTCGTCAGCGCGATCGCCGGGTGGGCCGCACTGGAAGGGCTCGGGCGGAGTCAGCGCAGGATGGGTGGCAGGAGGCCGCCGAAGAGCACGCCGATGAGCTGCTGCCCCTGCGGCGTGGCCCAGGTCTGGACCAGCTCGGCGATCAGCGTATTGCTGGTCGTCAGCACCACGCCGGCGTCGTGCATCCGCTGGCGGGAAAGCTCCTCCGAAAGTTCGAAGGGCGATCCGGAGGCGTCCATCACGGCCTGGACCTGGAAGCCCTCGTTCACCGCGGAGATGGCCGGATAGATCAGGCACACATCCGTGGTGACGCCCGCCATGATGAGCTGGCTTCTGCCGGTTGCCCGGACGGCGCCCGCGAAGGCTTCATCCGCCCAGGCATTGACGATGCCGGCGCGCCTGATCCGGTTCGCGAAGGCCTCCGGCAGCAATTCCTGGAGCTCCGGCAGCAGCGGCCCCTGGGTTCGTTCCTCCTGCGAGCTGGTCAGGATGACCGGCATCCTGAAAACCCTGGCCATCTGCGCGAGGGCCAGCGTGGCTCGCTTCACCTGGTCCAGGGGCAGGTTCTTGATGAGCTGCATGGTCCCGACCTGATGGTCGATGAGCAGAAGCGCGGAGTCCTCGGGGGTGAAGAGGTCGTGTTTCATGGCGGGGAGTGTGGGGCGTCCTGGGGCATTCGGAGATCCCCGGCGTCGTAGAGGGCGCGGAAGATCTGGGGTTCGGATCGCTCGACGTAGGGCGCGATCATGGCGACGTGCTCCGTGAAGAGCGCGCTGGCCCGCCAGTCCTTGTAGGCCTGAAGGGAGTCGAAGACGGCGTAGTTCACGGCGCTGGAGCCATCGAGCGAGAGATGGAGCCGGTTGCCGCGCCAACCCGCGACACGGCCCAGGAGACGTTTGTACTCGGCCATCTGCGCGGCCACGAAGGCCGGCATCTGGCCTGTCCTGGCCACGAAGGTGTTCACCAGGACCACGGGTCCCTGGAGTTCTGCGGGCAGAGTTGCCTTGTCCTGAATGATCATGGGGGGAGGATTTGCCGGCGGGGACGGGAGCGGGTGCCCCCGCGGGCGGTTGGGGAGGCCCGATCAGTGGCCGGACGGCGTGACGACGTGAGGCGACTTCGCCGACTGCGGCGCCTTGTGCACCATGGTGTAGGCGTACTCGACGCCCACGCCGTAGGCGCCCGCGTGTTCCTTGAGTGTGGCCATGAGCGCGTCGTAGTGGGTGTGATCCTTCCAGTCCCGCTGCCATTCCAGGAGGGCTCCGATGGTGGTGAGACGGGTTGCGCCGGCCTGGACCATGCGGCTGAGGGCGGCCTCGTGGGCGGCCTGCGAGGTGGCACCGCAACAATCCTCCACGACGTAGATGTTGTAGCCGGCACCGATCATCTCGATCGTGGGCCAGGTGACGCACACCTCGGTCCACAGCCCGGTCATCAGGATGTTCTTCCTGCCGGTGGCGTCGATGGCCTTGCGGAACCCCGCGTCGTCCCAGGAGTTCATGCTGGTGCGCTCGATCACGGGCTGTCCGGGGAACACGTCGAGCAACTGGGGCCAGATGTAGCCCGAGAAGCCGAGCGTCTCGACGGCGGTGAGGACGGACGGGACTCGGAACTCCTTCGCGACCTTGGCCAGGAGGGTGACGTTGTTGATGAGCGTGGCGCGGTCGATGTTCGCCACGCCGAAGGTCATCTGCGGCTGGTGGTCGATGAACACGACGGCGGTGTCGGCGGCGGTGTAGAGTTTCTGGTAGTGGCCCATGGTATGGATGCGGGGTTGAGGCTGGGTGGCGGTCGAAGCAGTCACGGATGAGGCTAGGGTGCTGGGGGCCGTCTCGAAAGCGCCCTTGCGGAGGAGTCCGGGCTACCACCAAGGAGGTAGTGTCCGGTCGCGGTTCGCGGGCGGAGCGGGGGCTGAGCGCGGGTCGGATCCGTGTGGGATCCGTCGGAGAACCCGACGTCCCTTCGAAGGCGGGAATGCGCTGCTAATGCCTGAGGAGTCCGCGCTGGCGGGCCACATGGACGGCCTCGGTGCGACTCATGACGTCGAGCTTGGAGAAGATGCTCTTGAGATGGACCTTCGCGGTTGCCTCGGTGATGCCGAGCTGCGCCGCGAGTTCCTTGTTGGCGAGGCCCCTGGCCACGAGTTCGAGCACCCCAACCTCGCGGTCGGTGAGCGGCTCGGCCGACACCCGCTGCGCGAGCTTTGCGGCGATGTGCGGGGAAAGGACCTTGTCGCCCCTGTGGACCCTGCGGATGGCGTCGAGCATCTCCAGGCGGGAGATGTCCTTCAGGAGGTAGCCTCGGGCGCCCGCCCGGATGCATCGGTAGATGTCCTCCTCCAGGTCGTAGGTTGTGAGCACGAGCACGCGCGCCTCCGGGTTGATCGTGCGCAGGGTGGTGATGACCTCGATGCCGGACGTCGGGCCCAGCTGGAGGTCGAGCAGTGTGACGGAAGGCTGCTTGTCCCGCCAGAGGGGGACCACATCCTCGGCCCGCCCGGTCTGGGCCACCACCTCCATGTCGGGCTGCTGCCGGATCATCGCGACCAAGCCCTCACGCACGACGCCGTGATCCTCGGCGACGAGGACGCGGATGGTTTTGGGGGATGGTGGTGGGGGCTTCACGGGCTGGCGAACCGGGTGAGGGGGATTTCGAGGCGGAGGCTGGCGCCGCCATTGCTGCCATGCTCGCAGGTCACGCGCCCGCCCGCCTCGGTGGCCCGTTCACCCATCAGGGCCAGACCGATCCCGCGCCCGTTGAGGTTGTGATCGAAGCCGATGCCGTCGTCCGTGGCATGGACCACGAGGCGTTCCTCATCCCACAGGAGTTCCAGGTGGAAGTGCGCGGCGCCCGAGTGTTTGACCGTGTTTGCGAGGGTTTCCTGGGCGAATTTGTGGACGCACCAGTCGGCCACGGGACTGAGCGGGGTGACCTCGCCGCTCTCATCCAGCGTGGCGGTCAGCCCTGTGCCATCGGTCATGGTGCTGAGCATCTGGCGCAGCCGTTCGCGCATGGGTCTTCCCGAGGTCTCCGGCCTCAGTGCGTGGACGCTTGCCCGGGCTTCGGCGAGGCTCCCGCGGGCCAGGGTGCGGGCGCGCTCCAGGCAATGCAGGACCTGATGCTGCTGGGAGAGTTCCAGCGCACCCTCGGCGGCGCCCAGTTGGGCCAGCACACCGGCGAATCCCTGCGCGAGCGTGTCGTGCAGGTCGCGGGCGATGCGGTTGCGTTCGGCGAGGACCGCGCCTTCCGTCGCGGCGCGGCGGGCCTCGCGTGAAAGCCGGGCGATCTGAAGCGCCACGGCGGCCGCGCTGGCGAAGAGGCGGGTCTTGTTCAGGTCGAGGGCCCCTTCGTCCATGGGCTGCGCGAAGCACTGGCCGAAGGTGCCGATCATGCGTCCGCCGGCATACAGGGGCACGGTGACGACCTCCCGGTGGCCCATGCAGCGATGCCACGCCTCGCTGACCGTCCACGGATGGTCGGGCGGGAGCGATTCCTCGGTGGCGAAGGTGATCCTGCCGAAGCCCCGTTCCCGGAGCTGGCGCACCCAGGCCGCGGAGGTGTTCTGAGGCATCGGCCTGCGCCACATTTCCATGCGCGGATCCTCCCGGATCGAGACCGGCTGGCCTTCCGTCATGAAGGACTCCATGCGCAGGCTGTCGGACTGATCGTCGTAGCTGAAGACGCCGGCCGACTTGGCGCCGGTGAGCGCGGTCGTTTCAGCCATGAGCGCGCACAGGAAGGGATGAAGGTCGCTTTCCTCCGCGAGCAGTTCGGTGCAGCGCAACAGTGCCTCGTTGGTGCGGGCCAGTTCGGCGGCTCGCAGCAGTCCGGCGGCCTCCTGCTCGCGCGCCACCGCCATCTCGCGCGTCGCGTCGGCGAGGCGTTTGAACTCGAGGGTGAGGGCCATCTGGGCCGCCAGGGCGTAGAGGAGTTCGCCCTGCTGGTCCGTCAGCTCGGCCTCACGGCGGAACACGAAGCCCAGCACGCCCAGCGGGCGTTCGCCGAGCATCAGGGCAAGCACCACCGCCTGCCTGAATCCCTGCCGCTTGAACCAAGGCAGCACACCGGGCCATTCGAGGCCGTCCAGCTCCCCCTTGGACAGCGAAAGGTACCGCCGGCTCCGGCAGAGCGTGGCGAAGGCCCGAGTGATGCCGGGGTCGATGCGTTGTCCGAAAATCTCCGGCTCCGTCGCGGCGGGCAGGGGCGAGACGCTGCCACCGCGCCACGCCAGTCCGAGGGAAAGCGTGTTGCTGCTGTCGTCGTAGACGAACAGGTGCGAGGCGTCCGCACCGAGGAAGGTCGCGATTTCGGCCAGCGACGCGGCGATGACATCCCGAAAGTCCGCCGCCGCCGAGAGCCGGGCCGCGCTGTTCCTGAGGACTGCGTTGTGCGCCGCGATGCGCTCGGCGCGTTCCGCGGCGAGTCTTTCCCGCTCCGCCTGCGCGAGTTCCCACGCGTCGCGCCGCTTTGCCGCCGCGGCAACCCCCTCCACGGCCGTCACCACGACGGCAACGGACTCCGAAAGGTCGCAGGGCGTCTCGGGCCACTCGAAACAGACCCATGCGGTGGCGACGCCATCCACCACCACGGGGAGAAGGAGCTGGTGAACGACCCCGTTGGCGCGCCAGAACTCCGCCGAGGCGGGATCCCGGAGGTCCGCCAGCCTCGCCGTGATGACCTCGCCGCGCTGCAGGCGATCCCGCCAGTCTTTGAAGTCCAGGGTCGCCGGAATCTCCATCTGCCGATGCGAAGGCAGGCCGCTGCGGGTCCAGAGGATCTGGCCCAGGGCCACGAGGGTCGGGGACTCCGCGTGTTCGAACACGCCGAGGAATCCCCTTCCGGCCCCCAGGGCTGGCACGATCTCCGCCAGCCATCCCTCGACGCCGGTCCGGAAGTCCGCCTCGGCGAAGAGCCTTCGGGAGCCCTTCAGCGCCGCGTTGAGCAGTCTGAGCAGACCGCTGCCCGCGCGAGCCGACGGTTCGACCCTCCCTGGGAATTCCCGGTGGACTTCTGCGGGGCTGGACATGCGCCAAGACTTCGGCGAGTCAACACCGACGCCGGCCTTCCGGCAACAGTTTGGCCCGGCAGCGCAAGGTGATCGCCGTCATCGGGGTGGTCGGAAGCGGCATGGGGATCGGTTGGGGGAAGCGGCGCGGGGGAAATGATGCGCAAGTCCTGGCTTTCCGTAAGCCGCGGCGCACCGCAACGTTCGGCCCGAATCTCGACGCTGATACCGTGAGAATCCTGTTGATCGAAGACGATCCCAAGGTTGCCCGCATCATCACCCGCGGCCTGCGGGAGGAGGGCTTCCAGGTGGACCACGCCGCCGACGGCGAGGATGGACTTCACCTTGCGAGCGCGGATCTGCACGACCTGGTCATCCTCGACGTGCTGCTGCCTGTTCGCGACGGGTTCCAGGTGCTGGCGGGGCTTCGCAAGGCCGGTGCGACGACCCGTGTGCTGATGCTCACCGCGCGGGACGCCGTGGAGGACCGGGTCCGTGGGCTGGAGGCGGGGGCGGACGATTACCTGGTGAAGCCGTTCGCCTTCTCGGAGCTGCTGGCGCGGGTTCGTGCGCTGCTCCGGAGGCCGCGGGTCGAGGAGCCGGCGGTCATCGTGGTGAGCGACCTGGAGGTCGACACGCGGCGTCGGGTGGCGACCCGTGCCGGACAGGTGCTGTCGCTGACGGCGAAGGAGTTTGCCGTGCTCGAATGCCTGGCCCGCCATGCCGGCGAGATCACCACGCGGTCGCGGCTGGCGGAGGACGCCTGGGACGAGAACTTCGACGCCCTGTCCAACGTGATTGATGTGACCGTCCACCATCTGCGCACGAAGGTGGACCGCGAGTTTTCGGTCCGACTGATCCACACCGTCCGGGGGCGCGGATACGTGCTTCAGCCCGGACCGGCCTCACCATCGTCCCAGGGCCCGGCATGAATGCGCATTCATCCGGCGTTCATCCTGGGTTCATGCGCGGATCGCGATGCTTGTGGGGATGGGGCGTCACCCACCCACGCCTGCGATCCGCGCCGCCGAGGCTCCCGTGAAAACCTCCCGCGCCCGGCTGCAATGGGGTTTGCTTGGCACGCTTGCCCTGGCGCTGGCGCTGCATGGGGCGCTGTTCTACACGGCGGTCCGGGAACGGATACGCGCGGACGCGGACCAGTTCGTGATGGACAAGGCCCGGCTGCTGTCGAGGGCGGTGAACACGCAGAACGTCGCGTTCGTGGCCTTCCACGAGCGGGATTGGCGCAACGACCGGTTGACGCCGTACGCCCAGACCTTCGATCTCGACTGGAACCCCGGGTTTGTCTCCAGCCGCCTGCCCGGTCCGATCGCCCTCTCGGAGGATGTTCGGCGGCATGCGAGCCATCCGCTGGGCATGCTGGTGCATGATGCGGCGGACGCGTCGGGCACGCGGTATCGGGCGGCCACCTTCACCGTGGTCAGGGACGGGACGATGTGGGGATATGCGCAGGTGGCGGTGCGGCATGCGGAGAGGGACGCTCCGCTTCGGCGCCTGAGGGGTTGGCTGGTCGCGGGATCGCTGACCGTGCTTGGCCTGGCGGCGGTGGGGCTTCGGCTGGTGCTTCGGCAGTGGCAGCTCCAGTTGGTCACGTTTGCCGAGACGGCGCGCCGGATCGCCATGGAGGGTGTTGCGCGCCATCGTTTCGTGCCGCCGCCGGATTCCCCGGAACTGGTTGAGCTGGCCCGGACCTTCAATCTCCTGCTCGACCGTCAGGCGACGCTGCAGGAATCGCAGCAGCAGTTCATCGCCGACGCCGCGCATGAGCTTCGGACGCCCCTGACGGTTCTCCGAGGCGAACTCGAGGTGGCCCTGCGCCGGGATCGTTCCACCCCCGAATACCAGGAGACCCTGACCTCCTGTCGCGAGGAGATCGAGCGGCTTTCGAGGCTCGCGGAGAATCTCCTGGCGCTGGCCCGGCTGGATTCGGGCGCGCAGCTCGAGCTTCGGCAGGCGCTCGATCTCGGCATCGTCTGCCGGGACGCGGCCGAGCGCCTCGAGCCCCGGGCTCGGGAGCAGGGAACGCCCATCGATGTTCAGGCCGGCGACACGCTGCCGGTGCTTGGGGATCGCCTCGCCCTGGAGCGGGTGCTGTTCAACCTGCTGGACAACGGGCTGCGCTATTCCCCGCGGGGCGAAACCCTGGAGCTTCGGGCGTTCCTGGCGAACAACCGGGCGGTCGTCGAGGTCACGGACCACGGACCCGGCATTCCGGCGGAGAGCCTGCCGCGTGTGTTCGACCGTTTCTACCGGGTCGAGCCCGGGCGCCCACGGGAACGGGGTGGTGCAGGGCTGGGTCTGGCGATCGTGCAGGCGCTGGTCACGGCCCACGGCGGATCGGTCGAGGTGCGAAGCCAGCTCGGACACGGGTCCACCTTCACGGTGAAACTCCCGCTGGCAGCCACGACCGGCGACCTCCGATTCGTGGGGCCGTAGATTAAGTCGGATTCATGGGGTCTTCATGATGCTTTCATGGGGGCCCGGGCAGATTGGGGCCATGCAAACGGTTCCCGTGGCGTCTGCCCGTCCCGCACCCCTCCGAATCCCGGGGTGTCCGGCGCTGGCGCTCCTTCTGATCCTGTTCGTCCTTTCGCCGTGGACGCTTCGCGCGGCGCCCGCCGGCATCACCCTGGCCGCGCCGACCCTTCAACTTCCCGCGCGGTACATCCTCGCCAGCGATCCGGCCCGCTCGAACCTCGTCGTCGAAGTCTCGACGGTCCTGAACCGCAACCAGCTCTGCTTCACGGGCGGCAATTTCCTCGGGCCCTGCGCGCCCCAGGAAACATCCGTCCGGATCACCGTCGACATCGGCACCGGCGGACGTCCGACGTGGACGGCGCAGAAGACCGTCCTCCACACCGTGCCAGGCGTGGCCGCGGTTCCCATCACCGAGATCGTGGAGGTGATCCCCAGTCCGCTCTTCACCGACATGGTGGAGTACACCATCACCGTCACCCTCGAGCACACCGACGACCCGGCCAGCCGTACGTTCGTCCACGATCAGACCCGCAACTTCGGTCCGTATCGGTTCGCGCATTTCACCGGGTCGATCCTCTTCGGTGACGTGGCGGCCACCTTTTCCGGGCTCGCGGCGGAGCCGGCCTACCTTGGCAACTCCGAGTGGTCGATCCACGTCCTGGGTGTGACCGCCGAGGAAGGCGGGTCGGCGGCCCATTCCGTCGCCGCACCGCCTCCGCTCACCGTCCGGCGCAACAGCCGGGGCAACCTCACGGTGTTGACCGGGGAACTCGAGTCCGCCGCCGCGGCTGCGTTTCAATGGGCCGGCTGGAGCGGCCAGCGCGGCAGGGTGCTTCTCGGCCCGCAAGGGTGGGTGACCGACGCGCTGACGCTGACCCTCCCGCCTGGCATCGGCTGGCGTCCCGCCAACGAACGACTCCTGCGGCCCACCTTCGAGATCACCGCCGCGCGCATCCCCCTCAACCGCGACTGGCAACCCATCGGTCCGGTCTCCGGGACGCCTGCGCTGCCGATGCAGTTCTTCGCCGACACCTACCCCGTGGAGTTCCAGTCCCCCACCTGGACGTGGCGGGATGGCGCCTTGGTCCTGGACACGCCCGCGACCCGGTTCGTCCGCCGCCAGCATTACACGGATTTCCAGGCTGGCCTTGGGAATGGCGACCTTCCGGAGAGCAACGACGGCTTCTGGTTCCACCTGCAACCCGCCGCGGCTTCGAACCTGTCGATCCGCCCGGGACTCACGGGTGGCATCACCGTCGATCTCCGCCTCGATGCCGGGGAGTTCTTTGGTCATTTCCCCCTCTGCGGTGTTCGGGCGCCGGGTGGGGGCGGGCTGCGGATTGCCGACAACCGTGTCGTGCCCGCGGATTCCAATCTCCCCGGAGCCACCGCGCACGTGCTCTATGGGCAGGGCTGTCGCGGCCCCGACGAGGCGGGCGCCCTGCCGCTGCCCACGCGGGGGCTTCAGCTTGCCGGTGTCACGCTGCAGTTCACGCCATCGGCGGGGCTCTGGGCGGAGGGGACGCTGACCGCTCCCGCCGCGGATCCTGCCGCCGACCGGCACCTGGAGATTGGCCGCAACGCGGGTGTCGCGACGCACAGCACCGATCCCTTCACCAACGGGACCTTCTATCTGCCGGGCTCCTGGATTCCGCATCACGACGGGTTTGATCACCCTGGCGACGTCGGTGCCGCGGTGGATGAGCCCGGTGAGGACCCGCTGTCGTTCAATCCCGCGCGCTACCTCCTCAGCGGCCTCCGTCCGGATCAGGACAACGCCCTGGAGCATCCGGGAACCCCGGCGTACCTCATCGGCGCCGCGGACTATGCCGGCATGAACCTCCGTCACGCGGCCGGCCTTGGCGCACGCTCGAGGATCGGCGGCGTGGAGGTCGCGCCCTACCCGCTCGCCGCGAACGCCAAGTATTATGCCCGCCTCGGCGGCGTCTCCGGCGTCCACGAATCGGCCGAAGGCCCCCAGGCGCTGCCGGCGTATGGTTATGACATCGACCTCGGGCGCTTCGGGCTGAGCTTCCTGGACAACGCCCCCCACGACAGCCGGATCAACGGTTCGCTGCACCTGCCCCAGCCGTCGGGCTTCTCCCAGGCGTTTCAACGCCTGCTCCTGAGCTGCTGCGGGAATCTGACCGAAGGGATCATCGACCCGGCCGACACCGAGAAGCAGCTCACGTACTGGAGCGCGACGCGCATCCACATGGACTCCCTCCGCTTCAGCCACGATCCCAACCAGCCCTGCGCGACCGACCAGGCGCTGCTGGAGCTTGGTGTCACCGCGGACATCGCGCACCTCGACGAAATGCCTTCCGGGTTCCTTTATCCGCGGCCGGACGGCTCGCTCGTGGCCATCGACACGCTGGATCGCGAGAGCCATCTGACCCTCGGGTCGGTCGTGGACCTCGCCGGCTACGCGTTCAGCGCGGTGCGTCGTGCGTACTTCAATGAACACACCGCGTTCCCGTCCGGTCCCGGCTGGCTGAACGTCGCGGGAAACGCCGGGGTGAGCTTCTTCCGCGACCTCACGATTCACGGACAGATCCTGGGCTCGACGGCGACGCCCCCGCCTCCGTTGGTTGTGAAGGGAGGCTGGTCCGCGGGCGGGGACAACTTCTTCAACCAGGCGGGGTTTGACGAGGCGCACCGTGGCTATCCGCCGGGGATCGACCTGGTCGACTACCGCGAGGGGGACACCCACCTTCCGCACGCCCGGCAGGTGTGGTTCGGGACGGTGCCCTTCGATTACCCGGTGCGTTTCGACCCGCTGACGCGCGTGTTTCGTTCGCCGGCTCCCAAGGGGGTGGACCTGGTGGTGCTCGACACCGAGAGCGAGTTGGAGCGGCTCAACGCCGAGCTCGCCGACATCCGGTTCAGCGCCTTCCTGGACTTGAGCCTGCTTGCAGCGCCGGAGCTGCTTGTGGAGGAAGGCGCCTCCTGGATCACCGGGCATATCGAGGACGCCGCCGTCGCCACGCTTCGGAACGGTTTGGACCGGCTCGCGGCGATCCTGGACGCCCAGATGCGGGAGATGCTCGACCAGGTGCTTCTGCCGGCGGTGGAGATGCCGGTGGTCGTGCCCCTGGCGAACCAGGTGCTGCTTCAGCCGGATCCCGCGGCCATTGATGCGGCCCTGGACCAGGTCTTCGACACCCCGTTCACCGACGCGCTTCAGGCGCTGGCGGATGTCGCGGGCACGGGCGTCGACCTGACCGACAGAGCGGCCGACGCGCTCGGGGCGGCGGCGGGCACGCTGGAGACCGCGCGACAGGTTCTGGCGACACTTCAGCAGGCCGAGGCGCTCATCGAGGCCGGCCTCGAGGTCATGGGGATCAACCTCGACGAGCTTCCCGACGGGATTCGGGAGGAGTTTCTGGCCGAGCTCGAACAACTTCCCGGGGAGGGTGCGGGCGCCGTGGGGCGGTTGGTGGAGATCCGGGAGGCCATCATCGAGCTCGAGGCCGGCCTCGCGCAGGTGATCGAGGCGCTGGAGGAGGGCGAGATGTTCTTTGCCCAACTGCGCGACACGGTGTTCACGCCGGTGACGGAGTACGCCCAGATCGCCGACGACCTCAAGGCTCGGCTCGCCACCTGGCTGAAATCCGGGGTTGCCCTGGACCCGGGTGCATACGCCGTGGAGGAACTGCGGGCGCGGGTCCGGCTCGAGATCCGCGACGCCTTCGCCGGCAGTCCGGTCGCGGCGAACATCCAGACGGTTTATCGGACGTGGATCTACAACTCCGACAGCGCCGTGCGCCAGGCGTTGGACACCGCCTTTCAGGCGATCAATGACCAGATCGTGTCCGTGGCCATGGTCGCGCTCGAGGAACTCGAGCAGGCGGTGCAGCCGGTGAAGTCCTTCTCCTCGGTCGTGGAGTCGGTGAACTGGGATGGCCGGGCGCAGATCCGGGGGGACCGGCTTTCGCTGCTCCGCCTCGACAACCGCGCCATCGTGAATCTTCCGACCCCGGTTCCTGGGGTGCAGGTGCCGGTGGAGTTCACCGGATTCTACCAGTTCCGCGAGCTCACGTCCGACGGTCCGGTGGGTTGTCTTGCCGGGGTTCCGGGACGGGCGAACGAGATTCTACTCGGCTCCTCGGCCGGGCCTGCGTCGATGTTCGGCGGAAGCGGGCTCTCGGTGGAATCCAAGTTCACGCGGGCCGAGGACGGCACGCTGCTCCTGCTCGCCGGGGGTGTGGAGATGGATGTGCAGGGGCCCAACATGCCCGCCATGGGACTGGAGGAGTTCTCCGCCACGCTGTCCATCGGGCCGGCGGCGAGCGAGTTCTACCTCAGCGCGTTTGCCCGCGGGCGGTTCGGGGTGGGGAACAGCGAGGTCGGCCTCGCCGGCGGTGTGCTCCTCGGGCGCACCTGTTCCGAGGCGGCGCTCTCGTGGGATCCGGAAGCCATCGGATACCTGGGGGGCACGATCGATCCCGCGCATCCGTTCACCGGTGTCTATCTCTTCGGCGAGGGAAGCGTCCCGATCAGTTCGGTCGGCTGTCTGATGAACTGCACCATCAGCGCCGGCGTGCGCGCCTGGGCCACGGATCCCGGGTTCGATCCCGAGTCCGACTTCACCGACGCCCAGGTCGGCGGAGCGCTCGAGGGTGGTGTGTCCGCGGAATACCTCTGTCTGGCCCGCATCAAGGGCACCGCCACGCTCAGCGGGAGCATGCAGGGCGGGCTCTACCGGTACGGCGGCGGCGTGGAGGTCGCCGGCAAACTCGGCATCTGTCCGATCTGCGTCGAGTTCGGTGGCAGTGTGCAGGCCACACATACCGAAGGCAGCGGCTGGCAAGTCCAAGACTGAATCCTCTGACCCACGTTCATCATGCATTCGTTCCGACAAATCCTCATCGTGCTCGGCCTCGTCACGGTTCTCACCGCGTTCGCCGCGCCAGCCGCCACCCCGAAGCTCGCGGCCGTTGCCCAGGTGGGCCCGCCGGCCGGAGCGGGACAGCACCGTGTCCTTCTGCTCTGGCATTCGGTCGACGGGTACCAGCCGACGCCGGCGTACGCCGTGCATCGCAAGGCGGGGGCTGCCGACAGCCCCTCCGAGTTCCAGTTGCTCGCCGTGGTGCAGCCCACCGCCCACGTGCCCACGCTCACCCTGATCCTGCAGGAGGCGGCCGCAGCCGGACTTCCCCTCGACGGCCTCGACACCGCGCTGAACGGGGTGCTGGGCGCTGCCGCCACCAACAGTTCCCTCGCGGAGAAGATTGCGCTCGCCCTGACCACGGAGCTTCCGCCGGCGGGTGCCCAGCTCTTCCATGACCTGCTTCCCCGCCTGCATCCCCCGCTCGCGCTCGCGCTGGGGCGCGGGTACCTGGCGACCGTGCCCGGAACCGAACCCTCCACGTTCGAGCTGCGCGAGTACTTCCCGGAGCAGGGCACGGAAGGGGATGTGGTGGCGAGCCTCACCACCGGGCTCGCGCCGACACTGCTGGCGGCGCCGGGCACGATGTCGGAGCGCATCGACACCTCCCCCCGCGGGCACCTGCGCGTGCAGTTGCGCTGGTGCACCCCGCTGCCCCTGGCGCAGCAGGGACTTCATGTCGCGGGCTATCAGATCTTCCGCGCCGATCGCAACGCATGGTTCGCCGCACACGGGGCGGTCCCTCCAGCGGTGCTCACCCCCGAGGCGCTCGCCGCCGCGCTCGCCGCGGGACATCTGGTTCCGGTCAACCGCAACCCGGTTCAGCCGGATCCCTCGTACTCCTGTCTCGTGCCGCCGGCCTCGGACCTGTTCTTCACCGTCGACGACAACGATTCCGCCAGCCTGCTGCGCCATGAACCCGGCGGCGTGCCGTTCACCCCGGGTCAGCAGGTGACCTACTACGTGAGCGCCCTCGACCATTTCCGGCGGCCGGGCATGCCGAGCCCCGGGCTGAACGTCACCGTCTGCGACCGAATGCCGCCCACGGTGCCACGGGAGCTGAAGGTGGAGAACCGGCCGCATTACGACGATGCCACCCAGATCGGCGGTGAGAACCTCGTGCTTTCGTGGGTGCGCGAGGATACGAACGTTGTGAGCCATTACTGGGTCTACCGCTGGAACTCGCACGACGATGCGCTGCGCCACGCGACCCAGCCTGGGATTTCCAATCTGCTGGCGCGGGTGCCGAACACCGGGGTCTCGGCGCGTGTGGAGTTCGTGGATGACGGTTCGCTGCAGCTTCCCACCGCGCCGCCCGCGCCCAGTCTGCCGACCGATGCCGGGCGGACCTTCTGGTACACCGTGCGCGGCGAGGATCCCGCGGCCTGCCCGTCGCCGGAGGGCTTCGGCAACCTGAGCGGTCCGGGGGCGCCTGCGTTCGGCGTGCTTCGCGATTGGACGGGCCCGGGCGTTCCCGACGGGCGTTTGACCACGCCCTGCTGCCTGGTGACGGCATCGTTCGTCCCGGTCACCGCGCAGCACGCCTCCGCGAGCGCCGTGCGCATGGAGCTCATCCCCGGGGATCCGCGCATCACCTGGGTCGAGATCCGCGAGGCGATCAGCGGACAACCGATCCGGCGTTATCATCTCGAGCACGCCTGGCCCGCGGCGTTCGAGCCGCTCGACCTCTCGGGCTTCGCCAGCTTCCGGCTCGAAGCCCGCTTCGGGACTTCCGCCGGCCACGCGTCCGCCTGGACGCCGGGCCTGAACGCCAGTGCCAGCGGGCAGGTCCCGCTCCACCGTTGGACGGCTGCTATCGCCTGCTCGACCCGTCCCTGGCCGTGCGGGCCGGGCCTGGTGGATCCGGTGGATCCCGGCTCGGGCGAGGTGACCGGCACCTGCGGCGAACTGGCAGCCACGCCCGGCGCGGTGGAATGGCGGGTGTACCGGCGCACCGACGGCCATCCCAGGCTCGTCCAGATCGAGAGCGGCAAGTTTCCTGAGGCCGATTGGTGCGACAGCGCCACCCCCGCGGTGCCGGCCACGCTCTGCTACTACGCCCAGACCTTCGACGGGGACGGAAACCCCAGCGCCATCACGCGCCTGGGTTGCGTGGAGAGCCTGGGAACCGAACCCATGCCGAAGCCGGTGATCAACCATGCCATGATCCTTCCGCCCACCACCCAGCCCCCGGTTCTGGTGCCGGGCTCGGTGCAATGGTTCTGTCCGCCCCCCGGCGTCGAACGCTTCGAGGTGGCCTTCCTTCCGCCGCCTCCGGGATCCCCGGTCACCACGTGGCTCGTCGTCCCCGGCGCCCAGGAGGTCATTGCGACCGAGTATGGCGTGTTCACCTCGCCGCGGATCCCCGCCGGGTTCGGGAGCGGCGGGCCGGAGTTCGCCCAGGCCTTCAACCTGCTCGCCGCCGAATCCTACCGTGTTCGCGTGCGCGCGGTGCGCTCGCACATCGCCGCCGACGGCGTCGTTTCCACCGCCTACGGACCCTGGAGCGACGAGGTGCCGGTGTCGCAGGTGCAGGGCGTGGCAGCGCAGGGACCCGAGGTTCCGTGGCCGGCGCGGCCCGTGCCGCCGATTCATCCCGATCTCTCGCCCCGCGCGGAGTACGACGCGCAGGAACAACTTTGCCGGGTCGAGATCGGCACCATTGATGCCAGCGACGTCATCAACCCGGGAACCGGAACCACCCCGGCCGTGATCCGGGCCTCCTCGCTCCTGCCCTACCTGACGGTCGCTCCTCCGTTCGTTGCGTACCGCCATCAGAGCTCCGAGAACCGCCGCGGTGAGATGACCCAGATCTCGCCCCTGTTCCGGGACTTTCTCGGGACGGTGACCCCCGATTCGGGCGGTCCGGTCCTGCAGATCACCGACCGGTTTCTGGTGGTGAAACGGCGCAACAACGAACCCGCCGGCCCCTACCGCATCTGGCTTCGCGACACCCAACCCGTCATCCGGGGCCACGCCTATCGTTACACCCTGGTCCGCCATCACGCGGACCTCGAGATCGCCGAGATCCTGGCCTCCAACCCGGCCAGCGTTCCCAACTGATCGTTACCCCTTGTCCGCCGTCTTCAGTCCCACGACCCCATGAACCTGATGCGCCATATCCTTCCCGCCGCCGGCATTCTGGCCCTTGTCGCGACGGCGCTGCCGACCGCCGTGGCCGCCACCGCTCCGGCATTGGTCCAATCGCTCGACCTCGACGGTGACGCCTCGCTGGACCTTGCCGTGGCCTGGAACCAAAACCTCTGGGTCCAACACAGTGCCGGCTCTTCCGGTGCCGCCTGGCAGGCGGTCCCGTTGTCCGCCCATGCGTGGCCCGACACCGAACGCGTCGACGCCGCGGACCTGAACCAGGACGGGCTCGACGACCTCGTGCTCACCTCAAGCGGGGCGAACCGTGTCCTGGTTCTGTTCGGCTCCCGGGATCGGTCCGGCATCGGGCAGATCCGAAGCTTCCCATTCCCGGGCGGACCCTCCGCGGCGGACGCGGCGCCGGCTCCGGACGGCACACCGGGTCCGGTGTTCGCCGGGATCGCCCTCGAAACCCCCGTGCCCTATTTCGCCGTGATTTCCCGACCCAAGGGCACGCTGGTCAACGACCCGTTCGCTCTGACGGCGGATCGGTCCCCGCTCCCGGAGGGAACCGCCACCGGCGACGCGAGCCTCGCCCTTGCCCTGTTCCCGGAGTCCGCGGGTGTGACCTGGCACGGATGGCTTCATCAGGCCCCGGGAACCGCGGAAGCGCCGTCCGCCCCGACCTTCACCTGGCACCGGCAATCCGCCGGTGTCGCGGGCATCCGAAAGGCCACCGACGTCACCCTGAAGCGCGGCGTGATCGGTGCGTTTCCTTCATGGATCCCGGACGATCTCCAGCCCACGCCGGTCGTCGTGGCCCATGGTCCGGGGTTGGGATCGATCATCGTCCTTCGGATCCCGACGGATCCGGAGCGTCCCCCCGCGGTCGAGGAGATCCCACTGTCCTACACGCACATCGCGTGGCACCCGCGGGCGGGTTCTCCCTTCAACGGGCGGCTCCTGGTGGCCCGGGATCTCGAGCGTGAGATATCCATCTATCGGTGGACCCGTGACGCAAAGCTCGAACTCGAGGAACGAATCACCCCGCCGCAGGGCCGGGATTTCGGCGGCACCGCGGCCTGGACCGATCGCGGGCTTGCCGCCCTGCTCCTGCCGGGATCGCCGACACAGCCGCCCTCGATCGGCTGGTATGAATCGCGCGACGGCCGTCTGACCTTCCAATCGGAAACCACGCTTCCCGAGCCCGCCCGCCGTTCCGGTCACGCCCGGCTGCTGGTCTACGACCGCAACCCCTTCGAGGCAGCCCAGGCCTTGGAACTCGCCGGACTGGCGGCGGGCGACTGGACCCGTGGTGCGGAGATCCGCAACGGCAGTGTGACCGTCCAGACCTCCACGTTTCGTGACGGGAGGACGGGGCTCCAACCCAGTGCATCGCAGCCGATCGTTCTGCCCGTGCCGGTTCCCGGTGGCGCCTATGCGCTTCCGAACCAGTGGGAACCCGCTTCGAGCCTGCACTTCGAACGCCAGCCCGGTGCTTCGGGCAACGCGGCGGTCCTTCCACAACCCGCCCCGGGCAGTCATGCCCGTCCGATCTCACTCACCTTCGCCTCCGCGCCGCGGATCACCGTGAACGCGCGCATCAACGATGGCCCGTGGCAGACAGGGGCCGGCCCCTACCCGCTCGAGCGATCCGCCACCGTGTCCTTCTACGGCGTGGATGCCTCGGGCATTGCAGGTCCCCGGGAGACCGTCCGCTACACGATCCAGGCGGCCAGCCTCATGCCCGCCGAACCGGTGCTCGCGGACCGCGACAAGGACGGGTTGGCGGACGCCTGGGAGCATCGGTTCTTCGGAGACCTGGCTGCGGGACCCGATGACGACACGGATCAGGACGGGGCCACCAACGCGGCCGAGGAACGCGCAGGCACGAATCCGTTGGATCCCGCGCACAAACCCGACACCGACCCGGTTTCGACGAAGCCCCGGAGCATCGAATGGGCCCTGGCGCCCGGCGGCGGACTGGTCCTTCGCTGGGACGCTCCCCTCGGGCTTCGGGTCGGGGTGGAGACGAGCGACGACATGGTGCGCTGGGAGCTTTCGCCACGGACCCCGGAATCCTCGCCGGGATATCAGCAGTGGACCGACACCGATCCCGCGCAGGGGATGCGGTTCTACCGGGTGGTGAGACTGCCCTGACAGTTCGCCATTCCATCGTACTCGCACTCGTACTCAGCCCGAAGGGCGGTACTCGTACTCGAAAGGGAATCGACCTGTTCGATCACGAAACACTGGTCGTTCGCTGGGAATCCGGTGGATGAACCCGGATACCGTCGAAAGTCCGATTCCGATCCTGCGTGGACCGGTCTACAACCGGCGCGCTCCGGAGACCGGGCGCCGACGCTTGGCGTCGACCCCGCGCTCCGTGGGCGCGACGCAAGGTATCGATCCATGACTATCCGGTTTCTGGCCCTCGCTGTGGGGGCAATGGCAACAACCCAGGGCCCGCTCATCGCCGCCGATCCGCTCGACGATTGGCGGCTGCGCGTCTCCACGACGGGCAAGGACCTGCGCGACGTGGTCCACGGCGGTGGGGTCTTCGTGGCCGTCGGGCGGGATGGCGCTCTCCTGGCCTCGCCCAACGGCGAGACGTGGAGCGACCATTCGCTGAACATCACGGGTGACTTCTACGCGGTTGCCCATGGCGACAATGTCTTCGTGGCGACAGGCCAGGGCGGACTGGTCGCCACTTCGCCCGACGGCGTCCAATGGACGCCTCGCGAGGCGCCCACGTCGGCGCACCTCTACACCGTCACCTACGGGGGCGGACTGTTCCTGACGGCCAGCGCCGGAGGCGTGGTGCTGACCTCCCCCGACGGGGTGACCTGGACGCCGCGTCCGTCCAGTCCCGATGCCCACTGGGAAGGGGCGACCCATGCAGCCGACCGTTACGTGCTGGTGGGTTACGTCCGCGGAGGCACGGCCGCGGTGGCTGGGGCCACGCCGGACCTTGTGCAGTGGGACATCGCACCCACGGGATACACCATGTATCTCGACAGCGTCGCCCACTTCGGGGGGCGCTTCCTGGCCGTCGGATACGCCGGGGCGTGCCAGGCCAGCGTGGACGGCCGTTCCTGGACATCCTCGGTGAAAGCCTCAACCCGATGGCTCCACGCCATCGACCACGGCAATGGCGTGGCCGTGGCTGCGGGCGAATCGGGCGCGCTGGTCACCTCACCCGACGGGGACACCTGGCAGCGCCGCACCCATCCCGCCACGGGAAAGACCTTCTGGGGCCTCGCCTTCGGCGCGGGCTCATTCGTGGTCGTTGGTGAGGGCGGCACCATCCTGCAGTCCGCTCCCGTTGAGGGCGCGAGCGAGTCCCCGCGCCTTTGGGTGCGCCGCGAGTCGGACAAGCTGGTGCTCTCCTGGCCCAGGGAGACTCCCGGGTTCGCATTGGAGCAGACCCCTTCCGGCCTGAATGGGCCGTGGACTGCGGTCGATGCCCCGGTGGAGGACACGGCCAGCGAACACACCGTCACCGTGCCTGTGGGGAACGGTGGGGTTTTTCGGCTTCGGAAGTAGCGCGTCTGCCGGAGTGGGGTCGGGATGCAATCTAAACGGTCTGCGAAACCCATGGCTCGCGCCATGGGCCAGGGTTCTGGCGCCCCTCCGGGGCTTGGTTTGCGGCCCCTCCCGGGGCACGGGTTCAGGGGGATGACGGATAGCCTGTCCCCGTATTGGGGTGACCCCCTCCGGTGTGCCTGCTCTCGCCGCCCCTCCGGGGCTCGTTCTGTAAACGGTCTGCGAAACCCATGGCTCGCGCCATGGGCCAGGGTTCTGGCGCCCCT
>VFQN01000865.1_pt1 | contig 54169 bp, 47 predicted proteins | sample 3512371 | NCBI WGS metagenome assembly VFQN01 (sample SAMN10412370, study PRJNA504923) | tailings metagenome | isolation source: Replicate 2 from Balatoc abandoned mine | place: Philippines: Itogon, Benguet | collected 2017-08-28
CGATTCGCACGTGATCCGTCCGTGACTCGTTTCAACGCCGCATACGCGACCGCGCTCGATCACGAATCCGGTCGCGCTCACGTTCTCGACGATGGTGGCGCCGCCCTTCCTGGCCGCTTTCGCAAACGCGGTGGTCAGGTCGACGGGATTGATTTGTCCATCGCCCGGGATGAATGCCCCGCCAACAATGGTGTTGGGGTCCAGAAGTGGGTACAGACTCTTCGCCTCGCTTGGCGACACCATGTGGGCCTCGACGCCGAACACCTTGCCCAATGAAACGAGGCGCGCGATCTCGTGCAGTCGCTCCGGCGTACGCGCTATCGGGAGCGAGCCAGAGCGTTTGAAGCCGGTCGCGTGCTCAGCTTCCTCCTCCAGCCGCGGAAAGAGCTCTGCGCCATAGCGACAGATTTCTGTCATCGTGTGCGTCGAGCGCAGCTGCATGAACAAGCCAGCCGCGTGCCAAGTCGTCCCCGAGGTAAGCGTACCGCGCTCGAGGAGGATGACGTCGGACACGCCGCGCTTAGTCAGGTGATAGGCGATTGAAGTGCCGATCGCGCCTCCCCCTACGATAACAACTCGTGCGTGCGTCCGTAGGGTCATCGATGCCTCGTTCTTGGCTGATTGATCGAGTGATGGCAGGGAGACCTGCGTCCGGTGGCTTCGATCACGAAGACATTGCAGGACGCTCTTCCGGCGATGCGCCTCCATCGGACAGTGCAATCGGATATCCCGCTCGACGTTATATTTGGCAGCGATCGGTCTGATCGCGCAGTGGACTTTGACCCACCTTCGAGGCACGACCATCAGCATCATGGTGATCATAGCCACGAAGAAATCTTTAGGTCGTACGCGTGGAGTTCGGATCGACCGCTCTGCCTGGAGACCTTTCGCAGTTCCATTACGCAATGGCCGCGGGGCGTCTACCGAGCCAAAGGAGTTCTCGCCTTCAAGGACACGCCGGGGGAGCGCGGACACTTTCATCTTGTCGGAAAGCGCTCGTCGCTCGACCTCGTATCCGCCGAGACGTCGGACTGCCGCAGTGCGCTTATTGCAATTGGGCCTACTGGCTCATTCCAGGCCGAAGAGCTCAAATCACTCCTTGATCGATGCGTCATATCGAGCGACGGCTGAGCCAGCTCAGATTGAGGTGGCGTTTGGGGTGGCATCAGTGCTCGTACGATCAATAAGGCACTGGTCCCACTTTCGGTCCTCCGTGATATCCAAGTTTGGAAAATGGAGATCCAGATGGCTGAGCACCTGATTGAGACCAAGATAAACATCGATGCGCCACCGCGCGACGTCTGGGCGATGCTTACGGATTTCACGGCGATGCCTGCATGGAACCCTTTCATCCGCTCCATCTCCGGAGAACTCAGACCGGGCGCCCAGCTCTCAGTACATATAGCGCCGCCTGGAAAGTCGGGAATGCGGTTTCGGCCGACAGTGCTCGCTGTGAAGGAGGCGAGAGAGTTGCGCTGGATTGGGCGCCTGCCCATCCCAGGTCTCTTCGACGGAGAACATTATTTCAAGCTTGAGCCACAAGGTACCGGGACCCTCTTCATTCACGGCGAAAAGTTCTCTGGCCTACTCGTCGGAATGATGCGCGGGGCCTTGAGTGCTACCGAGCAGGGGTTCAATGCAATGAACGCTGCGCTGAAGGATCATGCCGAAGGGAATTTGCATCGGAGCTGACGCGAAGGGATTGGCGACGCCTTTCGGTCATCGAGTTGGTCGTCGGTATGCTCGGCCACGTCGGTCGATGCCCACGAGGGGAAAACTCTGCTGGGCGATCGCCGCTAGATGTGCCCTGGAAGCCGGACACGGGTGGGGATAATCCGGCCGTTGCGTGTCGGGGCGCCACTTTCCTAGCTGCCGACGTCGAGCCCGACTTCTTGTGGCAGCAGATTCCCCGAAACCCGACACGAGACTTCGGTTGAGACAGGCTAGGCAGACAGCCTATCGATGCCCGTACAGCACGATGAAGCCACCCAGCTCGTCAAATGGAAGCTGAAGCCGCTTAAGCAGTGCGAGCAGTTCGTTGGAGCAATCGTCTATCGCTGAAGCTACTAGCCTGCCTCTGGGTCGACTATAGCGGGGCGCGATCTTGACCCACTCGATATGTATGCCGAGCGCTGCCTCAGGGGTCCTTGCCCAGTCACCAAAGTATGCGGGTGCATGTTGGAGTTCGAGAGGCTCTGGCGCATCCGAGTCTACGCGTTTGATCTGATATGCCGGTGGAAATGACAGCCTATTGATGCCCCGGCAGAGTTGGCGCCACTTGGTGTCGCTCATGCATGAAGCCAAGCCACGCTCCATCACGATTCGTCTGATGCGCGTTTTGTAGTCACCATCGGGCAGCAGATGCACATATTCAGGTTTGCTTAGAGGCTTTTCCATGCGTTGCCTCAATGGGCGGGCATCAAACAGCAGGCGGGGTGGTCAGTGCTACCCTCTTTGGGGGAGCGAGTGGGGGAGCATGTGCCCACAGAGCATCTAGAGGCCATTGATACAAAAGGGACTTAATGACTAATGAAAGTGTGGCTGGGGGACTAGGATTCGAACCTAGACAGGCAGAGTCAGAGTCTGCAGTCCTACCATTAGACGATCCCCCAAGAGGCGCAGGGGTCCCAATCAATGGGCCGGCGCTTCGGGACGCCTCTCTTATCAAGCGTCGCCCGGCGGCGCAACCCTGTCCCGGCGCGCGGCGCGGCGTGTGAGCGTCAGGATCACCCAGCCGTTCAAATGCAGGATGCGCTCACGGGCAAAGCCGGCCGCGGCGTAGGCGGCCAGGACCTGTGGCGCCTGCCGCTCCAGTATCCCGGAGAGCACGATGGTCCCGCTGGCCGTCACCGCCCCGGCCAGCCGCGGGGCGAGGCCGATCAGCGGTTCGGCGAGGATGTTGGCGATCACGAGATCGAACGGGCCACGCTCGCGGAGGACGCGGTGCGTGAGACCAAGTGCGACAACGGGCCGGATGCGGCCGCGCAGCGCGTTCTTGGCGACGTTCTCGGTCGCGACACGGATGGCCTCGGGATCGTTGTCGCTAGCGGTGATCTGCGCCTCGGGCAGCACGCGCCCGGCCGCGATGGCCAGCACGCCCGAGCCGCATCCAAGATCGAGCACGCGCGCGAACCGCCGGCCGCGCGTGAGGCGGTCGATCGCGAGCAGGCAGCCGAGCGTCGTTGCATGGTGCGCCGTGCCGAAAGCTTCGCCCGCATCGATCTCGATCGCATCGCGCCGCTGGCGGCCGATGGCGCGGTCGTGGCTGCCGTGCACGAGGAACCTCCCTGCCGCAACGGGCGGCAAGCCGGCTTGGCTGATCGCGACCCAGTTCTCGTCGGGTACGGGCTCGATGGTCGGCGACCCATCGATGCACGCCGCGCTCGCACCGATGATTTCCGCGACCGCGGCAGGCGTGATGGCGTCCTCGTAGTACGCATCGATCGTCCAGCCGCTCGGGAGCGCCTCGAACAGGCTGACCGCGAGAGGTGGATGCGTGACGGATTCCTCGAGCGCACCCGCGATGGTGCGCGCGGTGTTCTGGTCGGCGAGATCGTAGCGAACGCGGTGCATGAGATGCCTTCGGTGTGTCTCTCGGTGCGATGTAGCGGGATATCTCCCGTCGCGCACGGGCAAGCGATTTTAGCTTCCGCGGTCGCGTACGGCTTCGCCTACACGCGCCGCGGCCGCTGCCTCGCGGGTTGGCGTCCTAACGGCGCGTTCTTCGAGCGCTGCCGAATGGTCGACTAAGGTTCTCTGTTCTGTGGCGGCCGAAGGCCGCGCCGAAAGAATTGGGACCCGCGAGGCAGAGGCCGCGGCGCCAGTAGCCGAAGGCGTTGGCGTCCGCGGAAAGCAAAAGCTAAGCCAGAAAATCGAAGTCGCACCCCTCGGGCGCCTGCAGCACACGCTCGCGGAACAAGCGATCGTAGCCACGTGCGGCCGTGGGCTGCTTCTCCTGCTCCCACGCCTTGCGGCGCTTGGCGAGTTCGGCGTTGTCGACGAGGAGATCAATGGTGCGGTTCTTGACCGACAGCTTCACCTTGTCGCCGGTGCGCACGAGCGCGAGGGGACCGCCGGCCGCCGCTTCAGGCGCGACATGCAGCACGATGGTGCCATAGGCGGTGCCGGACATGCGGGCGTCGGAGATGCGCACCATATCCTTGACGCCGGCGGCAAGCAGCTTCTTCGGGATCGGCAGGAAGCCTGCTTCGGGCATCCCCGCAGGCGAACTAGGCCCCGCATTCTGGAGGATGAGGAAGTCGTCGGCGTTGACGTCGAGGTCTGGGCTGTCGATTCGCGCGGAGAGATCCGCGAGGGACGAGAACACCACGGCGCGGCCGGTGCGCTCGAACAGCTCCGGCGTTGCGGCGGAGCGCTTGATGATGGCGCCCTTCGGCGCGAGCGATCCGAACAGCGCGACGAGGCCGCCCTGCGGCTCGATCGGCTCGTTGATCGACTTGATGACGCGGCGATCGACCCACAGCGCCTCCTCGCCCGCGAGCCGCTCACCGAGCGTCTCGCCGGTGATGGTCATGCAGTCGAGGTGCAGGCGATCCTTCAACTCGCGCAGCACGGCGCCGATGCCGCCGGCGGCGAAAAAGTCCTCCATGTAGTGCTCATTGCCGACGGGCTTCACCGCGGCGAGAACGGGTGTCGTATCGGACAGCTCGTTGAAGCGCGCGAGGTCGAGCTTGGCGCCGACGCGGCCGGCGATCGCAGCCAGATGCACCACGCCGTTGGTCGAGCCGCCGAGCGCCAGCAGTACGCGGGCGGCGTTCTCGATCGACTTCTGAGTGATGATCTTGTCCGGCTTGAGCGAGCCATCACGCGCCAGCGCCACCGCGCGCACGCCGGTCGCCTCCGCCGCACGAATGCGATCGGCGTGGACGGCGGGTATCGCCGCGGTACCGGGCAGCGTCATGCCGAGCGCTTCCGCAATCGCAGCCATGGTCGAAGCGGTGCCCATGACGGCACAAGTGCCGGCGGTGGTGACGAGGCGGCCCTCGGCCTCCTCGATCTCGGTCTTGCCCATCCGGCCGGCGCGATACTCCATCCAGAACTTGCGGCAGTCGGTGCAGGCGCCGACGCGGTGCTCGCGCCAGCGGCCGGTCATCTGCGGCCCGCCAATGAGCTGGATCGCGGGCTTGCCTGCGCTCGCCGCGCCCATGAGCTGAGCCGGCACCGTCTTGTCGCAGCCGCCCATCAGCACGACCGCGTCCATCGGCTGCGCGCGGATCATCTCCTCGGTGTCTATCGCCATGAGGTTGCGGAACTTCATCGAGTTCGGCGTCAGCGTGGATTCATGCAGCGAGATGGTCGGGAACTCCAGCGCGAGCCCGCCAGCCGATGCGACGCCGCGCTTAATCGCCTCGATCAGCTCGGGGAAATGGCGGTGACACGGGTTGAAACGGCTGTAGGTGTTCGCGATGCCAACGACGGGTCGCGCAAGCTCCTCCATCGAGAAGCCCTGCGAGCGCGCGAAGGCGCGGCGCATATAGATCGAGAAGTCGGCGTCGCCGTAGTTGGCGAGGCCCTGGAGGAAGCCTTTCTGCGGAACGCCCGGCTTCGGCGCCTCCTTGCTGTCCTTGCTCTTGCCGCCCTTCGCGCCTGTTCCCTTGCCCTTGCCTGCCATTGCTCACTCGTCCTGTTTTTGGCGCCGCGCCCCCGCGCCGCGCGTTAACGGTTCGTTAGGATTTGCGTGGAAAGATTCTGTTAACCAAACCGGGCCTGCTCGCGGACCGCTTCGCCCAGGATCGTCATGACCACCGCTCGCCTCACTTCGGGCCTCAATGAGGTCACGAACGACACCGGCCGCATCGCATTCTGCGGTCCCTACGTGCTCGCCGCCATCACCGGCTTTCCGATCAGCCGCATGGAGGACGAGATCCGGACATTCCGCGAGATTCCGGCCCACCGCAAGCCGATCGTGAAGGGGACGGATAACGAGGAGGTCGCCGCTGCGCTCGCGCACTTCGGCTATCGCATGGAGATGGTCGAAAGCTACATGCATCTCGAGCGCAAGCAGCGGCCGAGCCTCTGGACGTGGATGCAAAAGCCCAGGAGCGCGTGGGCCCACTATATTCTCGCCATCCACAAAGGCCGCGAGGGACACTGGGTGCTCGTGAAGGGCGTCAAGCTCTGCGACACCTACTCGGAAGGCCGCTGGCAGTTCGTCTGCGATGGTCCGCACAAGGGCGCGCGGATCATGGAGGTGTTCGCGGTCAGGAAGGATCTCGGGCTTTAGCTGCTCGGCTCCATCACCCGCGAGACCAGCGCGCCGAATACGATGCCCCAGAACGGCGCGCCAATGTTGGCGATCGAGATGCCACTGACGGTGACCAGGAACGCGACCAGCGCGCCGACGCCGAACGCGCCCTGGAACGCCGTGGCGAAGGCCCCTTGCAGGACGCGCAGCATGGCGAGGCCGGCGAGCGTTGCGATGAATGCAGGCGGCGTTGCCAGCAGCAGCTTGGTGAACAGCGGCGCGAAAAGCCCGAACAGCATGGCCAGGACGCCGATGATGACGCCACCCGTGTAGTGCGTGGTGCGGTCGCGACCGGTCGAGATGATGGCGTTGGACGGACCGGCGAGGCACGTCGAGACGGTGCCCACCAGTCCGGCGACGATCGACCAGACACCGCACGCGGCGGCGATCGCATTGACGGGCGGCTCGTGACCGCTGTTGCGGAGGACGGCAACGCCTTGCCCGTTCTGGACGACGAGCACGCTGATGATGAGCGGGACGACCAGCTCGATCAGCGTAGCCAGCCTGAAGGACGGCACGATGACTTCCGGCGCGGCAAGGACGCCGTTGCCGATCGGCGGTAGCGAACCCGTTCGCGTGAGGGCGATCACCGCGATGCCGACGGCCATGGCGACGATCAGCGGCGGCAGGAGTCGTGCGAGTGCGGGGACCGCCGACAGCAGCAGGAACGTCGCCGTCATCGACAGTGCGATCGGGAGATCGTTCTCGAACGCCCTCACCCAGTCGAGGCCGAAGGGCAGGAAGACGCCGGCGACCATGCCCATCACGATCGGCATCGGGATCGCGTCCATGACCCGGCGGACGACACCGGCGACGCCGAGGACCAACATCAGCACGCCCGTGACGACGAACGCCCCGACCACCTCGGCGAATGTGGCGTGTGCGAGGGCGGGGCCGACCAGGACGGTGCCGGGAATGGACCAGAAGAACACCAGCGGTATGCGATAGAGGAGGCTGCCGGTGATCGAGACGATACCGTTGAGGAAGAAAGCGCCGAAGATCCACGATGCGATCTGCGCCTCGCTCAAGCCCCCGCGTGCGGCGACGGCGAGAATGATGGCGACCGGCCCCGTGATCGCAAATGCGAAGGCGACGACAGCATTTACGGCGTTCTCCGCAGAGCTGTCGGCAAGCACCCGGCCGGGGCCCGGCAGCGGTCGCTGGATAGGCTCGAGCGTCATTCGCGCGGCCCTCGCGGGGACTGCGCTAGCTGCCCGCGGCCATTTGGACCAATGGCATTCGGCGGCATCTCAGTCATGCAGCCGGCTGTTTTCCACTTGATCACGCCGCGCCCGCGCTTCAGTTTCTCCGGCCGGGAAACGCTAAACTGCGCGCCACGAGCAACGGACTTTGAATTCACCTCAGCTCGCAGCAAGGTGTGGAGTGAATTCAAAGTCCAAAGTTGCTCTAGGACCCTATGATTTCTAAAGCGTCTTTGGACCTTGAATGCGACGTTGAGATCAACCCAGGCGTGGGTCGCATTCAAGGTCCGACGCTTTAGAGCAAAAAAGCAGTCCATCAGAGAGGATCCGTCCATGAGTGCCAACGGCTCGGCGATCAACTACGACGATCTGCGCCTGAGGGCCAAGCGGCGTCTTCCGAAGATCGCCTATGACTTCATCGAGGGCGGCGTGGACGGCGAGGAGGGGCTCGATCGAAACTTCGAGGGCTTCGAGCGCTATAGGCTCGTGCCGCGCTACTGCGTCGATGTGACGAAACGCGATCTCTCCACGGAGCTGTTCGGGCGCCGCTACTCGAGCCCCGTCGGCATCGCGCCGACCGGCATCGCGGCGCTGTTCCGGCCGGGCGCCGACATGATGCTCGCGCGCGCCGCCCGCGACGCCAACGTGCCTTTCATCATGTCCGGTACGGGAACGGCCTCGATCGAGGACCTCGGTCGGACCGCGCCCGAGCACGGCTGGTATCAGCTCTACGCGGCCAAGGACAAGACGATCTCCGACGATATGATCCGCCGCGCCAAGGACGCGGGTCTCTCGACGCTCGTGTTCACGGTCGACGTACCGATTCACTCCAACCGCGAGCGCAACCGGCGCAATGGTTTCTCGCGGCCGTTGCGGCTGCCGCTCAGGACCAAGCTCGAAGCGCTGACGCATCCCGGCTGGATGCTCGAGTACTACCGTAGCGGCGGCGCGCCGATGTTTCCGAACTGGGAGCCGTACGCAGGTCCCGGCGCGAAGGGCGATGCGGACAAGGTCGCGGCCTTCGTTTCGACGCAGACGGCACCGTCGATGACCTGGGACGACGTCAAGCGCTTCCGCGATCTGTGGCCGCGGAATTTCGTCCTCAAGGGCATCATGCATCCGGCCGACGCGGAGATGGCGGCGAAGGCCGGTGTCGACGGCATCATGGTATCGAACCACGGCGCCCGTCAGCTCGATCGCGCGCCATCGCCGGTGGAGGTGTTCCCGGCGATCCGCGATGCGGTCGGCGACAAGATGACGTTGATGCTCGACAGCGGCGTGCGCCGCGGCGGCGATGTCGCGACCGCGCTATGCCTCGGGGCGAAATACGTGTTCGTCGGGCGGTTGACGCTTTACGCTGTCGCGGCGGGCGGCGAGGCTTTGGCGGGCCAGGCGCTGGGCATGATCCGCAACGAGCTCGACCTCGTTATGGGCCAGATGGGCGCGCCCAGCATCGACGCGCTCGGGCCCGACTTCCTGATGTGGAACGATCCGGACGACCTCAAGCGCAACAAGCGGCCCTAGCGCGGGCGGCGCGGAGCTACTGCAACTTATCGCGGCGCCGTCTGGCGATTGACGAGCCACAGGCCGACGATCACCACGACGACGCCGATCGCGAGGTGCGGAGTCAGCGGCTCGCCGAGCAGCATCACGCCCGCCCCGACGCCGAATACCGGCGTCAGCATCAGGAAGGCCATCACGCGCGACGCCGGATAACGCGTCATCAGCCACAGGCTGCTGGTGAAGGTGATGAAGGCGACGAAGACCACCGTGTAGCCGAAGGAGCCGAGCACCAGCAGCGACAGATCGGTGATGCCGCGCTCACCGATCAGCCACGCCATCAGGCACATCAGCGCGCCGCAGATCACATGCTGGCCGAAGATGACTCGCTCCGGCCGCTCCATTGCCAGGCGTGTTGCGCGCACCGAGAGCGTGAGGCCACCCCATGCAATCCCGCCGGCGAGGCAGAGAAGGTCGCCGGTGAGCGAGCTGACGCCCGTGGGCTCACGGCCAGCGAGCACGATTCCGACGCCGGCAAGAGCGCACAGCAGCCCGAAGCTCTTCGACCACGTCAGGCGGTCGCCCGGAAGGAGGAAATGCGCGCCTGCTGCGACGACGAATGGCGATGTGTAGAGGAAGATGACCGCGCGCGAGGCGGTCGTCCGCTCGATGCCGGGATAGAGCAGCGCGAACTCGGCCGTGAAGAACAGCGCCGATACGACGAGCGGCAACAGGACCGCTGGCGAGAATCTCAGCGAGATGCCTCGCGCGGCACACATCAGGCCGACGAGCGCGGCGGCGAAGATCGATCGCAAGCCGCCCTGCAGGATCGGCGAGATCCCGGCGTTTGCGACCTTCATCGCGACCTGACCGATGCCGAGGAACACGCACATCAGCGTCAGGAGGCTGATCGCGAACGCGTCGAGCCTGTCCTTCTTCAGCTCGGGCGCGCTGTGCGGCGCGCCCGCCGGCTGAGATGCGGTCACTGTGCGTGGCATTACAACTGGCCTTTTGCCATTCGCGGCGGTCTCAGTTCTCCGCCGCGCTGCCCTCGATGACGACGACGGCATCGACGATCGCGTAGCCGTCGGGCCCGACGATCAGCGGATTGATGTCGAGGCTCGTGATGAGCCGGCCGGCGCGAGCAACGAGATCGCCGACGGCCTGGACAGCGCGGGCGACCGAGGCGACATCGGATGGCGGCTCGCCGCGCGTGCCTGCGAGGACAGGCCAGCACCGGAGCGATCTGAGTGCGGCTTCGGCATCCGCAAGCGTGAACGGCGGCAGCAGCAGGCGAACATCCGGCATCGCCTCGACGTACTTGCCGCCATCGCCGACCACGACGATCGGACCGAAGATGGGATCGCGGTGGGCGCCGATCATGAGTTCGCGCGTGCCGCGCACCATGCGCGCGACGATGACGCCTTCGAAGGTGGCGCCGGCCTTCGCGATCGCCTGCTCCATGTGGCGGAAGGCGCCGCGGACCGCATCCTCGTTGTCGAGCCCGAGGCGTACGAGACCGTGCTCGCTCTTGTGCAGGAGATCGGCGGAGCAACCCTTGACGGCGCAGGGGCCACCGAGATTGCGCCAGGCCGTCGCCGCTTGCGCGGGCGTGCGGCACAGATGATGTGGCACGACCGTGAGACCGTGATCGGTGAGGAGCGCGAGGCTGTCGGCTTCGTTGAGTGCGTGTCCGCCGCCGGCGCCGCTCGTCGGACCTGTCGGGCGCGTCCATCGTGGGGCCGGCCGCGCCGTTGCGCGCGCGATCAGGGCGTCGTGATCGACGAGGCGCGCCAGCGCGGCGATCGCATCGGACTCGAGCGGAAACGTCGGCACCCCCTCGGCCTTGAACGGATCGGCGACGGACTTCTGCCATGCCGAGACCACGACCGGCGTGCCGGTGGCGGCGGCGAATGCGGCGGTGTCGCGCGCGAACGTCGGCAGGTCGTATCCCTTCCCCGCGACCGGGAAGCCGACCATGAAATTGTCGGCCGCGTTCTCCTTGGCAATGACGGGAAGGATGTCGGAGAGCAGGCGGTTGTTCTGCAGCAGCGCCGCCGTGAGGTCGATCGGATTGGCAGCTGAGGCGAAGGTCGGCAGGATCGCGTCGAGCTTCTGGCGCACCGGCCCTTCGAGCCGCACCATCTCGAGGCCGGCGAACGTTGCTTCATCCGCGCTCATGACGCCGGTCGCGCCGGAGCCCGAAATCGTGACCAGTCGCCGACCCTTCGGCTTCCAGCCCTTGAGGTAGATCTGCGCGGCGGAGACGAGATCACCGATGTCGCGGGCGCGCCAGATGCCGACGCGTTCCAGCGCCGCATCGACAACGCGGTCCTCGTTAGCAAGCGCGCCGGTGTGCGAGAGCGCGGCGCGCTGGCCTGCCTCGGTGCGGCCCGCCTTGAGCGCGACCACGTACACGCCGCGGGCATGGGCGATGCGCGCCAGCTCGTCGAGCTGATCGGGCCGGGGAATGCTCTCGATATAGAGGAGCAGCAACTTGATTGCGGGATCGCTCGCCGCTGCCGCCGCCATCTCCAGCACCGACACATCGGCGTCGTTGCCGGTCGCGAGCGAGTAGCGCACGCCGAGGCCCTGCTCGAATAGGAGGCCTACCGGCATCGCGCTCATGGCGCCGCTCTGGCTCACCATCGCGATCGGCCCGTCGACCGGCTCGCTCTCGATCCACAAGGTCGAGAAGCTGATGACCGTACCGTTGCCGAAATTGGCGAGGCCCTGCGTATTGGGACCGACGAGGCGCATTCCCGCCTTGCGCGCCGCCGCGACCATGCGCGCTTCCTTCGCCTTGCCCTCGGGGTCCGACGTCTCGCCGAAACCAGAAGTCATGCATACGACGCCCTTGACGCCCTTCGCCGCGCAGTTCTCGACCGCCGCGATCGCGTGATCGCCCGGCACCGCGACGACGACGACATCGGGCACGCCGGGAAGCGCGTCGAGATCGGGGAAGCAGGTGTAGCCCTGCACCTCGGGGCGCGTCGGATTGATCGCCCACACCGGCCCGTTGAAGCCGAAACGCCGCAAGTACGCGAGCGGTCGCCCGCCGATCTTGTTCGGGTTCTCGGAGGCGCCGAGCACCGCGATCGAGCGGGGGCTGAGGAACGGCGTCAGACTGTCGATCGTCATCAGGTGACCTCGGCGCGCTTGAAGAAAGGGATGGACCGGCCGGCACGCTCCACGAGGCCGCCGACCACGCGATCGTCGATGGCGAGACCCGGTTCGCCGTGAGCCATGAGCCGGAAGCCTTCGTCGGCGTCGATCATGACCAGCGTATAGGGCGCGAGCGCCTTCATCTCGGGAGTAGGCGCGCGGTCGACGACGGTCACGGCGTGGACCACGCCACGACCCGACGCCGCCTTCGTGGCGACGTCCGTGCCCCCGCAGCGCGGGCAGAACGTCCGCGAGAAATACCAGACATGACCGCACCCGGCGCATCGCTGGTGCCGCAGATCACTCATGCTTGCCGCTCCAGGATCAGGCTGACGTGGGAGGACATGACGCCGCCGTCGCCGTGCAATACGGCGAGGCTGGGTTGCCGGATCTGGCGCGGGCCGGCGCGGCCAGTCATCTGCAGGTACGTCTCGGCGAGGTGGGCGAGCGCGCCTGCGACTCCGCAGTGGCCGTAGCTCAGGAGCCCGCCGTGCGTATTGAGCGGCTTGGCGCCGCGCGCGCTGAAATGGCCTTCGCGCGCCATGCGACCGGATTGTCCGCGCGGGGTGAGGCCGAGCTCCTCGAGCAGGATCGCCAGCGTGATGGTGAAACTGTCGTAGATCGCAAGGTAGTCGGCATCCGTGGTGGCGAGCCTGCGCCCTGTCGCCGCGATTGCGCGGTCCATGGACAGCCGCGCACCGAACTCGGTCAGGCTCGGCGCCTCGCTGATGTGCTGGTGAGTGTGCGCCTGGCCAGCGCCGATGATGCGGACGCCGGCAGCTCCCGTGCGGTCGCGGCTGATCACGAAGGCCGCGCCACCGTCGGCGGTCGCGCAGCAGTCGAGGAGGCGCAGCGGCAGCGCGATCGGCTTCGACGCGAGCACGTCGTCGGCGGTGATCGGCTCCTTGAACTGGGCGCCCGGATGAGTCGCCGCGTCGGCGCGCATCAGCACGGCGAGCTCGGCCATGTCGCGCGCGCTGAGCCTGTGCTCGTGCATGTAGCGGTTGGCGACGAGGCCGTAGTAGGCGGGGATGGTCGGCCCGAGCGGCACCTCGTAGTCGGGATGGCCGACCTGGGCCAGCGACTCCACGATCTTGTCGCGGCCGCCGGGTGCCGACATGCGGTTCTCGCCGGCGACGACGAGAACATTCTTGAGCCGGCCTGCCGCTACCAGCTCGTGCGCCAGCATCACCATCGCGAAGCCAGTGGCACCGCCGACCTGCAGCCCATGCGCATACGCGGGCTGCAGCCCGAAATGCTCGCAGAACACCGTCGCCAGCATGATGTGCGGCATCGTCGTCGCGTAGCCGGTCAGCACGCCGTCGATGTCGCCTCGCACGAGCCCGGCGTCAGCGAGCGCCAGCGTCGCCGCCTCGCTCATCAGGTCGAGCGTCCGCTTGCCGTCGTGACGGCCAAACGGCAGCAGAGCAGCGCCAGTGATCCAGCTCATGCGACCATGCTCCTGCCGGTGGCGGCGTCAGACGGTCGCGATGGCGTTGGCGGGCGAACCGACGGCGCCGGGCAGGTTGAGCGGCGGCGCCGTCATGAGGAAGCGGCTGCGGTTGTTGGAGCGCAGCCAGTCGGCGAGCTGGGATAGCCGCCAGATCTCGCCGAGGTTGACGCCGGTCTTGAACAGGCAGTGCTGGTGCAACGGCAGCGCGGCGCATTGGCCGGGCTTCAGCGGCGCGTTGTGCACCTCGACCGCGTAGTTGTCCGAGATCAGCGCGACCAGCTTCGATTCCGTGATCCACTGGTGCAGTTTGGTGTCCGAGCCGTCGAGGCCGGTGCAGGTCTGGTGCATCGCCTCCTCGGTCGGCTTGCCCTTCTGCTCGAAGATGACCTCGTCGAAACCGGTTCTGAGGCAGACAAAATCGCCGGGCTCGACCTTGATCCCGTCGGCCGCCATCACGCGCATCAGGTCGTCGTAGGTGACGGCGTGCTTGCGGCGTCCGAAATGCGCGAAGAGGTCGATCATCACGCCGCGGCCCTGGAGGCACTTCTCGGCCATGTTCTCGACGCCGAGCTTGTTGGCGCGCGAGGTCGCCTTGGCCTCGACGAAGGTGCCGGGAATGCCGCCGGCCTGCTTCGCATCGGTCGGGCCGGACATATCGCTGTCGCCGCGGAAGCCATTGTAGAACACAGGCTCGGCGACGCCGTCGCCATCGGCGTCGAACAGCGCGCCGACGTGGGCGAGCGTATCCCACTGGCTCGAATACTGGAGGTGGAGCAGCACCATGTCGTCGTTGATCACGTCGGTCAGGCCCGCGTGGTCGAACTCGGTGCGGTAGATCCAGTTGGGGCGGTCGTTGCGCACTGTCGGGCGCAGCAGCGGCGGATGGCGGCGCGGGTTGAGCGCGTTGCCGCCGGGCAGATCGAGCGGCATCGAGAGGCAGAACGTACGCCCCTCCCTGACCTCGGCGACGGCCTTCTTCACGCGCTCGGCGTTGAGTTCGTTCATGCGGCCGAGCTGGTCGTCGGGACCGTAGTCGCCCCACGTCGAATTCTCGGGCCGCTGCTTCCAGCGGTCGTTGCGTCTGCCCTCGGCCATGCGTGTCCTCCCTGCCGCGCTCTGACCGGCGCGGGTGCGTCGGGCGACGTTCGATCGCTGCCCGCCCGGCAGGATACGTGGACAGTGGCCGCTGGCAAGTCCCGACGCAGCGGCGCCTGCTATGCGCGCCAGACCAGCACCGGGATCGAGGAGTGCGTGAGGACCTTCTTCGTTTCACTGCCAATCAGCAGCCCCGCGACGCCGCGTCGGCCATGTGACGCCATGAAGATGAGGTCGCAACCCTTTTCCTTGGCCGCGCCGATGATCGCCTCCCAGGGATGCGCATTCGGGACGTGATACGCCGAGATCGGCACCCCGGCCTCCGAGGCCGCCGCCTTGACTTTCCCTAGAAGTGTGGCCGTCGCAGCCGCAACGCGTTGATCGTAGTCGGCCTCCCGGATATACGCGGCGACCTCGCCGATTGCGATCGAGGCGTAAGGCGTCGTTACATTGATCGCTGTGATGCGCGCGCCAATGGCCTTCGCAAGCTTGATCGCATGTGGGATCGACCCCATGCCGAAATCCGATCCGTCGACGGCAAGCAGTATGTGCTTATACATGGCTGATCTCCGGTCTGTAGGTCGATGTGAGCCTCACACATCCAAATTTGGCAAGTCGGTGCGGTGGTTGCCTTGCTTCGGATCAAACCGGCCGAGTGCTGGCCCGACGCGTTCGGGGTTTGGAGACGGCGCGGGAAGCGGCTAGGGTGGCCGCTAAATCGATCGGAGTTCGGCGAGACGCATGGCGGGCGAGGTCACAAAATCTGGAACTGGCGCCGACGCGCACGTGTTCCGCGATGCGGCCTCGACGGTGCCGATCGATCGCGCACGGCTCGCGGCGTATCTCGATTCCATCGGCCTGCCGCTCGATGCCAGTGAGCCCATCCAGCAATTCGGCACTGGTCTCGCCAATATCAATTATCGCCTGACCGCCGGCGGGCGTCGCCTCGTGCTGCGCCGCCCGCCATCCGGCGAATTGCCGCCCGGCGCCCACGACATGGCGCGAGAGCATCGCATCCTGGCGCGGCTGTGGCGCGTCCACCCGCTGGCGCCCGAGAGCCTGCACCTGTGCGAGGACCGCGACGTCATCGGCGTGCCGTTCCAGCTCATCGACTACCGGCCGGGCCTCGTCATCAAGGGTGACGACCGCTCACGGTTCGACGGCCGCCCGGATGTCGCCCGCGCGATGAGCGATCGGGTGGTCGCGACACTGATCTCGGTCCACCGCGTCGATTGCACCGCCATCGGCCTCGATACGCTCGGCAAGCCCGAAGGCTTCATTGACCGCGCCATCAAGGGCTGGGTCGGACGCGGAGCGCGGCTCGAGGTGGCACCGGAGACGGCGCGCCTGCTGGCCGAGGTCGGTGGCTGGCTCGCGCACCAGCCGGTCCAGGCGCGCACGCCGGTGCTGCTGCATTCCGATTTCAAGATCGACAACATGATCGTCCATCCCGAGACGCTGGAGCCGGTGGCGATCATCGACTGGGACATGGGCACGCGCGGCGATCCGCTGTTCGACCTCGCGACCACGCTCAGCTATTGGACCGAGCCCGGCGATCCGCCGTGCATGCACGCGTTGCGCCAGATGCCGACTGCAGCCCCGGGGTTTGCGAGCCGCCGCGAGGTCATCGAGACGTACGCCCGCGAGACCGGCGTCGACGTCTCGGATTTTCCCGCACTGCGCGTGCTCGCCATGCGCAAACGGGCGGTGGGGCTGTTGCAGCTCTTGGGGCTCTATCAACGCGGCGCCGCCAAAGGCGCCGACTATGCCGAGCTGGACAGGGTCGCCACCGAGCTTCTCGCCTACGCAATCGATGTCGCGCACGGCCGCGCCGACTGACCGAGGAAACGCCCATGGACTTCACGATCCCCAAGCCGCTCGAGCAACTGCGTGACAAGGTCGCCGCCTTCGTGCGCGAGAAGATCATTCCGTTCGAGAAGGACCCGCGCTGGGGCCATCACGGCATTCCAGAGGATCTGCGCCGCGACCTCAATAGGGCGGCGAAGGAGGCTGGCCTCCTCGGCATCAACAGCCCCGAGGAGTTCGGCGGCCAGGGCTTCTCGCACTTCGAGCAGGCAGTGGTGTTCGAGGCGGCGGGATACTCGATCCTGGGTCCGATAGCGCTGCACTTCCATGCCCCCGACGAGGGCAACATCCATATGCTGGACGTCATCGCGACGCCGCACCAGCGCAAGAAGTACTTGGCGAAGCTCGCGACCGGCGAGGTGCGCTCCTGCTTCGCGATGACCGAGCCCGACGGCGGCGCGGGCGCCGACCCGCTGCTGCTGAAGACGCGCGCGGTGCCGGACGGCAACGGCTACGTCATCAATGGCCGCAAGTGGCTGATCACGGGGGCCGAGGGCGCCGCGTTCACTATCATCATGGCGCGCACCGGTGACGCGCCCGGCGACTGCACGATGTTCCTCGCCGAGCTGCCGAACCCGGCCTTCAAGATCGACCGTGTGCTCGGCACCATGGACTCGAGCTTCATGGGCGGCCACGCCGTCATCGACATCGAGAACCTGCGCGTGACCGGCGAGGACATCCTCGGTGAGGTCGGTCAGGGCTTCAAATATGCGCAGGTCCGCCTCGCGCCGGCGCGTCTCACGCACTGCATGCGCTGGCTCGGCTCGGCGATCCGCGCCCATGACATAGCGACCGACTACGCGCGCACGCGAACCTCGTTCGGTAAGCCGCTCGGCGATCACCAGGGCGTATCATTCATGCTCGCCGACAACGCGCTCGACATTCACACCGCCCGGCTCGCCATCTGGCACACCGCGTGGCTGCTCGATCAGGGCGACAAGGCGTCGACCGCGAGCTCGATGGCGAAGGTGATCTGCTCGGAGGCGATCTTCCGCGTCGTCGACCGCTCGCTGCAGATCCTCGGTGGCATGGGCGTGACGTCGGACACCGTGGTCGAGCGCATCTTCCGCGACGTCCGCGCCTTCCGCATCTATGACGGCCCGTCCGAGGTGCACCGTCATTCGCTCGGCCGCCGCATCGTCAAGGGCGACCGGCACAAGGCTGCCGAGTAGCGCGTTTACGGCGCTACTTCTTGCCGGCGACCGCGGGCTTGTCACCCTTCGCAGCCTTGTCCTCCGGCTCGTCGGATTCCGCCGTGTCGGCCATCTCGGGATCGGGCTTCGCGACGTCCGAGACCGGCGACGGCCCCGGCGGCGACGTATTGCCGAGGACCGCCTTGCATTCGGTCGGCAGGTCGGCGAGCGTGATCTCGGGCTTCGGCTTGGGTTTCACCTTGGGCACGACGACCTTGGGCTCAGGCTGCGGCGGGCGCGGCCCATAGATGCGCTTGAACCGCGCGATCCACTCGTCGACCTCCTTGCCGCATCCGTCCTCGGTGCCGACCACCGGCTGTGGCGTGCAGCCCGGACTGTCCTTCGGACACCCGAGGCGGACGTGCATGTGATAGTGATGGCCCCAGTACGGGCGGATCTTGTTGAAGTTCGTGCGCGCGAACGCCTTGTTCTCGCACAGCGCCTTCTTGATCGCCGGATGGACGAGGACGCGTTCGACCTGCGGATAGGACGCCGCGCGCAGGATCAGCTTGCCGTGCGCCTCCGTCCACACCTCCGGATTGACGCTCACGCGATCGGCGGCGAGCATCGAGGTCGCCGGCAGATCTTCGCGCTCGCGATTGGTAAGCTTGCGATCGGGCATCGGCGTCAGCCAGATGTCGGCATCGAGGCCGATCTGATGGCTCGCGTGCCCCGTGAGCATAGGCCCGCCGCGCGGCTGCGAGATATCGCCGACGAGCAGGCCGTTCCAGCCGTCGTGAGCCTTGACGTCGGCGGCGAGCCGCTCGACGGTCGCGATGAGCTGCGGATGACCCCATCGGCGGTTGCGCGACAGGCGCATGACCTGCCAGGCCGGACCATCGACCGCGATGCCCTTGGCACCGGCAAGGCAGCCCTTGGCGTAGAAGCCGATCGCGCGTGCCTTGAGCGGTGCCGGCACGGTCGCGGCGCCGAACAACACCTTGGCCGGAGTCGGCGGTGGGCCCTTCTTCGCGGCCTTGGCCTTGGCGGATTTCTTGACCAGCTTCTTCTTGCCGGCTGCCTTCGTGGGTGTCGGCGCCTTGGTGGTCGCGGCTGCTTCGGTCTGCGCCGACAGCTTCCGGCTCCCAGGCATGACGACAAGCGCAACCAGGGCGATCGGCAGAATGACCTGCCGAAGTCCGATCTTCATGCGCGCGTTCCTTCGACGTTCGTTGCGTCGTGTGTACCACTGTTCGGGCCGAGACCCAAAGCACGCCCGAACCGCAGGTCGGTCGTCATCGTGGCACTGAGAAGGCCAAGCGCATGTGAACGGTGGATGAACCGCGGGCGACCGGCGGGACAGGCGAAACGTCGCGACGTCCTACATTCGGTGCGGGGACAAATACGGTCAGACTAGACGTGTTGCGACATATGGTGCTCGCGGTCCGCGCGGTCCGCGTCGCTGCGCCAATGTCCGGCGGGTGGCGCGGCGGACGCTCTGGTCGACATTTGCCCCAGCAACCTCACGCGCCAGGCGCGGTCCTGCCACGTGCGGCCGAGGCGTCGGCGAGGCGGCTTCGCGGTGCGGCGTGACCGGGCGCCGTATGATCCTGCGATCTGCATTGTTACCCTCCTCGGGTCAAAGGGCCCCCGGGACACGGCAAAGCACGTGCCCCGGGGATGACACGCGGCGCTCCTCACGCGCGCTTACTTCTCGATCTTCGGGAGCTCGTTGACCTGCTCGGCAGTCAAGTTCAACAGAACCCGATTGTTCGAAATGGTGAACTGAGAGGGCGACAGGCGGATGCGCGACTGTCCGATGCCGAGGAAGCCGCCGACATCGGCGTGCAGCTCGGTCACCTTGCCAGAGCCGTCGCGCTGGATCGCGGCGACCTCGCCGATATTCTTGTTGTCGCTGCTGACGACGGTCGCGTCCATCAAAGCGCGCGCTTCGGCTTCGGTCAGCACGGGTGGGGTCTGGATCGGCGCCACGCGTCCCGCGGGTGCCTGCGAAGGCGGCATCGTGGGCGTCGGCGCAGTCTGGGCAAGTGCCGCCGACGAGACGAGAAACGCCGCTGTGGCCACGGCCGGGAACAGCTTGTTCATGTCGTCATCTCCTCAGGCTTCTCGAACCCATGATGCAACCCGCAGCGCATTTACTGGCGGCATAACACCCGAGCGCATCCTGGGTTCCGATGGCGATGGCGGACACCTGCGCTCACCGCGCGAGCCCCACACGGGTTGGGAACTTTGCGCATATGACCGCGTTCCCGAGACCGCTCGGCGGGCTCAATCGCAACCGGGTCGACGTGCGCCTGAAGCGCATGTAACGTGTACTGCTCGTCTCATGCGTGGGGTGCCGCCATGTCGTTCGATTTCTCCTCGCTGATCTGGATCGCTTTCCTCCTATTCGCCCTGCAGCCCATCCTCATGGGCCGCTGGTACGCCGCGCAACGCATGCGCGCCATCCGTAACGTCGAGCAGAAGCACGGTTCGCGCGTCATCACGATGATCCACCGGCAGGAGCGGCGCAGCCTGTTCGGCATGTCGGTTTCGCGCCACATCGATCTCGAGGATGCCCAGACGATCATCGCGGCGATCAAGGAGACGCCGCCGGACGTGCCGATCGATCTCATCCTGCATACGCCAGGCGGCCTCGTCCTGGCGGCGATGCAGATTGCGCGCGCGGTCGAGTCTCATCCTGCCAAGGTCACCGTCTACGTGCCCGTCTACGCCATGTCCGGCGGCACTCTTATCGCGCTTGCGGCCGACGAGATCGTGATGGGTGAATTCTCGATGCTCGGGCCGATCGACCCGCAAATCGCCGGGCTGCCCGCCGCCAGCATCGCCAAGGTGCCGAAGATCAAACCGATCGAGCAGGTATTCGATCTGACGCTGGTGCTCGCCGACGTCAGCGAGAAGGCGATCGAGCAGGTCAAGCGCGGTGCCGTCGAATTGCTGACGCCGCAGATGGAAGAGGGGGCCGCACGCGCGCTTGCCGAGAAGCTCGCCGGCGGTCATTGGACCCATGACTACGCGCTGACGGCCGAGGAAGCGAAGTCGCTCGGGCTGCCGGTGCGTGTCGCCATGCCGACCGAAGTCCTGGACCTCATGAAGCTCTACCCGCAGCCGGTGCAGCAGTCGGGCGTCGAGTTCCTGCCGATCGATCTGCCGCGGCGGCGCCAGACCTGATCCTGCGCCGGCCCGAACCTGCTGTCTGCGGCCTTGCCGCCGCTCATCTCCCGTTTACCAAACCATGCGGTGCCATCGACGACAGGCTGCCCGACTGGTGCTATGTGATCGTTGGAAAAGCGATCCGTTCGCGGAGATGTCCGGCGCGTGGTGGCGACCTCGATTGGCGACCGCGGCTCCGGGCGGCGCGCGAGGGAGGGGTAGTTGCCTGAACGGCCAGACAGTCCCGGCGAGGGCGCCGCGGATCACCGGAAGACTCGAAGGCCGAATGGCGGCACTGCCGGATGGCTGTCGCGTGCCAAAGCTTATCTACCGACGGTACTGATCCTGCTGCTGCTTCTGAGCGCAACGGGGACCGCGACGATCGCCATGCTGGCGACGGCCGTCGAGCGGACTCGCACCCAGTTCGACGATCGTGTGGCGGCGTTCGAGGTGCTCATCACGGATGCGATGCGCTCCTACCAGCAGGCCCTGCGCGCCGGTGCCGCCGCTGTCAACGCGATGCCGGCCGTCACCCGCGATCAGTGGCGGTCGTTCGTGCGCGATCTCGTAGTCGAGGACTTCTATCCGGGCATCCGCGGCATCGGCTACGTCAAGCGCTTGCAGCGCGATGAGATCGAGGCGTTCGTCGAGACGCAGCGCCGCGACGGGCGGCCTGACTACCGTTTCAGCCCTGATGGCGAGCGCGACATGTACACCGCGATCGTCTACCTGGAGCCGGACGATTGGCGCAACCGCCGCGCCGTTGGATACGACATGTTCTCAGAGCCGCGCCGCCGCGCCGCTATGGAGGAGGCTCGCGACTCTGGACGGCCGAGCCTCAGCCGCAAGGTGACGCTGACCCAGGAGACCGGTGAAGACGTCCAGCCCGGCGTGCTGGTCTTCATGCCGATCTACGCGGGAGGAAGCACACCGGACACCGTCGAGGCGCGCCGGTCGGCGCTGATCGGCTACGTGTATTGCGCCTTCCGCATGAAGGACTTCCTCGTGCGCGTGCTGGCCACCAATCTGCCGGATACCTTCCAGGGGCTGCGCATCAGTATCTACGACGGCAAGGCCACGACGGTGTCGGATCTGTTGTTCGACGACCAGATGCTGTCGCCCGATATCGCGGCGCGGCCGGCGCCGGACATGGCGGAGCCACGCTTCAGGGATCACCGGACGATCAATGTCGCCGGGCGCGACTGGACGATCATCGCCCGCTCGCAGCCGGCACTGGAGGCGACCGTGGATCGCACGCTGGCGTGGATGACACTGTTCGGTGGCGGGCTGATCAGCTTTCTCATCGCCGGGATCTTCGCGCAGCTTGCCTATGCGGGCGAACGCTTCGCTCGTGCCGAGCAGCGTCTCTCCGCGGAGGTTGCCGAGCGACAGCGCGCCGAGGAGGAGGCGAAGCTCGCCAATCGCGAGCTTATCCATCGCGTCAAGAACATGCTCGCGATCGTGACGGCGATCGCCTCGCAGACGGCGCGCTACAGCCCTACGGTCGCAGATTTCAATACGTCGTTTCGCGAGCGGCTGACGGCGCTGGCGCGCGTCCATGACTTGCTGCGCCCAGACCCCGCGTACGCCCCCGATCTCGGCAGCTTCGTCAGGGAGATCCTGAAGCCGTACTACGGCGAGCGCCAAGAGGCGCTGGCGGTTCAAGGGCCGCGTATCGAGGTGTCGCGCCACGAGGCCGTGTTGCTCAGCTTGCTCATCAACGAGCTAGGGACCAACGCGACCAAGTATGGCGCCTGGTCGGCTCCCGAGGGGAAAGTCGCGCTGCAGTGGCGGCTGGTGGAGGAGGCCGAGCGCCGCGAGCTCGAGATCATTTGGCAGGAGAGCGATGGCCCACGCGTCAGCGAGCCGACAACGACAGGGTTCGGCACCAATGTGATGAAGTTCGCGATCGAAAAAGGATTGCGCGGCCGCATAGCGACATCTTTCGACGAAGGCGGCATACGCCATGAGATCCGACTGCCGCGCAACGGCGCTGTCGATGAGGGCGAGGAAGGCGCGGGACTGGCGGACGAGTCCTGAGATACCGAGTCCTGAGACACCTCGTGCGCTAGTCGCGATTGCCCGTCAGCCTCCCCTTCACCCGGTCGCGTATCTCACGCGCTTCGACGATGGCATGGGCGAGCGTCGGGTCCTCGCGAGCGGCTATTTCTACCAATTGAATCGTCTCCGCGTCGAGGCGACCAGCCACGTAGTCGCTGACCATCTCCGCTGAAACGAACGGCGGCTCGCGCCGCGCATCCGCAGCGCTGCCACGTGATGTACGCGCGGCGTTCAGATGACACCGAACACGTTGAGGAGAATCAGCACCGAAATCGGCACGCCAAGCATCCAGAGAATGAGGTTCTTGGTCATTGGGAAGCTCCTTCATCGTCCAATCGAAGTCCGCCGCAGCTACGCCGCGCGGGATCGCACGAATAACGCTCGTACTCGGCAAAGCGTTGCGTTACGCGGTGGGCACCAGTGGCGCCGTCCTCTGGGCGGGCGTAGGGACCTCGTCACGCCGGCGCGGCGCGCAGTCGAGCGACGCGATAATCGGGGCGACCCGCGTCTGGATAGGAATTCGTTCATCGTCCTTGCGCGCCTCGTCGCGGTTGGTGTCGGAGGTTTCGTCGAGAGAGAGCACCAACAGGTGGGCGCGCGGAAAATCCCGCGCCGCGCGCCGCGCGATCAGGCGGAGCTGCTGGCTATCGACACCGCCCACGGTCGCGATGACCAGCGCGTCGACATCCGCGTAGTCGTCCATGGCGCGCAGATCGGAGATCGCGGTCAGGCCCGCCGACTGCGTGGCGACGGCGGCGTTGCACGGCGTGCGCTGGGTGATGAGCAGCGCGATGTGCTCGGCCGCCGCGCGGTCGATGAGGCCGCGCGCCGGGATGACGCAAACCTTCGACGGCACGGGTACGTCCGCGGTCTGTTTCGCGGTGGTATCGTCGTCGAAGTAGAGGTCGGCGGCATCTTGCATCGTCTCGCGCACTTTCTCCGCCTGCTCGCCGTCGATCCGGCTGGTGCGGTGGTCGAAGGCCGCGAGCTTGAGCGCTGGCAGGACAATGCGGTCGCCGAGCTCGATCGGGCTGAGCTCGCGCCCTTCGTCGGTCAGCGTCGAAGCGGCTGCTGCCGAGTCACCCGCGAGAAGCCGATGATAGAGTTCCTGTGCCGGGTCCAGCGCAGGCTCGTCGCCAAACAGGACCGAGATGAATTCGAGGCCGCGTATGTGGCGACCGAAGACGACGAGCGTCGTCGTCAGCGGCGCAGACAGCAGCAGGCCGATCGGTCCCCACACCACCGTCCAGAAGCTCGCCGCTGCCACCATGCCGAAAGCCGTGAGCCCGGCTTTGCGACCGAGAAAGACGGTTTCGACGACGTTGTTGAAGATCAGCTCGGCGACGACGAACAGCGCGATCGCGGCGATCATCGTCCACCAACCCGGATCGAACGCGGCGGCGAGCACGATCGGCGGGACGGCCGCCAGCAGCGGACCCGCGAACGGCACGAAGCGCAACAGCATCGACAGGACGCCCCACAGCAGTGCGTTCGGAACTCCGATCACCCATAGCGCGACCCCGATCACCGCGCCGTAGCCGGCATTGACGATCGCCAGCGCAAGAAAAAGGTCGGAGAGCTTGCTGCCCGCATCGCTGATGGCCGCCGCGGTGCCGCTCATGCGGTCGGTGCCGGCGATGCGGATGATGCGGTCGCGGAGGTCGTGATGCTGGAGCAGCAGCAGGATCGCGAACAGGATCGTGATGCCGGCCTGCGCTGCCGGCTCCAGCATGCCGCTGAGGCCGGTCAGGATCTCCTTCGGCGTGCCCTGCTGCTGCTGGGCGACGACGACGTTGCCTTGTTGCGGCGTTGGGGCCACACCGCCACCGAGCTCGCGCTCGATGTCGCTGCCGATCCCTTCGATGGTTGCCACGGCGCGCTTGATGAGCCCGTCCTGGCGGCCGAGATCGGCGACGGTGCGCACCTTCGCTAAGAGATTCTGTTTGTAGGTCCCGAGGTCGGCGGTAAGCGAGAGGAGCTGCGCGCTGAAGGCGAGCGACAGTCCGATCAGCATCGCCATGGTGAGGCCGAGCGTGCCGATCGCGGCCACCGGCTGCGGCACGTTCCGCGCGGTCAGCCATTGAACGACTGGCGCCAGCACGAACGCGATGACGATCGCGATCGCCAGCGGAATGAAGAGATCGCGGCCGAGCACGAGCGCGGCGATCACGAGAGCCGAGACAATGAGAGTCGCGGAGAGATTGCGCAGGCTGTCGGCGAGGAGGGGCATGTGATGGATGTCCAATCGGCGAACGGCGACGCCAGGTGGCCTGACCGCGCAATGAGGGTGGTTCCAAAACGCGGTGCGCGGAATTTGGTTGCCAACCTGGGAAGCAAGGAACCCGCGAAACGGGGGCAACGGAACGAATTGTCGCGAGTCGCGTTTTCGCCTCACAATCAGATCGTTTGAGGAGAAGAAAATGGGCAACCTGCTCCACTACGCCATCGTGTTCTTGGTCGTCGCGCTCGTCGCCGCATTCCTCGGCTTCGGCGGCGTTGCCGGCACCGCCATGGAAGGCGCACGCATCCTGTTCTGGGTGGCCATCGTACTGTTCGTCGTGTCGCTGGTCGTGGGCTGGATGCGACGAGCCTGACGCTCTCTACGGGTAGCAAGCGCGTCGAACGCGCTTGCTGCGCGGCCGGCAGCCACCCGGGGGGCCTCCCGCCTCGAGTGGCTGCCTACTATATTGTTGGGATCGTTCATTCCTCACGGAGGCACCCGACGCGATGGCGAAGTCGACCCCGGCCGTCAGCGCGACGCGCTACATCCTCATTGTGACCGCACTGCTCCTGCCGACCCTCTCGCTGGTGCCGCTCGGCGGGCTCTGGCTGTGGGAGCACGGCTATGTCCTCTGGTGGGCGCTCGCAGCGCTCGCCTGCATCGGCGTCGTGACGATCGTCCAGCGAATTGTAATCGCGCGCGCCCTGCGCCGCCCGCCTCCGGCGGAGGTGATTGCCGGTGACTCCAACGTCGCGCCTGACGCCGAACTCATCGATCCGACCTGGAACCCGCTCGAGGCCAAAGCTTGGGCGGACGTGAAAGTGGTTGCCTCGCGCGTCGATCTCGACCGGATGACGGATCTCGATGCCGTGATCCTGCTCGGCCGCAATACGGTGGATGTCGTCGCACGACGTCTGCATCCGACGCGCGAGGATGCGGTATGGCAGTTCACGGTGCCGGAAGCGCTTGCGATTGCCGAGCGCGTCAGCCGTCGCCTCGGCCGCGTCGTCGAGAACAATGTCCCGTTCGGCGACCGCATGACGGTTTCACAGTTCCTCGCGATCTACCAATGGCGCCATCTGCTGGGTACGGCCGAGCGGGTCTACGACATCTGGCGCCTGGTCCGCCTGGTCAATCCCGCGACGGCGCTGACGAACGAGGCGCGGGAGCGCCTGTCGCGCGCGCTGTTTCAGTGGGGTCGCGAGCACGTCATGCGCGGCCTCGTGGAAGCATACGTCGAGGAAGTCGGACGTGCGGCAATCGATCTCTACGGCGGACGGCTCAAGATCGCCCGCGAGCGCGTGTCCGACGCTACTGATGCCCGGAGCGGGCCTGACGATCTCGCGGCGCTGGCGCGGGCGCCGATTACGGTTCTGGTCGCCGGCGGCGCAGAGGCGCGCGAAACGGCGGCGGCGCTACTCCGCCTCGTCGAGCAGGATCAGGCGCGCGCCATGCTCGAGCGGTTGGAGCGGAAGGATGCAAGCGAGCCGCCGGCAGCCGCGTGGCCGCTGATCGGCATCGACGTGCGCGTCTCGCAGGCAAACCCATCGAACCGCAAGTCAGGCAAGCAGCTCGCGAGTGAAATCGCGGACGCCGATCTCGTAATTTGGACGCCGTCGGATTCACGTGCCGTATCCGACGCGCAGCGCGACGTACTGGCGGCTGTAGGCGAGCATTTCAAAGCGATGCCGGGCCTGCTTGCGCCGGCGTTCCTGCCGTTGCGGTTCACGGGCAAAGCAGGTGGCGCGGCAACTGCCGCATCGCTCGACGGCCTGGATACCGAGATCTCGCGGCTCACCGCTGTCGAGATCGATCCCGACGCCGCCAGTCCCGAGGACGATGCAGCGCGCCTGGGCGAAGCCGTCGAACGCGCGCTTCCGCACGCGCGGCGCGTGAAAGCCGTCCGCCTCCTTGACCAACTCAAGTCGGAGAAGGGCTACCTGCGCGCCGGCCGCCAGGCAGCATCTGCGATCGGCTCAGCTGTCCGTTCGATCGTCACGCGGCGCATGTCGTCGGGACCGGGCTGAGCGCGCCTCGCGTAGGCAATTTCGCCGCATCGTTTTGCTTCGGCAGCCGGGAACTCGTAACGCGTGCGGAGAGTTCTTCCTTCATCTCGACCCGTTAACGCGCCGCAGCGAGCGCACATCAACAAAAGGAGGTCCTCATGGCCGCCCAGAGCTATCCTCACGACGACACCTACGAAACCCGCCAGCGCGCGCGTTCGACCGCGTCCGACGTTGCCGGCCAGGTGGCCGACAAGGCCGCGGAGTACGCGAGCAAGGCGGGCCAGAAAGTCGAGCAGGCTTTTGAAGGCGCCGATGCGACGGTGCGCTCGGTTGCCGAGCAGGGCCGCGAGGCCGGCGAGCGTGTGCAGGAGGTGGCAGGTAACCTGAAGGGCGCTATCGACAAGTCGGTCAAGGAGCAGCCGATGGCGACGCTCGCGCTCGCGGGTGCGCTAGGCTTCGTGCTCGGCGCGATCTGGAAGTCGTAAGTCACGCGAACCGGGGCGAGGGTCGTCATGTTCGGCAGTCTTTTTCGGCGGGCGCAAGCGACGGTCGACAACGCAATCGGCCAGATCGTCAACCGGGCCATCGTGGCGATCCCGTTCCTGGTAGCGGCAGGATTTGGCACGGCGGCGTTGGCAATGCGGCTCAACCGTGAATTCGGCCCCGAGACCGGCTCGCTGGTGCTCGCGGCCGTCTTCGCGGTGGTCGGCTTGCTGACGGCACTCATCGTCAACTCGCGCGCTGAGAAGCCGGCAGCGAAACTCGAGGAGACTGCAGAAGCCGCGGAGCCAGAGACAGCGGCAGCGGCCGAGCAACCAGGCACCTCGGACATCGATCGGGAACTGGTGATGGCGGCGCTGACGAGCGCGGCGCCTATAGCGATCCCGGGGCTACTGCGAACGATCGGCAGAAATCTGCCGTTGGTCGCAGCCATCGCCGCGGCCGCTTTCGTGATCGCTCGCGATACAGGCAATGGTGCCAGCGATGGGGTTCTGGAGCCGGGAGAATAACCCCCGGAGCCGTAATGCTGGGGGGACGTTCATATTAAGTTCACGCCAGATTTGAGCGGGATTTTGCCTGGAGCGAACAATCTGGGACCGCCATTGGAACTATCTCCCGTTCCGCGTGTTAGGCTCGGGTTGCCCCGCCAAACTGGCTGAAGCGGTTAGGCGGCGTCTGAGGCCCTGCTGGCCTCGCATTTGGGTCTCTCAGTTTATTGGGGTGCGAGGGGACGAATGGCTAACGAACAGAAGCAAAGTGATGACGAAATGCCGCAAGAGGCCAGGATCAGGACAATGAAGAACCAGCCGGCACCGGAGGCGGAGGCCAACCTGCCTACCGAGGCGCAGGGGCTGATTGGTCACCAGCTACGCCAGGAATACCGGCGCATCCTGGCCGAACCGCTGCCGGACAAGTTCGGGAAGCTGCTCGAGCAACTGGCCAAATCGGAATCGGCGGGCAAAGCGGAGACCAAGAAATGAGCGCCGGCAACACCGACGACCTGCAGGCGCAGCTTGCAGCGCTGGTGCCGAACTTGCGCGCTTTCGCGCGGTCGCTGTGCGGCGCTGCCGACCAGGCCGACGACCTCGTCCAGGAGACGCTGGTCAAGGCGTGGAAGAGCCGCTCGAGCTTCGACATGGGCTCGAACCTCAAGGCGTGGCTATTCACCATCCTGCGCAACACGTATCTGTCCGAGCTTCGCAAGCGCAAATACGAGGTTCAGGACCACAATGGCGAAATGGCGCAGCAGCTGAGCGTCAAGGACGGTCAGTCCAGCCACATGGACCTCGTCGATTTCACTAAGGCGTTTGCCCTCCTGACGGCCGAGCAGCGCGAGGCGCTGATCCTGATCGGTGCCGAGGGCTTCTCCTACGACGACGCGGCACTCATGTGCGGCTGCGCGGTCGGAACGATGAAAAGCCGCGTCAACCGGGCGCGCGGCAAGCTCGCGGAGCTGATGGGCGTCAGCGGGGCCGAGGACTTCGGTAGCGACCACAATCCGAACCCGCGGGCTCGCGTCGCAACCGGCTGAGGATAAGATGTGGGGCGTGATCGAGCCGAGTAGCGACGCGTTATGCAGTCGTCCGCATATTCTTTTCAGGCGGGGAACCGATGCCTGGGCTCCGCGTTTAACTTCCGTAGAGTTGCGACAGGTCTCCGCTCGTCGCAATTCAGCCGTGCATCCCTGCGCGGCCGTCCATCAGATCCAACAGGGGGAGTAGCTGCCTAATGACCAGTTCGGTTGCCGATCTGATCGCGCCTCAAATTCCCTATCTCCGCCGTTTTGCCCGCGCTCTGACCGGATCGCAGGATCGCGGCGACGCCTACGTTGTCGCGACGCTGGAGGCTCTAGTGGCCGACCAGCGGAACTTCCGCCGCGATCTGACACCGCGGGTCGCCCTGTACCAGACTTTCGTCCGCGTCTGGAGCGCGATGCCGCTCAATATGGAGACTGAGCCCGTCGACCTGACGCAGACCGGCCGGGTCGTCGATCGGCGGATCGAGACGCTGACGCCTCTGCCGCGACAGGCGTTCCTGCTGGCAGCGCTCGAGGAGTTTCCCACCGGCGACATCGCGGCGATCCTCGACCGTACCGAGAGCGAGGTACGCCAGCTCGTCAATGACGCCGGTGCGGAGATCGCCGAGCAGATAACGGCCAAGGTTCTTATCATCGAAGACGAGCCACTGATCGCGCTCGACATCGAGGGTCTCGTCACCGATCTCGGCCATCAGGTGGTTGGCATCGCGACGACGCGCAGCGAGGCCGGCGAGGTCGCCAAGCGCGAGCGGCCGGGCATCGTGCTCGCCGACATACAACTCGCCGATGGCAGTTCCGGCATCGATGCCGTCAACGACATCCTCAAGGATGCCGATGTGCCGGTCGTCTTCATCACCGCCTATCCAGAGCGGTTGCTGACAGGCGAGCGGGCCGAGCCGACTTTCCTGATCACCAAACCGTTCAAGCCCGAGATGGTCAAAGCGGTTATCAGTCAGGCGCTCTTCTTCGATGTGCGGGCAGGCAGTCATCCGCGTGGTGAGGCAGCATAGCAGGGGGACCGATACCGGGGCGGCACCGCAAGCGGACCGTCGACGCGGGGTGCGGTGCATTACACAATGCCGATGAAACCGCCAGTTGCCAACACAGCCGCGTCGGGACCCGACGGGGCGGTCGCGAGAGGAGCGCCAAAGGCAGAGGCTACCGGTCTGCGTGATCCGGGCGCCGCTTGGTCGCTGCTTGAGGCTAGCCAAGACTGCGTCAAGCTGATCGAGCCCGATGGTGCGATCAGGCACATCAACACGGCTGGCTACGGGTTGATGGAACTCGACGAGAACGCCGGGATCAAGGGCAAACGCTGGACCGAACTCTGGCCACCCGAGTGGCGCGTGACCGTCGAGGGCGCGCTGGAGGAAGCGCGCAAGGGCACGCCGAGCCGCTTCACTGGCTTGTGCCCGACTGGCAAGGGCACCTCGAAGTGGTGGGACGTCGTCGTCAATCCGGTCCGGTTCGGTGGCGGGGAGCTCGACTGTTTCCTCTGCATTTCGCGCGACATCACGGCATGGAAGGTTGCTGAGGAATCGCTCAGAGACAGCGAGCAGCGGTTCCGCGCGCTCGCCGACACCATCGCTCAGTTCGCGTGGATGGCTTATCCGTCGGGCTACATCTTCTGGCATAATCAGCGCTGGCTCGACTACACGGGTGTCAGCGCGGTCGATGCGACGGGCAACGGCTGGCAGAAGGTCATCCATCCCGACTATGCCGATCGCGTCGTACGCCAGCTCACGCACGCGCTCGACAGCGGCGAGATGTGGCAGGACACGTTCCCGCTGCGCGGAGCCGATGGCGAGTATCGCTGGTTTCTGTCGCGCGCCATGCCGCTGCGCGACGACCAGGGCCGCGTGGCGCTGTGGTGCGGCACCGATACCGACATCACCGACCAGCGGCGCACCAGCCAGCGGCTGACCAAGCAGCAGCGCGTCATCGAGCTCTCGCATGAGGCACTGCTGGTGTGGGACCTCGACGAAGGGATCATCCTCTTCAACCGCGGTTGCGAAGAGCTGTATGGCTACAAGAAGAGCGAGGCGCTCGGCGGCGTCCCCGCGGATCTGCTGCGCACGCAGTACCCGATGAGTCGAGACGCGCTGCTGCAGCATCTTGCGATCGAAGGCGCGTGGACGGGCGAGGTTCTCCAGCTCGCGAAGGACGGCAGCGAGATCTGGGTCGACACGCGCCTCGAACTGGTCCGCACCGGGGGCCGCCGTCTGGTCGTCGAGACCAATCGCGACATCACCGAGCGGCGCAAGGCCGACGAGATCCGAAATCTCCTCGTCGGCGAGCTCAATCATCGCGTGAAGAACACGCTCGCGATCGTGCAATCCATTGCATCGCAGACGGCGCGCACGACGTCGACCATCGATCAGTTCATCGGGCGCTTCAACGGCCGCATACAGTCGCTGTCGAGTGCGCATCACATGCTGACCGAGGCGCACTGGTCAGGCGCATCACTGCGCGAGCTGATAACGTCGCAGATCGCAGTGAGCGCGGGCGAGGCGCAGAACGTCGAGATCATCGGCCCCGGCGTATTCGTGCCGCCGCAGACTGCGCTCCAGATGACGCTGATGCTGCACGAGCTTGCGACGAATGCGGTTAAGCATGGTTCGCTGTCGCGTCCTGGAGGCCGTGTTACGATCTCATGGACGGTCGAACAAAGCGGCGAGCCACATATCAACCTCACGTGGACGGAGCGCGGCGGACCGCCGGTCACGCCGCCGGTCGCCCGCGGGTTCGGCACGCTGCTGCTCGAGCGCTCCGGGAAGCTGCCGCATCTCAAGGCATGGCTCGAGTTCGATCCCAAGGGCGTTGTGTGCCGGATCGAGGCCTCCGTCGTCGCCAATGCCGATGGCGAGCAGACGTATTTCAATCCGCGGGCGCCGCGCGGGTCGCAATCCTGAACGCGGATTATAACGTTCACGGCTACGGAACCGGGCCTGTTTCTTTCGCGTTCTACCTGCACAAGTTCGATCGTAGGTGCGGCGGCCAATTGCAGATCGGCCGCCGCATTTGCGCCAGCCGATGGAGGACGACCGATGTCTGAGATCATGCGCATCAACCCGGAGAAGGCCCGCCAGGATCCCGAGATGGTGTTCGACCGGCCCGCCGATATCGAAAAGCATGTAGGCCTGACGCGCGGCCAGAAGCTCGCGACGCTCAAGCGGTGGGAGGCGGATGTTGTGCGTCGTATAGAGTCCACGGAGGAGGGGATGCCCTCCAACGGGACCAATTCAGCCGATGCGGCACTCCTCAAGGAGATCAAGATCGTCATCGATGCCATCAACGCAGGCGAGGAGCCGCGTCCTGACGAGCAGTAGCGCCCCCGCGCGAGGCTACGGCGCGCTAGTCTCCCCGCAGGAGTGTGGCTAGCGGCCCGGTGATGGTCTTGGGTGCGCCCGGCTGATAGCCGCCGCGCTTCGATGTCTTGAGGCCGAGAGCGCCCAGCATCTCACCTAGCTTGACGGCTGCGCCGACGCCATCGATCACCGGGCAGTTGTGTGCCGCCGACAGGTCGCGCACGAGCTTCGCCATCCCCGCGCATCCGAGCACGATCGCCTCGGCGCGGTCTTCGGCGAGCGCTCGCTTTATCTCCGCATCGATCCGCGCACGAGCGTCCGACCCTTCGTCCTCCAGCGCCAGCACCGGAACTTCGGCCGCTCGGAGCTTTGCGCGGCGTTCGAGGCCGTATTTGAGCAGGTTGTGCTCGAGCGCCGGGATCGAGCGCGCCAGCGTCGTGATGACGGTGAAGCGATTGGCGATCAGGGATGCCGCGTGGCACGCCGCCTCGCCGATGCCGATGACCGGCGCCGCCGCGATCTGGCGCGCCGCATCGAGGCCGGTGTCGTCGAAGCAGGCGATGACATGCGCATCGGCTCCACTAGCTTCGCCCTTGCGGATTTCCATCAGCAGACCGGGAAGCGACATCGCCTCGTCGTAGTAGCCCTCGATCGAAACCGGGCCGGTTGGCGAGGTCACGGCTTCGATCACGGTGCCAGGTGAGGCAACCTCCCGGGCCGCGCGCCCGATTGTCTCCGTCATCGCCGCTGTCGTGTTCGGGTTGATGACTCGGATTCGCATGACGGTCCCAGGATCTGAAATCGTATCAGGTCACGGCGGCGGCAGGCACCGCGGCGGCGCGGTTCGCCGTATCGGCCGTCCTGAAGCACCGTACCAGATGGCCGCCGCCAAGCGCCACCGGCTCGGGGACAGCCGTCTTGCACTGGTCTGCCGCGAGTGTGCAGCGTGGCGCGAACGCGCAGCCGGGCGGCAGGTTGGCGAGGTCAGGCGGGCTCCCAGGAATTGCCGGCAGGCGATGACCCTCGAGCCGCCCGCCGTGCGCCCGCGTTGAAAGCAGGCCGATCGTGTATGGATGGCGCGGTGTGCGAATGACGTCGCGCACGGTGCCGGTCTCGACGATGCGCCCGGCGTACATCACCGCGATCCTGTCCGCGACCTCGACCGCGACCGAGATGTCATGCGTCACGAAGATCATCGACAGGCCGAGCTCGCGCTGGAGATCGCGCAGCAGCAGCAGCACCTGCACCTGCACGGTCGCATCGAGCGCGGTGGTCGGCTCGTCGGCGAGCAGGATGCGCGGCTTGCTCGCCAGCGCGAGCGCAATCATGGCACGCTGGCGCATGCCGCCCGACATCTCGTGCGGATAGGCCTGCAGGCGTCGTTCGGGGCTCGGGATGCGCACCAGCGTCAGCATCTCAAGTGCGCGGGCGTGCGCTTCCACTTGCGACACGCCCTCGTGCTTGCGGACGGCCTCCGTGATCTGGCGGCCGACGGTGTAGACCGGGTCCATCGCCAGCATCGGCTCCTGGAACACCATCGACACGGTCTTGCCGCGGAAGGCTTCCAGCGCCCGGCCCTGGAGCGAAGTGACGTCGACGCCCTCGACGTGAATGGTGCCGTCGATACGGGAGCGCTTCGGCGGATGCAGCCGCAGGATCGAGCGCAGCGTTACGCTCTTGCCCGATCCCGATTCGCCGAGCAGCGCGACGACCTCGCCGCGGCCGAGCGAGAGGTCGACACCGTCGAGCGCGCGCACCGGCTTGGCGCCGCCGCCGAACGTGACTGTGAGCCCGCGGATCGCAAGGATCGGGTCCGCGTCGGTGGTTGGTTCGGCGGGTGCCGCTGCTGTCGCCATCATGCTGCAGCCTTGCTGTGACCGGAGGCGGGATCGACCATGTGGCACGCCGCGAGATGGGCCGGACCACTCGCCCACAGCGCCGGCGTTTTCTCCGAGCACACGGGCTCCGCCATCTTGCAGCGGGTGTGGAAACGGCAGCCGGATGGCGGATCGATTGGGTTCGGCGGATCGCCGGCCAGCGGCGCCTCCATGGTCCGTTCGTCCGGGTTCATCGACAGCATCGAGCCGAGCAGCGCATTCGTGTAGGGATGGCGGCCACCGGTATAGAGAGCATCGGTCGGGCCGATCTCTGCGACGCGGCCGAGGTACATGACCATCACTCGATTGGCGATGAAGCGCACCACCTCGAGGTCGTGGCTGATGAAGATGTAGGTGAGCCCGATTTCCTCCTTGAGATCAAGCAGGAGGTTCAGGACCTGCGCCTCGACCGACTTGTCCAGCGCCGAGACCGCCTCGTCGAGGATGATCACCTTGGGCTCGAGCGCGAGCGCACGCGCGATGTTCACGCGTTGGCGCTGACCACCAGATAGCTCATGGGGATAGCGGCCCGCGAACCGCCGTGGATCGAGGCCCACGCGTTCGAGCAGGCGGCGCGCACGCCGGACAGCGTCCGTCGTCGGCACGCCGTGTACCGTCGGCCCATAGGCGATCGAGTCCTCGACTGTCAGCCGCGGATTGAGCGAGGCGTAGCTGTCCTGGAACACCATCTGCACTTGCGAGCGGAACGACTTGAGCGATAGCTCGGGCGTGCCCGGCGCGCGGCCGTTGAGCAGCACATTGCCGCTGTCCGGCTTGATCAGGTTCATGAGCACGCGCGCGGTCGTCGACTTGCCGCAGCCGGATTCGCCGACGATGCCGAGGGTCTCGCCGGGGTATAGCGAGAAGGTCACGCCATCGACGGCGCGCACGACGGCGCTGGTCTGGCCGAGCAGCCCCGACTTGATCGGGAAATGCTTCACGAGCTCGACGGCTTCGAGGAGCGCGTGCTCGGGCCGTGCGGTGGATGCAGCAGGCGGGATGATGATCTCGGTGGCAGATTTGACTGTCGCGGTCATCGTCAGGCCTTGATGTCCATCGCCGAGCGGAGGCCGTCCGTCAGCAGGTTGAACGAGATCGAGGTGATGAAGATCATGATGCCGGGGAGCGCGCACAGCATCGGCTGCGTGTAGAGCGCAGTGCGCAGCGTGTTGAGCATGAGGCCCCATTCCGGCTCAGGCGGGCGGACGCCGAGGCCGAGGAACGACAGCCCCGAGGCGAGGATCATCGACACCGCGATCAGGCTCATGGCGTAGACGAAGATCGGACCGAGTACGTTGCCGAGCACGTGTCGGCGGACGATGGACAAGCCACCGGCACCGCTGGCGCGCGCCGCTTCGACGTAGTCGAGATTGCGCACGCCCGTCGTCACGCTCTCCGCGATGCGGGCGATCGGGGGGATGAACACGACCGTCAGCGAGATGAGGCCGTTCGTGATGCCTGCACCCATCGCGCCAGACAGCGCGATCGCGAGGAGCACCGACGGGAACGCGAAGATGATGTCGATCGTGCGCATCAGCAGCGTATTGACGAGGCCGCCGACAAAGCCCGCCGTGATGCCGATCGCCGAGCCGATGAACAGCGCCAGGAACACCGGCGTCACACCCATGAACAGTGACAGGCGCGCGCCATAGATGAGGCGCGAGAGCATGTCGCGGCCGAGCTCATCGGTGCCGAGCAGATAGCCGGGCGTGCCGGGTGGCCTGAGGCGCCTAAGCGTGGCGCCGCGATAGGGGTCGTGCGGCACGATATAGGGCGCGAGGATCGCGATCAGTATCAGCAGGACGATGACCGCGAGCGCGCACATCGCTACGGGATCGCGGCGGAAACGGCGCCACACCGTCGACCAGTAACCTGGTGAGCGCTCGATGGCGGTGTCGTCGACGGTCATCGGGGCGACGGCTTGCACCATGGCGTCAGCTCCGGGCGATGCGCGGGTCGATCGCGGTCTGCACCACGTCGACGGCAAGGTTCAGGACGACGAAGAAGCTCGCCAGCACGAGGATCGTGCCCTGCAGCAGCGGCAGGTCACGCTGGAAGATCGCGTCGTTGAGGAGCAGCCCGGTGCCCGGCCACGAGAACACGGTCTCGATCAGGATCGAGCCGCCGAGCAGGTAGCCGAGCTGGATGCCCATGACCGCAAGCGCGGTCGGCGCGGCATTCTTGACGACGTGGCGGAAGATGCCGAAGTACGACAGGCCCTTCGCTCTCAGGCCGTAGATGAACTCTTGCGACAGGATCTCGGCGACGAGCGCGCGCACCGTGCGCGCGATGATCCCCATCGGAATGACCGACATCGTCACCGCAGGCAGGATCATATGGCGGATGTGTTCCCAGTTCCATGCCCAGTGGTCGGAGCCGCCTGGGCCTGCGCCGGTTGGCGGCAGCCAGCCGAGCTGGGCCGAGAAGATGATGACCAGCACCATGCCGAGCCAGTAGTGCGGCACCGAGACGCCGATTACCGAGACGGCCGAGGCGAGCTTGTCGATCCAGGTGTCGCGGAAGCTGCCGGCAACGAAGCCGAAGAGGCCGCCGAGAATGAAGCCGATGAATGTCGCGAGCGCCGCCAGCATCAGCGTGTTGGAAACGGCTTTGCTGACCTCTGCGACAACTGGGCGGTTGGTGCGAATGGAGGTGCCGAGATCGCCCGTGAGGGCGCGGGCGAGCCACTTGAAGAACTGCTCGTAGTAGGGGCGGTCGAAACCGTAGAGCGCCAACATCTGCTGACGGAGCTGCTCGGAGGCGTCAGGCGGCAGCACCGATACGAGCGGATCGCCTGGCGCGAGGTGCACGAGAAGGAAACAGACGACTGCCACACCCAACATGATCGGCAGCGTGTAGATCACCCGTTTGGTGATGTAGGTTAGCATTTGCCCCTCCGTGAAGCCGGCGCACGCGGCCGCCTCACGTCCACTGTTGCGGAAAGGGCGCCACGACGGTGTGTCGCGGCGCCCTTGCGGCTTACTTGATGTCCACTGTCGCCAGGTCGATGAACCAGCTCTTCGGCTGCACGACGCCGGTCAGCTTCGGGCTGATGGCGCGCGGGCCGACGTCATGGGCGACCCAGAGGAACGGCGCCTCCTCGACGATGCGCGCGTGCAGATTTGCGAGCGCTGCGTCACGGTCCTTGTCGGCGAACGAGGTGCGCGCCTTGGCGATCAGGTCATCGAACTCAGGACTGGTGAAGTAGCCCCAGTTGTTCGAGACTGGCGGCACCGTCTTCGACGAGGTGAAGCGCACCATGGCGAAGAACGGGTCCATCGCCGCGAACGTGACGTTGGTCGCGTGGGCGCCGCGCGAGCCGGGGTCCTTGGCACCCTGGCGCCAGTTGGTGAACAGCGCGTTCCACTCGATCACGTCCAGCTCGACGTCGAAGTAGCATTCCTTCAGCGCCTGCTGGAGGAACTCGTTCATCGGCACCGGCTGCATCTGGCCCGAGCCCGACGCCGAGGTGATCGTCTTCACCTTGGCCATCTTGTTGGGGCCGTAACCCGCTTCCGTCATCAGCTTCCTAGCGGCGGCGAGATCGTACTTGATATCGAACTTCGGATTGCCCCACCAGGGATGGCCCGGCGGCACGGTGCCCTTGGGGATCTCCATCAGGCCGTTGAGAGCTTCCTTCAGCTCGGCGCGATTGACGCACAGATTGGCCGCATAGCGCAGGCGCTTGTCGGTCCACGGCGAGCCCTCAACGAACGAGAACTGCCACGGCCACACGTGCGGCTGGGCATTGGCCTTGATCACGAAGCCCTTGGCCTTGATCGGGGCGAGCGCATCCGGCGCCGGGTTCTCGATCCAGTCGACCTGGCCCGAGAGGAGAGCCGCCGTACGCGCGTTGGCCTCCGGCATCGGCAGCAGCACGACGCGATCGATTTTCGGTGTGCGCTTCGGGTCCCAGTATGCCTTGTTGGCGGCGTACTCGACGCGCTCGCGAGGCGAGAAGCTCGCCATCTTGAACGGGCCCGATCCCGAAGCATCGGCCGCAAAGGCCGCCCACGCCTGCTTTGCCCGCTCCGCCGGGTCGGCGACGCTGGCCAGCGCATCGTACTTCTTCTGCCAGTGCGCGGGCGAAGCGATGAACAGGTTGGTGAGGTTGATCGGGATGAAGCTGTCCGGCTCCTTGGTCGTCAGCTCGACGGTGTAGTCGTCGATCACCCGTGCGGAGACGAGGTTCGGCATGCGGCTGACGGTGACGCCGATCTGGTCGGGCGCGAAATGCGGCGCCGCCTTGTCGAGTACCTTCTGCACGTTCCAGACGATGGCCGCGGCCTTGAGATCGCTGCCGTCATGGAACTTCACGCCCTGGCGGAGCTTGAAGATCCACTTCGTCTTGTCGGCCTCGGAGACGGCCCATTCGGTCGCGAGACCGGGAATGAGAACGCTCGCCTTGTCCTCGGAGGAGAGGTCCCAATGCGTCAGGGCATCGAACAGCGGGATGCCGGTGAAGCGGTTGCCCTCGAAGCCCTGGTCGGGCTGGCCGTTGGTCTTCGGGATATCGGCTGCTGTCATGGCGATGCGCAGTGTCTTCTGCGCCATCGCCGGCAGCGACGGCATCGCCAGGGTCAGAGCCGTGCCGGCCACGAGGCCCGCGCGCAGCCAACGCAATTGGAATTTTGATTTCTTCACTAGCGCCTCCATCAACGCACTCTGCGGTTTGTCGAGATCGCGGCTGCGGCCGCGTTCGTTGGTCGGGGAGTGAAGCACGGCAGCATCGGGTGGCAGGGTCCGGATTGCGGGCGCCATGGATGCTCTGCCTCTCCCTCGTTGTGATACGCACTCGTTGCGAGCGTCACTATCGCCTGGAAGTCAGCGATTGTATACAGGGCACGCCCAGCATCAAGCACGGGGAATAGGCAGGCGCTGCACAATAAGCCGCCAGAGCCATTTGCGGCGCTTCCGGGCGTGGCCGAGTTCTTGTATACAGACGGCCATGAGCAATCCGCGGAAAATCTCCGGCGACGGCGCACGCGTGTCCACGGAGACGATCGTCGAGCGCATCACGACGGCGATGCTTGAACAGCGTCTGCCGCTCGGTGCGAAGCTCGGCGAGGAGAAACTGTGCGCCGTTTTTGGCGTGTCGCGGACCAAGGTGCGCCAGGCGCTCAATCGCCTCGCGCGCAGTCAGCTCGTCGTGCTGAAGCCGAGACGCGGTGCCTTCCTCGCCGAGCCGACACCCGAAGAAGCACGCCAGATTTTCGAGGCGCGCCGGGTCATCGAGTGCGAAATTTTTGCGCAGTTCACGCGCTCCGCGCGTGAGGCAGACTTTGTCGCGCTGGAGCGACACGTCGAGGCCGAACGCCGCGCCATCCGTTTGAACGACGTGCCGCTGCGCAACCGTCTGCTCGGGACGTTTCACGTACTCATTGCCGAGATCGTCGGCAACAAGGTGCTGACAGCCATAGTCGCGGATCTCGTGACGCGCTCGTCGCTGATCACGCTGCTTCTTCAGTCGACGCAAGCTGCGTCCTGCTCCTCCGACGAGCATCGCGAGCTGATCGCGGCCATGCGTGCGCGCAAAGGGCCTCTGGTCCAGAAATTGCTGCGCGAGCATATCGATCACGTCGAACGCGATCTTGCCGAGATCGAGAACCGCAGGGATGATTTCGATCTGGCAGACGCGCTCCAGCCCGCCGCGCCGGTGCGCCGCGCGAAGACGGCGGGGCGTCGCGCGCGGAATGGGGCCGCAACTGGCAGGGGAAGGGTGTCGGATCAGCCATGAGTCAAAACGCCGGTGCCGGGTCTGCCTATCCACGTGATCTCCGCGGCTACGGCCGTGAGCCGCCGCACCCACGCTGGCCGGGCGATGCGCGCGTCGCTGTCCAGTTCGTCATCAACTACGAAGAAGGCGGCGAGAACTGCATCCTGCATGGCGATGCCGCATCGGAAGCGTTTCTGTCGGAGGTCGTAGGCGCGGTGCCGTGGCCCGGCCAGCGGCACATGAACATCGAGTCCATGTACGAGTACGGCGCGCGCGCCGGCTTCTGGCGTCTGTGGCGGGCCTTCACCTCGCGCGGAATGCCGGTGACGGTATATGGCGTTGCGACGGCACTGATGCGCGGGCCCGAGCAGGTCGCGGCGATGAAGGAGGCCAACTGGGAGATCGCGAGCCACGGCCTCAAGTGGATCGAGTACAAGGATTTCACCGAGGCCGATGAGCGCGCGCATATGCAGGAAGCGCTGCGCATCCACGCCGAAGTAACCGGAGAGCGGCCGCTCGGGCTCTATATCGGCCGCTGCTCGGGACACACGCTCAAGCTGACCATGGAGGAGGGCGGTTTCGTCTATTCCTCCGACAGCTACGCCGACGACGTGCCCTATTGGATCGAGGGGCCCAACGGCCCGTTCCTGATCATCCCCTACAGTCTCGACTGCAACGACATGCGCTTCGGCACCCCGCAGGGCTTCAATTCGGGCGACCAGTTCTACACTTATCTCAAGGACACCTTCGACGTTCTCTACCGCGAGGGCGAGACGCTGCCACGCATGATGTCGGTCGGCCTTCATTGCCGTCTCGCCGGCCGGCCCGGACGCACGGCGGCGGTCGAACGCTTCCTCGACTACGTCGCGTCGCATGACCGCGTGTGGATCCCGCGCCGCATCGATATCGCACGCCACTGGCAGGCGACCCATCCGCCTGGAAGCGGGGCGTGATGGACGATCTCGCGCTCGGGCGGCGGCTGATGGAGCGGCTGGAGGCGCTCGCGCGGTTTTCCGACGATCCCGACGTCCTGACGCGGCTCTATCTCTCGCCAAGCCACAAACGCGCGGCCGACGCACTCGCCGGCTGGATGCGCGAGGCCGGCATGGCCGTGCACATGGACGCGCTCGGGACGCTCGTCGGTCGGTACGACGGTGGGGATGCCGATGCGCCGGTACTCCTGATCGGCTCGCACATCGACACGGTGCGCAATGCCGGCAAGTACGACGGCGCGCTCGGCGTGCTCGCCGCACTGACGGCGATCGAAACGCTCGCACGCGCCGGCGAGCGCCTGCCGTATGCCATCCAGATGGTGGCGTTCGGCGACGAGGAGGGCGTCCGCTTTCCCTCGACGCTGCGCGGCTCGCGCGCGCTGGCTGGCGCGATCGACCCCGCATCGCTCGAGGAACGCGACAGTGGCGGCGTAACGGTCCGCGAGTTGCTCGTGGCGTTCGGCTGTGATCCCGCGCGGATAACCGACGCGCCGATGAAGCGCGGCTCCGCCCTCGGTTTCGTGGAAGTTCACATCGAGCAGGGCCCTGTCCTCGAGCGCGCCGACCAGCCGGTCGGGATCGTCACCGCGATCAATGGCGCACGGCGCTTGAAGGTCGTGGTCGACGGCAAGGCGGGTCATGCCGGCACGGTGCCGATGGCCATGCGCCGCGACAGTCTCGCCGCCGCCGCCGAGATGGTGCTGGCGGTTGAGCGTCTCGCCAAGGCGACGGCCGACGTGGTGGCAACCGTCGGCGTCATTGCCGCGCATCCCGGCGCCGTCAACGTCATTCCCGGGCAGACCACGTTCACCGTCGACGTCCGCTCGCCCGACGATTCGCGTCGCGACGCGGTGTGCGACAGGATTGCCGAGGCCGTCGAGGGCATCGCGGCCCGCCGCGGGCTCGCCGCGCATTTCGAAACGACGCATCGCGCGCCGGCAACGGCGTGCGATCCGGGCTTGATCTCGGCGCTGTCCGAAGCCGTTTCACGAACTGGTCACGCGCCGCTTCTGCTGCATTCCGGTGCCGGTCACGATGCGATGGCGATGGCGGCGCAATGTCCCGTCGCGATGCTGTTCGTGCGCTGCGCTGGCGGCGTCAGCCATCACCCCGCGGAGGCGATCTCGGTGAAGGATGCCGACGCGGCCATGCGCGTGCTCCTGGACTTCCTGCGCACCTACAAGCCTTGAAATACGGAATGGACGGCGATCATGAGCAGTGACATCGACAACAAGGTGCGGGCGTTTCTCGCGAGCGAGCGCGAAGCTCAGGTTCGCTTTCTCGGCGAGATCGTCAAGATTCCGACCGACAATCCGCCGGGCGACTGCGCGCCTGCCGCTGAGCGCGCCGCACGCCTGATCGAGGCGTTCGGCTGGGAAGTCGAGCGCCACGCCGTGCCGGCCGAGCGCGTCGCAGCGGTGGGCATGAAATCCTGCACCAACTTGATCGTGCGCCGCCGTTTCGGTGACGGTCTGGTTATCGCGCTCAACGCACACGGCGACGTTGTACCGCCTGGTGAAGGCTGGACGAGCGATCCCTACGGTGCCGAGATCCGCGACGGCTGGATGTACGGGCGCGGTGCCGCTGTTTCCAAGTCCGATTTCGCGACCTACATCTGGGCAATGAAGGCGCTGGAAGCCTCCGGCGCCAAGCTGCGCGGCACCGTCGAGCTGCACCTCACCTACGACGAAGAGAGCGGCGGCGAGATCGGCCCTGCCTATCTGCTGGAGACGGGCATCAGCAAGCCCGATCTCGCGATCGGCGCCGGTTTCTCCTACGCCGTCGTAACCGAGCACAACGGGGCGCTTCATCTCGAAGTCGAGGTGAACGGCCGCTCGGCGCACGCGGCGAAGCCATATACCGGCATCGACGCATTGCAGGCGGCGACCGCGATCCTGTCGGCGCTGTACACGTGGCGCCTCACGCTTGAGAAGCGTGTCTCCGCAACACCGGGCATCGGTGCGCCGCAGCTCACCATCGGCCTCATCAGCGGCGGCATAAATACGAACGTGGTGCCGGACCGCGTGGTGTTCCGTCTGGATCGCCGCATCGTCCCGGAGGAGGACGTCAAGGCGGTGGAGGCAGAGTTGCGCGGCGTTATCGCCGAGGCCGTGACCGCGGTGGCGGGCGCGCGTGTCGAGGTGCGGCGCATCCTGCTCGCGGCGCCGCTGCAGCGTCTTCCTGGCGGTGCGCAAATGACTGAAGTGCTGTGCCGGCGCGCGAGCGAAGTTATGGGCGAGCCGATCACACCGACGGGCGTGCCGCTCTACACCGATGCGCGCCACTATGTGGCGCACGGCGTGCCGATCGTGCTCTACGGTGCCGGGCCGCGCTCGATCGAGGAAGCGAACGCGCACCGTGCCGATGAGCGTCTGCCGCTCGCCGATCTCTACAAGGCTACCGAGGTTATCGCGCTGACGCTTGCGGATCTGCTGGCGGCGTAGTCTCGCGGGCTCGACTTCCTACTCCGCTGCCTTGGCGGATGGACGGAAGCGCGGCATCACCTCGCGCGCGAACAGCTCGAGCGACGCCTTCGCCTTCTCGGTCCCGTACCACGGCGGATAGTGGAGCATCAGCGACGTGAGGCCGGTCTTCGCCTTCAGCTCCTCGATGCGGGCGACGACGGTCGCCGGCGATCCATGGATGATCGTGGAGCGCGCGAGCGTGTCGTAGTCCAGACCATCGGTGATCGATCCTTTGCCCTGCGAGGTCTGTCCGAGATAGCCGGACTGGTGTCCGCCGAAAAAATGACCGAGATGCCGCAGCAGGCCCTCGGCACTGTCCTTTTTCGCCTGCGCGTCCGTGTCCGCGACGTAGACCCAGCGCGCGATATCGATGTGACCGAAGCCTGGGTTTGCCCGTGCCTCGGGGCTCGCCTCGGCGAGGTTGGTGCGATAGTGCGCCGCCTGCGTCGCCAGTGTGTCGAACGGCGTCAGCGTCGACAGCATGAGCCCGAAGCCGAGGCGGCCCGCGGTGCCGATCGAGCGATCGGTGGCGCCGGCGAGGTAGAGCGGCGGATAGGGCTTCTGCACGGGGTGCGGCAGTAGCTCGTACGCGCCTTCGATCGCTGCCGTAAAATATTTGCCGGAACGGCGCGTCTTGCCCGTGCGGAGCAGGTCCGTCATCAGCGCCAGCGCTTCGTCCTGCATGTCGCGCCGCGCCTCGAAATCGAGGCCGAAGCCGTCGAACTCGTACTTGCGGTAGCCCGAGCCGATACCGAGCGCGACACGGCCGCCGCTCAGGATGTCGACAAACGCCGCGTTCTCGACGACGCGCACCGGATTGGAGAGGGGCAGCGTGACGACGGCCATGCCAAGCCTGATCCGTTTCGTCAGCGCGGCGAGATGGGCCGCGTAGACCCACACGTCCGGCATGATGCCGTATTCGGTCGAGAAGTGATGCTCGGCGAGCCAGGCGATATCGAATCCGAGCCGGTCCGCGGCGACGATCTCGTCGGTGACGCGGGCATGGACGCCCTGATGGGGGTAAGGCTCGCGGTCCTTGTGGGGATGCGACGTGAAGAGGATACCGAATTCCATTGGCGCGTACTCCGACCCGGCTTTGCTTTTCTGTGATTGGAGCAACTGTCGCCGAAGCGCGCGGGGTTGCCAACCGCCCACCCGCGCTACCCGGTGTGCAATGGGCGCAACGCAAGGCCCGGTGTCAGGCGCGCGCCGGCGTGGCGGGCACGGATACGCTGGTCGGGGTGGGTTGCGGCGTCCGGCGGTCTGACGACCGCCGGTGGCGGCTGCGGATGAAGGCGAGGATAGCGACCACGAGGGCGATAGGCACAAGCGCGACCGGGCTTGCAATCAACGTCAGCACGATCGCGATCGCCCACAGGATCGCCAGCGCATGCTCGACGAGTGCGATGAGCTTGGACTGCGAATGGCGGCGCAGCATCCCGCGGCGATTGCCGGGCATCGGATGCCAGAAATTGAGGAGCGAAGTCGATGCGGAACCGGCGGCGGCGAACAGCGTCGTCAGCAGCGCGATCCGCCACGACATCAGCGCCAGGCCGACGAGCGGCGCGCCGATGATGACCAGCACCGGCAACCCGACGGCTGTAAGCTTGGCGCGGTCGATCTCGGAGGCGACGACCGGCGCTGTTGCCATCAGCTCGGGCGCATCCTCGCCCGACACCATGATCCAGGACAGCGACGCAGCCACTTGCGCGGCAATGACGACGACGGTCGGTGCGAGCGCGAGAGCGGTCGGCAGCGCCTCGCTGCGCAGCAGCACCACGGCGATCGGGATCGTGTAGACGATCTGCAACCCGAGCTGCGCGAAGAGGCTCGGGTCGCGCGCGAGCAGCCGCCATTCCTTGCGCCGCAGATTGCGCGCAAGGCCCGGGCGGAAGCGGATCGACTGGTCGTCACCCACATGGCGCTGCAGGCCGCCGCTCGGTGCGCCGGATCCCGCGAGCACGGCGGTTGCGAAATGGCTGGCGAGGATATTGACGGCGAACGCGAACACGAGTGCGGCGAAGATCGCGAGCAGCAGCAACGCACGTCCATCGCCCTGCATGGCGTCGATGGGAAGCATGACCAGGTGACCGATCGCCGTGCCCCGTCCGCCGGTCGCGACGAGCCAGTCCGTGACGGCGATGCGCAGCACATCAGGCAGGATGGCGACGACCTGGGCGCCGAGCACGAAGGCGCCGGCAATGACGGCGCCCGTCATCTGGGTGTAGAGGCGCGCGCGGCGGGGGCCCATCAGGAAAAACAGGCCGATCGACAATCCGAGCCCCAGCGCAGTCGCGATCAGCGACAGCGAGATCAGCACCGGGTAGGCCGCAAGCCACTGGGGCTGGCCGAGTAGCGCGCCGACGTTGGCGAGCGGGAGCACGAGAAGCGCGATCGAACCGAGGGTGCTGGCGGCAATCGCGACGGCCTTGGCGCCGAGGATGCGCGCAGCCGGCAGTGGGGCGCCGAGCAGAAGATCGAGATCGCCGCGGTCGTAGAGCGTGCGCGTGGTGCCGAACAGACCTTGCGCGATCATCCACGTGAAGATGCAGAAGAGCGCTATCGCGAACGGCGCCACCGTCGCGTCGTCACCGTGAACGTGTGGCGCGAGCCACAGGAACGCCGGCCACGCGACGAGGTGCAGGATGATCATGCCGGCGACGAACATCGTCGTCAGGCTCAGCGCGCCGGCGCCGCCGACCATGTCCGTGAAACGGCGCCAGTTCAGACGCACGTCGTGCGCGACCAGCCACACGAATGAGCCCGACGTCGGCTTCATGACGCCAGCGCGCCCTCGCGCGCGTCCTCGTCTTTCTCGCGCATCAGCGACAGGAACACATCCTCGAGCGTCGAGCTGCCGCGGCCCGCTGCGTCCTTCAGCTCGGCGAGTGTGCCCTCGGCGGCGAGGCGGCCGCGCTGGACGATGCCGATGCGATCGGCGAGCCTCTCGGCGACCTCGAGAATATGCGTCGTCAGGATGATCGTTGCGCCGGCGCGGACGCGGGCGGTGAGGAGGTCCTTCACCTGCCGCGCGATTGCCGCGTCGATGCCGGTCAGGGGCTCGTCGAGCATGATGAGGCGCGGATCGTGGATCAGCGCGCCGGCGAGCGCGACCTTCTGTTTCATGCCGCGCGAAAAGCCTTCGCAGCGCTGATTGCGATGCGCGCCGAGCTCGAGGATGTCGATCAGCTCGGCGGCCTGGCGCTCGGCATGTGCGGTCGGCACGCGCCAGAGGCCCGCGACCAGCTCGAGATATTCCAGCGGCGTCAGCTTGTCGTAGAGCATCGGCTCGTCGGGAAGCCACGCGGTGATGCGCTTCGCCGCGATCGGATCGGCAACGGCGTCGATGCCGAAGATGCGGATCTGGCCGGCGTCTGGCTTGAGCAGCCCCGCGATCATGCGCAGCGTCGTCGTCTTGCCGGCGCCGTTGGGGCCGAGCAGCGCGTAGAATTCGCCGGGACGTACGGCGAGATCGAGGCGGTCGACGGCGACACTCGCGCCGAAGGTCCGTCGTACACCGGATAGCGTCACCGCATCGGGCGTCGCTGCACGGTGATCGTCTGGTTGGCGGGTGTCGCGATCTGGCACAGTATTTAAAGCGCGCGTCACGATGACCTCCCGCTGAAACCTTGCGCCGGAACGCTAGCGGACTTGCCTTGCCGGCCTCTTAATGGACCGACACCGCGGCGCCTGGATGAAGCAGGCGCCGCGCCGTGAGGCGCGGCTCGGCACGGCGTCCTGCATGGCAGACCGGGCGCGGCAAGGCTGGACAGACGCCGTCTGATGCCGCTCTAATCAACGGAGTTCGATCACAGAATGGGGGCCATCATGAGCACGACGACAGCCGGACGCAGCGATCTGGAGAAGCGGATCTGCACGTGGCTCGCCGACAGCCGGCAGGACATGCTCGACCTGCTCGCGGAGGTCGTCAATATCGACGGCGGCAGCTACGACAAGGCCGGCGTGGACGCGGTCGGCGACCGGTTCGTGCGCCATTTCGAGAATCGCGGGCTGCTGACCCGGATCGAGCCGCACGAGATCTATGGCAACGCCATCCACGTCCGTCTCGACGACACGCCGACCAACGAGAAGCCGATCATCCTCATGGGGCACCGCGACACGGTGTTCCCTAAAGGCGAGCCGACCCGGCGCCCGTTCAAGATCGAGGGTGGCCGCGCCTATGGCCCCGGTGTTGCTGACATGAAGGCGGGGCTTGTCATGAACGCTTTCGTCCTCGAGGCCTTCAAGCGTCACGGGGGCGCGCCGGCGCCGCTCGCGGGTCTCATCACCTCGGACGAGGAAATCGCGTCGCCGTCGTCGCGTCCGGTGATCGAGCGCGTCGCTCGCGAGGCCCGGTGTGTCTTCAACTCGGAGCCGGGGCGGCCGACCGGCAATGTCGTCCAGGGGCGCAAGGGCGGCATTTTCATGCGCTGCGAGGTGCTCGGCAAGGCGGCGCACTCGGGCGGCAATTTCGAGAAGGGCATCTCGGCGATCGGGGAGCTCGCTCACAAGATCGTCGCGCTGCACGCGCTGACCGACCTGCCGCGCGGGCTCACCGTCAATGTCGGGCTCGTATCGGGCGGCCAGAGCGTCAACACGACGGCGCCGTCGGCGGAGGGCCGGATCGATTTGCGGTACGTGAAACCCGCCGATCGAAAATTCGCGCTCGATGCCATCCAGCGCATCGTCGAGACGGCGACCGTGCCGGGCACCACGGCGTCGCTCGAGATCCTCGGCGAGTTCCTGCCGCTCACGCAGTCGTCCGAGAGCGAGAAGCTTTTCGAGGCCTACGCCGATGCGTCCAAGGACCTTGGCATGACCGTGAAGGGCGAGTTCGCTGGCGGTTGTGCCGACTCAGGGTTCACGGCCGGTGTCGGCTGCCCGACGCTGTGCGCGGTGGGACCGGTGGGGGGCAATGCTCACACGGCGGAAGAGTACCTCGAAGTGGACTCGATGGTGCCGCGCGCCCAGGCGCTGGCGCTCGCGATCCTGCGGTTGCCGCCGCCCGCTTGAGGCGGCGGGATCCGGCGCGAACCAGACGATTGCCGGCGAGGCCGTTCGCAGCCGCGAACGCTGTTCGAGGGTAGTTGCTTTGTCATCGAGGATCGCGATGATGAAGCATTCGCGGCTCCACGAGATTTTCTCGTCAAATGGTGCATCAGACTCCGCTGATCTCGACCGTCGTCGTTGGCTTGACACTGGCGCTGCTGCTGGGCGCGGTGGCTCAGCGCCTGCGCCTGTCGCCGCTGATCGGATACCTGCTGGCCGGCGTCGTGGTCGGTCCCTACACACCAGGCTTTATTGCTGATCAGGCGATTGCCAACGAGCTCGCCGAGATCGGTGTCATTCTGCTGATGTTCGGCGTCGGCCTGCATTTCTCCGTCAAGGACCTGTGGGAGGTCCGCAAGATCGCGGTCCCCGGCGCGATCATCCAGATGGCGGCCGCGACCGTCATTGGCATGGGGCTCGCGTATCTGCTCGGCTGGAACGCGGGGGCCGGCCTCGTGTTCGGCCTCTCGATCTCGGTCGCCAGTACGGTGGTCCTGTTGCGCTCCCTGCAGGATCGCAAACTGCTGACAACGGAGCGTGGACGGATCGCGCTCGGCTGGCTGATCGTCGAGGACGTGGCGATGGTGTTCGTCCTCGTCCTGATCCCGGCCGTCGTTCCGCTCCTCGACGGCAGCATGGAGCGCAACGCGGCGTTCGGCTTCGGCGCTTCGGAGATCGTCAGCGCAGTCGCGGTGACCGCCACCAAGGTCGTGGGCTTCATCGTGCTGACGATGATCCTCGGGCGTCGCATGATCCCCTGGGCTCTGCACTACCTCGCCCATACGGGATCACGGGAGCTGTTCCGGCTCGGCGTGCTCGCGATCGCGCTGGGTTTCGCGTTCGGTGCCGCCAAGCTGTTCGGGGTATCGTTCGCGCTGGGCGCATTCTTTGCCGGCATGATCCTGAGCGAGTCGCAGCTCAGCCAGCGGGCCGCCGAGGAGACATTGCCGCTGCGCGACGCCTTCGCGGTGCTGTTCTTCGTCTCGGTTGGGATGCTGTTCGACCCGTCGATCATCGTGCGAGATCCCTTGCCGCTGATCGTGACGCTCGTCGTGATCATGGTCTGCAGCCCGCTCATCGCCTACGCTATCGTCCGTTTCTTCAAGTATTCCATCGGGACGGCGCTGACGATTGCCGCCAGCATCGCGCAGATCGGCGAGTTCTCCTTCATCCTCGCCGGGCTCGGCATTGCTCTGAATGTCCTGCCGACCGAGGCGCGCGATATGATTCTCGCAGCCGCCCTCATCTCGATCCTCGCCAATCCGGCGCTCTTCCTGCTGGTGGATCGCCTGCGCCCGTGGCTGGAGACGATCGACCCCGAGGCCGCCGCGAAGCCCTTGGTGGAGGAGCCGGCTACTTTGGTCGCGACTAAGCTGACAGACCATGCGGTCATGGTCGGTTACGGTCGCGTCGGGCATCGCATCGGCGAGGCGCTGCTGGAGAGCGGTGTGCCGCTCTACGTGATCGACGAGAGCGAAGACGTCGTCAGCAAGCTGAAGGCACGCGGCGTCGAGGCACTGGCGGCCAGCGGGGCGGACGGACTTGCAGCCGCCAATCTCGGCAAGGCGCGCTGCCTGCTCGTGGCGATCCCCGAGAATTTCGAGGCTGGCCACATCGTCGAGCAGGCTCGGGCGGCCAATCCCAAGCTCGTCATCCTGGCGCGTGGCCATTCTGACGCCGAGCAGGCGCATCTAAGGGAATGCGGTGCGACGGCGGTGGTGCTCGGCGCCGAGGAGATCGCCGGTGCGATGCTGCGCTACTACTGGACGATCATCACCTCTAATTGGGACGGAGTAGGCGACGCGCCTGTGGCCGCGTCGGCCGCCGCGCAAGAACCGGCGAAGACCTCGTAACGCTCGCCGCAGGGCGCGGCGACGCGCACCACGAATCTGCCGCGGACGGGAAGCGAGCGCGCTTGTACGCGGGGTCTGCTAGCCTGTACCTGCTGTTGAATTATGGTCCGGGATCGTCATGATGTGGCGGTCAATCACAGCAGAGGAGCGCCTCGTCCCGAATGCCGCATGCCACCCCGCTGATCTCTACGATCGTCGTCGGACTTTCCCTGGCCTTTCTGTTCGGAGCGCTCGCGCAGCGCCTCCGCCTCTCGCCACTGATCGGATATCTGCTGGCTGGCGTTGTCATCGGGCCGTCCACGCCCGGCTTCGTTGCCGATCAGGCACTGGCCGATGAGCTGGCGGAAATCGGCGTCATCCTGCTGATGTTCGGCGTCGGCCTCCATTTCTCCATGGGAGAGCTGTGGAATGTGCGCAAGATCGCCATACCCGGTGCGCTGGTCCAGATGGCGGTCGCGACGCTGCTCGGCATGGGGCTGGCGGCGGCGATGGGGTGGTCGATCGGCGCCGGACTCGTATTTGGGGTCGCACTTTCCGTCGCCAGTACGGTTGTGCTGTTGCGTGCGCTTCAGGAACGCCGGCTGCTCTCCACCGAGCGCGGTCACATAGCGATCGGTTGGCTGATCGTCGAAGATCTCGCGATGGTGTTCGCGCTGGTGCTGATACCGGCGATCGTGCCACTTCTCGACGGCAGCGTGCAGCGCAACGCCGCCTTCGGCCTCGGGTCGACCCAGGTGCTGAGTACGATCGCGCTCACGATCGCCAAGGTCACCGCCTTCGTCGCCATGATGATGATCATCGGCCGGCGGCTGATCCCGTGGACGCTTCACTACATCGCCCATACCGGATCGCGGGAGCTGTTCCGGCTCGGCGTGCTTGTGATTGCGCTCGGCTTCGCGTTCGGCTCGGCCAAATTGTTCGGCGTGTCGTTCGCCCTCGGCGCCTTCTTCGCCGGCATGATCCTCAGCGAATCCCAGCTCAGCCAGCGGGCCGCCGAGGAGACCTTGCCGCTGCGCGACGCCTTCGCGGTGCTGTTCTTCGTCTCCGTCGGGATGCTGTTCGACCCCTCGATCCTCGTGCGCGAGTTCTGGCCGGTGCTGGCGACGGTCGCCATTATCCTGATCGGCAAGTCGCTCGCGGCCCTCGCGATCGTGCTCGCCTTCGGCCACAGCCTCGGGACGGCACTGACGATTTCCGTGAGCCTCGCGCAGATCGGCGAGTTCTCCTTCATCCTGGCCGGCCTCGGCGTCGGACTGGGCGTGCTGCTGCCGGAGGCGAGAAGCCTGATCCTGGCCGGCGCGCTCATCTCCATCCTCGCCAACCCGATGATCTTCCTGCTGCTCGACCGCTTCAAGCCGAAGATCGATCAGTACGACGGCGTGGCGGCGGATGCGAGCAAGCCGAGCGAAGCGGCACGCGAGGACATCAAGCCGACCAGGCTCGAGGATCACGCCGTGCTCGTCGGCCATGGCCGCGTCGGCCACCGGATCGGGAATGCGCTGCGCGAGGACGGCGTCGAGCTGTTCGTGATCGACGAAAGCGAGGACGTGGTCAAGGCGCTCGAGGAGAAGGGCGTCGAGGCGGTTGTCGCCAACGGCGTCACGAGCCTCGCAGCGGCCAATCTCAGCAAGGCGCGCTGTCTGCTGGTCGCCATCCACGAGAATTTCGAGGCCGGGCAGATCGTCGAGCAGGCGCGCGCGATGAACCCCGAGCTCGTCATCCTCGCGCGTGGCCATTCGGAGGCCGAGCAGGAGCATCTCAAGAGCTGTGGGGCAACCTCGGTGGTGCTCGGCGCCGAAGAGATCGCCACCGCCATGCTCAGGTCGTACTATACAATCATCCCGCGCGATGGGACGGTATAGCAAGGGAGGCCGGCAATGGCCGACACGACCGAGGTCAAGGCAGGGAAGTTTGCGGCGCTGCATACGCGGGCGGGCGCGTTCGTCATTCCCAATCCGTGGGATGCGGGCTCGGCGCGGCTGCTCGCCAGCCTCGGCTTCGAGGCGCTGGCGACGTCGAGCGGTGCCGCCGCCGGTGTCTATGGCCGGCGCGACGGCCGCATCACCCGCGCAGAAGCGCTTGCTCATGCGAAAGCGATTGTCGAGGCGACCGACCTGCCCGTTGCCGCCGATCTCGAGAACGGCTTCGGCCACGCACCAGAGGACGCGGCGACGACCATCCGAGAAGCTGGCGCGATTGGTCTCGTCGGCGGCTCGATCGAGGATTCGTCGGGTGATCCGGCGAAGCCGATCTACGACGCGGACCATGCGCTGCGGCGCGTCGAGGCGGCTGTTGCGGCTGCCCGCGCGCTGCCGGTCAAATTCATGCTGACCGCGCGGGCCGAGAATTTCATCCGCGGCAATCCAGACCTTGCCGACACCATCAAACGGCTCAAGGCGTACGAGAAAGCCGGCGCCGATGTGCTGTTCGCGCCGGGCCTCCCCGATCTTGCAGCGGTGCGCGAGGTCTGCGCGAGCCTCGAGCGGCCATTCAACTTTATGGTCGGAATCAAGGGCCGCTCGTTCACCGTCGCCGACCTCACGGCCGCCGGCGTCAAACGCATCAGCCTCGCGGCATCACTCTATCGCGCTGCGATGACAGGCCTCCTCGACGCGGCGTGCGAGGTCAAGGACCAGGGCACGTTCGGCTATCTGGACAGTGCAGTATCGACGCCGGACTTGAATGCGCTGATCAAGGGTTGAGAGTTTTTTCCGCGGACGCGTACGGCCCGTGCCGGAGGCGCGTCTTCGACACGACCTACACGCGCCGCGGCCGCCGCCTCGCGGTTGCGTTCTGATCGCGCGCTCTTCGAGCGCTACCGATGATCTTGCTACAAATTCAAAAGACGGGTGGGTCCGGGAGGGTATCCCTCCCGGCGGAGCGCGAGGTCATGCCGAAGGCATGCCAGAGGCATGCGCCTCGCTCGCGCCGCAGGCGCGATCCTCACAATCCTTCGATACAGTACACGCGCGCTGGTGCGCCGTCGGCGCCGGGGATCTTCAGCGGCGCGGCGGAGAGAAAGACGTTCGGCTCGCGGATGTCGGCGCTATTGGCGACGTACTCGATCATGTGCACACCGGCGCGCAACAGCACGTCGTGCGTGACCTGCTCGGCGAGCGGACGCGTCTCGCCCTTGAGCAACAGGCGGATCGGGTAATCCTGCGGGAAGCTGTAGCCGATGGTGCGGATGCCGGTGGCCAGCAGCCATTCCGCTGCGTCGCGCGTGAGATACGGGCTGTCGAGCCAGAACTCTTTGGTCGTGGGCGAGCGCTGGCGATCCCAGTTCGATTTCAGAAGCACCATGCCGCCGCGCTCGATGTGGCTGCCGCGCGCGGCCAGCTTCTCGGCATCGATTGCCTCGTTCGGCTGCACATCCATGAGATCGATGACGGCGCAGCGCCCGACGAGCGCATCGAGCGGCGTCGCCTCGATGGTGGCGCCGTCGATGAACATGTGGCGGCGCGCGTCGACATGGGTGAAGGCGTGGCACGAAACCTTGAGCCAGGTTACCTGCGCAAGGTCGCCCTTGGCGAGATCACCGGTCGCGGTGACTTCGGTCGCCCAGCGCGGGTGGTCGGCGGCGATCGGAAGCGAGAGGTCGATGATGCGCATGGATAGTCCCCCCGATCGTTGTTGTTTGCGTGCAGGCTAGAGCCCTTTTGATTCTAGAGCATCTTTATCCGACCGCTGAATCGCGAAGGCGATTCCGTGCGGTCGGATGATGCTCTAG